>OJRO01000007.1_pt1 | contig 227949 bp, 184 predicted proteins | sample 1599221 | NCBI WGS metagenome assembly OJRO01 (sample SAMN03922449, study PRJEB24848) | human gut metagenome | isolation source: stool sample | host: Homo sapiens | place: Germany | collected 2009-11
ACCGCCAGTTGCTACGGCAAAGGCTGCATCTCTATAAGCACTGGTTTCGTTAGCTGTAATCAGCAGCTTGCCTGCAGTAATAGTGCTGGTAATATTCGTCTTTTTATTGGCATTGGCATAAATTGCTCTTTGGTTCGTCTTCAGCGTCAGCGTATTTTCTCCTGCGTCTACAGTTACACCCTTAAAGGTTTTTTCGAAGGTTGTTACCCAATCCGCAGGAATTTCTGCTACGCCAAGGATAGCATCTTTATTGCCTACGGTAATAGAACTATCCTTCTTAAAGGTATATTTCTGGTCGCCGGTAGTAATACCTGCGTTGACATATTCAGTATCTCTTGCAGCAAAGCCCTGCAGCTGAGTTGTGAACTCGGTCTGTACAGGTTTTTCCGGTTTTACGTAGCCACCCTTACCATTCTCACTATTGAAGGTGATATTTTCAGTCTTCAATGCTGCGCTGCTTGCTGTCAGACCATCAGCAATCTTCACATAACCGGTCAGGTTCTTCTCACCGTTTACAAAATTGCTGTAGGTCAGCTTGCCTGCCAGGGTATTCAGTACGTTAGCAACGCTGTATTCGTTGTCCATTGCAATACCGCTGTTGTCGGTAATCATGGATACTACAGAGCCTTCTGCTGCACTTCTGATAATGGTGTCACCTGCTGCGTAGTCATCAGCTGCTTCACCGTTACCAGTGTGTGCATAGAAAATGTTGGTATTGCCGCTGTAATTGTCGATGGTCAGGTCATATTCATCGTTTTGGAAGATGTTGCCTGCATGTGCTGCATCGCTGCCGCCTACGAATTTAGCAACATGGCTGCCTACAAAGCCACTGCCGCCCCAAGGCTTGGAGGTTTCGCCCCACTTCTCGTTGTTCCAGGTTGCACCGTTCTGCAGGAATACATTGATTGCACCGTAGAAGGTCTTGTCGCCAGCTTTGTTGCCTTCATCCTTGAAGCCGTTATGTGCAACACCGGTCCATACGGAATCTGCGGTTGCCAGGCCCAGGTTTACTTTAGTGTACAGCTCAGGCTCATTAGCATTCATTGCACCGGTAGATGCGCCTACGTTACCCTTCAGTACCAGCTTGTTGTCTCTTGCACTGATTGCATCATAGTTTGCATCAAGGTTAACGTTCATGCTGGTGGTAGCAGATTCTGCCATCATTGCATAATAGTTGTGTGTATTATCCTTGTTGATTTCGATGTTGCCGCCGCCGTTAATCGTCAGCTTAGCATGGCCGCCGTTTGCGAACAGGCAGTTACCGTCAATCTTAGCGTTTACATCACCGTTGATGGTAACCTTCGGTCCCGTCTGCAGGCTATAGTTGCTGCCGCTGTATACCAAGGAGCAGCCATAGTAGCCATAAGCACCCTTCTCAGAGGTCAGGCCCCATTCGCTGTCTTCGTTACCCATAGCGGTTACGTTACCGTTGAAGGTTACGTCAGAGTTACCAGCTGCGTACAGACCCAAGGTGTAACCAACGCCCTTGATGTTCATCTCTGTATCGCCGTTGATGGTCAGCTTCATCGGGTTATCCTTGTTCTGCTGGCCCTGACCGCCTACGTTGATAGCCTCAACACGACCTTTAGTGCTGTTGGCATTGAGCACCAGTTTATCAGCAGTAATAGTTACACCGTCAGTGCTGTTGGCACCAATTGCATGAATGGTAGAGTTGTCGGTTACATTGGTGTTGAAGGTCAAGGTTTTGCCCTTGGCATCAATGGTAGTAGCCTGGTTCATATCAGCACCATGTGCATTAGTTGTGGTGATGCTGCTGTTTTGAGTGAACTGATACAGGCCCTCTTCTTTGATTACGCCAGCCTTATAGTATTCCTTATCCTTAGCCTTCACACCAGTCAGAGTTGTGGTAAACTCATTCTTAATCTGGTGGTCAGGTGCCGGAAGATCAGGTCTGATGCTGTCTTCGTCCTTCAGGCTGCCTTTGCCGTCCTTCTTTGAGAATACCATGTCGCCAGTGTACATTGCTGCAGAAGAAGACGTCAGGCCATCGGCAATCTTCACATAACCGGTCAGGTTGTTTTCGTCCTTAGTGAAGTTGCTGTAGGTCAGCTTGCCTGCCAGGCTGTTCAGTACGTTAACAATGCTGTCAGCGGAGCTCATGTTGACGCCGCTGTTATCGGTAATCAGGGATACTACAGAATCCTTTTCAGCATGCTTGATAATGGTATCGCCAGCCTTATAGTCGCCTGCTGCTTCGCCATTACCGGTATGTGCGTAGTAGATGTTGGTGTTGCCGCTGTAGTTATCGATGGTGATATTCTTAGTATCGTTTCGGAAGATGTTACCTGCGTGTGCTGCATCGCTGCCGCCGGTAAAGTTGGTTACATGGCTGCCGGTAAAGCCGCTCGGAACCTCTTTGCCGTTCTTCTCGTTTGTCCAGGTTGCACCATCTGTCAGCCACAGATTAAAGGTACCATAGCTGGTTGAGTTATCACCGGAAGTAACTTCGTAGAGACTGCGGCCGTTCCAGCTGCTGTCTTTGCCCTGCAATGCCAGATTAACGGTAGAAGAAGTAGTGGTTGTTTCATCCTCATCCCAATCATAGGTTTCTGCAGACTTGGTGTAGACATCGCCATCAATCTTGACAATACCTGCACCTGCCTTGCCATCCTGAACATTGACGTTAATAATGCCATTATCGTCAGACTTCAGCGCAATGTAATTAGCTGCTTTGCTATCCTTTTGAATATCCAGATTGCCGTTCATGGTAACAGTACCGCCGCTACCACTGTAAATACCATTGCTTTCTGTCTGCGCAGAGGTAGAAATAGTGGTGTCTGCATCAATGGTAATCTTACCGCCTGTTGCATAAATACCCTGGGCCCTGAAGCCGGTGGTATCAGTGCTGAGCTTCAGGCTGTCAGCTTTAATAGTAATATCCTTGGACTTTCCATAGCTGAGGCCGGTAGCTACCGCACGTGCAACATTGCTGCCCTTCAAAACATGGTAGGATACGTCCAAATTCTTTCCGTCGGCATTAATCGTAATCGGTCCGCCACTGGATTCAATAGCACTCAGGTTGGAGCTGTAATCGCCCTTAGTTACATTAATAACTGTATCCTTAGTGAAGTTGTAAATGCCCTTTTCAGTTTCGATGCCCAGATTTACATACTTCTTATCAAGACTACCGGTGATTGGATCAGTAATAACAGAATCGTCTGCTACAGTATATTCATAGAAGCCCTGACCAGGTGTCTTGGTGCCGGTTGCATCGGTTGAGAAGCTGATATCGCCGGTCTTCAAAGCTGCGGAAGAAGCAGTTAAGCCGGAAGCAATCTTGACAGTACCTGCCAGTTTGCCATCATTAGCAGTGTAGAAGAGCTTCTGTGCCAGCTGGTTAAGAACTTCATTAACTGTATTCTGGTCTTCTGCCTTATCATAGGCGTTAAAGCCTTTAGTGATGCCCTGGTTGTCAGTGATAAGCGTAATATTGGAGCCGGTATTAGCCTGACCGATGGTAAAGCTGCCGCCGAGAATATTGGTCGGATTATCAGCATCATGGTTATAAATAACAGTAGTGTTGCCGCTGTAATCAGCTACACTGATATCGCCTGCATCACTTGCCACAAAGATGCTGCCTTTATTACCGGAGAAGGAAGCAAGCTTGCTGGCACCATTTACATTCCAGATAGAGTTATCCAGCTTCAGGTGCATAGCATTACCGTTGCTGTAGCCGGTCCAGGTTGCATTATCCAGATTAGCGTTTACAGTGTTGCCGGAAAGGTTATTGCCGGTCCAGGTTGCGCCATTGCCCATGTAAAGGTTAACGATACCTGCACTGCTGCCGTTAGCATTGCTTACATTGCCCTTCCAGAAGGAGTCCTTAGTATTCAGGCCAATGCTTACATCTGCACTTGCACCGCCATTATCCATGCCGCCGCCGAGATAAACATTGCCTTCCATCTGAACATTATTATTGCCTGCACCGATGATAGCTCCTTCGGCATCCTTCTTAACATTCACATTAACCTGTCCGCGGTTCTTGGAAGCGAATTCACCATAAGCACGAATAGCATATCCTGCTCCGTTAATAGCCTTGATGACGCCACCGCCAATCTCAACCTTGGAGGCAACTGCACTGATTGCTTCGTTGGCACCGGAAGCATTGCTCTTATCAGCCAAAATATCAACAAGACCGTCAACAGTGATAGTGGACATAACGCCGCCAACACCGTTCATGCTCTTGATAACTGCAGCATTTGCAGGAACAGTGCTGTTAGCACGCAATGTAAGCACATTATCAGCGCCGGCATTGTGAATATTAATCGTACCACCGGCATTAACGAACAGTGCACCTGTATGACCGTTCCTGGTGCTTGTTGCACTGACAGACATTGCACCGGCATTATTGATGTTGACTACACCCTTGCCGATAGCTGCGATACCGGTTGTATGGGTATCGGTTGTTGTATCTACAGTCAGCTTGTTGCCATTCATATCAATGGTAACATTATGATTTTCGTCGGAGCCGGAAATAGCTGCGCCAATCTGCGGAAGCCATGCACCACCGGCAATCAGATGCTTTTCAGGTGTGATGGTTGTGCTGTATGCAGTAAATACATAGGTGCCATCGTCCTTCAGTACGCCTTTTTCTATGTAAACCGTATCAGCAGCTGCATCACCGGTAATTGCCGTAGTAAATTCTTTAGTTATCTGGCTGCCAGGCTTGCTGGTCTTATAAGCATAGTAGCCCTGGCCAGGTGTAAAGGTGCCTGTATCTTCAGTAGAGAAGGAAATATCGCCGGTCTTCAGTGCTGCGGAAGAAGCTGTCAGGCCTTCAGCAATCTTCACTACGCCAGCCAGATGACCATCAGTATAGTTCTTGTAGAACAGCTTGCCTGCCAAGCTGTTCAGTACGTTGGCTACTTTATCCTTAGCATCAGCGGAATCGCCCTCTGCAAAGCCGGAGGTAATGCCCTTATTATCTGTGATAAAGGTGATAGCAGAGCCTTCTGCTGCATTGGTAATATTGAAGCTGCCGCCAATAATCTTGGTCGGATCAGCAGCATCATGATCATAGAATACAGTGGTATGACCGCTATAATTTACAACAGAAATAGGATTGTTATCCTTTTGGTAAATCAGGCCTGCATTTGCTGCATCCTTGCCACCATGCAGTGTTGCCAGCGTGCTGCCTGCCCATACAGGATTTTTAGACGCTATGGTCGTAGTTGTTACATGCGATTGCTGTTCATTGGTCCAGGTTGCACCGTTTTGCAGATACAGGTTGAACTGGCCGATGTCATGCGCAGTATTACCGCCGCTGCCATAGTCATCATTATACTGGTCATAAGCTGCAACGCCCTTCCAGAAAGAATCCTTATCGGTCAACGCAACGTTGAGAATGCCTGCATCCTTCCAATCAATCAGCTCACCGCCGGTATATTCCACAACCTTCTTGCCGTATTGGCCGGTTGCATACATATCACCGGTAATCTTGGTGGTCGTATTGCCTGCAGCGCCGTCCTTCATGTTGATATCCAGCGTGCCTTTATCTACGCGGACTGCATAGAAATTATGCGATTTATCGCTGTCTTCGGCTGCAGTAATAGTGCCGCCGCCAACAGATACCTTGGTATTAGCACCCACCAGCTTGATACCGCTGCCGCGTACACCGGAAATATCTACAGGACCGCTGACAGTTACAGTGGAGCTGTCACCGGTTACCAGAATACCGGAAGCACTCATGCCTTTGCCGCGTTCTCTAAGACCTTTGACATTGCTGATTGTCAGCGGGCCATCAATATTAATCTCGCTCTGCTGGCCCTGGATATTGATGCCGGTTGCAGCATCACCCTTAGTGATAACCTCAGTAATTTCTACCGGACCGGAAATATTCAGGTGCGCATTGCCTAGGGCGTAAATGCCATGAGAGGCTCTGGTATCCGTATTGGTTGCTCTAATCGAAAGCTTTTGGTCAGCAGACGGGTTAACAACCTTGATATAGGTATTAGCGCCTGCGTAAATAGCTGCTGCCTGTCCGCTCGATTGAGCAGCATTCAAAGCCAGGCCCTTGCCAGACATTTTTACAGTCATCGGGCTGGACGGATCAGTTGATTCGCCTGCGTAAAGGGCGCTGGCAAAATTACTAGTGACATTCGATTCGGTTACAGCAACATGTGCTACGCCGCTTTCATCCAGCTCACGACTGGTGCTGATATCCTCGGAAGCTTTAATAGCACCTGTGTTGTATACTTTTTCAGTTGCAGGAGTGTAGTCATAGAAGCCTTGGCCTGCAACATTAGTACCAGTATTTGCGGTAGAGAAGGAAATATTTCCACTCTTCAACGTTGCAGAAGAAGCTGTCAGTCCATCAGCAATTTTTACAGAACCGGTCAGTTTACCATCATTAGCGGTATAGAACAATTTCTGTGCTAATTTATTTAACACTTCGCTAACAGTGTTTCTGTCTTTTACAGCATCAGTATCCTCATAACCAGAAGCAATACCTTTATTATCTGTTACCAGATTAATTACAGAGTTTGCATCAGCAGCAGCAATGTTAAAGTTGCCACCAATAATGGAGGTAGGATTCTTTTCATCATGCTCGTAAACAACAGTATGAGTACCGCTATAGTTAGCTACATTAATGGCTTCTGCATTGTTTTGGTAAATGTAACCATTATTGCCAGACAAGGAATTAACCTTTGTCTGCATACCTGTATTTTTGTTAGTACCTTTATTATCCCAAACAGCACCATTGGAAATATCCAGGTTAACTTTGCCGCCTTTTGCCTGAACTAAGCCATGTAAACTGGAATCCTTATCAGCCAAAGTAAGGTTAATGATACCACCTTCAGCAACCAAATTACCAGTAATATTAGTAGTTCCAGCTTTTGTTCCATCAGCACCATTATTGATATTGATAGTACCATTTTGAGTGTAAACTGCACTTAAGCCTTCACCTAACTGAATATTACTTGCTCCAAGAGATATAACCGCGTCATCAGAAAGCTCAGAATCATTGTAAATGCCTACACCAAAAGGATCATCTTGAACGCCACCAATAGTTTGTCTTGCATTGTCAATATTAGTATGACCTTTTACAACAACCTTGGACTCACCACCACCAATATAGATGCCAGCACCGGAATAAGTAATAGCTAAATCACCATTGACAGTGACATTATTTTGGCTAAAGGCATCACCATTACCACCACCAATTGCACCTAAAGCAATACCTACTCCATCAATACCCTGGATGTTGACATTGCTATTAAGAGTAACATTGCTGTTATTATCTGCATAAATTGCATAACCCATACTAGCAACGCCAGTTTCGGACAATACATCACCAGACATAGAAAGGTTAAGATTTGTAGCAGTAACAGCAACATTAGCAGTTTTCTCTTTTGTACCGCTTGCTGTAATCAGTGATACGTCAGTATTGTCATCATCAACATCTTCCTGACGAACAGTAATACCAAGCGACAAATTCTTATTGGTTGCGTCAATGACAATATTATCGCTAACTGTTTCAGCAATGGCAGCTATTACGGAACGTGCTCTGATAGGTTTTCCCATAACATCAGCATCATAAGCATTATCACTGCCATCAATAGGTTCGTAAGTGCCTTCTGCGTCTATTGTAATGTTGGAATCTTTAGTAAAACGATAAATGCCATCACTTTGCAACACATTACCTTTTACATATTGGGTATCGTGGCTTTCATTACCGAAAATCCCCTGGGTAAAGTCAGTAACAGACTGCTCATTATCGTCCGTCGCCGGAGTATACTCATAGAAGCCCTGGCCACCCTCGGCAAAGGTAATGTTACCAGTCTTCATCGTAGCAGAAGAAGCCGTCAGACCTTCAGCAATAGATACACTGCCTTTAAGGTTAGAGTCACCGGCCATATACCACAGCTTGTGTGCCAGGGAGTTCAGCACTTCACTGACATTGTTTTTATCTGCAGCAGCATCACCTTCAGCAAAGCCTTTAGTAATACCGTTGTTGCCGGTGTAAAGCATCATCTCAGTGCCGGTCTTGGCATTAAGAACCTTCACATCGCCACCGATAATAGTTCCCGGAGTAGCATCAGCATGCTCATACCAAATCTTGGTAACGCCTTCGGCATTGGCAATCTGAATCGGATCACTATCGTTTACTCTGATGATGCCGGCAGATGCACTGTCTTTGCCGCCAACAAGACTGCTCAGATGGGACATGCCATCATAGTTGCCGTAGCTTGACTGGCTGTATTGCGGCATATGGCTGTAATCCAGACCATCCTTACGGGAAGCATTTTCATAAATCCATTGTGCACCATTCTGCAGCCACAGGTTTACTTCACCGGAATGGTCAGCATACACCGGCGTCATATCCGGGTCGTACCGCCAACCAAAAGCTACATTGGAATCCGCAACATCATAGTTCAGATTGGTATTATCAATAATACCTTTCCAAGAAGAATCACTGGTAGTCAGAGCTAAATTAATGCGCCCATCCTGATAAACATCGCTCTTACGTGTATACTCGGAGCGCTTCATGGCCATAATGTTGCCGACAATTTCAACCTTGCCCTTTTGCGCTTCCATATTCTTTACATTAACATTAATTGTGCCGCCGTAGCATGCCAGAGAATATTAGGGCTCGATGAATTCACCAAAGCCTTCGACAGAATTTTTTTCTCTGTACGGAGTAATGATACGGGTAGAATCGCCTACCAGAGAAACGGTAGCCAGGTCATACGGATGTACACCTTCAGCAGCATTATATGCACCTACATTGACAGCAGTACCGCGTACAGCAACGTCTACGTCACCATTAACAGTAATATTGCCACGTGTATAGCCAACGCTGAAAGCACTAGGCTGCCAGCGCGCACCGGTGTAGTTGGCGTCATAGCCATCATCCATGCTGGTTGCACCGCCAGGACCTACATTACCATGCACATTTTTGGTAATAATGCCCCAGGGGCTGGAAGGATCATCCTTGCGCATTTTAACGTTACCGTTAATAACCAGATCAGCACCGTTAGCAACGGCAACACCCACAGAGGCATAGTCAGAGGTGGCAGTAATATCCAGATTACTGTTGACAGTAATCTTACCGCCGCTAGCTATAAAACCATTCACACCAGCATAGGGATTATGCTGGTTGTTGGACTGGTAAATGTGAAGCGTACCTTTGCTACCATCTGCGCCTACGTTATTAAAGATGTAGCTGTATTTGTCACCCTGAGAGGCTGTAATACCATCATCATTCTCTACCGTAAACGTGTGGTCCTGACCTTGGAAATCATAGGTAATAGTGTTAGTAGCTTTGTCGAGCTTTACCGTATTGCCATCGTCTCCGAAGATATCAAGATCATCATCGACATAGCCAGTAAGCGGATCAGTATATTCTGCAGCAAAAACCGGTGCTATGAGAAAGCTCGATGCACTGGCCGCCAGGAGAATACCTGAAACAAGCGACTTCCATTTTTTACTTTTGAGTTTCGTTTTCATAACTTCAACTCCTTTGTGTATAAAACAGTCATCAAAATAAATATAAAAACAAAAAAACTGCGCAAAAAGACAATTTATACAGCAAATGCCTCACAGAACATCGCTATACAAATCCATCTCTTCTCGCAGAATTTTTCTAATTGAAAATAATCAGACTATTGCATTGCTATTTTGCAATTCGGTCGTAACTGATTATTGCTAGCAAATATCTATATATTAGGTAAAGGCAACTTATAAACAAGCAGTTTCTGACCTAGGGGGTGTTATACAAATATCGCTAATTAGTATTTCTTTCCTATTTAATTCTAGCATATCGAAAATTTAATTGCAAGTAAACCGATATATTATTCCTTGTTTTTTTATTTTTTATATTATTATCACTTTTAGCAGAAGAAATTATTTGCGGTCATATGTAAACAAAAAAAACGCCGACGTCCGCAACCTTACGAGTTACAGCGTCGGCATTTTCATTTACGCCTTACAGCTATTTTATTTTGCTTTCTTCAGGAATTTTTCATACATTGCATGGTCTTCAGCCATCATCTTATCAGCATCGGCACCGATAATGCAGGTCGGGTCGATACCCTGTTTCATGAAATAATCCTTGAATTCCTTGGATTCGCAAACCTTTTTAGCAGCAGCGCGCAGAGCTTCCAGCTTTTCTTTCGGAGTATCCTTAGGAGCAACCAGTGCTGCCCAAGCGCGAACGGTCATGTTGTGCCCCAGCTCTTTGAAGGTCGGAACATCCGGATAGATTACGCTGCGGGTGTCAGCCATAACAGCCAGAATCTTCAGGTTGCCTGCGTCTACCTGGCTCTTGAATACAGACGGGTCAGCCAAAGTTGCATCGATGTGCTTGCCTGCCAAAGCTGCAGCAATGTCAGCGGATCCTTTCGGATACGGTACGTGCTTGAACTGTACGCCGAATTCTTCTTCAAAGGAAAGTGCGGCAATATGCCAGATAGCGCCGATACCGGAGTTACCCATCTTCACCTTGCCGGGGTTTGCCTTAGCAAAGGCTACGAATTCATCTACATTATTATAAGGAGCATCCTTCGGCACAATCAAAGCTGCCGGAGCTGCAATCGGAGCGCAGATAGCTGCGTAATCCTTATAGGTGTTTTTGCATTTGCCCTGATGCGGGAACATAGCCAGCTCAACAGTAACCATGCCCAGAGTATGGCCGTCGGGTTTAGCATTAGCCAGCTCTACCATGCCGGTTACACCGCCGCCATCGGGTTTGTTTACGGGAACAAATTTGCTGCCCTTCAGCTCTTTTTCCATGAACTGAATCAGACCTCTGGCAGAGATATCGGTACCGCCGCCCGGAGCCTTAGGAATAATTACGGAAATATCTCCGTCTGCAGGATAAGCTGCTTTTTTGCTGTCGCCGCCGCAGCCGGTAAGCATAACAGCCATGGTCAGCATAGCCATCAGCACAACTAAAATTTTCTTCATTGTCTTACATCTCCTTATATTATAAATTTAAAGGGTAACAAGTTCATCCGCGCTCAATTTTACACAAGCAATATTACAACGCTTATAGGTATAGGTAAGTACAAGATCCTCACCGTCGGCAATAATCGCCGGATAGGAAAATTCCGCAGGCTCTGTTTCCAGGTCAAGCAGCTTTTGCCAGCTCGCACCGTCATCTGTTGATTTGAACAGGCTTAAGGGAGAACGCTGCCCCCAGTTGGCAGCAACAGGATTACACACCAGATAAAGCACACCACCGGCAGTCCGCACCAAGTCAAGACCGCTGTTATTGTTTGGCAGACTCAATGCGTAGGCACTGCACCAGGTTTCGCCGTCATCCGCAGAATCGCTGCGATAGACAAAGCCCTCGCTGCTGCGCAGCAGCATATGCACACTGCCGTCCGCACTCTGCCACAGGCTCGGCTGAATTACGCCGCGTCCGTAAAAGGACTGCTGGCTGACGGCAATATTACTGTCGGCAGTCTTTTCGCCTGCCTGATACTGCAGGCCCTCAATCTGCACTGCAGAGGATTTATGCCAGCTTGCGCCGTCATCGTCACTGATATCGGCAAAGGCCTTCCAGATGCCGTGTTCGGTAGAAGCACCAGCAAGAATGCGTCCGCTCGCCAAACGCAACGGCTTATTGCGTACAGGTCCGCGCCCGCCGCTCACATCACCGGGCACCAGCTCCTGCGGTCCGCTCCAGGTTTCGCCGTTATCCGTCGACTGCAGCAGCCACGTCTGCCAATCGGCAATCTGCTGGCCCTGCTTGTAAAACAGCAGCAATCTGCCGTCCGCGCCCGCAAAAAGCACCGGATTCCAGTTCGCCGCCGCCCCTTTCACCAGCAGCTTTGGCTCACTCCAGCCTGCGTCCGTGCGTCTGCTGAGGTAGATACCCACGTCGCTTTCGCCCTCATGCGTACCGCCGAACCAGCAGCACAGCAGGCTGCCGTCTGGCAGCGCCAATACTGTTGAAGCATGGCAGAAGGCCGTCGGCAAACAGCGCATAATCAATTCCTTTTGCATTATATCAATCACATCCAAAAAAGTCGCATAATTCTATAACATAAATATTGTAACACATATACAAAAAAGCGTAAACTTTTTTCTTCACATTTCTGACAAATTTTGTCCGTCGACACGTTGCCAACTAAGCCATCGACAGCGCTTTACAGGCCGCAAGCAAAAAAACTGCGCAGGCTTTTTGCTTGCGCAGCTGCTTATTTATTCGACACACAGCTTTTCTACATTAGATATACAGCAACAATATTGTCATGATGTACAAGCCAAATTAGAGCATTCCCTTAAGCTCCCCCGATTAAAATGTAAACCTCATCTGATGCCAGACAGCATTGCCATGCGTAGATTTCTCGGACACACCCTCATCGGTAAAACCGAATTTAGCATAATAATGAACGAGCCTATCCTTGCAGGTCAGCACCAGGCCCTTTCTCCCCTGCTTTCTAGCATCCTCAATCGCACGGCAAATCAGCTCACCGGCATAGCCATGCTTGCGATAAGCAGGAATGGTATTGACACCGAAAATCATCTGCCACGCGCCGTTTTCATCGTGCAGCGTTGCCTTCTCGTACATTTCATCCGTCAAATCAGGCTCATCCGTTACAAAGCCATCCACAAAGGCAATCAGCTTTTCAGCCTCATACATAAGCCAGAAATGATTGCCGTAATATTTTACCCTGTCAATAAATTCCTTTTCCGTTGCAGCCTCAGCCGGCGGAAAGCATTCTGCCTCCACTGCGGCAATCGCAGCAATATCTTCCTTAGTTGCATATTTTATAATCATAAGCTCTTTCTCCTCAATAAATTATTTATTCAAAGCACATGCATCACAATATTTTATTACGCTTTGAATTTATCCTCATAGCACTAGCAAAAATTGCAAATCATAATAAGTATATCACGAATCGTAATCCGGTTAAACAGAAAAAAGCAGAAGATATTTTTAATAGTTGCCTTTTTTGCAAAAACCTGAAGCGCTTTCATCTATAAAAATGTTTGTTTTTATGAACTATTGTTTTTATTCTTTTTCTATGTTATAATAACCTTAGTTGCATGGGTAGCCGCAATTTTGCGGAGCTCTTGCCTGGTCGTGCGGACCAGTGGCGCCTGTCGAGCTTTCGGCAGGTGCTTTTTTTACATCTGCTGTCTTATATATTTTTGCCTTATTTTATGCTATAATCAAAGGAGGAAACATATGCAAAACTTGGCAACGAAATTTGAAAACTTGACGATTCAAAGTGACTTCATCTTTAAAAAAGTTATGTCACGCAAGCGCATCTGCATTCATCTTTTAGAGGAATTACTGCAGATTAAAATTGCTGACATCAGCTACTTCGAGGCTGAAAAATCTCTTGAGCCTGACTATGCAAGTCGTGGCATTCGTCTGGATATCATCGTGGCGGACGATAAGAATACACATTATAACTTGGAAATGCAGGTCAATAATATCAAAAATCCCGACACCAAACATTATGTGCTGCCCAAGCGTACACGCTATTATCAGGCGTTGATGGATATTGACTTACTGCAAAAGGGCCAGGAGTATGACCTGCTGCCGCCAACCTATATCATATTTATTTGTGTCTTTGATTTTTTTGCCAAAGGCAATTATGTTTATACCTTTAAAAAGCGTTGTCTGGAGGATATGGAGCTGGAGCTGCCTGATGAAGCAACTACCATGATTTTGAACACTAAGGGTACCCACGGCAATATCTCCAAGGACATCAAAAGCTTTTATGATTATGTTAATAACCATATTATAAATAGCGATTTCACCAGACAGATTGACGATGAAATCAGCTATCTTAAGCTTGATTCGAAAGTGAGGCGAGAATTTATGCTTTTGGAAGCACGTTTGTTAGACGAAAGACGAGAAGGTAAGGCAGAAGGTGAAGCTAAAGAAAAACTTGCTACCGCCAAACGTCTTTTAAGCATGGGCTTATCTGTGCAAGATGTCGCTAAAGGTACTTCGCTTTCTGTTGAGCAGGTTGAAAAAATTAAGGCTGAACAAGAATGATAAGAAAGTGAGGGATTCCTATATGACTTACGAAATGCGTATGAAGGATATTCGTGAAGAATCTCTTGCCGAAGGTGAAGCTAAAGGTAGAGTGGAAGGTATAGCCGAAGAAAAACTTGCTACTGCTAAGCGTCTTTTAAGCATGGGTTTGTCAGTACAAGATGTCGCTAAAGGTACTTCGCTTTCTGTTGAGCAGGTTGAAAATCTTAAAGCAGAGCAAAAATAACCAAACCATGACAGAAAAACCTAATCCCTACTATCACCGCCGTGCGCTACTGCGCACGGCTTTTTTACGCCCGCACAAAAAAATCTCCCGAACGCTGCCAAACGCAGCTCGGGAGATTTTCTACTATATGAATATAAACCAGGCCTCAACGACTGTCAGCTGCAAGAGCCTCTTATTTGCCGCTGTCAAAAAGTGCTTCCACAAACTTATCCGGCTCAAAGGGGCGGAAGTCCATAATGCCTTCGCCTACGCCGATCCATTTAACCGGCAAGCCCAGCTCTTCCTTAATTGCCACAACCACACCGCCCTTAGCAGTTCCGTCGAGCTTGGTGAGTACAACGCCGGTAACCTTAGCGGTTTCCATGAACACCTTAGCCTGATTGATTGCGTTCTGGCCGGTGGTAGCGTCCAGAACCAGGAAGGTTTCGTGCGGAGCTTCGGGAATTTCGCGCTTAATAATGCGGTGAATTTTTTCCAGCTCGTTCATCAGGTTGGCCTTGTTATGCAAACGGCCTGCAGTATCAATAAAAAGAATATCTGCCTTACGCGCAATAGCAGCCTTCATAGCGTCAAAGACAACTGCCGCCGGGTCGGCACCCTCAGCATGGCGGATAACGTCGCAATGTGCGCGCTCGCCCCAAATCTGCAGCTGTTCGCCTGCTGCGGCGCGGAAGGTATCGCCTGCTGCCAGAACAACCTTGTATTTGAACAGAGTGAAGTAATTTGCCAGCTTGCCGATAGTAGTAGTTTTGCCTACGCCGTTAACGCCAACAACCAGAATTACTGTCGGTTTAGCACCGATACGTGTACGTTGGCCGCTGTCTGCCAGCATCTCTGCCATATATTTTTTCAGGAACGGAATAACATCCTCGGTACCGCTGATTTCCTTCTTCTTCGCTGCTTTGCGTACTGCATCAATCAGCTTTTCGGTAGTTTTTACGCCCACGTCAGCAGATAACAGAATCATTTCCAGTTCATCAAGAAAATCATCGTCAATCGCTGCAGACAGGCCTACAAGCTCCTGAATGCGGTCAGTAAAGTTGCGTCTTGTTTTAGAAAGGCCTTCCTTTAAACGCTCAAAAAATCCCATTATTCATTCTCCTTTGCATTTATTTTTACGGATAATAGTTTAGAAACACCGGATTCTTCCATAGTTACGCCATACATGATATCAGCGCATTCCATTGTTCCCTTGCGGTGTGTAATCACGATAAACTGCGTGTTTCCTGCATAATCCCGCAGGAAATCGGCAAAACGCTGAATGTTGGCATCATCCAGAGGCGCGTCAATTTCGTCCAGGATGCAGAACGGCGATGGCTGATAGCTCAAAAGCGCAAAGAGCAGTGCGATAACCGTCAGCGCTCTTTCGCCGCCGCTCATCAGATACAGGCTCTGCAGCTTTTTACCGGGTGGCTGGACGTCGATATCAATACCGGAATCCAGCAGATTATCCGGCTCGGTGAGCCGCAGCACCGCCGTACCGCCGCCAAATATCTTGACATAGCATTGCGCAAAGTATTCGTTGATTTTGGCAAAGGCCTCCTTGAAGCGTTTGGTCATACCGCTGTTGATTTCTGCGATAACAGCCTCCAGATTTTCCTTTGCTGTACACAAATCATTATATTGCTTACACAGGAATTCGCTGCGCTCCTTCACTGCGTTATATTCTTCAATCGCCGCCGCGTTAATCGGTCCCAAATCTGCAATCTGCAGTGTCAGACGGCTTTCCTGCTTTTGCAGCGCCGCAAGGTCCATTTCCTGCAGCTCGGCAAAATTCTGACTGCGTGCCGCCGCCTCATCCAGCTGATAATCCTGCTGCAGCTGCTCACGTATATGGCCGCAGTTGCTTTCGTGCCGTGCCAAGTCCAGCTCTGTCTGCTTCAGCTGTGCTTCACTTTCGTTCACCTGCTTGCGCAGTCCGGCAATATCTTTTTCGATCTCCTGCTGTTTATCCAACAGGCTGCCGCGCTCCTGAGCAAAGTCATCCTTGCCGCCCAGAATCTGCTGCAGCTGTGCCAGCAGCTCGTCGCTTTGCTGCTGCAGGCGTTGCTTTTGCACACCGCAGTCGGCAATTTCCTGCTGTCTGCGCTCCTGCTCTTTTTGGTTGGCAGCAATTTCTTCCTGCAGCCGCAGTGTATCCTGATCGAGGCTGTGCATAGCCTTGCTGATATCCTGCGTGCGTGCGGCCGAGGTCTGCAGCGTAATTTTGGCATCCTGCAGCTGGTTATCCAAGGCGGTAACCGCGCTGCCGTATTTAGCAATTTCCTTCTTCAGACTATCCAAAAGCTCCTTGGCTTCAGTGTCCTGTCCCTCGCGCTCGGCAACTGCCGTACGTAGCTCCTTAACCTTATCACGGTTTGCCATATAGGCCGCAGTGATATTGCTGCGATCATCCAAAAGCAGCAGCAGGCGTTCGTTGTCGCGCGTTTTCTGTTGCTGCACCTGCTCCAGATTCAGCTTGAGCCTGTCTGCCTTAAGCTGCTGTTGACGCAGCTGTGCTGCAAGCTGCTGCAGCTGCTCCTTCTGATTTCCTTCGGTTGCTTCCAGCTCCTCCAGCTTTTCCTGCCAGCTGAGCATTTCGGCATGCAGCAGCTTCACCTGCGCCGCAGCCTGCGCAATCTCTACATTACGGCTCAAATAGCCTTCCTTATGCTTTTTGCTGCCGCCGCTCATACTGCCGCCGGCATTTACCACATCGCCGTCCAGCGTAACTACGCGCAGACGGTAGCGACCGGCCTTTGCCGCAGCCAAGGCAGCATCAATGTTTTCGGCAATCAGCACTCTGCCCAGCAAAAAGCGTACCGCATTTTCAGCCTCAGGCTTGAAGCCGATTAAATCTACCGCATAGCCAAGAATTCCCGGCAGCTTCGCCAGTGCTTCTTCCTCGCGGTTCGGCCCGCGACGTTGCACGGTATCCAGCGGCAGGAAGGTTGCGCGTCCGCTATTGGAACGCTTCAAAAAGGCTATCGCTTCCTTCGCCGCATTGGCCGAGCGCATCACCAGATTCTGCGCTCCCTCGCCCAACGCTGTTTCGATAGCAGCGACATATTTATCTTCTACCTGCAGCAGCTCCGCTGCCACGCCTACAACCTGCTCACGCCAAGGCTCCTGCGCCTTCAGCACCGCTTTGATGCCGTAGCTGAAGCCCTCGTAGCTCTGCTGCAGACGCTTTAAGCTCTGCTCGCGTGTTTCGGCCGCCGTCAGCTGACGTTGGCACTGCTGCTGACTGCTGCGTACAGCCTGCAGCTCCTTTTGACCTGCATCATAGGCACTGCGCAGCTCCTCGCCCTTTTTGCGCACCAGCTCCATGCCGTGAGCGCACTGCGATTGCTGCTCCAGCAGGCTGTTGTACTGCTCCTGTGCCTGACGGTCAGCCGCCTCGGCCTCTTCTATACTCTTCTTCAGAGCCTCGCGGCGACGTGCGCGCTGCTCCTGCTCCTGTTCCAGATTATGCAGCTCGTTGCGGAGATTAATCAGCTCCTGCATACCGCTGAAAAACTGCGATTGCGCCTGCTCATCATTGCGCTTCGCCTCCTCCAGCTTGGCGCTCTGCTCGTCACGCTGCGCCTGCAGCTGCTTTACAGCACCATCGGCCACAGCATGTCTTTTCTCGACAGCATCAAACTCTGCTGCCAGCTCCTGCATTCTTGCTTCCTGCTCGCGCACCTGCTGCTCTAAACGCTCATTGCGCTGCACCAGGCGTTCGCCGGCCTTTTCGTTCTGGCTGACACGTTCATCCAAAACCTTTTGGTCGCCGCGCAGCTTTTCCAAAGCAGTTTCGCGGTTTTTGATATCATCCTGCAATTTATTATAAGCCTCAGCCAGCTTATCCAGCTCCTGCTGTACCTTTACGGCCTCGGCCTGCATGCTGCCGACCTTCGCTGCCTGCTCGGAATACGCACCTGCCGCCGCTTCCTTTTTCGCCTGCAGCTCTCTGCCTGTTTCCTCCAAAGCGTCCAAGCGACGCAAAAGTACAGATAAACGGCAACGGCGCAGCTCCTCGCTTAGCTCGTTGAACTGCTGAGTTTTGGCTGCTGCCTGCGCCAAAGGCTCTACCTGCGCATCTACCTCACTGCGGATATCGTTAATACGCGTAAGATTGTTGGCCGTATCGTCCAGCTTACGTACCGCATCCTTCTTACGCAAGCGGTACTTAGCAATGCCTGCTGCTTCTTCGAACAGACTGCGTCTGTCCTCGGGACGGCTGTTTAAGACCTCATCAATTTTATTTTGGCCGATAATGGACATCGAGCCCTTACCAAGACCGGTATCTGCCATCAGGTCAATTATATCCTTCAGACGGCAACTTTTCTTATTAATCGCATATTCGCTTTCACCGCTGCGGAAAATGCGGCGCGTCAGGCTTACCTGCTCAAAATCAAGCGGCAGTGTTCTGTCGCTGTTATCAAAATCAACGGTGACCTCTGCTACGCCCAACGCTCTACGCTTGCCGCTGCCGGAGAAGATAACATCCTCCATTTTGCTGCCACGCAGATACTTGGCGCTCTGCTCGCCCAACACCCAACGGATGGCATCCGAAATATTGCTCTTGCCCGAACCGTTCGGTCCGACAACAGCAGTAATTCCCTTGTCAAAGGTCAATTCAGTTTTATCAGCAAAGGATTTAAAGCCATAGGTTGAAAAGGACTTTAAACGCACTAGAAATCACCCATTTTCTCTAAGTCAGTTATTATATCTTTTTATTGTATCATAAAACGGTGTTTTTTTACACCTTGCAGAACTTCTCTTATGCTAAAAATTGCAAAATAACCTGCCAATGCTCTGCCAAATCCTCCAAACGCAGGCGCGCGTTGGCAGGACTTGTAGACGGCAGATAAAAGACCTGCACCCGCTCGGGAAGTTTTTTGGCAAAATATTTTTTGAAGGCTGCAGCTGCCTTGCCACCGTTGCAGACTACCGCCTGCAAATGCGGCAGCTCGCCTGCAAGCTCCACAACGGCATTCGGCGCTTCGTTTTTGATATTGCTATCCAGGCTGCCCTCACGCTCGCAATAACCCAGCGTATCCCACAGCGCCAGATGATGCTTATGCAGCAAAGCCTGCTTGGCAGCGTAATCCTGCGGTACGTCCTCATTTAAAAGCAACGCCAGCAGACGCCAGAAGCGGTTTTGCGGATGCGCATAATACTCCTGCTGCTCTAGGGATTTTATTCCCGGCATGGAACCGAGAATCAATATTCTGCTGTGCTCATCTACGATTGGTGCAAAGGATTTACATGTGGACATACTCTTATCTCATCTGCCTTATCTTGAATTATCTGCAGCTCAAGCCCCGGGAAGCACGCTTCCCAATAGCGCAGGTTGCAGCTTTTTTGCCCGCGCAGCTTTGATTCCAAGCGTGCAGGGCAATATATTGTAACAGCGCCGCAGTCAGCAAGCTTCTCTAATTGTGACGTCACTTCGGTGCGCAGCACCCTGCTTTTCACCAGCTCGCCCATCGCCGGGTGAAACGGTCCAGCAAGGATATTACCCGGTGCGCACAGCTCCTCGTCAGGCTGCAGACCGATGCGGATAACATTCACGCCTGCTTCCGTCAGCTCGCGATAAGCCCAGGCCGCCTGCGTCACGGCCTCCTCCAGCGTCAGCGGCACAAAGCGCCCCGCCGCGTAGTCCGCAGCCAGCGGCGTACCCTTGATTACTAATAAAGGATAAATGCGCGCCACATCAGGATGCATTGCTATCGCCTTACGCACTGTTTCCTGCACGCTTGCGAAGCTTTGCTTAGGCATGCCCACCATCAGCTGCAGGCCGACTTGAAAGCCGAAGCGTTTTAAAAGCGCCACCGCCGGCGCCACCTGCGCCGCCGTGTGGCCGCGCTCCGCTGCCGCCAGCACCCTGTCATCCAGCGACTGCACGCCAAGCTCAACCAGACGCACACCATGCTGCCGCAAAAGCTGCAAACGTTCTTCATCTATATAGTCCGGGCGCGTTGAAAGGCGCACGCTGCCGATAAAGCCTTCGGCGAGCAGCGCATCCGTCAGCGTCAGCAGCTCCTCCTGCAGCTCTAGTGGCAAGCCGGTAAAGCTGCCGCCGTAAAACGCCGCCTCGTTGGCAGCGCTCGGACGCAGCCAGCTGCGCCAACGCACAAGCTGCTCCTTGGCACCTGCGACAGCAGCCAGCTTCTGTCCGCTAATCGTCTTTTGGTTACAAAAAACGCATTGATGCGGACAGCCTGCATGCGGTATGAAAATCGGCAGAATAGACATAGATATCCCTTCTTTTAAACAAAAAACACAGCTTTTATGTAAATTTTTTAGAAAAAACTAATTAATGATAATTATTCCTATTGACATTATCCCCTATAGGGGGTTATTATAGTGTTGCAAGAAATTTAATAGGAATGTGGTGCAGCAATGAAATTATCTCACATGAAGTTTATAAAAACAAGTCTTCCCTTTACATTTTCTACAGTGGCGGCCTCGCTTATGGGTGCCGTCGACACTGCCGTAGTCGGGCATTTGGGGAATTATACATACATTAACGCCGTTTCTTTGGGCGCAGTAATTTTCAGCACAGTCTATTGGCTTTTCGGCTTTCTGAAAATATCCACCAGTGGCTTTGCAGCGCAGGCTTTAGGACAACATGATCCCAAACTGCTCGCCGGTACTTTTATCCGCGGAGTGCTTGCAGCCTTCGGTATCGGCCTTCTGCTCGTCATTTTGCAGGAGCCCATCTGGCGGACAGCATTACTGCTCTTCAACCCCGACGCAACAACCAAGCCTATGTTGGAGCAATATTATCGCATGCTCATCTGGATTATGCCGCTGACGCTCGTTTTCCAGACTGCACAGGGATGGTTCGCCGGCACACTGCATGTACGTATCGCGGTACTCACCGCACTTGCCAGCAATATCATCAACCTGCTGCTGGACGTGCTTTTTGTCATTGTATTGCATTATGAGGTAACCGGCGTTGCTGCTGCCACCTGCATCGCCAATATTACCGGCTTTTTGTCTATTCTGTACTTTTATGCCAAGCACAAGCCCCTGCCGCTGACAGCAGTTCCACTGCGAAAAATCTTTTCCGGCCCCACCTGCCGTCAGATGCTGCAGTGCGGTTCGCATCTCACCGTGCGTATGTTCTGCATGATTATCATGGTCAATAGCTTTATGCATCAAAGCTCAGCCTTCGGCGGCGAGCTTTTAGCTGCTAATTCCATTCTCTTTCAGATACAGTTTATCATGGGCGATATTCTGACCGGCCTTTCGCAGGCAGGTGCCATCTATTCCGGCATTGCCTTCGGCGAGCACGACCGCTCCATGCTCAATGATACGCTGCGGATCAGCTTTATCTGGGCCATCGGCTTCGGCCTGCTGCAGACTGTCGGCTATTATTGCTGCCGTCACGCCATTCTTGGCTGCTTCACCAATCTGCACAGCGTTATTGCCACGGCGCAGCAGTACGATTTGTTTATAGCCTTCTTCCCGCTTATCAGCGCGCTCGGCATCGTCTACTACGGCGTGTTCAACGGTGCGCTCTACACCAGGCCCATCTGCATCTCCATGCTGCTTACCGCAGGCTGTTACCTTACAGCCTACTTCACGCTTATCCCGCTTTATGGCAACATCGGCCTTTGGCTGGCCTTCCTCATCTTCTATATTGCCCGCAGCAGCTTTTTACTGTTCTTTGTTCCCAAGCTGCAGCAAAAAGTTGCTCTGGCATAGCCTCAAACACAGCTGCACGCTCTTAACGTGCAGCTTTTTTATTTTCAGCGCAGATATTGATCAATAGCCGCTTCAAAATCCTCCAGACTTTTGCTGCCCTCACCTTTTTCAATAGCGTGCAAAATGCAATGCTCCAAGTGGTCCTTCAGGATAACTTTGGCTGTATTATCCAGCGCTTTGCGCACCGCAGCTATCTGAATCAGTACCTCCGAGCAATCCCTGTCGTTATCTACCATAGTCTTGATAGAACGCACATGTCCTTCAATGCGTGCCAGGCGGTTGACAACCTTCTTCTTATTAGGATGGTTGTGAGCGTGTGCATGAGCTTCCTGCAAAGCCTGCTGCTTTTTATCATCCTGCTGCGTAAGCTCCGTCTGCCTGCGCACATATTCCAATAAAGATTTTTCTTCTGCCATTTTTCTCACCAACCTTATCTCTACATTATTAAAAGGGAGCGCACTAAACACGCTCCCTCATTTTATTCCGCTGCCTGCGGCGTCAAAATGCTTTCGATTACCAAAGCAACGCCGTCATCATTATTGGATGCCGTAATGATTTTTGCATTCTGCTTCACGCTGTCCTTAGCATTAGCAACAGCAACGCCGATACCGGCATTGGCAATCATCTTCACATCGTTATTGGAATCACCGATGCACATAATTTCCTGCGGCTGTACGCCGTAGCTTGCCGCTACGCTCTTAACTGCCTCCCATTTGTTGACACCGGGCTCCATCAGCTCCAGGAAATTGTCTTTGGAGCTGGTAACATCCAGCTTGCCGGCAAAGTCCTCTTTGAACTGCTGCCATACATCGGCAAATTCCTCGCTCTTGGTCATAACTAAAATTTTATATGGTGCTTCATCCGTATGATAAAGCGCCTCACCGATAGCAGTCGTCTGAATGCCGCTGATTTTGGTATACATGCGGGAGCAGTCATTCTCCTGCTTAATCAAAATGCTGTCACGCACATAAAGCTGCAGGTAATAACCCTTCTCGCGGCAGTATGCCAGTACCTCGTTGGCTGTAGACAGCTTCATCTTGTGCTCGTAATAAACCTTGCCGCTCAGGCTGCCCTTAACGAGAGCGCCGTTATAGGTAACCAGCGGCACATCCAAGCCCAGCTTTTGCGCATAGGGCCGCACGGAAACGTACATTCTGCCGGTAGCAATCAAAAAAATCTTGCCTGCGTCCAGCGCCTTTCTGATAGCTGCCTCGTTACGCGGAGAAATTTGGCAGTCCTTATTCAAAAGTGTATCGTCCATATCGCTGGCAATCAGCTTAATTTCCATGCTCCATCTGCTCCTTTAACATCAACTTATCCAAAAATATGGCTGCTGCCGGATAAAGCAGCAAAAGAAAAATACCGTGCATAATGCCAAAGTTAAGGTCATAACCCGGCAGCATACGGCAAACAGTTACGGCACCCTCCAGGGAGAAGGCAGCCATCACCAGCATAGCCTTCAGGGAGTCATTTCTGCGTTTGGCCAGCTCCTGCAGCCTCGTCAGCAAAAACTGCTTGTCGACAATAACATGCATCAGCTTCAAGCCCAGACACATAAAAGCACCCTCGATAAAAGAGCCTGCCACCAGACCGCCCAGTGTTACCACCTGCAGCATACCGGTTACATATTCACATAGGAAAAAAATGACGCTCAGCGTCAGCCACATTGTAGCTAAATTATACATTGTTTTCTTCAAATTAATCACCAAGATACATTATAACACAGACAGCCGTCAAATTACACTGGGCGTCTGATATTTTATGATGCTTTTAAGCATATTTTGCAAGTATTTCTGCATATTTTGTGGTAAAATAAATTTATTAACGTAAGCAGACAGCATTGTCTGTACGAAAGGAGCAGTTTATATGAAGCGCAGTGATAAATTCCGCCAGGCCAACCGTGAGGCGCTGGCAACTGTTCTTGCCACCATCGCCGTCATCATCTTCTGGTGCTTGGCAGGCTTTGGACTGGCAGACAGTGATATTACATTCTGGCATACACCTCTTTGGGTTTGGGGCGGCTGTGTCGGCACCTGGCTTTTTGCCATCGCCGTCACCGTTTTTCTGACGAAGAAGGTTTTTGTCAACTTTGATTTGGATGACAACACGGAGGATAAGCAGCATGAGTAGTATTTTGAACATTATACCAGCGCTGGCCTTTCTGCTGATTCTTCTGAGTATCAGCGCCTACATCCAGCGTACCTCCAAGGAAAACAGGCAAAAGGATTTTGCCAAGGATTACTTCATCGGCGGGCGTACTCTCGGCGGCTTTGTACTGGCGATGACCACCGCTGCCACCTACAGCAGCGTAAGCACCTTCGTCGGTGGTCCGGGCGTAGCCTGGGTTATTGGCTACGGCTGGCTGTACATGGCCATCGTGCAGGTAGTCGTTATCTTTCTCGTCTTGGGCGTGTTTGGCAAAAAGATTGCCCTGATTGCGCGTGAGATTGACGCCGTAACTGTCATTGACGTACTGCGTGCCCGCTATCATTCCGACTTTCTGGCGAACATGGCGGCCGTTGTCATTGTCGCCTTCTTCTGCGCCACCATGGTGGCACAGTTCGTCGGCGCTGCCAAGCTCTTCGAAGCAGTAACCGGTTTTTCCTACCTCACCGGCCTCACGATGTTTGGCCTGATTGTAGTCATTTACACCACCATCGGCGGCTTTAAGGGCGTTGCCGTTACCGACGCCTGCTGCGCCATCGCCATGATCGTCGGCCTGTGCATCCTCATGGGCGGCATGATGCATGCAGGCGGTGGCTTCAACAAAATTATGAGCTACATCAGCACCCAGCATCCCGATATGCTTGAGCCGCTTTCCCGCGGCAAGATGCCGATTTCGCTTTACATCAGCCAATGGCTGCTCGTCGGCATCTGTACGCTGTCGCTGCCGCAGTCCGTTGTCCGCGGCATCAGCTACAAGGATACTAAAGCGCTGCACAATGCTATGATTATCGGTACCGTCGTTATCGGCGCCATGACACTGGTCGCAACCTGGATCGGTGTCATTAGCAAAGGTGTTCTGACTGCGCCCATCACAGCCTACGGCAACAGCGTTGATAACATCATGCCTGCCGCCATCGTGCAAAGCCTCACTCCCTTCTGGGCCGGTGTCATTATCATCGGACCGATTGCAGCAACCATTTCCACCGTATCCTCGCTGCTGCTTTCCTCATCTTCCTCTATCGTTAAGGACGTTTACATGAACATCAAGGGCAAGCGCGAAGAGCAGCTCAGCAATAACCAAATTCGCCTCTACAGCCTGGGCGCAACAATTATCCTCGGCCTTTTTGTTTATGCCATCGCCATCAAACCGCCAAGTGTTATCTGGCAGATTAACATGTTTGCCTTCGGCGGTCTTGAAACAGCCTTCTTCTGGGTACTGATTTTCGGTCTTTTCTGGCCCAAGGCCAACAAATACGGCGCTATTGCTGCCATGGGCGGCGGTGTAATCATCTACTGCCTTGCCATGGTCTTTAAGATTAAGGTGCTTGACCTGCACCAGATAGTGCTCGGCATCGGCCTTTCCCTGCTGTGCTTCTTCATCGGCAACAGCTTCGGCAAAACAGTCGATGAAAAAACACTGCGCATCTTCTTCCCCGAAAAATTTGAGGACTAAAAATAAATAAAGCCGCATATTATTCCAATATCAAAATCTCTGCTTACGGTGTTTGCATGCACCTTGGCAGAGATTTTTTATGCTCTGTTTTCTTTATAAAATTAAGTATCTGACACTGTTTACCTATGGTTTTCCTGCATTTAACAGACGCTGCTGATTAATTTCCTCATAGATAAAATTTTTTCAATATTCTTATTTACAAAAGCGACAAGTAGTTTTCATTAAGTAATCATAATTATCCATTGACACAAAATGTTATTTTCTGCTATCTTAAAAGTATAAGCAGTTCTCAGCCACTCACCCCACAATGCAGGAAGGAGCGTGCCGTCATGCTAAAAAAATCTGTCATTATTCTCGCAGGAATGTTGCTTTTAATTACCAGCTGCTTTGCCAACACACGTATGCAACAATCTGCTAAACAACAACCAATCCCCAAGGTCAAGGAGGTCACAATTATGGATTTTTCCCAAGAAAAAGAAAACGTCATCTATCTTGCAGGAGGCTGCTTCTGGGGGCTGGAAAAACTGATGCAATCCATACCTGGCGTAATCGATGCCCAAAGCGGTTATGCCAACGGCACAGGCAAAGCAGATGCCAAGTATCAGACAATTTTGGGCGGGAAAACCGGTTTTCGCGAAACCGTACGTGTTGAATACGATCCGGCAAAGGTAAGTCTTGACCATCTGCTCTTGGCATATTTTTACGTCATTGACCCAACAGTCCTCAACAAACAGGGTAATGATACCGGAACACAGTATCAGACTGGCATCTACTATACCAATACACAAGCGCAGGCTGTCGTAGAACGTATCGTGGAACTGGAACGCGGTCGTCATAAGGTATTTGCAGTCGAAGTCGGACCACTGAAAAACTATTATCCGGCAGAAGAATATCATCAGAACTATCTTGATAAAAATCCTGGCGGATACTGCCATATATCACCTGCCAAAATCAAGCTGCTCAGCACCTTGAAAATTGATGCCGGTGCCTACAAAAACCCTGCTGCCGAAACTATACGCGATAAGCTTACCGCAGAACAATTTCAGGTAACACAGCAAAACGGTACCGAACTACCGTTCCGCAACGAATTCTGGGATAAATTTGCCAAAGGCATTTATGTTGATATCGTAACCGGCGAACCACTCTTTTCTTCAACCGACAAATATCAGAGCAGCTGCGGCTGGCCCGCCTTTACCAAGCCTATTGAAGCACCTTTGCTAGTAGAACGCAAAGATACAAGCCATGGTATGGTACGCACCGAGGTGCGCAGCCGCAGCGGCGATTCGCATTTAGGCCATGTTTTCACCGGTGACCACGAATCACCCAACGGTGTACGTTACTGCATCAACAGTGCTTCCCTGCGCTTTATCCCCTACGAACAGATGGAAGCCGAAGGCTATGGCTATCTGCTGTATCTTTTCAAATAATACTCTCTAACATAAAACACCCTGTGCATTGCCAACGGCAATACGCAGGGTGTTTTTCATTTGCTTAAACAAAGCTTATTCAAATTCCTTATAGATACCTTCCTCACGGCGTCTGGTTGCCGTTTTGGAAATATAAGTACCATGAACAATATTGGTAAGCTTCTTTTTCGTTAAAATCTTTTGGATGTAATCAAGATGCGGACATGGCGGCTTATGCGAATTATCCGATACCATGCATGTAGAAAGATGTACGCAAATATCCTGCCCATCCTCCTTAAAGCGGCGCAGGCGCTTCGCCAGATTCTCCAGCTTAACCGTCAGTGCACCGCCGGAGCAGCCACCGCAGGTGAAGCTCATATAATGCGTGTCCTCGGGATAACCGGCAAACTTGCCCTCACGGCTGTAAAAGGCGTGCGTACAGTTGTAACCGCAGCAACGCTGCTGCACTGTGTCGCACTGGATAATTACTACCAGCTTGCTCATTTTATCATGCCTGCTGCTTTTAAAGCTGCATCCAGCTTAGCCTCAGCGGCAGCGCTGATAGGAGTCAGCGGCAGACGCGGAGCACCTGCTTCAATACCGGTAACCTTGGTAACGGCAGCTTTGATAGGAATAGGGTTGCTTTCTATGAACATAGCCTTAGCCAGTGGCACCATAACCTTGTTGAGGTCAGCGGCATCCTTAACGCGGCCTTCGCTGTAAGCCTGCATCAATTGCTGCAGTATGTTGCCGTTGACATTAGCCAGAACGGAAATCAATCCGCAGGCACCAACGGACAGGAACGGCAGAATCAGGCCGTCGTCACCGCTGTAAATGGAGAAATCCTCCGGCAGCACACGATACAGCTCTGCAGTCTGTGCTACATTGCCTGCTGCCTCTTTGATAGCCACAATGTTGCTGAAATCTGCTGCCAGACGTGCAACAGTTTCCGGAGCAATGTTGCCGCCGGTACGTCCCGGAACATTATAAACGATAATCGGCAGCTTGGTAGCCTTTGCTACGGCTGCAAAATGCTGGTAATAGCCTTCCTGAGTCGGTTTGTTGTAGTACGGGCCTACTACGAGCACGCCGTCTACACCGCAGGCTTCCATTTTCTTAACCAAATCAATAGTGCTGGCAGTACAGTTGGTGCCTGCACCGGCAACAATCTTGGCACGGCCGTTGACACGTGCAACGATGGTCTGCATGAATTTAATTTTTTCATCCATGTCCATGGTTGCAGCTTCACCGGTCGAGCCTTCTACTACCAGGCCGTCACTGCCGTTAGCCAGCAGCCAGTCAGCAAAATCTGCACCGGCTTCATAATTGATGCTGCCATCAGCGTTGAACGGCGTAACCATAGCCGTTAATAATCTGCCAAAATACGGTTTTTTCATTGTAATTCCACCTCTTAAAACTAATAGAAACTAAAATTCTCTATGATATATTGTTTATTATCTAAATGATTTTATATTTTTTACGGCGTACTTCACGTACGTCGAGAAAACGCAACAACGCAGGCGGTGCTTTATTTCCTCTTTACCTTAATAGGCTGTGGAGAAAGTGCCGGATGCTAGGCGTGTTGACGACGGCGTACTAACAGTACGTCGAGGAAACACAACAACGCAGACGGTGCTTTATACACAGACTACACTACAGCTTGAAGGCCTCATGTAACGCTTTGACTGCCTCCACCAAATACTCCTCTTTAACAATCGCGGAAATCGTAGTATCGCTGTCCACAGTCTGCAGAATAGCGATATTGTGGCTGGCAAGCGCAGTTACAAAGGTAGCCATAATGCCGGGCACGCCACGCATAGCACTGCCGACAACGGAAACCTTACCGCAGCCCTCGTTCAGCGTATATTTAAAGCCTGTTGCATCAAGAACCTTGCAGGTATGCTCTACGTCCGGAGAAAATACTGCAAACATTGCTTCCTTCTCCGACAGGTTCAAGCAGCCTACGCTGATGCCTGCATCCGCCAAATCTTCGAACAGATTACGGCCTGCAGTAATATCCTGCGGATTCAGGTCAATGCGGAACTGTGCCAAATCATTAAGATGAGCAACGCCGCTGGCGCAGGATTCGTTAATCGCAATTTCGCCGCCGTTACCCTGACCGATGCGTTCGCTGGTAATCAAAGTGCCGGGAGCATCGCTGAAGGTGGATTTTACATACATGGGAATGTTGCTGCCCATAGCAATTTCCACGGCACGCGGATGAATAACCTTAGCGCCGTTCTGCGCCATCTGGCAAACCTCAGCATAAGAAATCTGCTGCAGAATATTAGCCTTCTCGACAATGCGCGGGTCGGCAGTCATAATGCCCTCAACGTCTGTATAAATTTCAACAAAATCAGCCTTGAGCGCAGCGCCCAGTGCAGCAGCAGAGGTATCGCTGCCACCGCGACCTAAGGTAGTAAATTTATAGTTGTTTTCCGTCATACCTTGGAAGCCGCAGACAACCGGAATAATGCCTGCCTCCAGCAGACGGATAAGACCGGAGGTATTGATGTTTTTGATGCGTGCGGCACCAAACTGGGAATCAGTGATGATGCCTGCCTGACCGCCGGTGAGCGCCATAGCGTTGATACCGAATTTTTGCAGCGTTGCTGCCATTACGCAGGCGGAAATGATTTCGCCGCAGCACATCATCATATCCATCTCGCGCACATTAACGGAAAGGTTAACGTCCTTCAGGGCGCCGATAAGAGTATCGGTTGCATAGGGTGCGCCCTTGCGTCCCATAGCTGAAACAACTACTACCGGGGAGTAACCGTTACGGATAGCCTGCTGTACCTTGTTTTTAACTGCAATGCGGGCTTCCTCACTCGCGACGGAGGTGCCGCCGAATTTCTGTACAATGATTTTCATGTAAATTGCTCCTCATCTGTTTATATTAAAATGTAAAATGTACCGGATGCCGGAAAGGCTGCGGCGTACAAGCTGTACGCCGGGTAGTCTTTACACCGCAGAGGTGCATTATTATTTTTCTAACCAGCCGTTTTTAATCATAACCTCAGCAATCTGCAGAGTATTCAGCGCAGCGCCCTTACGAATCTGGTCGCCTACTACCCACAGGTTAAAGGTATTCGGATTAGACTCATCGCGGCGCAGACGGCCAACGAAGCAGTCATATTTTTCCGAGGTATATAAAGGCATCGGATAAACCTGATTGGACGGATCGTCCATCATCTGAACGCCGGGGAAAGCATCAATAGCAGCTGCCATATCCTTCAGCTCCAGATCATGCTCAAATTCAATGTTTACAGATTCGCTGTGGCTGCGGTATACAGGCACACGCACGGTAGTAGCGGTGATGCGCATTTCGTCATCATGCATAATCTTTCTGGTTTCGTTGATCATCTTCATCTCTTCTTTGGTGTAGAGATTATCAAGGAAAACATCAATCTGCGGAATCAGGTTAAACGCAATCGGATAATGCTTCGGCAGACTTGCGGACGGAAGAATGTGTGCCTCCATCTCACGGCCCTCGCTGTAAGCCTTGGTCTGGTCGGTGAGTTCGTCAATGCCCTCCTTGCCGGCACCGGAAACAGCCTGATAGGTAGAAACGACGATACGTTTAATGCGTGCCAGGTCATACAGCGGCTTCAGTGCCATAACCATAATAATGGTAGAGCAGTTAGGGTTGGCGATAATGCCCTTGTGCTTCAGGATATCCTCGGGGTTAACCTCCGGCACAACCAGCGGCACTTCGGGATCCATACGGAAGGTGCTGGAGTTATCAATAACAACAGCACCAGCCTTTACAGCGTAGGGAGCAAACTCCTTGGAAACGCTGCCGCCTGCGAACAGAGCGATATCAATGCCCTCGAAGGAGTCCTTGGTAGCCTCCTGCACAGTATATGTTTTGCCCATAAATTCAATTTGCTTGCCTGCACTGCGCTTGGAAGCCAGCAGACGCAGCTCGGCAAACGGAAAGCTTCTTTCTTCGATAAGCTTCAGAAATTCAGTACCAACAGCACCGGTAGCGCCCAAAATAGCAACGTTATACTTTTTCATAAAATTCTCCCCCTCACTATTTAGAGTAATTTATCTAAGCCGTATACTAGGCCTACTTGGTCAACAATTTTGCGGCAGCCAAGCGCAACGCCCGGCATGTAGCATTCGCGGTTAATCGGGTCGGTGCTGATTTTCAAAGTTTCGCCCTGACCGCCGAAGATAACCTCCTGGGAAGCAACGTAACCCGGCAAGCGGACACTGTGAATCTTCATGCCCTCGTAATCCGCACCGCGCGCACCTGCCATGGTTTCCTTTTCATCAGGATTGCCCTGCTGCATAGCCTTGCGCACCTCAGCAATCTTTTGTGCGGTGATAATCGCCGTACCGCTCGGAGCATCCAGCTTATTATCGTGATGCTTCTCGATAATTTCTACATGTGGGAAGTATTTGGCAGCCTCACACGCCAGCTTCATCATTACAACTGCGCCAAGCGCAAAGTTCGGAGCAATCAGCAGGCTGGTGTTGTGCTTGCGTGCCAGCTCATCAACCTCTTTTAAATCCGCATCGCTGAAGCCTGTTGTACCTACTACAGCATGCACGCCGAGCGGCAGCATTTTGCGCAGGTTGCCCATAACAACATCAGGACGGGTGAAGTCAACAACAACGTCCGGTTTGGCAGCTTCAATAGCAGCAACCAGGTCAGTCGTTACCTTAACGCCGTCACCCAGATGTACAGTGCCTTCCTTAATATCAACAGCACCTACAAGCTCCAAATCAGCTTCGCTATATACCTTTTTACATACCTCGCTGCCCATGCGGCCCAGCGCACCATTTACCAAAACACGAATCATGTCGTTCACTCCTTAATCATAAAAATAACCGTTGAGATATTTCCTTTAGATTCTATCTCAACGGTTAGCATGTCAAATAAATATTCACACCCATAGCCGAGATAGCCCTCCGCTGCAGATGCAGCGACAGTCCGGCAGCTTTCACTGACGGCCCAGCACAACGACACGGCTGCCATTGCACTTCGGCGTTAGCCCTTTTGTGATGCTTCTCAGCTCCCGCTCCACAACCTACTCATGCTTTCCGCGCCTCTATCTTAATGGTTTGCTATTAGAAAAATTATATTACTGTTACTGCTATTTGTCAACGAGGAAAATTATTAGCCTGTTCTTATAGCGGCAAGTGTAAAGATTTTACAAAAAGGGTGTACACATAGGCACAAGCAAACTATCAGCGTGAATTATTCCATATTCGGTTGTGGTTTTATCTGTCAAGTACAATATCCATCAGGCTCTTGTAATCCTTTACCTGACCGTAATGCACTTCCCCATTGGAAAGTTTTTCAAAAAGCTTTTCGGCACATTTAATTTTTGCCTGCTCCATAGAGTCCAATTTAGTACTTTCATTTGTTCCTTTGGTTTCAGCAATGAAATATACGTACTTAATTTTTCCTTCTTTAAAAGCAATTGCCCAATCAGGCGAATATTTACCAACAGGTGTCGGAATGTAAAAGCCTCTCGGAAGCTTAGCGTATACTGCAACTTCATCTGCTTTATCCAGATTTTCAACAAATCTACGCTCCACGCTCTGCTCTGCTATACCATCAGTAACAACGTAATCAGTTACTGCTCTAAGCGCAGGAAACACCTTGGATAATGCCACACGATGACATTCCGCTGTAAAGATTTCTTTGTCAAATACTTCATTTGTTGTATTGTATGTAACACCTTCTACAATCAGGCCGGCCTTCTGTTCGTTAATCAGACGTGCAACCCTGCTGATAAACTCTTCCGGATTATCACGGAACTTCATGTACTTCATCATTTTGATTTTGCTCAAAATAGTAGCAACCGTGCGACGTGTTAAAGAAGTCCGTTGTGTAAGCTCGTGCAGTAAATCATACTTCAAGCTGCTGTCGTGGGCATTTTCCAATACATTTGTAGTATGCGCAGGTGATACAAAGCTGGTTTTCTGCTCCAATTCATGCGCCTGCATATTATTCTTCTGATATCCGACACTCAAGGTATAAAGTGTCTGAGTAACCTGCAGCTTGGCATCAATCGCTGCTACAGCCTTATCAATCAGCACATTGCTATCAAGTTTAACTGTATAGGCGCACTTACGGTTGATGCGCTTCCACAGCTCCTGGAATTCCTGCTTTTCAAAATTCTTATTGTTGAGCTTGTTTTCAACGGTTGTCTGATTACCGTTAGTAATCATATCCTTAAGCGAATCTTTATCATACAGGCTCTTAATCAGCACATGTACAGCAGGCTCAATATCCTTAAGCTTATCCTGCACAGGCTCCAAAGTACAGTTTGCTGCATCCTGCTTATATTTTTCGGTGATTCTGTCATCATCGTCAAGATAATCATGTCTATCAAGATATTTCACTATCTGACGTGCCTGCTCGCCTTCAATTTTATAAGTTTCATCGCCAACCTTTACTACTCTGCCAAAGAAGTACTCTACAGATACCTTTTCAGGACGTTCATACAGAGCTTTTTTGATTTCATCCTGCAGGCTGTCGACAAAACCAGCATAGCTTTCGCTCGCAATAACCGTCAGTTTATTGACCACATGCACATTAGCTCCGCATACGCTTTCATCCATGCGCTCACCCTGCTGATTGACGCAGATACGCATGCCACGGCCGACTTCCTGACGCTTATTGACATTGCTGTTGAACTGCTTCAAGGTACAGATTTGGAAAACATTGGGATTATCCCAGCCTTCACGCAATGCGGAGTGAGAGAAAATAAAACGCACAGGATTATTAAAGCTTAACAGTGCTTCCTTGTTACGCATAATCAAATCATAGGCTGATTCATCGTTAGAAGTGTCCTTGCCACGTTCACATTTACTGTCAACGCTATGGCCTTTTTTATCGATACTGAAGTAGCCTGTATGTACAGCGCTTACATCCGCAGCCATATTTCTCAAATATTCGCCATAAGGTGTTTGATAAAGCTCCTGCATCCTATCTCTGAATATTTTCTGATATTCTTCTTCAAATATTTTACCGTATTCGCCCAGCTTTTGTGTGCCATCTTCGTCATATAATCTGTACTTGGCAACCTCATCAATGAAAAACAGCGATAAGGTTTTGATGCCTTGCGCAAAAAGCTGTTCTTCCTTTTCAAAGTGAGATTTAATGGTTTCACGAATCTGTACACGACGTAAATCAGACATTTCCTGACTGTTATTAGCAACTTCACCGCCATGTAATTCTTCGCCGTTGGTAAATCTTACGCAGCCTGTATCGTTGGCATCAATGTCACTGATTTTGTAGCCTTCGTACTGCAGCATGCCGTTAGAAAGCTCGTACAGATTATCTCCAGAAGCACAATTACGTAAAACACGCTTAACAGTACCGCTTTTCAGCTGCTGTTCAAATTCCAGCTTTACCATAGGAGGCTTATTTTTGGACTTAACAAAGCTGTCGCAGTAAAGATAACCGTCAATGCCTTTGAGATTTACAACCTCGATACCCTTAACCTCTATCTTTTTGACCAGCTTATGATTATAGACATCAATCGCATCTAAACGATATACTTCATTATGCTCCTGTTTATGCGTAGCGGAATAATTGACACTGAAAAGCGGATTAAAACGCTTCATTGCTTTTTGCGTTGCAGGACCATTCAGCTTCTGCGGTTCATCAAGAATCAAAATTGGATTAGTTTTGGCTATAACATCAATAGGCTTGCGTGAACCGAATTCATCACGTTCACTGTAAATAATCAACGCACCCTTATCACCGCCACGGCCTTCCTTATTCTTCTCCTCATTCAAGGACTTGGCAAAGGCTTGATTATTAATAATCATTACATTGATTTCGTTGCTTTTGGCAAAATCATCAATCTTCGTCAGGTTTTTGCTGTCATAAATAAAATAACGCGCTTTCTTGCCATACTGGCTCATGAAGTGCTCTTCCATCGTTTCCAAGCTTTTCTTGACACCTTCACGGATTGCGACAGAAGGGACGATGATAATAAATTTGTTCCAGCCATATTGCCTATTCAGCTCAAACATGGTCTTGATATAGACATAGGTTTTGCCTGTACCTGTTTCCATTTCAATATCAAGACTGCACTTTCCCTGACCTTCTATAAGCTCCTTCGACGGAGTTATATTATTATTGCCTTGAATAAGCTTAATATTTTCCAGAAGCTGCACCTTATCCAATTTTATTGGTGCATTAGCATAACCAAGTATTATATCCTGCTTGGCTTCCTGTTCATCAAGCTCCTGCTGAAACAAGTTATAACCATTGCTATTCTTTGCTTTTTTTGTTTTCACCGGCACAAGTCTGCCAGGATCAAAAAAGTAGCTGGTATCCTGCGCAGGACGCACCTGTCCCTTGAACACGTCAACTACTGCATTAACAGCATCCGTCTGGTACTGCTGAATTTTAAAACTGAACTTCATTACAGCACCCTCCTCACTGTTTGCGGACTATAGGTGTTGAAAATCTGCTCAAAGTTAATCGCTACGCTGTCATCAGCCTGCGAGCTGTCACGCATAACAAAATAGCTTGGCATTTCTTTGGCAATGGCAGTGATAACCTCATCCGTCACATTCTTATCAAAGCAAGCCATTAAATGACCTTGCGCCACATTGTAGACAGTTTTTCCGGCAATGGTAATTTTTTCGATTTTGCTGGAAAGCGGTGTATCTAGCTTCAGCATAGCATCAAACAGCAAATCTTCGTCATTGCGGTCTTTTTTGATATTGTCAACGAACAGGCTCTGCTGTTTATCCATGTATTCCTTCGGTGTGAAGTACACATCTTCCATATTACTGCTGTCGCATTTCAAAACACGGAAGCCGATGTCCAAATCCTGCGTTGTCAGCGGATTTTCTTCTTTGATTTTTTGACCGGCACGGCGGATGCGCTCCTTGCCTATTTCGCAGATGTTTTTGTAGCCTGCTTTGTAGGCTTCGCTGTTTTCAGCGCACTCTTCTTGTAATTGCACCATGATAAACTTACGCTTACCGCCATCTTCGGCATTAAGCTGCATGACTGCGTGAGCAGTTGTGGCAGAACCGGAGAAGAAATCAAGGATTAGAGAATCCTTATCAAATTTAACAATCATCTTTAAACATCTAATAATAAGATTTATATTTTTAGGATTATCAAAAGTTTTATCTCCCATTAAATTAATCAACATTTTTGTTGCTGATGAAGTTAAAAAATCATCATCCCACCACGTCGTTACAGTTTTTCTAGATTTACTAGCTTGACTTAAATAATATTTTTGTTGTAATCCATTTGTTGTACGAACTATTAATCCTTCATCGTATTTTTTCTGCATAGTTTCCTTAGAATATCTCCAATATCCAGTTACACCCAAAAAATTATAATGAGGATTTCCTTTTTTAGCACCGCCTGGTCCATCAACAGGAGTTAATTTATATTTTCCTTTTTCATCTTCTAAATTGAAACCTTCTGATACTGGATCTTCTCCGATTAATTTATGATTTCTAAACACAGATACAATGTTCTTACAATAAAATAATAGATGATTATGATTTTCTGAAATTATCCTATCATTAGAAACAGAAGCTCTATGTTTATGGCAAATCGAAGCAATAAAATTGCTCTCCCCAAAAATTTCATTACAACATTTTATCAAATTAGATTCTTCATCGTCACCTATACTGATAAAAATAACACCATCATCACTCAGCAAATCTTTTGCCAGCTTCAATCTCGGATATATCATATTCAGCCAATTCGTATGGAACCGACCATTGCTTTCTGTATTAGCTACAAGACGATTTCTTTCATCATCAAACTGTCCGCTGTTTTCAACATACTCATCTGAGCTTTGCTTAAAATCATCCTCATATACAAAGTCATTACCCGTATTATACGGCGGGTCGATATAAATCATCTTCACCTTGCCCAGATATGTTTCCTGCAGCAGCTTCAACACTTCCAGATTATTGCCTTCAATATAAAGGTTTTCTGTATTATCAAAGTCCACGCTCTCTTCTCTGCAAGGGCGCAAGGTTTTGTTAATTGGCGCATTGGCAGCCAAAATTGCTTTGCGCTTATCCGGCCAGGTAAACTGGTAGCGTTCCTGCAAGCCATCTACAACATGGTCACTAAGCTCCTGTTTCAGCATATCAAAATCAATGGCATGCTCTAATTTGCCCTCATTATTGATTCTTTCGGTAACGCAATTAGGGAATAGCTCCCTTATCTTCGCTACGTTTGCTGCAACCTTATCCATAGATTGCATGTTGAGATGTTCCATCATTGTAAATCCTCCAGTTCTTTTTTCAGCTTGTTTATTGCTTCACGCAAGGTCAGTTTTTTGCGTGCCTGCTTTTCCGCAAACATTTTCTTCGTCAGCGCTGCTATCTGTGCTTCTGCTTCTGCCCGCCTGCCGGCGTTGGCAATTACGGAAGCAGGTGTAAGCCCTGCAGATGGCGTTAAATTTGCCACCTGCAGAGCGAATTGCTCCCAAATATCATTTAAGCCTGTACCTTGCAGAGTAACACTTTGCTCTGCCGCAGGCTTAAAGTCATTGAGCAATATTTTATTGTCAAAAAGCAGAGCCAATTGCAGCTTATCTGCATAGCAAAGCGCTAACAGCAAGCGCTGGTCAATCCGCCTGCACAGCCTTTGCAAAAGCCTTTCCGCACAACCCTCCTGCTTCAGCTGTACCGCCAAAACAAAAACTGCTTTTTCCTGCTCCTGCTTTTGCAAGGCAGGTATTGTGCGTAAGGAAATTTCGTTGACAATGGTCATCTGCCTGATGGCTGCGTCAAACTCCTTCTGCTCCGCTGTATTCAGTTCAAACTTTTTGTATAAGTCACGTTTGGGAATAATTTTTTTTACTTCTGTAGTCTGCGGTAAGCCTAACATTACTGCTCACCTCGCACAACGAGGAAGCAAATCAGCTCAAAATCATCCAGTCCTTTAATACTGTTATCAAAGAAGCTGATTTCCTCACCGCTCAGGAAGCTGTCAACATCGTCAGCGTCCTTCACGTTGATTATGGAAGCAATAGCATCCTCCAAAAGCTGGGAATAAACACCCATACTTCTGCCGTCATTCGTTGCCTTGTTGAAATCACTGCACACGTCTGTTAAAGGCTTATCCTTGCCACGGCAGGTAAAGCGCAGCTTGTCCAGCAGCTTTTTCGGTGCCAGATGGTTGCAGATGATTTCGCCATCCTCGCCAATATATACGGCGTAAAACGGATGCAGAAGATTTTTTCTGTCTATATTTATGTTATCCGTGCAGTTTTTCAGCACGTAAATTACACCAGGAGGACATTCCTCGCTGGCAGGCACAACGGCATGCAAGCCGAAGGGAGTTTTATCCAGCTCGCCATGCGTTTTGATATATTCCAGTAAATCTAAGCGGAACTCGTTTAAGCCTAAATCCATAATGGAAATACCTGTACTCATATCCTCAATATCGACAACTTCCTTTTGTAACTGCTGAAGCTGCTGCTTGCGATACTGCAAATCCAGCTTTTCATTATTGCTCAGCAGGTTATCATCTGCCGTCGCTGTCAAATCCACCGCCTTCATACGGCTTTCAACGCGACTTTTCAAATCTATGTATTCATCCAAATCAACATCAGGCCAAAAGTTGACCAGTTGAATATAAGCGTTCTTACTGCCAATACGGTCAATACGCCCGAAGCGCTGGATAATACGCACCGGGTTCCAGTGAATATCATAGTTCACCAAATAATCGCAATCCTGCAGGTTCTGGCCTTCGGAAATACAATCTGTCGCAATCAGAATATCTATGTCATTGTTATCTTCCGGGAACAACAGCGCCTTATCCTTCGCTAATGGCGCAAAACAGGTCAGCACGGTATTCAAATCACACCTAAGCTTCGGTATCGTGCATCTGCCATCCACCGAGCCTGTAACCATCGCCGTATGCAAGTCAAACTGCTCCTGCACATGCTTGCTGACATGCTCATAAAGATAAGCAGCAGTATCGGCAAAGGCAGTAAACACAATAATTTTCTTGTTATCTGCATTCAAGGGATGCTGAATTTTATCATCTATAAGCTCTAGCAGTTCCTGCAGCTTATTATCCTGCACAGGCGTAATGCTCTGCACCATCCCAAGCAGCTCATCCAAACACTCCTTGTCATGCTGCAAGCTATGCCCCCAGCCCACAATATCCATGTCAGCCAGCTCAATAGGCACCTTTTTGCCCACAACAAAGCTTTCCTCTTCCATATCAAAATCGGCGCCGCTGAAATCAGTACCGGTATCCACCTGCGCATTAGCAAGCCTGTGCTGCGTGAAGCTGTCTATCTTTTGCAATGCTGCGCAAATACTAGCCCGCACTCTTTCCACAGTCAGCCTGAACGAATACACGGAGCTTTCCATGCGCTTCAAAATATTTATCGCCATCAGTCGACGAATACCACGCTCGCGGTTCGCCTGTGTAAAGCCAGTATTGACCTTATTATCATCAAAAAGCTCTGCATATTTCGGCAAACGGCTATGCAAAATAAATTCCGTAGGAGTATATATAGACAGCTCCAGCTCATCAAGCTTCGAAAATATTTCTTTATAATTTACTGCGCCATTCTTAACCAACGCAGGGCGAAAGGATAGCGGCGTTTTGCGTTCAGGAAAGCTGCCAATAGCCTTCGTATCATAATATCTGGTAATATGCTTGCGCGAACGTGCAATAGTTACAGAATCAAGCAAATTGAAAAAATCATAGCTGAGGTTTTCCAGCAAATTCTGCACTGTGCGTTCTGCCGGAGGCAGCTTCGACCAATGATTATAGGCAGCCTGCGCATTACGGAAAATATCATCTATAGAGTTTTTGGTGTTCAGCTTATCATTAATTTTGCTGCTATCACCTTCATAGGCCAATTGCAGCTGATTCTTCAAATCGTTAAAGCGATTATTAACGGGAGTAGCAGAAAGCATCAACACCTTTGTCTGCACGCCCTCACGAATAACCTTGTTCATCAGCACCGTATAGCGATTCTCTTTATCTTCGCCATCAAAGGCACCACCATTACGGAAATTATGCGATTCATCAATAACTACAAGGTCATAGTTACTCCAATTTATCCTGCTTAAATCAATATCACCGCTATAACCGCGCTTGCGCAGCAGGTCTGAATGATATAAGACATCATAGCGCAGTCTGTCGCTGGCAATAGGGTTGTTTTTATAGTTAGCGCGATACGTATTCCAGTTGTCTGCCAGCTTTTTCGGACATAATACAAGTACATTCTTGTTGCGTCCTTCATAATATTTAATAACAGCTAATGCAGTAAAGGTTTTGCCCAAACCAACACTGTCAGCTAAAATGCAGCCATTATATTTTTCCAGCTTGTTGATGATGCCAAGCGCTGCGTCACGTTGAAAATTAAAGAGCATATTCCAGATTTTGCTGTTCTTAAAGCCTGTACGCTCATTCGGCAGCTCATCCTCACTGATATCCGTAAGAAATTCATGGAAAATATTATACAGCGTCACGAAATAAATAAACTCAGGCGCATTCTCATTATAAGCCGAGCTTATACTGCTTATAACATTGTTGGTTACGTCCTTTAACTCTTCTTCGTTCTGCCAGAGCTTGGCGAATTGCTCTATGAATGCCTGCGACGCAGGGCTTTCTAGCTTTAATATGTTCACGCCCATATTGTTTCCCTGCTCACAGCCTAAATCAACAGTCGTGAAGCTATTAACGGTATAATACGCTATATCGTTCAATACAATAAACCTATCTGTAATTTCCTTATTACCAACATTGGATTTAAAGGTAACCTTCTTCTTAATCCACTCAGCACATTCCTTGGCAATAGCCTTTTGATTTAATTCGTTGCGCAGCTTTACCTCAAATTCCGTGCCATAAATACGACGCTCACGATTTATTTTAGGAATATAAAATTCGCGTTTTTCCTTCTTGCTATTCTCTTTTTGAATAAAAGTAGGGTCAGTGAAAATAAAACGTAATTCTTCAATCTCGCTCAGCTCCTTACGCAAAGCCTCGAAGGCATACATAGAAAAATCTGCTGCCACAATAGACAGCATACTGCCCTTCTGCAATTATAAGGCCAAATCATCTTTTAGCGTTTCATTTACGTTTCTAATAACCTTCATTTTCTCAAGTCAGCTCCGTTAATTGTTCATGTGTCAGAAATTTGTCAATAACTCATTATAATGATACACTGTTGTCCCCCCCAGTCAAGCAAAAGCACACATCGAGTGTGTTTTGCCTGACGTATTAGCAAGCTAATACTTTTCTACTTTGATTTTAGCGCAATTTGCGCTAAATGGCAAGTTAAAGTGCCTTCTCTTTCTATAATGTTATTGGGTGATAACAATGTATCAGCGCATTCGCGACTTACGCGAGGACAAGGATATGACGCAAACACAAATGGCTGAAATCCTTAACTGCTCGCAAAGAGTCTACAGCAACTACGAAAAAGGCGAGCGGGATATACCGACAGATATACTCATTGCCTTGGCTAAATTTCATAACACATCCACGGATTACATTTTAGGCTTAACAAACAAAAAATAAGGATTCACTTCGCAAGTAAATCGGAAGTGAATCCTTATTTTTATTATAACGATGAATTCTATTACGAGAAACGTGCATTTTCTCACTTTTCTCGTAATAGAGTTGTCTTTTTGCTGCTTCATCACCATTCCCTATTACGAGATTTTTCACCTAGTGCACCTTTCTCGTAATAGAATCGACTGATTAACATACTTATACTCATCCTTAATTCTATTTTTTCAAATGCCCAACCCACTCCTACCCGCAACAGTGTTAATTATTTTTAACACTGTTGCACATTTTGTAGATAGTATTAATTTATTTTAACACTATAAGCGATTTTCGCGTTACTGTTAATTATTTTTAATACTATTGCACGAGATACTCCTCTTTAACCTAAACGCAAGCACAAAAAAGCCCGCCCTTACGGACGGACTTTTCAGCATAAACCGGATTATTTACGGATACCCAGTTTAGCAATGATTGCACGATAGCGCTCGATGTCTTTGCTAGCCAGGTAGTTCAGCAGGCCACGACGTTTACCTACCAGTTTCAGCAGGCCACGACGGGAATGATGATCTTTTTTGTGCTCTTTCAGATGCTCGGTCAAATATTTGATGCGTTCGGTCAAAACTGCGATTTGTACCTCAGAAGAACCGGTGTCACCTTCATGACGTGCGTTTGCCAGAATTACTGCTTGTTTAGCTTCGCTAGTTAACATTGTTTGTTTCCTCCTAAAATTTCAAATTGCCATAAGCGTAGCAGCCGTTGGAGAATCGAACTGCCAGGCCTTGGTTCAAATACTATGATAGTATACCATATCTTGCCACCAGATAGCAAGTATTTTGTAAAGTTTTTTATAAAAACAGCTTTTATTTACCGCAATGCCGCTTCGCAGTCGTTTTTATCCTGCGCCAGCTGCTGCTTGAGCTGCTCAATGCCGGCAAATTTTACTTCGCCACGGATGCGCTGCACAAACTGCACCGTGAGCTGCTGACCGTAAAGGTCCCCGGTAAAATCAAAGATGTTCGTTTCCAGACGCGGTTTGGCAACATCGCCAAAGGTAGGATTATAGCCAATATTAGCCATGCCGTGATAGCTTTTGCCGTTGACAATTACCCGCACAGCATACACTCCCCCCAGAGGAACCGCAACATGAGCATCCTCCAGCTCAATGTTGGCCGTAGGATATCCCAGTAAGCGACCGCGCTCGTTGCCGTGCGCCACCGTGCCGCTGATGCTGTAGCTGCGCCCCAGCATAGCAGCAGCCTTTGCTACCTCGCCTGCGGCAATCAGCTGACGGATAGCGGTGCTGCTGATAACGGTTGCACCCTCGCTTACCAGTTCACGCACAATCAGCTCAAAGCCCATGGCTTTGGCAGAGGCAGCCAGCGTATAGACAGTTCCCTGTCCGCGGCAGCCGTAGGTGAAGTTGGCACCGACTACCAGACAGCTGTAATCAAGCTGCTGCAGACGCTGCAGGAATTCCTGCGGCGAAAGGTCTGCCACCTGCTGATTAAAGGGAATGTCCACCAGCACGTCCACGCCAAGCTGCTGCAAAAGCTCCTGCTTTTGCGCGCCTGTTATCAGCGCCGGCGGCACCATGCCCGGACGAATCCATTCAAAGGGATGGTTGCTGAAGGTAAAGACAGCCAGCTGCGAATTACATTCATGCGCCTTATCCCTTGCGGTTTCAATTACATCAAGATGACCGCGATGCAAACCGTCAAAGGTACCCAATGCTACCACACAGGGAGCGGAAAATTTATGCAGTTGTTCTAAAGAAGTAATAATCTCCATGCTTATTCCTCTGGCATCGGATAATGCTCTAAGATTTTTTCTGCCTGCAGGCGCTCCTGCTCACAGCGGACGATGCCTAAGAATTCATCCCCCGGCCCCAGCAGAACGTATCTGCCGTCGGCAGTCTGCGCCACCGTGGTGCGCACACCGTTGGTGATGCGTGCCGCCTGACGGGCGTTTACCTTGAGCTTTGGCAGCTCGGCAACGGCAGTCAGCGGCTCTGCAGCACAGGCTTCGGGATTCTCCGCGATTTCCTGCAGCGTGCAGGCCTTGTCAATCGTGTAGGCTCCCACCTGCGTGCGCAGCAAAAAGCTCATCGTACCGCAGGTTCCCAGCGCCGTTGCCAAATCTTCGCCAAGAACGCGGATATAGGTGCCCTTGGAGCAGGCCACGCGCACGGTAAAGCTAGTTGCCGTATAATGCAGAAGCTCCAGCTTATAGACCTCAATCGGACGTGCGGTGCGTTCCACCTCTACGCCCTGACGTGCCAGCTGATACAGCTTTTTGCCGTTGATTTTGATTGCCGAATACATCGGCGGCAGCTGCATTTGCTTGCCGGTAAATTGCGCCAGCACCGCTTCCAGCTCCTGTTTGCCGAATGCAGGCACAGGCATCGTTTTGACAACCTCACCGCTGTCATCGCCGGTAACAGTCTGCGCACCCAGCGTAAATTCGGCAATATATTCCTTGCGGCCTTCTACAGCAAATTCCAGCAGCCGGGTTGCACTGCCCGCAAAAACAGGAAGAACTCCTGCCGCGTCAGGGTCAAGAGTTCCCCCATGTCCGATTTTCTTTGTGTTAAGCACGCGCCGCAAAAAGCCGATAACATCGTGCGATGTCATCTGTGGTGGTTTTAATACATTAAAAATTGCGTCCATATTAAACCAATTTGCCCAATGCCTCCAGCAGCTGAGTGCGAGCCTCCTCTACCGGTGCATAAATCGTACAGCCTGCTGCCCGCAGATGACCGCCGCCGCCGAAGGCTACAGCCACAGCGGATACGTCAACGCTCTTGGAGCGCATGCTCACGCGCGTTACCGCCGGCTCAACGGCCTTGAACATAATAGCTACGTCAACGCCCTCAATATAGCGCGGGTAGGACACAAAGCTGTCGGTCTGGACATCCTTGTCATATAAATCGTTGGTAATTGTGAGATAAGCAATTTTGCCTTCATAAGCGAAGGTCAGCGAAGGCAGTACCTTGGCCAGCATCTCTACCGTATCACGGGAACGCACGTCCAGTGCATCGCTGATTTCGTTAGGCTGCACGCCGTATTCCAGCAGCTTAGCAGCATTACGCATAGTTTTCGGCGTAGTGTTGGCATAGCGGAACGAGCCGCAGTCTGTGCTGATTGCTGTGTAAAAGCAGGTAGCAATTTCCTTATCAAATGGCCATTGCATAGCCATGAACAGATCACACATTACCTCGCCTACGGCTGCTGCCTTGGCATCCAAGTAGAGATATTCGGCAAAGCGTTCGTTGGAAATGTGGTGGTCGATGTTCAGCAGTGTTTTTGCTTCCACAACCTCGGACACCAGACCAATACGGTCAAAGGAGCTGGCATCAATAACTACCAGCAAATCCGTCTGCAGCTTGCTGCCCTCTACCGGGCGTTCACACAATTCAATACCGGGAAAAAAGCTAAAGCTTTTGTTGATAACGTCATCACAGAAAACAGTAACCTGCTTGCCCTGTGCCAGCAAAAAGCGTGCCAGTCCCAAAGTGGAGCCCAGGGTGTCACCATCCGGGCTTACATGAGTGCACAGCACGATTTTTTCTGCCGCCAGCAGCATAGCGCCTGTTTCCTGCAGGCTAAGCTCCTTACTCATGCTCTGCTTCCTCGGCTGCAGGCTTTTCTTCCTGCTTAATCTTATCTAAGATGCTCTGAATATGCGCACTGTATTCTGCGGAGGTATCCTTCTGCAGAATCAGGGTCGGTGCAAAGCGCAGGCGGATACGTTTGGCAATTTCCGTACGCATAAAGCCTAATGCCTTGTTCAGAGCCTTCCAGGTTTCATCCTGTTTATCCTTGGGACCATACATGCTGATGAAAATCTTTGCATAGCTCATGTCATCTGTCAGCTCCACGCCGGTTACGGTAACAAACTGAATGCGCGGATCCTTGACATCATGCAGCAGCATTTTGCTGATTTCATGCTTGATGGCCTCTTGTACTTTTTCTACTCTAAGTCTTGCCATTTTCTTTTCCTCTATAATATAGATACAGACTGACGTACAGGCAGCAGCTGCGGGGAATGCGGCGTATACGGCCGGCATTCCTGCGCAATGTGCCTTATGCGGCAGACTATTCTACTGCGATTTCTTCCATGTCGTATACTTCAAAGATATCGCCCTCTTTAAGGTCGCTGAATTTCTCTAAAGTGATACCACATTCAAAGCCTTGGGCAACTTCCTTCACATCGTCCTTGAAGCGGCGCAGAGATTCGATAACACCCTCGTGAACTACAATGCCGTCACGGACAACACGAACCTTGGAGCTGTTGGTAACCTTGCCTTCAACTACATAGCAGCCGGCAATCTTCAGCTTGGAAATAGTAATCAGCTGACGGATTTCTACGCGGCCTTGGATAACCTCTTTGAATTTAGGAGCAAGCATACCCTTGATAGCAGCCTCAACGTCGTTGATTGCGTCGTAAATAACACGGTAGGTGCGTACGTCAACCTTCTCGGTTTCGGCAGCCTTGCGCGCATTAGCGTCAGGACGAACGTTAAAGCCGATAATCAGCGCGTTAGCAGCGGATGCCAGCATTACGTCGGACTCGGTGATAGCGCCTACGCCTGCATGGACAACGGCAACCTTAACCTCATCGTTTTTGATTTTTTCCAGGGATGCCTTCAATGCTTCGATGGTACCCTGAACGTCAGCCTTAACTACGATGTTCAGCTCTTTGATTTCGCCTTCTTTAATGCGTTGGAACAGGTCATCCAAAGAAACCTTGGAGTTCAGCTTGATTTCCTCTTCCTTCTTCTTGGCGATACGTTTTTCGGCAACGCCGCGGGCAGTCTTTTCATCGGTGCTGTCGAGGATATCGCCGGCAGCCGGTACATCGTTCAGGCCCAGTACCTCTACAGGAGTAGAAGGCAGAGCCTTCTTAACTTTTTCGCCACGGTCATTGATCATTGCACGAACCTTACCATAGGAGGTGCCGGCAATAATGGTATCACCGATATGCAGAGTACCGCGTTGTACCAGTACGGTAGCAACCGGGCCGCGGCCCTTATCCAGCTGTGCCTCGATGATGGTGCCGTGAGCAGGCAGATTCGGGTTAGCCTTCAGCTCCTGCATTTCAGCAACCAGCAGAATCATTTCCAGCAGGTCGCTGATACCGGTTTTCTGATGTGCGGAAACAGGAACCATAATGGTGTCGCCGCCCCAATCCTCAGGAATGAGCTCATGCTCTGCCAGCTGTTGTTTAACGTGATCCGGATTTGCGCCCGGACGGTCGATTTTATTGATAGCTACAATGATAGGTACCTTTGCAGCCTTAGCATGGTTGATAGCCTCGATGGTCTGCGGCATTACACCGTCATCTGCTGCTACAACCAGAATTGCAACGTCGGTTACCTGTGCACCGCGGGCACGCATAGCTGTGAAAGCCTCATGGCCCGGGGTATCCAGGAATACAATCTGCTTGCCCTGGTAGTTTACCTTATAAGCACCGATGTGCTGGGTAATACCGCCGGCCTCGCGGGAAGTAACGTTGGTTTTGCGGATAGCGTCCAGCAGGGAGGTTTTACCATGGTCAACGTGGCCCATAACGGTAATAACCGGCGGACGCGGAACGCGTTTTTCAGGCGGATCGTCAACCTCGGGAATCTCGGTCGGATCCTCTTCCGGAGCCTTCTGGCCAACCTCTACGCCGAAGTTGTCGCCGATAAGCTGTGCGGTATCGAAATCGATATCCTGGTTGATGGTAACCATTACGCCCAGCATGAACAGAGCCTTGATTACTTCATTAACCTCACGCTTAATGAGCTTGGAAAATTCCTGTACATTGATGGATTCGCCGATTTCAACGTAGGTCGGACGAACGATTTCTACCGGAGCCTGTTGTTGCTTCGGTGCGGGCTTCTTGCCGCCGCGGTTTACCGGCATCTGATGGCCGGCGCTACGGTTCGGACGGCTTTCGCGGGTAGCGTAGCTGCCCTTAATCTGCGGCTTGTTGTCCTTACGGCTCTTGCCTGCGTTGCGACCGCCCTGACGGTTATCGCGACCGCCTTCGCTGCGACCGCTGCTGCGGCCTTCGCTGCGGCCACCGCTAACCTGCGCACGGCTTTCACCATGTACGCTCGGGCCCTGCTGGCTCTTAGGACCTACAAAGATACCGCCCTGGCGTTGTTGGCCGTTACGGTTACCCTGACGGTTGCCCTGACCGCCCTGCTGGCCGTTGCGGTTTTGCGGACGGCCTTCGTTACGGCCACCTTGGCCGCCTTGACGGTTGCCCTGCTGACCACCGCGGTTTTGCTGCGGACGGCCTTCGTTGCGGCCACCCTGACGATTTTCATTACGCCCTTGTTGAGCGTTGTTGTTATTGCGTTGATTATGTTGCTGATTTTGTTGCATATTCCTCTGTCCGTTATTCCTATTCATATTGTTATCGTTTCTTTTAGCTGTATCCTGCGGACGCGCAGGAGCAGCCGGTTTGCTGACATCACGTTTTTCCGTCTTCGCCGGTTTGGGCGGTTCTGGTTTTTTATCGTATGCTTTACGGATAACAGACATAGCCTTGTCATCAGCTGCACTAAAATTAGTTTTTTCGATATTATTTTTCTTCAACAGGTCAATGACCTCATTTACCGGTTTGCCATAATCCTTGGCAACCTCATATATTCTTTTATTACCCATTCATCCACCTCCAGACCAGATAATAAGAAGCAGATTCATCTGCGAAGCTCGCACAAGCTGCGCAGACAACTGTGATTTAAATCATTATTTTTTCAACAGCATGTTGGCAAAATTCGCATCGGTAATAGCCACAGCTATTCTAGGTCCTTTGCCGATTGCATAGCCCAGCTCATTGCGCGTCAACAGCTCAATGACCTGCACGCCTGCCATCTCTGCCAGGAAATAAATTTCCTTTTTTGAATTAGGAGCAGCATCTTGTGCCAAAACAAGTACCTTGACCTTGCCGCTTTTTAAGGCAGCACGCACAGCTACATCGCCGGAAGCGGTTTTGCCTGCCTTTTGCGCCAACCCTAAAGCAAAAGCAACATTATTGCCTGCCATGTTCGAAATCCTCCAGCAGCTGCTTGAGTACATCCTCACCGATAGGCTTCTCCAAAGCGCGCTCCAGACGTTTCTCCTTTACGGCCTTGGTAATGCATTCCTTATCGGGGCAGACATATGCGCCGCGTCCGTTCTTCTTGCCGGTGAGGTCAAGGCTGACCTCGCCCTCAGGTGAACGTACAACGCGCAGCAGAGCCTTTTTATCCTTCATTTCATTGCAGCCTAAGCATTTACGCTGCGGAATTTTTTTTACCTTCATCATGCTTCTTCCACGGGAGCAGGCTCAGCAGCAGCCTCTTCGGCAGCCTGAGTTTCGCTCTTAATATCAATTTTCCAGCCGGTCAGCTTAGCAGCCAGGCGGGCATTTTGGCCTTCCTTGCCGATAGCCAGGGACAGCTGGTAATCCGGTACGACAACGCGGCAGATTTTGTCTGCTTCGTTAACGGTTGTCTTGACAACCTTTGCCGGGCTCAGAGCATTGGCAACATATTGTGCCGGATCTTCACTGTATTTTACAATATCAATCTTTTCACCGCGCAGCTCGTTGACAATAGTCTGCACACGCATGCCCTTGTGGCCTACGCAAGCACCTACCGGATCAACATTACTGTCAGCGGTATATACGGAAATCTTGGAGCGCATACCGGGCTCGCGGGCAACGGATTTGATTTCAACAACGCCGTCATGGATTTCCGGAACCTCCAGCTCAAACAGGCGCTTCAGCAGGCCGGGATGAGTGCGGGAAACCATAATCTGCGGTCCCTTGTTGGTGCGCTTAACCTCAACAATATAGGTTTTCATACGCTCATGGTATTGGTAGATTTCACCGGGAATCTGTTCGTTCGGAGTCAGCACGGCTTCAACCTTGCCCAAATCGATATAAACGTTTTGGTTTTCCATGCGCTCGATAATACCGGTAACGATATCGTTGGCACGGCTTTGGAAGCGTTCATATACCTGTCCGCGCTCTGCCTCACGGATACGCTGTACAACAAACTGCTTAGCGTTTTGGGCAGCGATACGGCCGAAGTTTTTCGGAGTAACCTCAACCTCTACGATATCGCCGGCAAGATACTGCGGGTTGATTGCCTGAGCATCCTCCAAAGTCATTTCGTTAATGCCGTCAGCCTCGCCTTCAACAACAGTGCGCTGAGCATATACATGGATTTCACCGGTTTCTTTATTCATTTCAACACGGACATTCTGGTTTGTGCCTGTGTTCTTCTTGTAAGCGGCAACCAAAGCGTCATCAACAGCCTGGAACAAAAGCTCGGGGTCAATACCCTTTTCCTTTCCTAATTCCTGGATTGCTGAGATAAAATCTGCGTTCACTTAATAAGCCTCCTATTTCTTAAATTAAAAGTCTATATGCGGTCTGATATTCGCAATCAGCCTACGTTCAATGCGGTCAGGATTTTTGAATTCCTTACCTTTAATAATCTTTTTAACCTGTACAGCTTCGTCATCATGTGCTACCAGAATGCCGGTCAGATTTTTCATTCCCTCCCACGGAGTATAGAACATAATGTCAACCTTGGTGCCGTAGGCAGCTTCAAAGTCCTTGTCCTTCTTCAGCGGACGGTCAATGCCCGGAGAAGAAACCTCCAAAAAGTATTTGTCGGGAATAGGATCCTCTGCATCAAGAATCTCCGTCAGCTTTTCGCTCACCATCTGGCAGTCATCAATTTCAACTCCACCAGGCTTATCGAGAAAAATCCGTAGGTACCAGTCCTTTTCACGCACATATTCTACATCAACCAGAGTAAGCCCGGTATCCTGCAGAATGGGTTCTACCATTGCGGTAATCAGTGCTTCAACTTCTTTTGCCTGCATCATTTTCACCTCCATATTAAGTTTTTCTTTCTGTATTAACCTTGCGGCCAATACCTGCCTCTGCCGCCAATGCGTCAGAAACATCATAATAAGCGGAAAGAGCGGGCTTTAAACCCACTCTTTCACAAGTCATACTTATTTTGGCTATCCTTATTATAGCATCTGTTGACAAGTCTTGCAAGTAGCTTACGCTATATCTAGTTATTATATGTTAAATTTTATACAGAAAAATGCTAAATCTGCCACGTAAAATGTATACACTGCGCTTTCCCTTGTCAGTGGCAAAAATATCTGCTACAGTAATATAGTAAACAGATAGAGATTGTGGAAAAAGTGTCAGTTTGGACAAGGGCGCTTTATCGACAAGCTTTTTATGAAAGGTGGTATTTTTATGTCCTATAATTTTGATGCTGCTGTTTCTCCCTTTATTAAAGCACTGCCTCCCTCCGGTCTGGCAAAGTTTCTTGATATTATGGCCGCTAACCCCAACATCGTACCTCTCAGCGTAGGCGAACCCGATTTTGATATTCCGCAGGCTGTCAAGGATGCCGAAATCAACAGCATCTGCGAAGGCAAAAGCTGCTATACTCCTACCCTCGGACTTTTGGAGCTGCGCGAGGCAATTGCGGATGATATCCATAAAAACTACGGCGTTAAATACGACCCGAAAACCGAAATCATGGTAACCGTCGGTGTCAGCGAAGCACTGTACACCACTATTACTACCATTATGCATCCCGGTGACGAAATTATTCTTCCCGAGCCCTGCTACGTTGCCAACAAGGCCTGCGTTATTCTGGCAGGTGGCAAGCCTGTTTCCGTGGAAACTTATCAGGAAAACGGCTTTGTGCCTACTATCGAAGATTTGGAAAAGGCTGTTACGCCCAAGACTAAGGCTATTATGCTTGGCTATCCCAACAACCCGACCGGCGCTATTATGAGCAAGGAGCAGATTAAGGCTATCGGCGACTGGGCTGTGAAGCATGACCTGATTGTCATCAGTGACGAGCTTTATGCTCATCTTACCTACGGCGGCAAAACGCACACCATGTTCACCTCCTTCCCGGAATTCCGCGACCGCACCATCATTTTCAACGGCTTCTCCAAGGCCTACGCTATGACCGGCCTGCGTCTTGGCTATATCATGGCACCGGCGGCAATCATCAACGCTATGAACATCCTGCATCAATATGTTGTGCTCTGCCCCAACGTTACGGCACAGTACGGCGCGATTGCGGCACTGAAATACTGCCGTCAGGACGTTGACAATATGGTTGCCGAATACAGCCGCCGCCGTCAGATTATGATTGACGGCTTCCACAAGATGGGTATGCCGCTGTATGAGCCCGAAGGCGCTTTCTATGTTTTCCCCTGCATCAAGGAAACCGGCCTTTCCAGCATGGAATTTGTTGAAAAGCTGCTGGATGAGCAGGAGGTTCTCGTAATCCCCGGCAATATCTTCGGTGCCGGTGGTGAAGGCTATATCCGTTGCTCCTATGCTTACAGCGAAGAAATACTGCATAAGGCACTGGAGCGCATCGCCCTCTTCGTAACGAAATACAGAAATCTGAACAAGGCGAAATAACTGTTATGCTGATTCCATATTAGACAAGTTCTTTTATCATATAGTATAATATACACAGCTGATAAAATATCAGCCGACGATTTTTGTATTTATCTAATCCCTTCCACTTCGTCTCACTCCTTCCGTGAGACACAAGACAGAAAAAACACGGTGCATAATGCCCGTGTTTTTTTCTTTTGCATCGATATAATCATCTTCTTAAACTCGATATTTCTCCCGAAATTAAAGCTGCTGTCTCCGGCTTCATCCGAAGACAGCAGCTTCTTTGCGTCAAAGCATCTATACATTTTTATCTCAAATTAAAGCTTACTGCGCGCGTAACGCGACAGCGTGCGTTCTGCCCGTACTTGTCTTTGGCAGGACTGAAGCGCCATTTGTTGACTGCCGTCACAACGCTGTTATCCATAGCACCGTTGCCGGAGGAACCGACAACCGTTACATCCTCTACACTGCCGTCAGCACCCACCAGAATGCGTACAGTTACTACACCGGTTGCGCCGCTATTGCGTGCGGACGCAGGATATACAGGCGCAACCTCACGCAGCAGGCGTGGCGGCTTGACCGGCACACCGCGGCCCTCGCCACTGCCACTGCCACTGCCGTTACCGCTGCCGCTGCCACTGCCTGTTCCGCTGCCCGTACCTGTGCCTGTACCATTACCGGCAGGATTACCGGCAGGAGCCTTCGGCCCGGGGGCTGCCGTTGCTTTTTTCTTAACAATCTTCTTCTGTGGCTTAGGCTTCAGCTTTTGGTCAATAATATCCTCCAGGCTTTGGATGATAGGCTCTTCCTGCTGCTCCTCCTGTTCGATTTCTTCCTCCTGAGCTTCAGCGCCGCCACCGCCGCCCTCCAAAGAAACCTCCAAAATTTCCGGAGGCGTATGCACAAAGCGGTAGCCAAAAAAGCCAAGGCCGGCGGCAAGAATAAGATGCACAGCCAGAGCTACGGCAAAGCCCTTGCCAAATCGCTTTTGTTCATCCTTCATTTGCTCTCACCTGTATCCGTAGCCAAACCGAAGCGTGTGACACCTGCTCCCTTCATTTTATCCATCAGCTGGATAATAGTTTTATAGGGTGCTTCGTCCTCTGCTCTGATGATAACCGAGAAGGAGGAATCATGCTTGCTTTCAATCGCAGCATTCTGAACCAGCATATCCATCTCGATTTTGTTTTCATCAAGATAAAGGCTGCCGTCCTTTTTGATTGTTACATTAAAATTGCTCTTGCTGACATTCTCCGAATGCCGGGCAACAGGCAGGCGAATAGGAATCGTCTTGACCTCGCTCATATACATAGTGCTGACAATGAAAAATACCAGCAGCAGGAAAATCATATCAATCATAGGACTAAGCATGATTTCCGGTGACTTCATCACTCTTTTACGACGTCTGCGCATTTTTCAACACCGCCCCTCATTTGCTCTGCTCGTTAGCTTTGAAAATATCAACCAACGTATCTGCGACCTCGTTGATATTCAGAGTTTCGGTTTTGATTTTACTTGTAAGATAAGCATGGATACACATACCCATAATGGCAATACACAGGCCGAAAACGGTAGTAATCAGCGCTTCACCAATACCTGCAGTAACGGCCATCGGGTTTTGGGTTCTTTCGTTCAAAGCGTTGAAAGAAGAAATCATACCGGTAATAGTACCGAGCAGGCCGAGCATCGGCGAAAGACCGATAACAACACTCAGATAGTTGATATTTTTTTCCAGACTGTCGATAATACGGTCTGCTTTAGTATAGACAATAGTTTCCAGACGCTGGCCGAGGTCACCCTTAATATCCAGAATCTCCTTAGCCATGGCAGCAGCCTCGCCCTTGCTCTGCTCTGCCAGTTCACTGGCGCCAACCAGATTAAAGTCATTCATCATGCGGCAGAAGCTGCTCGCGAACTTTTCTCCGGAAATAGCCTTCTTATAGAAAAGATATCGTTCCACACCAATAGCAATAGCGGCAAAGGAACACATCAGCAGTGGCCACATACAGGGCCCACCCTTAACAAAATAATCAACAGCTCCGGCAAAAATACTCATACTTAAACCTTCTTTCAAAAAATAACGCTGCAATTTTTTTGCGGCAAATCGCAAGCTCATCATCCGCCTATACACAGCGGAAGGAAGTCGGCATAGCTCCCATATCTGATACTTGTTGCTATTTACTAGATGTTTATATTATAGCCTCTTTACTAATCTGCGTCAAGAAAACACAAACTATATAAACAAAGGCAGTACAGGGAAAATTCCCCGTACTGCCCAAAGATTTATGTTATTTGAAATACTTGGCGAAGGCCTGCGCCGCCGCCGACTGCACCTCTGCATTAAAGGCTGTATACCGCTCGAGCAGCAGGCGTCCCTCCGGCGTCAGCACGCTGCTGCCGCCGCTTTTGCCGCCTGCCGTGCTGCTGACCAGCGCAAAGCCCAGGTCTGCCTCCGCACGCCGCAAAATCTTCCACGCCTTGCTGGCCGACATACCCATAGCCTTGTAGGCAGCACTCAGCGAACCGGTAGCCTCGATGCGCTGCAGAAGCTCCGCCACGCCCTTGCCGAAATCTATGCTTTCATTGTACACGCGCACCTTCACATGATAATGCTGCGGGCCTGCATAGGTCATTTTACCACCCCTTGCCAAAGCCGCAGGCAGGATAGGTGCACACTGCACAGTTCAGGCAAAGTCCACCCTCACCCAGAGCTGCCAGCTCGTCGGCAGTAACAAGGTCACAGGCCAGTACACGCGGCAACACCAGATCAAAAATTGTACGCTTAGCGTACATTACGCATCCCGGCAGGCCCAGAACAGGCACCTGGTCTTCGCCGTAATAAGACAGCAAAAACATGGCCCCTGGAAGCACCGGTGCACCATAGGAAACAATGCGTGCGCCGGTGTTTTTTATTGCCAGCGGTGTGCGGTCATCCGGATCAACGCTCATGCCGCCGGTGCAAAGCACCATTTCCGCGCCCTTTTCCTTAATCGCAGTTTTAATCGCAGCGGTAATCTGCTCCGGTTTGTCATCCAGCACCTGCTTATAAACTACCTCTACGTTGAACTCGGCCAGCTTTTCCTCCAGCACGGGCGTAAAAGTATCCTTAATGCGTCCGTGGAATACCTCGCTGCCGGTTGCCAGTACGGCAGCCTTTTTGATTTTATATGGCAAAAGCTGCAGCAGCGCTTCATCACCGCACAGCTCGCGCACACGCTGCATCTTTTCCTTTTCGATAACCAGCGGAATGATGCGTGTACCGCAGAGCTTATCGCCCTTCTTCACCGGCGTATTGCCGTGACGCGTCGCAATCATCATCTGTCCGAAGCTGTTCACCAGACGCAGACGCGCGTTGTCTACCTTGAACAGACCGTCAGCAGCGGCGGCCAGCTCAATCTTACCCTCTTTCACAGGCGATTCATCCATCATGGTATTTTTGCAGATGTCGCATAAAATACGTGCGGCATCATTTTCGTGCAGCATATTTTCGTCTGCCTCCCACACATATAAATGCTCCTTGCCGATGGAAAGCAGCACCGGAATATCCTCTTGCTGCACCACATGTCCCTTGCGGAACACGGCATCCTTAGTAACGCCCTTGATAATCTGTGTCAGGTCATGGCAGAGAACACTGCCGACCGCATCCTCAGTACGAATTAATTTCATGTTTATCTACCTCTTATTTAGCCTGCGCAAAGCCGTAGGCCGCAAAAATCTTCATAGCCTCTTCAGTCTGCAGGAAGGCAGCAAAATCCTTGGCAGCCTCAGCCTGCGGAGCCTTCGCCAGCACACCGATAGGATAAATTACCGGCTTCTTTAAGGAGCCTGCCGGAGCTTCGGCAACAACAGTTACTTTATCCTTCAAGAGTGCTGCATCGGTAGCGTAAACAAGGCCTGCATCGGCACTGCCTTCGGCAACCCAGTTCAAAACCTGCGTTACATTGGTGCCAAGGCTTACCTTGCCTTGAATACCGTCCCATTGACCAAGCTTGGTCAGCGCTTCCTTGGCATATTGGCCTACAGGAACGCTGGCGGGATCGCCGATAGCAGGATGCTTAGCCTTGCTGAAATCCTCAAAGCCTTTGATTTCGCTGCCGCTTTTAGGCACAATCAGCACCAGCTTGTTTTCCAGCAGCGGCTTTACCGTGCTTTTATCCATATAGCCCTTCTCGCTCAGCGCGTTCATCTGCTTGTTGGCCGCAGAAATAAATACGTCAGCTGCCAGGCCGCTTTCAATCTGTGCCTGCAGCTTGCCGCTGGCATTATATACGCCCTCAATTTTGATTTCCGGATGCTTTTGCTGATACAACGGAATGAGCTTTTGCGTAAATACCTTTTCCATGCTGGCAGCAGCAGCCAGACGCAGTGTTTTGCCTGCCTGCGGTGCAGCAGCCTGCTTATCACCGCCGCCGCAGCCTGCAGCCATAACAGCTACCATTAAAGAAAATACTAAGCATAAGAGTTTTTTCATTTTACTCCCCCTGTTGTTGTTTTGTTTTATATAAGTAAATATTAAGACCGATAACAACTAATAGGCAGATGCCTACAATTACGGCCACATACCAGCCTGCAGCATCCCAATCGCCTGCCGCTACGGCAGAATAAACTGCGAGCGGCAGCGTGCGTGTGCGTCCTGCAATATTTCCGGCAATCATCGCCGTGGCGCCGAATTCACCCAGACCGCGGGCGAAGGCCAGCAGACCGCCGGCAATAATGCCCGGCAGTGCATTCGGCAGATGAATGCGCCAGAAAATGCGCCATTCCGTCATGCCCAGTGAACGCGCCGCCTCCAGCATGCCCTTATCAACCTGCGACAAGGCTCCGCGCGCGCTGCGGTACATAAGCGGCAGCGAAATTACCGCTGCTGCCAGCACCGTCGCCAACCAACTAAAGGCTATTTTTATGCCCGTCAGCTGATAAATAAGCTGGCCTAAAAACCGGTTATTGCCGAAAAAATACAGTAAAAAGAAGCCTGCTACCGTAGGAGGCAGCACCATCGGCAGTGTTATTACAGCGTCAGCAAAAATCTTCAGGCTTTGGCTCTGCAGCCATTCCACCCACCAGGCAATAATCACGCCGATAAAGAAAACTATGACGATTGTTGCTGCCGCAGTATGCAGCGAAATCCACAGCGGTGACCAGTCAATTGCGCTCATTTTCTCGCACAGTCATGGGCGCTGCCCTTCAGGATACGCAATCCATGCTCCAGCTGCGGCAAAACGATTGCCAACGCTTCCTCCACTGCTTTAGTGCTTCCGGGAAGATTCACAATCAGCGTCTGTCCGCACACTACGCTCACGCCGCGGCTCAGCATTGCCCGCCGCGTAATCTTGAGTGACTCCGCACGAATGGCCTCCGCGATACCTGGCACGTTGCGTGTAGCCACCGCCATTGTTGCCTCCGGTGTAACATCACGCAGTGAAAGGCCCGTGCCGCCTGTGGTGATAATCAGATCAACCTGTCTGCTGTCCGCCAGACGCACCAGCTCGCGTTCGATTTTCTTTTGAGCGTCGGGAAGCAAAACCTGCTCCACAATTTCGTAGCCTGCCTCCGCCAACAGCTGTGCTGCCCGCGGGCCGCTGGTATCGACACGTTCACCCGCTGCACCCTTATCAGAAAGCGTCATTACCGCCGCACGCAAGGGTGCGTCGGCTGCAGGCAGAGTCACCTCCAGCTCCATACCGCTGCGCAGGACTCCGCCATGCTCTACCGTCGCAAAAACGCCCTCACGCGGCATAATGCAGTCACCCACACGCGCATAAATCGTGCAATGGCTGTGGCACTCCTTGCCAATCTGCGTAAGCTTCATCACTACGTCACCACTGCGCATGATGCTGCCTACCGGCAGCTTTTTGAAGTCGATACCGCTTACAAGAATATTTTCACCGAAGGCACCGATAGCGGCATCACCGCCGCGCGCATTGAACTCATCTACCTTTTCCGCACTCAGCAAACTCACCTGACGGTGCCATTTCCCAGCGTGGGCATCACCATCGATGCCATAATTTTCTTTAAGAACAATCTCATTAACAGGATGCTTTTCCGTACCCTTCTTTTCGCTGATACATACAGCCTTGATTGTACCCTTTATGCTTGCCTCCATACGAAATCACCGCTCTTTCCGCCTGCTTTGCTCAGCAGATGCACATCTGTAATCACCATCGCCTTGTCCACAGCCTTACACATATCGTAAATTGTCAGCAAGGCAATCTGTACGCCTGTCAACGCCTCCATCTCCACGCCTGTCTTGCCTGTAGTTTTTACCAGACATTGTGCCTGTACGGCGTAGCTGCCGTTTCCCGCCAGCAGCTCAAAATCTACCGTGCACTTCGTCAGCTGCAGCAGATGGCACAGCGGAATCAGCTCACTGGTGCGCTTGGCCGCCATAATTCCCGCGACGCGAGCCACGCCCAGCACATCACCCTTGGCCACACTGCCGGCAGCAATTTTTTCATATATTTCTCTGCTTACGCAGATTTTTCCCTGCGCCACGGCAACCCTCGCGGTATCAGCATTATCGCTGACATCCACCATCAGAGCATTGCCGGCGGCGTCAAAATGTGTAAATTCACTCATTGTCTGCTCCTTCAAAGCCTGTATTTATCCGCCTATCTGGCTCATATTAAAGCGCGCTGCTTTTACATCAAAGCTGTGTCCCGCAGGCTTGGCGTAAATAATCTCCTGCATGGCCTGCAGCAAATCCGCATCGCTGCCGCCGTCACGCAGCAAGCGCTTCAGGTTCATGCCCTCGTTACAGTAAAGACAGGGCTTCAACATGCCTACGGAGGTAAGGCGCACCCTGTTGCAGACAGCGCAAAATTTATTGTGCAGCGGTTCGATAAAGCCCACCGGCATTGCATAACCGCTGATGCGCCAATAGCTTGCAGGACCATTGCCGTAGCGCTGTGCGTCACGCTGCAGCTGCAGGCCTGCCTGCTCCAGTTGACTACGGATTTCGCTGCCGCTCAATCCTTTTAGATCAACGTTGCAGTCTAGCGGCATCAGCTCAATAAAGCGCAGTGGTGCCTGATATTTATGCGCCAGCTTTAGTAATTGCATAATGTCGGTCAGGCCGTTTTCTGCAAGGGGCACACAATTCAGCTTGAACGGAATCCCTGCAGACTGCAGCTCCTGCAATGATTTCAGAACGCTGTCAAGGCTGCCGCCGGTAAGCTCTGTATAATACGCTGCATCCAGCGTATCAAGGCTCACATTGATGCTTTCTACACCCGCTGCAATAAGCGCTGACAGTTGATTTGACAGCAGCGTACCGTTCGTCGTCAGCGTTACCTGCTCCACGCCTTCCGTTTGCTTCAGGCTGGCGATAAAATCGCTGCAGCCCTTGCGCAGCAAAGGCTCGCCGCCGGTGATTTTGAATTTGCGGATGCCAAGCTGCAGCGCAGCGCGGCAAATGCGCAAAAGCTCCTCATAGCGCAATATTTCGTTATGCGGCACATGCTCGCTTATCTCTGGCTGACAATAGCGGCAATGCAGATTGCAGCGGTCGGTAAGGGAAATGCGCAGGTAATCTATTTTGCGGTTGTATTGGTCATACATGATTGTAGTCCTTTTTTACGTGAATTGAAATTAGTTTACAAAGCGTGAACAAAGAGTATCCCAACCCTTCCGTCTGCTCGCTATGCTCGCATCCACCTCCCCTTTCAGGGGAGATATAATTGTATTTTGAAACTCTAACTTTTATATGCTCCCTGAGTCGCAAAGCGACATTAGCACGACCGAACAGTTTCTCGCGGCGCATATAGCTTGCGACAAACTGGGTCTTAGCGTCAAGGGAGCTGACAAAATCACGCTAGTGATTTTGACTGAGGGTTGTACTCTGCGATATTTTAATTGCTCAATTCAGTAATGAAGCAAAATGTGGTCAATTCCATCGCGTCACTCTCACCCGAGAATAACACCTGCCAAAACAAATGTGGTCTTGCAACCACATTTGTTTTCAGCTTATTAAAATCTTATTCTTCATCAACGCCCATAGCAATTTTTTCCGGTGTAATCGGCAAAGTCATAAAGCGTTTGCCGGTTGCCTGATAAATTGCATCGGCAATCGCCGGAGCCGGAGTGTTGATTACCAGCTCGCCCACGGATTTGGCACCGAAGGGACCGCTTTCCTCATAGCTGCTGGCAAAATCAACATAGATATGACCGATATCCTCGCGACAGGGAACCTTATACTGCATGAAGGAGTTTTCATAAACACGTCCCTTAGGGCTGTAGGTTACGTTTTCCATCAGCGCCATGCCGATGCCCTGCAAAATGCCGCCCTCGGTCTGCACCTTCGCCAGATGCGGGTTAACCGGAGTACCGCAGTCAACAGATGCATAGAAGTTCACTACCTGTGCTTCACCTGTCAGCAGGTCGGTTTCAACCTCAGCCACACCGGCCATAAACGGCGGCGGGGACAGTACACTGTTCTGCTCCACGGTTTCTTCCAAAGCGATATCGTTATTCACCATAGAAGCGGTGGCAATATCAAAGAGGCTTACAGCCTTGTCGCTGACGGTATCACGCACCTCGCGTCCGTCAAAGACAACCTGGTCCGTGGCGCATTCCAGCAGGCGTGCGCCTAATTGGCAAATCTTGCCGCGCAAACGCTGTGCGCAGATTTCTACGGCCTTGCCGGTAATATATGTTGTACTGGATGCGTAGGACCCGGAGTCATAGGGAGACGCGTCGGTATCCGCACCGAATACGGTAATGTTATCGTAATCACATTCCAAAACCTCTGCTGCCATCTGCGCCAGAACGGTATCGCAGCCGGTGCCCATATCAGCAGCACCAATCAGCAGTGTGTAATGTCCCTCATCGTTGATTTTGAGAGTAGCACCGCCGACATCGCAGTAAGGAATGGAGCTGCCCTGCATTGCAATAGCTACGCCCATTGTGCGTACCTTGCCGTCAGGCAGCTGCTGCAGCGGGAACTTCTGCTCCCAGCCGCTCATCTCGCGTACCTGCTCCAGGCAGCGGTCCAACGCGCAGCTTGTGTTGGGAGCACCATAATAAGCCGGCATAATATCGCCCTCACGCGTAATATTCATCTCGCGCAGCTTAATCGGGTCCATTTTCAGACGTGCTGCCAGCTCGTTCACAGCGGACTCTACGGCAAAGATACCCTGAGGAGCGCCATAACCGCGGTAAGCGCCTGCAGCCTGCAGGTTGGTGTAAACTACGTCAAAGCCGAAGCGGAAGGCCTCGGTACGGTACAGAGGAATAGACTTGTGACCGGAAAGGCCGACGGTCGTGGGACCATGCTCGCCGTAAGCACCGGTATTGGAAAGAGTATATAAATCAATCGCGCGGATTTTGCCTTCTTTAGTAGCACCAAGACGCACGCGCACCTCCATCTCGTGACGCGGGCTGGAAGCTATATGACATTCATAACGCGAGAATATCATCTTACTCGGCTTTTTTGTTTTCCAGGTAACAAAGGCCGGATACATTTCGCTTACACAGCTCTGCTTAGCGCCGAAGCCGCCACCTACACGCGGTTTAACTACGCGTACCATAGTTTTGGGGATATGCAGCGCATTGGCAATAATGCGTCGGCAGTGGAAAACAATCTGCGTAGAGCTGAGGATGTTCAGACGGCCGTAGGTATCAATGGAGCAATAGGTTACGAAAGGCTCCATCATATCCTGCTGCACGGCCTTGGTATGAGTAGTCTGGTCGATAACAACATCGCATTCCGCCAGAATCTTATCAACCTCGCCGTCCTCGATAACCTCATGGGCACAAAGGTTGCGCTTATTGTCGGCACCAACCGGGCAGTTCGCCTTCCAGGTATCCTCGGGATGCACGAGCACAGGGTTATCCAGCGCAGTGCGGAAGTCAAGCACTGCATCCAGCAGCTGGTATTTTACTTTAATCAAAGACAGCGCCTTGTCGACAGCCTTTTCCGTTTTGCCGGCAACAATCGCTACGATGTCACCCACAAAGCGTACATGACGGTCCAGCAGCAGGCGGTCATAGGGACTCGGTTCGGGATAGGTCTGGCCTGCGTAGGTGCAGCGCTCGCCGTCCTGGTCCACGTCCTCCCAGGTATAAATTGCTTCGATATCAGGCACCTTCGCTGCAATAGCGGTGTTGATGCTTTCAATAATTGCATTCGCATGCGGAGAGCGCAGCACCTTGACAAGCAGGCAATCGTTAGGTACCAGGTCATCGGTGTAGACAGGCTGGCCTGTCACCAGCTGCATAGCATCCTTTTTGCGGTAGGATTGGTTAACTATTTTCATCTGCAGCTCCCCTCCTTATGCCTGCGCCTGAGCTTTTTTCCAGGCGATGAAATTCTGGATTCCGCGCAGCTGTCCCTCATAGCCGGAGCAACGGCACAGGTTGCCTGCCAGAAATTTCTTGATTTCTTCTTCCGTAGGCTCGCTGTTTTCACGCAGCAGCGCAATCGCGTTCATAATCATGCCGGGGTTGCAGAAGCCGCACTGCTCCGCGCCCTGGTCTGCAATAAAGGCACCGAATTCCGCTGCCTCCTGCTGCATTCCCTCCATCGTCACGATGCCGTGGCCTGCGGCACGCGCTGCCAGAACAGCGCAGGAAAGCACCGGTTTATCATCCATAAATACAGTGCACAAACCGCAGTTGGTAGTGTCACAGCCGCGCTTTACGCTGTAGCAGCCTTCCTTGCGCAGAAAATCGAGTAAAACTGTATCAGCCTCCACCATACGGGTCAGCTTTTTGCCATTTAAGGTTAAGGTTATCTCCATCAGGCCTTACCTCCCAGTTCCGTTAAACATCTTGCCGTCAGCACCTTAATCAGGTGTGTACGATAAGCAGCACTGCCACGCGGATTGGTTTCCGTCGGCAGTAAGCCTGCAGCATATTCCGCAAAGGCCTGCGCCTTCTCGGCAGTCATAGGCAAAGTTGCGAGCTGCTCTGCATCCTTCACCAGCGCAGCCTTCGCCGGGCGTGCGCCCACTGCTGCCTGCACGCCTTCCTGCGTCAGCGCCGCCGCGCAGGTCAGCACCGGAAAATCGGTTTTGCTGATACGCACGGATTTATAGCTGTAATGCGCCGCAGTCTTTTTAACAATAATGCGCACCAGAATATCTCTGTCATACGGCATATTCACAAAATCTGCCAACGGCACAATACCGCCCTTGTATAATTCCACATAGCTGTCCATAACCAAAAGCAAAGTCAGCACATCCGAAAAGCCGAAGCGTCCGAACACACTGCCGCCTACGGTAGCAAGATTGCGGAACTGCACACCTACAATATGGCGCAGCGCCTCCTTATTTGCTCCCTCACTGTAAGCAGTAAAGCCTTCATGCAGCTCCAACTGGCGCAAGCTCACCATCGCACCGATGCGAAATTCCGTTTCTGTTTCCTCTATTGTATCCAGGCCTAAAGCCGACAAATCAATCGCTGTCTGCACATTGCCCTTGCTCAGGCGCATCCACAGCATACCGCCAAGCACACGGTTAGGACGCTTCTGGTTCAGCTGCCAGGCCTCCTCCAGCGTTGCTGCCTGCTTATATTCACGAATTGTCAACATATACTGCCCTCCTGTTCTTTTTTTATTGCATACCTATTCCATTATATTTTACCATATTTTTTCTATACTTGAAAAGATAAAAAATGCACATTGGCTCATAAGTTACATTCTTCTACGACATAAGAAAAAATGGATGCCTCTCTGTAAAGCAAGAGAAGCATCCACACTTAAAGTTTTGTTATTCAGATTTAAAAGCCTGCTTATTTGCCTTTTTTAGCACCCTGACGGCGGTTACTGCCGGTTTTGGGAGCCTTGCGCTTATCAACAACGGAATTGCGTCCGCGCTTAGGTCCTGCGGGCTTTTTCTTTTTGCCAGCCACGGCAACGCGACGTGCCACAACACCGCCCTCCAGGTTTTGGCGTTCCATAAGAATACCCAGCTTGGTTTCGATATTACGCAGCCATTTAACCTCATCGGCAGTATAAAGCGTAATTGCTTCGCCCTCATTGCCTGCACGTCCTGTACGGCCAATGCGGTGAACATACCAGTCGACATCATGCGGAATATCGTAGTTCACAACATGAGTTACACCCTCAACATCTAAACCGCGGGCAGCCAGATCGCTGGCAACAAGAATCTGGATTTTGGCATCACGGAAGGCCTTCATAACAGTTTTGCGCTTGGCGGGAGACATTTCGCCATGCAGCACGTCAACGTTGTAGCCCTGCATGCCCAACCAGTCGCCCAGCTCCTTGGTGCGCTCCTTGCTCATGCAGAAAACAATCATCAGATAAGGGTTCAGGCGGTCAATGAGCGCTGCTACAGCCTTATTCTTGTATTCGTCGGTTGTTTTCAGGCAAATTTGCTTGATTTTCTCCACGGTAGCCTGGTCAGGATTGATATCAATCAGCGCGCAGTTTTTCGTCAGCTTGCGTCCCAGCTTGCGCACTTCTTCCGACAGAGTTGCGGAGCAAAGCATCGTCTGATGCTCCGGCGCGGTCATAGCAATCAGTTCCAGCGCTTCATCCATAAAGCCCTGCTGCAACATTTCGTCAACCTCGTCCAGTACCAGATAGCGCACACCGCCAAGGTCGGTGTTGCCCTTGCGGATGTGGTCCAAAAGACGGCCGGGAGTACCGATCAGCACATGGCTGCGTCCCTCCAGCTTATATTTTTGCGTTTCGAAATCGCGTCCGCCGGTAACAGCCAGCACCTTGATATCGCTTTCGCCCAGGATTTTTTTCATTTCGGTGGCAATCTGCTGTGCCAGCTCGCGCGTCGGCGTAATTACCAGTGCCTGCACGTAGCTTTTGGCAGTATCGATTTTTTCTGCCAGCGGCACCAAGAACGCCAGTGTCTTGCCTGTACCTGTCTGCGCACGGGCGATTACGTCACGTCCGGCAAACAGCGCCGGGATAGCCTGCTCCTGTACCGGCATCGGCTTTTTGATGCCCATTTTCTGAAGCTGCTCTACGGTGTGGGCACAAACCTTTAAGGCTGCAAATCCATTTGTCATTTCACATTCCTCTTTTCCTATTAAATTTATCTTCTGACCGTATGGTCTTTTTTCTCTATAACTTTAGTATTATATCATAAATCAGGCAGGAACGGAAAGATGCAGGCAAATTTTTCTACTGCATATGATTGCTATAGCCTGAAAACCATCTCTGATTTTATAATTAAGCATATAAAAATGCTTAGACAAGCAAATTGTACATGTGACAAAAAGCCCCTGCCGGCGATTGCTGACAGGAGCCTTGACTTATTCAATTTATTCAGCTTCGCAAGCTGACATTTACTTTTACATTACGCCTCTGAAATAGTGGCCTCTTGTAGTACCCGGCAGATTTTCCGGTGTCTCCACCGCACCGCCGATAATCTTGCGGTACAGCGCCACAAGCTCGCCCAGACGCGCCGCATCGTAATCACGGCCGTCAATTCTCAGCGCTGCTACACCTGCTTCCGCCATATGCTGCACATTGGCAGTCATCGAAAGCTCATGCGCATTCAGAATATGCATGCGGCAGAACTGGTCCGTAACAATCGGGAAGCGTGCATCCTTGCGGTCACCCAGGAACAAAGGCTCTGCACAGTTAAACTTGCAGGCACCCTTATCCAACGCACCCAGGAAGCTGCCACCTACGCAGTATTCGGAAACCATCATTTCCAAACGTCCCTGAATCATGCACTCCAACGGCAGCGGGCTGACGCTCACAAGATGCTCTACCTGCGCCATAGTCAGCTCGGGGCTGAGCACTGCGCCTGCAGCGCCTTGCTCCTGCCAGAACTGCAGTGTCTGGCTGTTGAAGATGTTCAAAGACATGTCTGCTACCAAATTGAGCGCAGCATGCTTCTTCGCCAATGGCCACAAGCCGTTGTTGTTGATATAAACAAAATCAGGCTGCAGTTCCTCCCACAGAGTAAAGAGCTTATCGAAATATGCCAGCTGTGCTTCTTTAATGATACGCGGAGTAGCAAAGGCCAGCTGACGGCCTGCCTTGCGCACCAGCTTGGCAGCCTTAGCATAATCCGCCTCTGACGGCAGCTGATGATTGAAGCAGTCACCGCCGAAGAGAATGCGTTCAGCACCTGCCTGCAGCGCAGCATTGACCTTCTCAACGCTGTCGCAATGCACTACCAGAACAGATTCATGCTGTTTAGCCTTATGTGCCTGCGGCACTAATTGCTCGCTGAAGCTGTGCACCGCTGTGCGCGCCGGTGCGAAGGCATTAAGACGCGCTGCATCCAGTGCCTCGCATGCCATACGGCGTGCTTCGTTCATTTCGCTCATCGGCACCATAACATTTTCATCATGCTCAAAGCACAGGCTGTTCAAGAAATATTCTGTCGTACCGAGGCGGTCCAGCTGCTTGCGCACACCGGCTTCATCCAGCGCACGCTTGCGTGCTGCCTCTACGATAAAATCGGTTTCGCCGTAGCCGACGTTGCCTTCATCATCCGTCAGCGTAACGGTCATAGGCTCACCCAAACGTGCAGTAACAACGGCATCTACCGGAATGCGTTTTTTAGCGTCCGGTCCGAAGAACTGCTGCGCATAGCTCATCAGTCTGCTGTCGAGAGTACGGAAAACGCGGTCATTCAAACGTACTCCGTTAGGCACATCAATCGTTACCTGCTGGCCGGGAGCAGCGCTCTGCACACTATTGCCGCCGCACAGCATATCAGTAACAGTGGTGCCCACACGTCCGCCGACGCTTACCCAGAATTCCAGTCCGTCACCCAGATGGAGCTCCTTATCCAGCTTGATAATTGCCTTATTACGGTTTTTATCCAGCTTCGCTACACGGCCGATAAGCACGCCGCGGTTGTTGGGACGGCGGTCGCTCATCATTGTGCGTCCGGGACGGCGCTCCAGATAAGCGGTGGTAAAGTCACGGTTGAAGATTTGCTCGATATTCGCCAAATCCTCCTCCGGCACGTTGTAGTCACCTGCAAGATCGCTGTCAATCGCACGGCGGTAAGCATCTACTACTACCGCAACATATTCGGGGCGCTTCATGCGTCCTTCGATTTTATAGGACACAACGCCTGCGTCAATCAGCTGCGGCAAAATGCTCAAGGTATTCATATCCTTAGGGCTCAGCAGATACTGGCCTGCATCCTTGCCCTGCAGCATATCCTCATCCTTCGCGTTGAGCAGCTTATACGGCAAACGGCAAGGCTGGGCACAGCGTCCGCGGTTGCCGCTGCGGCCGCCGATAAGACTGCTCATCAGGCATTGACCGCTGTAGCATACGCATAAAGCGCCATGGATAAAGGTTTCGATTTCACTGCCTCGGCTGCAGGCGGCACCGATTTCCTTCAGGCTCAGCTCGCGCGCCAATACGCTGCGCTCCATGCCTGCACCCATAGCGAAGTCTACACCGCTGCTGTTGGTAATGCTCATCTGCGTGCTGGCATGCAACGGAAGCTCCGGCACAATTTTCTGCGCCAGGCGGATAACGCCCAAATCCTGCACAATGAGTCCATCTACGCCTACGTTATTCAAAAACAGCAGGTAAGCGGATAAAGCCTCCAGCTCGCTGTCATCAACCAAAGTATTGACAGTAATATACAGGCGCACATGATGCATATGCGCAAAATACACCGCCTTCGCCATTTCCTCTTCATCAAAATTGCTGGCATAGGCACGTGCGCCAAAGGCTTTACCGCCCATATATACAGCATCGGCGCCGGCGTTTACCGCTGCCTCCAATGCTTCCCAGCTGCCTGCGGGAGCAAGCAGTTCTATTGTTCTCTTTTCCATATGTTATCTACCTTTCACGCACTGCTGCCAGCAGTCTGTCATATCTGGCCTGCAGGCTTTGCAGCTCTTCTGCCAGCACAGCATTTCTTTGCTGCATTTCCTGCTCTAGCGCAGCATATTTTTCCTGCATTTTTTGCTCCGCTGCTGCGCACTTTTGCTGCAGCTCCTGCTCCATCGCAGCGCATTTTTCCTGCATTTTTTGCTCCGCTGCCACGGATTGCTGCTGCATTTCCTGTTTCAAAGCAACGCATTTTTCCTGCAGCTCCAGTCTGTCTGCAGCCAGATCGAGCGCCGTCCAGATGGCGATTTTATCTGTCTGCAGCAGCTTTTTGCTTTCTGCCAGCTCCTGCATTCTTCTGTCTACCTCTGCTGCTATTTTCAGCACCTGTTCTTCGGAAGCAGAGGTCGTTAATGCATAGGTACTATTATATATTTTTACAGAAACTGATGCTTTTTCCATAAACACATCCTCTAGCTTATTCTGCGATAACGGTAAAGTTAAAGCTTTGCAGGCTCATTTTTTCCCAAGAGCGCTTATAATCCATGCGGATATTATAGGTACCGGGCTTGGTAACTGCCAGCACCAGAATTTCAACTCCAGGCGCACCCATTCTTTCCTCATCACCGCGCGGAATGGTAAACGAGCTGCCTACCTTGCTTACTGCCGGTGAGCTGCAGCTATATTCCCAACCATAGCCTGTAGAAGGATTGCTGTCCAGCTTCAGCGCCATAAGTCCGCTTGCAGGCAGACGCAGTGTTTTTCCTGCAGCCTTATCGGTAATTTTCGCCAGCTGCAGCAAACGTCCTGCTTCGCCGATGCGCAGGGAGGTAACTACATCCCTGTAGGGCACAAAGCTGCTGTAGGCAGCATTTTTCTTGCTGCGCACAAACAAGCCCTCTTCGCCGAAGAGCACATTATCATAATTGCCCAAAGCAGCTTTTACGTTATCATTATCGACAAAGAAATCCGTAACCTCGAACTCCTTGCCGGTGGTCAAATCAAGATTCAGTCCGGCATATGCCTTGCGTCCGCCGTTGTCTGCCTCCAGCAGCAGGCTCACCAGACTCGGACGGTTCAGCATCACCTTATAGGTTACACTTCCCTGACCGCCTACCTCCTTGACCAGCTTAGCTGCAGCATCGCGCACCATAGCGTTGGCCTGTTTTTCCAGCTCAGCGGAATTACTGCCGTCGATATAAGGCAGCGTTGCCGTTGCCTTGCCGACAGAGGTCTGTTCGGTAAGCACCGTTGTCTGCTGGTCTGCCAGCACCGGCAGAGATAAACATAAGCACAATAATGTTGTCAACAGGATTTTCATAGCCTGCAGCTCCTTTCCAAAAACATTGCCCAAGCCTTGAACCTCTTGGTAAAAATTAAGCAGGAAGAAAGCCCTCCTGCTTAATTAAAGCAATCGCGCTAAAACAAGCCGCCAATCGCTATTTTACAATCATAAACTTTTAATGAACTCAACAGCCTTTTCCAGACGTGCCAGAGTTCTTTCCTTACCCAGCAGAACCATAACGTCAAACATACCTGGGCTTACGGTGCGTCCGGTCAGAGCCAGACGAGTCGGATGGATAACCTTGCCCAGAGCCAGACCGTTGTCGGCAGCAATTTTGTTATAAGCTGCTTCGGTAGAAGCCAGGTCATATACATCATCAGCCTTAATTGCTGCAATGCACTGCTCCAGTACAGGAATATTTTCTGCCTTGAAGTGCTTAGCTACACCTTTTTCATCGTATTCTTCAACATCCTTGAAGAAGTAGGTGGAAGCATCGGCAACCTCCTGCAGAGTTTTAACGCGTACACGTACAACATCTACGAGCTTTTCAAAGTATGCTTCGTTGGCAGCATCGTTGAACCATTCTTCGGTTACCAGGCCGTCTTTAACGAAGAAGGGCTTAGCATCCGGCAGAATTTTTTCCAGCGGCAGCTCGGACAGATATTGGCCGTTCATCCAGGTGAGCTTTTTGGTGTCATAAATAGCAGCCTTTTTGCTCATCTGCTCCAGCTCAAACAGCTTAACGGTTTCTTCCAGAGTGAAGATTTCGCGTTCATCGCCGGGGCCCCAGCCAAGCAGAGTCAGATAGTTGATGATAGCTTCCGGCAGGTAGCCTTGGCTGCGGAATTCTTCAACGGAGGTTGCACCGTGGCGTTTGCTCAGCTTGGAACGGTCCATAGCCAGAATCATCGGCATATGACCGAACTTAGGCGGCTCCCAGCCCAGTGCTTCGTAAACCAGCAGCTGCTTCGGAGTGTTGGAAAGATGCTCCTCGGCACGCAGTACGTGAGTCATGCCCATCAGATGGTCATCGACACAAACAGCGAAGTTATAGGTAGGAATACCGTTGGATTTTACAATTACGAAATCGTCGAACTGGTCCATGTTAAAGGTAACTTCGCCATGAATCAGGTCATGAACGGTGATGCTGCCCTCGGCAGGAATCTTGATACGAATGGAATACGGTTCGCCTGCATCGATACGTGCTTTAGCCTCCTCTGCCGGAATATCGCGGCAGGTACGTGCATAACGGAACGGTTGCTTAGCAGCGCGTTGTTTTTCGCGTTGTGCAGCCAGATCCTCGGTAGTGCAGAAGCAGTAGTATGCTTTGCCTTCGTCCAGCAGCTGCTGAGCATATTTTTTGTAAATATCAAAGCGCTCGGACTGATAATAAGGACCGTATTCGCCGCCGGCCTCCGGACCTTCATCCCAGTTGATGCCCAACCATTTCAGGCTGGTAAGGATTTGGCTTACGGAATCCTCTTTCAGGCGTTCAATATCGGTATCCTCGATACGCAGAATCAGCTTACCGCCCATTTTGCGGGCAAACAGCCAGTTAAACAGCGCAGTACGCGCACCACCAATATGTAAATACCCAGTAGGACTGGGAGCAAATCTTACTCTGACTTCAGACATTTCATCGTCTCCTTACATTTTAATTACAAATATAGATTGTCAACCAGATTAATTATACAGCTTTGAAGAAAAAAGTGCAAATATTAATCTGCGTTGCCGCCGTTTTTTATTTTTCTTCATGATTTAAAGAAAAAGCAAATCCGAAAGACTTCGTTCATAGAAAAATGCTTTTATTGCTATTATTTCGCATTTTTTCGTTTGTCTATCCGCCGTTTTCGTATTATAATATTGTAATGAAGTAAATAAAAGGAGGATGCTTATGTGCCAAGCCCCAGATTGGTCCGTCGGTGACCGCTATCTGCGTGAAAACGTTCCAGAGCTCGCCCCGTTAGTTGACCGTTATTCGCCCTGTCCGTTAAAACCAAAATCCAAAGAGTCTTATTTTACTATATTACTGACCGGTATTATCGCCCAACAGTTGCCGCCTGATGTCAGCCAGCAGCTAATGAAAAAGCTCGAAGGCCTCACCGGCAATCCAATTACACCGCAGGCAGTGCTTGCTGCTTCCGCTGAGGACCTGCTCAGCATCGGTCTGGTTAAGCAAAAGGTGGATTACCTGCGCAGCTTTGCCGAAGCAGTGATCAACGGCAGCGTAACCATGGATAAGTTCGATTATATGACCGACAGTCAGATTACCAAACAGCTGATGCAAATCCGCGGCCTCGGCCAATGGACCATCGAAATGTTTCTGCTGCTGGCTCTGTGCCGCACAGACGTTGTACCCAGTGCCGACTTTATCTTCAAGAAAGAGCTGCAGAAAATGCTCAATCTTAGCGAAATCCCCAAACGCGGCAAAATCAATACACTAACAGAAAACTGGCGTCCCTGGCGCTCGCTCGCAGTGTGGTATATCTGGCAAAAAGCTAACGATAGCAAAAAAAAATAACACAAAAAGCAAAACAAAACCGTCCTTCCCAGTCTGCGATTTGCAGATAACGGGAAAGGACGGTTTTTCTTATTCTCCGAACATTATTTACTGTTCACTAATCACTGAATACTATTTCAGGCTGGCAATAGCGGCAGCGGTATCCTCAGCGCCGTAAACATAGGAGCCTGCTACCAATACGTTGGCACCGGCAGCCTTCACCAGCTTGGAGGTTTCGGCGTTAACGCCGCCGTCAACCTGAATATCCACGTTCAGGCCACGCTCGGTAATCATCGCATGCAGGCGCTCAATCTTCGGCACTACGCCTTCAATAAAGCTTTGGCCGCCGAAGCCGGGGTTAACTGTCATCAGCAGTACCATATCAACGTAAGGCAGAATTTCTTCTACCGTACTCAAGCTGGTAGCGGGGTTCAGCGCAACGCCCGCCTTCATGCCCTCAGCCTTAATCTGCTGGATGCAGCGGTGCAGATGCTTGGTGGTTTCTACATGCACAACAATCTGGTCGGCACCGGCAGCCTTGAAATCGGCAATGTATTTTTCCGGATTTTCTACCATCAGATGGCAGTCGAAAAACAGGTCGGTTACCTTACGGATTTTTTTTACTACAGGAGCACCGAAGGTCAGGTTAGGTACAAACTGGCCGTCCATAACATCGATGTGTACCCAGTCGGCACCGGCAGCTTCAATTTTTTTGATTTCATCAGCCAGATATGCAAAATCGGCAGATAAAATTGATGGAGCAACTTTAATCATTATTTTCTTCCCTCTTTCTCTTGCAGCAGTTTTACCTCTGCTAACATTGTCAAATATGATTCATAACGGCTGGCAGAAATCCTTCCTGCAGCCACAGCATCCTTTACTCCGCATACAGGCTCGTGCGTATGCGTACAGGGACAAAACCTGCAGCCTGCCTCATAATCGGCAAACTCGCGGAAGGAGGCCAGCACCATTTCAGCGGTCAGTCCCTCCAGCAGCAGATTGCCGAAGCCCGGCGTGTCCGCAATATAGCCTTCGTCAAACGGCAGCAGCTGTGCATAGCGTGTAGTATGCTTGCCGCGGCCGATTTTTTCGCTAACCTCGCCCGTGCGCAGGTCAACGCTGCTGTCGATAGCGTTGATAGTAGACGATTTACCTACGCCCGAAGGTCCGCCAAAGGCACAGATTTTACCACGCAGACGCTCACGCAGAGCCTCCACGCCGGTACCGTTCTGCGCCGACAGAGTATAAACCTCGTAGCCGATAGGCTCATAAACAGCCTTCACCTGCTCAATCAGGCCCGCAGGAGCGTTATCCTCCTTGTTGAGCACCAAAATTGCAGGAATTTTCGCCAGCTCTGCCAACGCCAGCAGCTTATCTGCCAGCAGAAAGCTGAAATCCGGCGCAGCACAGGCGAATGCTGCCACAAACAAATCCAGATTAGCCAGCGTAGGGCGCGGCAGAAAATTTCTGCGCGGCAGCACGCCGGTAATCATCCCCTCGCGCTTTTCGCTGCTGCTTACCTCAAAGCAGGCGATATCGCCTGTTGCCAGCGAAAAACGGTTTTTCTTCATTTTTCCCTTTACCTTGCAGGTATAGGGCTCGCTTTCGCCATCAACCTTAAGGTAATAATAACCATTATAATTTTTCAGGACTCTGCCCTGCAGCTCTGCCATGTTTACAGGTTCCTTTCGGAAATGAGCTTGCCGTCACAGATGAACTGGACCTTGGCATTGCCTGCATATTCCACCTTCTGACGCAGACGCACGCTGCCGTTTTGTGTACCGCTGTACAGTGTTGCCGTGCCGTTGTCATCTGTCAGTACAATACGCACGTTGGCAGGCTTGCCGCTCGGCACGACAAAGTCAACGTAGGCGCTCTTCTTCTCGCCGCCGGCAGCTACGGTAATTGCTATTGCCGCGCCGTCGTTAAGGTTACTGCCTACACCCGGGGTGCAGGCCAGAACTACATTCTTTTTGGCACTGGCATCCTGAACCTTTTTGATTTCACCAAGCTTCAGCCCTGCCTGCTCCAGCATGCCCTTAGCTTCGTCAACAGATTTGCCGATAATATCCGGTACCGGCTTATCGCCTTCGTTAATTACCAGATCGATGGCAGTTCCTTTGGGAGCCTTGTCCAGGCCCTTCGGCGACTGGCTGAGTACAGCGCCGATTTTACCGCCGTCCACATGCTTGCGCGTCACCTTGCCGACCTTAAAGCCTGCATCCGCCAGCTGCTGCTCCGCCTTCGAGAGCGACATGCCTGTAACATCAGGCACAGCCTTCAGCTCCGCGCCCTTACAGATGGTCAGGATAATAAGGCTGCCCTGCTTACGTTTTTCGCCGGCCTTTGGGGACTGCTCCATAACAGTACCGGGCTTAAACTTATCAGGATCGCCGTATTTTTCCTCCAGCTCTACCTTAAACTGCTTTTCCTCCAGCAGCTTCTGTGCTTCTACTACCGTCATATTGGTAACATTAGGCACCTCAATCTCCGCCAGATTGCGGTTGAAGATAAAGTGCGCTACCAGTGAAATTGCTACTACTGCAGCAGTAATCATTACTATCAGTTTGGTATAATTCAGCTTTTTCTTAACCACCGGTTTTTCATCCCCTGTTTTTTCGGAAGGCATTGCTTCCTGCTTTTCCTGAATTTTTTCCGGCTCTTGTGTTACAGCCGGAGTTACCTGCTTCGGCGGCAGCTCACTGCGCACCGGCTTCATAATCACCGTAGCACCATCATCAGGGCTATCGACAACATTGCCGTTGGACTTCACCGCGCCCAGCTCCTGATGATAGTCCTCGCTGCTGAAAGGGAATAGCTTCATCTTCAGGTTCAGCAAATCGCGTCGCATCTGTCCGGCGTTAGCGTATCTGTCCTCACAGCGCTTCGCCAGCGCCTTGTTCATAATCTCCTGCATGCCCTCGGGAACATTATCCATGTAGTCCTTCAGCTGCGGCACAGGCTTTTCTACATGCATCATAGCAACAGAAACAGCCGTTGTACCAACGTAAGGAACCTCACCCGTAAGCATTTCGAAGAGCACTATGCCCAAGGAATAGACATCGCTGCTGGCAGTAATCTTACCGCCACAGGCCTGCTCCGGTGAAATATAATGCACTGACCCCATCACCGATTTGGAATAAACCATCGTCTGATTCGTGACCATTTTGGCAATACCGAAATCAGCGATTTTAGGATTCATATTTTTATCAATCAAAATATTCTGCGGCTTGATATCACAGTGAATAATGTTATGGCTGTGAGCATGCTGCAGTGCATCGGCAAGTCGCACAGCGATTTCCAGCACAGTATTCAGGCTCAGCTTATGCTCCTTCATATACTCCTTCAGAGTAACACCGTCAACATATTCCATAACTATATACTGATTGCTGCCCTCCGACACAACATCATAGATATTGATGATATACGGATGCACCAGGCGCGCCGCGGATTTCGCCTCCCGTCGGAATTGCTCCAGCAGCTCGTTGTCCTCGAGGAACTGGTCGCGCAGCATTTTCACGGCTACATTACGATCCAAAAGCTGGTCGTGGGCCAAAAAGACTTCGGCCATACCGCCATAGCCAATCGGACGAATAATCTCATAGCGTCCGTTCAAGATGGTCTTGCCATTTTTATCCATTACAGCTTTCCTCCCCCTGCGTAGTTAAATCAATCAGAATCAGAGACACATTATCGCGTCCGCCGTTGTCCAGGCTCTGCTCCAACAGTTTGTCAGCAGCCTGCTCCGGATCTGCACAGCCTATAATCCGGCTGATTTCAGCTGCACGTAGCATGTCGGACAGACCGTCGCTGCACAGCAGCAGCCTGTCACCCTCCTGCAGACTGAAGCTAAAGAAATCAGCATTGACTGTTTCCTCGACACCCAGGGCTTGCAGCAAAATATTGCGTTGCGGATGTACAAAGGCTTCCTCGTCCGTGATTTTTCCCTGTTCCTTTAAATCTGCTACCAGCGTATGGTCATGCGTCAGCTGCTCCAGCTTGTCGTTGCGGAACAGATACAGTCTGCTGTCGCCTACATGGCAGCAGTAGCCGTGCCCGTCCCCCGGCAGATAAAGTGCCGTCATCGTCGTTCCCATGCCGGAATAGCTTTCGTTGCTCACCGCCATTTTATAAACGTGCGTATTGGCCTTGTCAAAGGCCTCCAGCATAACCTTACGGATATTCTGTTCCTCCTGCTCATGGCGCAGGCTGTGTGTCGCAGCCTCAAAGGCTTTAATAGTAGACCTGCTGGCGATTTCGCCTGCCGCATAGCCTCCCATGCCGTCGGCAACGGCAAAAAGATAAGGCTCGCGTACCAACAGCGCATCTTCATTATTCTCTCTGACCAAGCCCACATGGGTTCTGCTGATTACCTGCATTATTTTTGCTCCTGTTCCTTGGCAAATTTAGCCCGCAGCTGACCGCAGGCCGCATCAATATCCTTGCCCATCTCCTTACGAACGGTAGCGTTAATCCTGTTTTTCTGCAGGATGCGCAAAAAGCGTTCTACTGCCGCCTTGGACGGACGCTCAAAGCCCTGCTCCGGTACCGGGTTGGCCGGTATCAGATTAACGGATGCCTGCTTATAGCGCAGATAATTGCTTAAAAGCTCCGCGTCCTGCGGACTGTCATTTTTTCCCTTTAACAGAATATATTCATATGTTATCTGCCTGCCGCTGGCCTTGCTGTAGCTTTCGGCAGCTGTCAGCACATCCACGAAAGGATAGCCCTTGTTGACAGGCATCAGTGCTGTACGCAGCTCGTTTTTGACGGCATGCAGTGAAATTGCCAGATTAATCGGCTTGCCCTGCTCCTCCAGGCGTTTAATGCCCGGAATGATGCCGCAGGTAGAAAGCGTCATGTTGCGGTAGCTCATGTTACAGGTGTCCTCGCGGTGCAGAAAATCCAGCGCCTGCAAAACGCTGTCAAAGTTCAGCATCGGCTCACCGCTGCCCATCACTACCACTCTGCTCACCATCGCACCCTGCTCACGCAGACGCTCGTTGAACAGGTAAACCTGCGCCACGATTTCTGCCGCCGTCAGATTGCGTACAGCGCCCTTCAGGCCGCTGGCGCAGAAGGCGCAGTGCATATCGCAGCCGACCTGGCTGGAAACGCACACGCTGTAGCCGTAATCATGGTGCATCAGAACAGTTTCTACCGAATTGCCGTCCGGCAAGCCCAAAAGCAGCTTGCTCGTCATGCCGTCGGAGGAATTCTGCTCACGCAAAATTTCCAAACTGCGCGGCAGCACGGTAAATTTTTCCTGCAGCACGGCTATATCGGTCTTGCTCAGGTTGTGCATAGCGGCAAAATCAAAGACCGACTTTTGGTACAGCCATTGAAATACCTGCTTAGCGCGAAACTTTTTCAGACCTGCCGCCACAAATAATTCTTGTAATTCTTCTATTGGTAAAGCAAAAATATCTTGCATTCTCTTACCTCTATATTACTGCTTTTTCATCAGCTTACAGATATAAAAGCCGTCAATGCCGTCGTTCTGCGGCAGAAGCTGCAGCTCCTGTACCTGTTCACCCGTCAGCGGATGCGTAAATTCCACACGCTGCCATTCGGGATGCTGCGTTAAAAACTCTTCTACCAGATAATGGTTTTCGCTCTGCTCAATCGTGCAGGTGCTGTAAACCATGGTACCGCCGTCCTTCACGTACTGTGCGGCATTCTTTAAAATTGCCAGCTGCAGCGGCGGGAACAGCTTCAAGTCCTTACGCTGCTTGCGCCAGCGTGCTTCCGCACGGCGGCGCAGCACACCCAGACCGGAGCAGGGTGCGTCCACCAAAACTCTATCAAACGCGCCCAGCCATTCGCTGCGCAGCTGCAGAGCATCGTTCTGCAGTGCTTTGACGCTCTTCATACCCAGACGGGCAGCATTTTCGGCAATCAGCTCCAGCTTGTGCTCGTGGATATCGCAGGCGATAACTTCGCCCTTATCCTGCATAAGCTGTGCCACGTGTGTTGCCTTGCCGCCGGGAGCGCTGCACATATCCAGCACGCGCATTCCGGGCTGGGGCGCCAGCACCGGCGCTACCAGCATAGAGCTTTCGTCCTGAATATAAAAATGCTGCGGCAGCGCCGCCAAAAGTGTATGCAGCGACGGCAGATGCTCTGCCACAATGCCGTAGGGACTCCATTCGGAAGCACGCACCTGCGCACCCATTTCCGTCAGATCAGCCAACAGCTTGTCGCGCGTAGTCACCAGCGTATTGGCACGCAGGCACACCGGCGCAGCCGTATTATCAAACGCCAGCAGGCGTTCGGTGCCGCCGCGTCCCCACGGTCCCAGCCAGCGCTTCACCAGCCAGCGCGGATGGTAATATTTCAGTGACAGATAATCGGCATCCTGCTTTTCGGCATCGGGCAGGACGAAAGCACCTGCCTCCTGCTTACGCAGCAGACCGCGCAGGACGCCGTTGACGAACTTGGCACTGCCCTCATGGCTCACCGAGCGCGCCAGCTTTACAGCCTCGTTTACTGCCGCCGACGCAGGAATACGCGTCATATACAGCAGCTGGTAGGTACTGATGCGCAGTATCGCCAAAATATCACCGGCCACCTTGTCCAGCGGACGGCTGGCGCACTGAGCCAGATACCAGTCAAGCGTACTGCTGGCCTTCACCGTGCCGTATACCAGCTCTGTTGCCAGCCTTCTGTCAAGGTCGCTCAATCTGCTGCCGCGCAGATACTGGTTCAACGCTATATTCGTATAAGCGCCGTCCTCCAGCACCATACGCACCAAAAGCGCCGCTGCTCCGCGGGCGCTCTCAGGATAATTTGCTTTTTGTTCCTTCCGCATGCTTTGTTTCTTCCTCATCATCTTCCATAAATGCTAAAATTGCTGCTTCCAGCTTATCAATATCTACCCGCGTATTAAAGCAGGGACCAAAGGGACGCTCGTTTAAAACGCCCAACACCGGCAGCGGAAACACGTCCTGAATGCCGCTGGTCAGGTCACGCTCGCAGGCCACGGCCACAATAGCCTTCGGCCTTGCCTGCTTCACCATCTGCCTTGCCAGCGTCCCGCCTGTAGCCACGGCAAAATGGCAGCCGTACTTGTGCGCCAGCCCCAGCATAGCGCCTACGCTGCAGCGTCCGCACTGACGGCAGTTTTCTACGTTACGGGTTATCTTATGTACGCAGGTATCCAGCTGGATACAATGCGGTGTTAAAATCATAATTCGGTTGGCAGGCACCTTCACCTTATGCTGCAGCACCAGATTGTTGCTGACCTCGATAAAGGACTGCTCAATGCGGTCACGGGGAATGTTAAATAAGCGTCCCAATACTACCGCAAAGGGGAAAAGAATATTAATCGCCTTCCACGCCCAAAAATACAAAATCTTGAGTACCGGTATTCCCAACAGCGCCATAACAATTCCCAGAACGCCGCTGAGCATTGCCAACACTATAAGTACGCCGAAAAAGCCGAAGACTATCGGCAGAAAACGGCTGATTTCATAAAGCCCCGGAAAGGTTACCTTCCAGACCACATAAAACATCAACGCGCCTAATACGGCGCTGATGGAGGTCAGAGCCATAAATATACGTTTTTTGGGCTTAAATACACTGTCTTCGTTCATTAAAAGATTACTCCTTCAAATCACAGCCTGCTTCAGGCAAGCAGGTCGCCCTCCTGTACGCCGCGGCCGTTCAGGAAAACCTGCGCCGGCATACGTTTTTTGGATTCGGGCTGTACCTCGGTGATTTCCAGTACGCCCTCACCGCAAGCTACAAAGAAGCTGTGCTTGCCGGTTTCGATAACGGTACCGGCAGCAGCAGCGCTGCTTTTGTCAGTCATTTTGCTGCCCCAGATTTTCAGGCTCTTGCCGTTCGGCAGTTTGGTAAAAGTGCTGGGTGCAGGGTTGAAGCCACGGATGAGGTTGTGTACCTCCTGCGCCGTTTTGCTCCAGTCGATATGCTCCATGCTGCGGTCGAGAAGTGTCGCATAGGTAGCCTGCGCATCATCCTGCGGTTCCGCAACGGCAGTACCTGCCGCAATCTTGTCGATAACCTGCAGCAGCAGCGTCGCACCCTGCTCACGCAGAGCGTCATGCAGCTCGCCCATCGTGGTATTTTCTGCGATAGGCACTACCACCTTATCCAGCATTGCGCCGGTGTCCATACCGATATCCATCTGCATAATTGTTACGCCCGATTCCTTTTCGCCCTTGATGATAGCGTACTGAATCGGTGCCGCACCGCGATACTTCGGCAACAGGGAAGCGTGTACGTTGATGCAGCCGTATTTCGGCAGCTCCAGAATTTCCTTGCTCAAGAACTGGCCGAAGGCAGCTACTACAATCATCTCCGGCTGCAGCTCGTGCAGCAGCTCAACAAATTCAGGGGTTTTTACCTTTTGCGGCTGGTAAACAGTCAGGCCCTGCTCCAGCGCATATTCCTTAACAGGTGTCTGCAGCAGCTTGTTGCCGCGTCCCTTCGGACGGTCCGGTTGAGTTACTACCGCAAGAATTTCATGCTTACCGCTTTCGCACAGCGCCTGCAGGCTGCCGACTGCGAAATCCGGTGTTCCCATAAATACTATACGCATTTGTTTTCCTCCGTATATCTTTTTTTCATATCCCGCTCAGGATTTATCTTACAGCATCCTCGGGATTTTCCTTCTGCTTAGGCGAAATGGTTTTAGCTTTGTCGATGAACAGAATGCCGTCCAGATGGTCCAGCTCATGCTGAATGCAGATAGCCAAAAGACCACTTGCGGAAAGCAGCATGCGCTGACCGGTTTTGTCGGTGAATTCGCATTCCACATATTCGGAGCGCTCTACCTCGCCCTCATAATCAGGCACGGAAAGACAGCCTTCGCTGCCCAGCACCTTGCCCTCGCGTTTAACAATTTCAGGGTTAATCAGCTCGTACAAGCCTTCGCCTACGTCAATAACTACTACGCGCTTGCTTACACCCACCTGCGGTGCTGCCAGGCCTACGCCGTCGGCCGCATACATTGTTTCTGCCATATCACGCAGCAGACGCTGCAATTTTTTATCTATACGCTCTACCGGTTGAGCCACCTCACGCAGCACCGGAGCGCCGGCAATCACTATTTTTAACTTAGCCATTTTTGTTCCTCCTTGTATCTATTCCAATAGTTCATTATAACACATTACTACAGGAAAAAACAAATTCTCTGCACAGGCTTCCTCATATATTTAAGCAAATACTGCAAAAGCCTTCTGCGTCAGGCGTATTTTTCCCGTCAACGTCAGAAGGCTTTGGAGCTTTTTAGTTATTTATTTTTTATAATTGTTTTTATCTACCATACGGATACCGGTATTCACCAGCTTCTGTGCCGGCTTGCTGCCATCTTTTACTGCTGCAGCGGCAGCCATCACAGCCTCATAGCCCATTTTGTACTGATTCTGTACGGCAACGGCAATACTATAGTTTTTGTCCTCCAGGCCCAGTAAGGTCTTTTTGCCAAGGTCAAAGCCGGTAACGGCAATATCCTTACGGCCTGCAGTCATTACAGCTTCCACAGTTGCATTGGTGGAGCCGTTGTTGCAGGCAATAATGCCTTTAACATTATGAGTATTTTTGATTTTTTCGGCAACCAGCTTAACTGCGCCTGCATCATCACCGTAGTTAATAATATAATCATGTTCGATTTTCCAGCTTGCAGGAGCAAATTTCCCCCAGTTTGCCATAATGCTGTTCAGACGGTCGGCAATCGTAGTGCTGGCCAATGTGCTGACATGTACCAGAACTGTTGCCTCCTCGGATTCCTTCACACCGTTAGCCTTCATCTGCTCTACCATTTGCTGGCAAACCTCTGCACCTGCCTCCAGGTTGTTGGTAAGGAAAGCTGCATCGTAATCATAGCTGCTCAATGCGGTATCAACCAAAAATACCGGCAGCTTCTGCTCACGCAGTGTTTTCGCACTTGCCGTCATATTGGAGCTGTCCGCCGGAGCAAGAATTACTGCGTCCGCCTTTTTGCCGGGAAGCTCCTTGACCATATCGCGCTGCAGCTCCCAGTCGCCGTCCTTCATAACGCCGCCTACATAAACGTTAACGTCAGCCTTGGCTGCACCGTCCTTAATACCGCGAATAACTTCTTCCCAGTAGTTTCCCTTCATAACCTTGAGCACAGCATAGACGTTTTTGCGTCCTTCCTTAATTTCTGTTACAGGCTCAAAATCCTGCTTAGTTTTGGCGTTCATCACCTTTTGTGTTACCGCGCCCTGTTGCGCATTGTTGCCGCCGCAGCCTGCAACGCCTACAAGCAGTAAAGCCGAGAATAAAACTGCTAATAATTTCTTCATACCCATACTATCAACCTCCGCCTTCTTGCAAACACTTCGATGTTTGTTCATACATTGTAAGAATTATTATAGCACTTTCATACGAAAAATCAAGTAATTTGAAATCTTTATTCGTTTCAACCAGAAGTCTACTGAAACATTTACACTAAAGATTAAAATGGTTAGCAAGCATCAACCTTAACCAAAAAACCTGTTATTTGCTTCTTTCAAAACAAAAATAAATATTATTTTTGTCCTCATTCAATTCACAATAGCTTGCATTACACTAGGATAACTTTACAAAAACATCTTTCTTGTCACCGAAATTTGTGCTATAATCTATTATCAAGCAAACAAAAGCTAACAACTGTACAGTATGCTTTATGATTATGATAATTGAGGGAGGATTTTTACATATGCTGAACCAGGTTTCTTTATTCACCGAAAACAACGAGGGTGGTTTGTTCAAAATCACCACCATTCTTGCTAAAGCCAATATCAATATTTACACCATGCTGGCCAATGACAGTGCGGAATTCGGCATCGTGCGCCTGATTGTTGACAAGGCAGAAACTGCTATCGAGGTGCTGAAGGCAGAAGGCTATCAATGCCGTCAGGACAAGGTTATTGCCGTCGAGATGGACGATACTCCAGGTTATCTGGACGGAATTCTTGCCGCTATTCACGGTGCCAACATCGACATTTCCTATCTGTATATTTCCTTTAACCGTGATAACGTTAAGCCGGTAGTAGTTTTTAAAACCAACGAGCCGGAAACTGCCACCTTCCTCATCGGTCGTGGCTACAAGCTGCTGGAAACATTTTAATAGCTGAGAAAGTTTAAAGGCCGCCTGCTAAAGCAGGCGGTCTTTTTTGCATGCAAAAAAGCTGCCGCAGCCTTCGCCGCAGCAGCTCATACTTATCAGTTTACAATTCTTCCGCCAGGTCAAGCAACAGTCTTTCCGTTTTTTCCCAGCCCAGGCAGGGGTCGGTAATAGATTTGCCGTAAACGCCGTCATGCACGCCCTGAGCACCATCCTCGATATAGCTTTCAATCATCAGACCCTTGACGATTCTGTTAATATCAGCGTTCAGCTTGCGGGAATGCACGATATCCTTAGCAATGCGGATTTGCTCCAGATATTTTTTGCCGGAGTTGGCGTGGTTGGTATCCACGATAATCGCCGGATTCTGCAGCTGACGCTCCGCATACATATCAATAACGATTTTCAGCACCTCATAATGGTAGTTGGGGAAGCTGTTGCCGATGGGGTCAACATAACCGCGCAAAATAGAATGCGCCAGCGGGTTGCCCTTGGTGCGCACCTCCCAGCCACGGAATAGGAATTCCTGCTCATGCTGCGCTGCCGCCACACTGTTGAGCATAACAGACAAATCGCCGCTGGTAGGATTCTTCATGCCTACGGGAATGCCTACGCCGCTGGCAATCATGCGGTGCAGCTGGTCCTCGCTGGAACGTGCGCCAACTGCGGCATAGCTCAGCAAATCCGACAGATAGCGGAAAACCTCAGGATAGAGAATTTCCTCCGCACCGGTCAGGCCTGTTTCTTCTACCACGCGCACATTCATTTTGCGGATAGCAATAATACCGCCCAGCATATCCTCTTCACCTTCGGGAGAAGGCTGGTGCAGCATACCCTTATAGCCTACGCCGATAGTACGCGGCTTGTTGGTGTACAGACGCGGTACAATAAAAATTTTATCCTGTACCTTTTCCTGCAGCTTGGCCAGACGATAAACATAGTCCAGCACAGCGTCCTCATTATCGCTGGAGCAAGGACCGATGACCAGCAAGAAACGGTCATCCTTGCCTGTAAAAATATTCTTTATAGCCTCGTCACGCTGCAGCTTCAGCAGCTTAGAAGCCTTACTTACCGGATAATCCTCCATTAAGGCCTGCGGCGACGGCAGCACCTTGATAAATTCCATCTGCATGCTCATAAACAATTACTCCCACTAATCAATTTGCTGACACCGGCAGATTTTTTGCAACATTCTACTGGCATTAGCAGTGTTAAATCTTCTATATTGTAACACAAACCCTGTTTTTATACAATCATTTATCACTTTAAATTACACTTACAGGATCAACATTAAAGTATAAATTTGCTTTTTCCTTAAATTCGCTGTTCAACAGCGCCTCCTTGGTCTCTCGCAGGTCCTGCGCCTTCAGCAGCACATTGAAGCGGTACAGATCATAGGCCTTCGCCACCAGTGAGGGAAACGGTCCTGCAATCAGCAAATCCTCCAGCTTACCCTGCAGCTTCAAGCTCTGCAGATAAAAGACAACCTGCTGCGCCAATGCCAGGCCTGCGCCCTCATCCTTATCCACTATCTGCAGCTTAAGCATCTGGGCGAACGGAGGATAAAAATAGTTCTTACGTTCCTGCAGCTCGCGCTTGGCAAAGGTATCGTAATCCTGCGTCACAGCCAGCTGCAGAATCGGGTTATCCGGATCATAGGTCTGGAAGATTACATGTCCCGGCCTGTCACCACGTCCCGCGCGCCCCGCTGCCTGCGTCAGCAGCGAAAAAGCGCGCTCCGACGCTCTATAATCTGGCAGATGCAGTGTACTGTCCGCCGCCAGCACTCCCACCAGCGTTACATTGGGAATATCATGCCCCTTTGCCACCATCTGCGTGCCTATCAAAACATTGGCCGCGCCACCTGCAAAACGCCGCAAAATATCGGCATGCGCAAACTTCGCCACAGTCGAATCCTGATCCATACGCAAAACCCGCACCTCCGGCAGCTGCTGCAGCTGTTCTTCGGCCTTCTGCGTACCGCTGCCGAAATACTTAATACGGCAGCTATGGCAGTTCGGGCATTCCTGCGGCAGCGGCATCGTATTACCGCAGTAATGGCAGCGCAAATCCTCGTTTTTCTTATGGTAAACCATTGCTACGGCGCAATGCGGACAGGTAATCGTCTGACCGCAGTCACGGCACATCACAAAGGTAGAATAGCCACGACGATTCAAGAGGACAATCGCCTGCTCCCCAGCCGCCGCCGTCATCACCAACGCCTGCTGCAACGCGCGCGACAGCACGCTGAAATTGCGCGCCTCCAGCTCCTTGCGCATATCCACGATTTCAACCTTTGGCAAAGCAGCACCATTAGGACGTGACGTAAGATGCAAATGTGTACACTCGCCCTGCAGTGCCTTATAATACGTGCATAAATCCGGCGTAGCACTGCCAAGCACCAAAGCTGCGCCGGTCAGGCGGCAGCGGGTGCGGGCAACATCACGTGCATTGTAATGCGGACGGTGGTCCTCCTCCTTGTAGCTGCCCTCATGCTCCTCGTCGACAATCACCAGGCCAAGCTTTTCAAACGGAGCGAACACAGCACTGCGCACGCCAATCAGCACCCTTGCCTTGCCTGTGCGCATGCGGTACCACACATCGCCTCTTTCGTTCTGCGACAGCTTACTGTGCGCCACAGCAATCTCGCTGCCGAACCACGCCTGAAAGCGCTTCACCAGCTGCGCTGTGAGCGCAATCTCCGGCACCAGCATCAGCACCTGCCAGCCTGCATCCACAGCATGAGCCGCCGCGCGCAGATAAACCTCCGTCTTGCCGCTGCCGGTAATTCCCTGCAGCAAGAACGACTGCGCACGCTGCGCATCTATCGCCTGATTAATCTTTGCCGCAGCATCCTGCTGCTCCGCCGTCAGCTGCAGGCTTTCGCCACGCTCCTGCACAGTGTTGTAGCTGTTGCGCAGCACACGCTTCTGCACTGCGTCCGCCAAACCGTTTTGCGCTAATGCGCGCGCCACAGCGGAGCTCACACCCTGCTGCGCCAGCTCGCTCACGCTCAGCGCCCCTGCAGCCTGCGCCAGTACGCCCAACGCAGCATGCTGCCCCTTGGCGCGTTTGGCAAGTACTCCTTCGGCCAGCGCCTTCCTGCCTGTGGCATTGATGCGGTAGGCCAGCACTGTTTTTTCCTGCAAACGCTCATTATAAACATAATAAAGCAAACGTCCCTGCGCATCACGCACGGCACGCCGCTTAATACTCGATTTCCCCGGCACAAAAAGACGCATCGCCTCTGCCAGCGAACACATATAATAATCTGCCATCCATTTGGCAGTAGCCAGCATTTCCTTATCAAACCAAGGAGTATCGCCCAAGGCTGCCTCCACAGGCTTCAGCTTACCGCGGAGCTCCAGGTCAGCAGGCAATGGCACACACTCCACCACAAAGCCTTCCACCTTCTGGCCGCTGAAGGGAACAACTACACGCCAGCCGCTGTCTATAAACTGCAGCGCTTCCGGCACACTGTAGGTAAACTGACGGAATAAATTTTTCACCGGTAAATTTATTGCAACATTAACAGCAAACATGGCAACCTCCCGCAAACATACTTGTAGTTTATTATAGCATAAATCAGGGAGAAGATAAATCGGCAGGGGTGCGGAGGGTGTGTATATCATGTATATAAATAAGGCGTTCTACCAAAGTTGGGCAGAACGCCTTGTAATGCTATTATGCTTTTATGCTGTCAGCTAGGATAAAATTTTCCTTCCCTATTCAAAATAGAGCAAAACCACTGCTTTAACGCTTCATCAATACCAAGCCCGAGCTCCTTTTTTCGGAACAATTCCTTCACGCAATTTCTCCCAAATTGCATTGACTGCATGGTCTCCAAAAAATACGCTATGCTCCGGTTCCGTTGCAAGCTCCAGAAAATCCGTTCCTCCTTCTTCACGTATCTCCCTATTGACTGATTCAGCTAATTCATTTAGCTCTTCAACAGATATATCACGTTCCCAATCATCCTCGGCAAGCTCTGTAATATCAATCTTACCGTTAATTTTATCAACGATGATTATTCCCGGTTTCAGGCTTTCATCGCCTTCAGCGTAATACCAATAAAGTAAATACTCGTCTGTTTCTTCTACTAATTTAAATGTAACCATTACCCCTTTCACCTCTTATACAGTCCTTTTCTCAGATTCATTAATAATAATCTTCCTATGAGAGTATTCTTGCCAACACTCACAATCTTTTGTACTCCAATGATTTAGAGAATTCCATATTAGCAATTCAGCATTGCATTCCTCATTGAAATACTTAATTAAATTCATTATAAAGCACGAACGCGACAATAATTGTCTATCTTAATAAAAAAGGCGCCCAGACAACAATTATTTGTTGTCTGAGCGCTTTGTTTTTTGCTATTAAATTGTGGCCATCTAAAATTTTCGGCCACACGAGGGCCACAAATGACAGTTTTTCACCCTTCCGAAACCCTTAAAATGCCGTATTCATGCGGTTTAACAGCACCACAGTTTCCACATGGCTAGTCATCGGGAACATATCCACCGGCTGCGCCACAATCGCCTTATACCCATGCTGCTCCATAAACGCCAGATCACGCGCCAAGGACGCAGGGTTGCAGGACACATAAACAACGCGCTCAGGCTGCACCTCAGCAATCGCCGCCAGCACCTTCTGCTCGCAGCCCGCACGCGGAGGATCCACCACCACAACGTCCGGACGCACGCCGCCGGCCAGCAGCTTCGGCAGCTCTACCGCTGCATCGCCGCAGATAAATTCCGCATTAGCGCATTTATTCTCTTCTGCATTTTTCTTGGCATTTTCAATCGCAGGAGCCACAATCTCGATACCGTAAACCTGTTTGGCGTGGCGCGCAAGATACAGAGAAATCGTACCTGTACCGCAGTAAACGTCCACTACGGTTTCCTTACCGCTCAGCGCCGCAAACTCCAACGCCTTGTTATACAGCTTTTCGGCCTGCTCACTGTTTACCTGGAAGAAGGCCTGTGCGGAAATATGAAAGCTCAGGCTTCCCAGGCTGTCCTTAATCGATTCCGGTCCGTACAGCACACGAGTTTTACTGCCCATAACCACGTTCGTCTGCTTTTTGTTGATATTCTGCACCACGCTCACAAGTCCCGGAACATAACGCTTCAGCCATTCAATCAGCACACCACGATGCGGAATGTCATAGCCGGAGGTAATGATAACCGCCATCACCTCGCCGCTGTGCACGCCCACGCGTCCCATAATATGGCGCACGAGTCCCTTACCTGTCTTTTCGTCATAAGCGCTGATGTTATAATGCTGCATCCAGGTGCGTACCGTTTTCATAATCGCATTGTTCGCTTCCTTGGAAATCATGCAGGCATCCGTATCTACAACGCTGTGTGTTGCCGTTGCATAGCAGCCTATCTGCAGCACGCCTTCGGCGTCCGCTGCCGCCGGGAACTGCATCTTGTTACGGTAGCTCCACGGCTCCGCCGCCCCCAACACCGGCAATGCCTCTAAATTGAGATGTCCGATTCTGGTGAGCGCATCCTGCACCTGCTGACGCTTGCACGCCAGCTGTCCCTTATAGCTCAAATGCTGCAGCTGACAGCCGCCGCATTCCTTATACACCGGACACGCAGGCTCCACACGCTCGGCAGATGCTTTGACAATCTCCTCCAGCGCACCTACAGCGTAGCTTTTCTTCACCAGCGTAATAGTTACGCGTACCTCTTCCTCCGGCAGCGCGCCCTTAACGAAAACCGTAAAGCCCTCGTACTTGCCTACGCCCTCGCCGCTGCTGCCGAGACCATTAATCGTTAATGTAATATTATCACCCTGTTTTACAGGAATTATCTGCTTCATAAAAATCCACCCAACCTTTACCGTTTATTATACATATCTATAATTATATCACAAACATGGCCTGCAAAGGAACAGCAGCGCGGCAAGATAATGCTTTATACCGACGCAACAACCGGCTTCGTCTCCCAACACTGTATTTTTCCTTTTCCTGTAATTGTGATAAGTGTGCAACATTTTTCGCAAAGCTATATACTTTGCATATAACATAAGCTATAATAAAGTTAGGGACATTGAGTTTCCAGGTTTAAAAAGGTTTTATTTTGCGAAAGGAGCGATGCACAATGGCAGTAAAATTTTTGAAATGCAGTATTTGCGGTAATATCGTCGGCCTGATTCAGGACGGCGGCGGTGAGCTTGTCTGCTGCGGTAAGCCGATGCAGGAGCTTGTTGCCAACACCGAGGACGCAGCGCAGGAAAAGCATGTGCCGGTAATTACCGTTGACGGCAGCACGGTTCGTGTAGCTGTAGGCAGCGTGGAGCATCCCATGATTGAAAAGCACTACATCCAATGGATTTATCTGCAGACAACTCATGGCGGTCAGCGCTATATCTTAAAGCCCGGTGACAAGCCGGAGGCTGTTTTTGCTCTTGCCGGTGATGCAGCTCCGCTCGCCGCTTATGCTTATTGCAATCTGCACGGATTGTGGACGGCAAAGCTGTAACATCTGTCGCCTTACATTCATAAAACATTTCTTTTCTCAGTGTCGGAGTCCCGACCGATAATGGTCAGGGGCTCCGATATTTTTTTATTACTCAAAAAGCTAAAAAATAAAACCGGCCTCCGACAGCTATATGTAATAGCATATCAGAGACCGGTTAAATTACAAAAACAATCACGCGAGGCTTATGGTCTTAAGCCCCAAAGGCTGTTAAAAAGCACAGCGAGAGAATTATTTTTCTACCCACAGGCCCTTTTCGTCTTTTTTGTAGCCAGCAAATTCGATTGCCAGCGCAGCCATAACCTTGGTTGCGTCCTTAATCTGTACGTTCAGCTCTTCTGCGCGTATGAAATCATCGTGGCACATTTCGCTGGGGTTTTTGCCGGTAAGCAAAACGTATTCGTTCTGCATTTCTACAAGTGCTTTTGCTTCTGCATTAAATTGTTCCATTAGACTAATCTCCTTAGCTTTTATTATTGTACGATAACGCTCAGGTCACCTACAGCATGGGTAATATCCTTAACTGCTGCCAAGAGTGCCAGACGGTTGTTCTTCACGCGAACGTCCTCGTCCATAACCATAACGTCTTCGAAGAATTTGTTAATTGGGTCAACCAGCTTAACTGCTTCAGCCATAACTGCAGCATAGTCATACTTGGTTGCTGCAACCAGCACTTCCTTGCTGGCTGCCATAGCAGCATTGTGCAGAGCGCCTTCAGCCTCTACAGCGAAGAGCTGCGGGTTGATAGCGGATTCCTCTTCAATCTTCTTGCACAGGTTAGCAACACGGGTTGCAGCCTGAATCAATGCCGGAGCCTCTGCGGAAGCAACGAAGCTGTTCAGAGCCTTAGCACGGGCAACAAGATCGGTGAAATCGTCGTTCATCTGGTCAGCCAGAACTGCGTCAACTACGTCATAACGGATGCCCTGATCCATCAGCATGTTGCGCAGGCGCTGTTTCATGAACTCAGCAATCTGCGGTACGAGCTTTTTGGTATCCTCTGCCGGGATGTTCAGCAGGTACAGAGCACCGGCGATAACCTTGTACAAAGATACATGGTAGTTGCCGTCCAGCAAAATGTTGATGATGCCCAGAGCCTGACGGCGCAGTGCGTACGGATCCTGAGAGCCGGTCGGAGCCAGACCGCGGCTGAAGGTAGCGCAGATGTTGTCCAGTTTATCGGCAATACCTGTCAGACGGCCGATATCGGTAGTCGGCAGCTCGTCACCGGCAAAGCGCGGCAGATAATGCTCGTAAATACCCAGTGCAACCTCAGGAGCTTCACCGTCGAGCTTAGCATATTCGCGGCCCATAACGCCCTGCAGCTCGGTGAATTCGATAACCATGCCGGTTACCAGGTCGCATTTGCACAGCAGCGCAGTACGCTCCAGTTTTTCTTTATCAACCTTGGCATTGATAGCCATAGCCAACATATCAACAGCCTGTACCAGACGTTTGCTCTTATCATTCATATTGCCCAGGCCTTCCTGGAAGGAAACGGTTTTGAGTTTTTCCAGACGGTCAGCCAGAGTTTGTTTTCTGTCTTCGTTGAAGAAGAATTCAGCGTCGCTCAGACGTGCACGCAGTACACGCTCGTTACCGTGAGCAACAATTTCCAGATGCTCCTTGCCGCCGTTGCGGACGGTGATGAACTTGTTCAGCAGGGAGCCGTCCTCTGCCAGTACCGGGAAGTAACGCTGATGCTCACGCATCGGGGTGATGATGCATTCCTTCGGCAGAGCAAGGAATTTCTCTTCGAATTTACCGCACAGAGCAGTCGGCCATTCTACCAGATAGTTTACCTCCTCCAGCAGGTCCTCGTTGATTTCTGCATGACCGCCTTCGGCAATTGCCAGGTCAGTAACCTGTTGACGAATCAGCTCACGGCGAGCATCCTGGTCAACCATTACATAGTTGTCATACATAACCTTTTCATAGGAATCAGCATCGGGGATTTCTACAGCGCCGATGGTGCCGATAGCAGCGGAAGCTACAGCGTTCTTAGCCTTGCTCTTTACGGTGTCGAACAGAGCCTTGGCAGCATCGCCGATGGACTCATGAGCTTTAGCGTTATCCAGTGCAGAAGGACGCAGGAAGCGGTGACCGCGGCTGAATTTGCCGGATTTTACGCCGGTGATTTCAACAGGGATAACTTCATCGCCGAACAGTGCAACCAGCCAGCGGATAGGACGGACGAATTTGAATTCATGATCTGCCCAACGCATGTTTTTCGGGAAGTTCAGGCTGGTGAGGATATCACTCAGCAGACCCGGCAGCAAATCCTTAACCGGTTGGCCTGCCAGATGCTTAACAGCATATACATATTCATCACGAACAACGAGCTCTTTTACGTCAACGCCTTGGCCGCGAGCAAAGCCGATAGCTGCTTTGGAAGGAGCGCCGCTTACGAAAGCGATTTTTGCGGAAGGACCTTTAGCCTCAACAGTGCTGTCCTCCTGAGCCTCGGCAACGCCGCTGGCAATGAAGGTCATACGACGGGGAGTGCCATAGGTTTTAACTGCTTCGAAGGGAATGCGCAGCTCAGTCATTTTCTTTTCTGCCAAATCCTTTAATTGTGCCAGAATGGCAGGCATAAATTTCGCAGGAATCTCTTCTGTACCGATTTCAAAAAGTAATTTTTCCATTATTTATTCTCCCCTTTCTTGAGCAGCGGGAAGCCCATTTCTTCACGTTGTACTACATAAGCCTTTGCACACAGGCGGGCCATCGCACGTACACGGCCGATGTAGGCAGTACGTTCACTTACGCTGATTGCTCCGCGGGAATCCAGCAGGTTGAATGCATGGGAGCATTTCAGAACGTAGTCATAAGCAGGACGGATATAACCAAGCTCGATAACGCGCTTAGCTTCTGCTTCATATTTGTCGAACAGGTCAAACAGCAGCGCGGTGTCTGCTACCTGGAAGTTGTAGAAGGATTGCTCCACCTCGTTGGTGTGGAAAACGTCACCGTAGGTGATGTCGCCAACCCATTGGATATCGAATACGTTTTCTACGCCCTGGATGTACATAGCCAGACGCTCCAGGCCGTACGTGATTTCAACGGTTACAGGCTTAACGTCAATGCTGCCTACCTGTTGGAAGTAGGTGAACTGGGTGATTTCCATACCATCCAGCCAAACCTCCCAGCCAAGGCCCCAAGCGCCCAGAGTCGGAGATTCCCAGTTATCCTCTACAAAGCGGATATCATGCTCCTCCTGATGAATGCCGAGCTCAGCCAGGCTCTGCAGGTACAGCTCCTGAATGTTTTCCGGAGAGGGCTTAACGATAACCTGGAACTGATGATGTTGGAACAGACGGTTCGGGTTATCACCATAACGGCCGTCTGCCGGACGACGGGAAGGCTCTACATAAGCCACACGCCAGGGCTCAGGTCCGAGTACGCGTAAAAAGGTAGACGGGTTCATTGTGCCTGCGCCTTTTTCGATGTCATAGGGCTGTGCCATAATGCAGTTTTGGCCTGCCCAGAATTTTTGCAGCTTCAAAATAATTGTCTGAAAATCCATGTTTTACCTCCTATATTTGTTACAAAGACGGCAGCAACAGCTTTGTCGGAAAAACAAAAAAGCACCCGCGTCCCCGTAACATAAATGTTACAGGGACGGAGTGCATACAGCTCGGACTCCGCGGTTCCACCCTGCTTGACTGCAATAACTGCAGCCCGCCTCAATCAATATACTATTACAGCTCCAAAGCGCCTTCATCCGCCTTTGCCGCCTTACACTGTCACGGCTCGCTGAGTTTGCAGATTACTACTCTTCTTCTTAGCTTAACTGTTAGTATATAAAATGCAGCGCTGTTTGTCAAGTGCGGCAAATAATTTTGTAAATACCACTCACAAAAATATATCGTTACTATTAGCTTTCAACATAACAAAATGCCCCCACGCGAACGCGCAGAGGCATTATTGCTTCAAGTTGTCAGGTTAATATAAATTAAGCGGCTATTATTTCTTTTCGATGAGCTTCAGCGGAGCAGAAATCTTAGCTTCTACTTTTTCGCCTTTAGCAGCCTTAACAGCTACTTCCAGACCTTGCTGGCCCATGATTTCCGGCTGTTGAGCGATAGTAGCGCTCATAGCGCCGCTTTCTACAGCCTTTACGCCGTCAGCAGTACCGTCAAAGCCAACGATGAAGATTTGCTTGCCAGCACTCTTAGCAGCTTCGATTGCACCCAAAGCCATTTCGTCGTTCTGAGCGAAAATAGCTTTGATGTCCGGGTTAGCCTGCAGCATGTTTTCTGCTACAGTCAGGCCCTTGCTGCGGTCAAATTCAGCAGTCTGTTTAGCAACAACGGTCAGCTTGCTGTCAGCCAGCTTGTGGAAGCCTTCGCCGCGTTCACGGGAAGCGCTGGCACCGGGGATACCCTCCAGCTCAGCAACCTTAACCTTTTCGCCCAGCTTTTTGATAATGTAATCAGCAGCCATTTCGCCGCCCTTTACGTTATCGGAAGCAACCAGGCATGCTACATCACCCTGGTTAGCACTGCGGTCGAGGCAGATAACAGGGATGTTAGCCTTGTTGGCAGCCTTTACGGATGTAGAAATTGCATCAGAGTCAACAGGGTTAACCAGCAGAACGCTGATGTTTTGCTGCAGCAGGTCAGCAATATCATTAGCCTGCTTTGCAGGGTCGTTCTGAGCGTCAACAACCTTTACGGTTACGCCCAGCTCCTTAGCCTTAGCTTCTACGCCTTTAGCCAGGGAAACGAAGAACGGATTGTTTTGAGTGGATACGGAGAAGCCAACTGTGATTTTCTTGTCGTTGCCTTTTGCAGCATCCTTCTTGTCGCTGCCGCCGCAGCCGACAATCATCATAGCCATTGCTACAATGCAGGTTAATACCAATAAAATTTTTTTCATGTGAGAAAATACCTCCCGGAATTAGAAATTACTATGCGGACAAAAACTTGAATTAAGCAGGCTGCGGCTGAAAAGCACTGGATGGTGCTTTACGTCCGCATCACGCTTAGTTTTTCTTTCTGTCCATCAGCACAGCCAGCAAAATTACAATACCTTTGACAACTTGTTGGTAAAAGCTGGATACGTTTAAGATATTCAGACCATTGTTCAGAGTGCCGATAATCAGCGCACCGATAATGGTACCGAAGATGCGGCCCTTACCGCCGGAAAGACTGGTGCCGCCCAATACTACAGCTGCGATAGCATCCAGCTCATAGCCGGTACCGGCAGTAGGCTGAGCACTGTTCAGACGGCTGGTAAGAATAGCGCCTGCCATACCGCAAAGGAAACCTGTTACGGTATAAGCAAATATTTTAATGCGGTTGATTTTGATACCTGCAATGAAGGAAACCTTCTCATTACCGCCGACAGCATAGGTTTTGCGTCCCAGCGGAGTTTTGTGCAGGATGAACCACAAAATGAAAAACATAATCAGCATCATAATGGCAGGAACCGGCAGACCGGCAACATAGCCCTGGCCGAATTCAAGGAAGCGGTCATCCTCAGACAGGCTGCTGATAGGGTTGCCGTTGGTATATACCAAAGTCAGACCACGGAAAATGGTCATGGTCGCCAGGGTTGCGATAAAGGGCGCCACCTTGCCGTAGGTAATTACCAGGCCGTTGACACTGCCCAGTGCAGCACCGATGAGGCAGGCCAGCACGATACCGAATACAGGATCCATACCGCCCTTGATAAAGCTGCCCATCAGCGCACTGGAAAGCGCCAGAATACTGCCGACGGATAAATCAATACCGCCAGTTAAGATAACAAAGGTCATGCCAAAGGAAATTAAGGCATTGATAGAAACCTGACGCAGCAGGTTTTTCAGGTTGCTGGGATCGATAAAGCTGCTGTTAAGGCAGGAAATGACCACAAACAACACAATGAGTCCGATTATGGAACCGGATTTTTTTAAGATTGCTTTTACATCCATTATTTTTATTGCCCTCCCGTTGCAAGTGTCATGATTTTTTCCTGGTCTGCTTCACCGTGCAGCAGCTCGCCGGCAATGCGGCCTTCGTGGACAACGACGATGCGGTCGCTCATGCCCAATACCTCCGGCAGCTCCGAAGAAACCATAATAATCGAAACGCCACTTGCAGTAAGCTCGTTCATCAGCTCATATATATCGCGTTTTGCACCTACGTCGATACCACGGGTAGGCTCATCCATAATAATGACCTCCGGGTGCATGCCAACCCATTTGGCAATAACCACCTTCTGCTGGTTACCGCCGGACAACGCACCGGCCTCAAGGTCCAGGCTGCTGGTCTTTACGCCCAGCTTTTTTGCCATTTTATCGGCAAAATCGTTAAGAATATTAAAATTGATGACACCGCTTTTGGCAAAGCCGTCAACACTCGGCAGAGCGATGTTGCGCAAAATGGAGAAGTCCAGAATCAGACCTTCTGTTTTGCGGTTTTCGGTTACGAAGCCCAATCCTGCCTTAATAGCATCCTCAGGCTTGGTAATCTTCAAAGGCTCGCCCTTGAAAACCAGCTCGCCGCCTGCATGAGGATCAACACCGAAAACGGCGCGCATGATTTCGGTACGGCCGCTGCCCATGAGGCCGGCAAAGCCCAAAATCTCTCCCTTGCGCAGGTTAAAGTTAATATCATGGAAAACTCCTGGCTGCTCAAAGTGCTTAACCTCCAGCAGCACCTCGCCCGGCTTATTGCGGCGGTCGGGATAAAATTCCGTAATGGAGCGTCCTACCATATCGCGGACAATCTGCTCCATGCTATATTCCTTGACAGGCTTGGTTGCCACAGATACGCCGTCACGCATAACGGTGATGGTGTCGCAGTTCTGCGTAACCTCTTCCATACGGTGCGAAATATACACCATTGCTACACCGCGTTTTTTCAGGGAGCGCATAACCTCAAAGAGCTTTTCTGTTTCTCTTTCGGTCAGCGCCGCCGTAGGCTCGTCCATAATAACAACCTTGGCATCCAGCAGAAGGTTACGGACGATTTCCGTCATCTGCTGCTGTCCTACCGAGCATTCGCCGGCTTCCATATCCAGCGGCAGCTCAATTTCAATTTCACGGCATTTCTGCTCTGCCATAGCACGCATAGCCTTAAAATTCAGGATACCCATGCCGTTGGTTACGCTGTGCATCAAAAACAGGTTTTCCAGAATGCTCAGGTTCGGCCAGATATTCAGCTCCTGATGGATGAAGGCGATGCCGTAAGCTTCTGCCTCCAGAGGATTTTTGAAGCTGATTTCCTTGCCGTCGACAAAAATCTGCCCCTTATCCTGCTTGTGAATACCAGTCAGGATATTCATCAGTGTTGATTTGCCGGCACCGTTTTCACCCATCAGAGCGTGTACCTCACCGCTTTTAAGCTTCAGGTCAACACCCTTGAGCACCTCATTAGAACCAAAGGCCTTATGGATATTTCTTAATTCAATCTCCATACTTTTCCTTATTCCTACCTTACGCTAATTTTTAAAAGAAAACATTGCTGTGCAGAATCACATTGGCAAAAGGAGTAATTTCGCCGGTGCGGATAATGCATTTTGCATGCTTGGTTGCCTCCTTGAAGGCTTCGTGGTCTGCATCGATAATCCACTGCTCTTCAGTGAAAAGCTGCTTCATAGCGCCGTAGACAGCAGGATTTCTGCCTTCCATTTCCGCTGCAATTTCTACCTTTTCGATAACCATATTCTTGGCTACTTCCTCAACAACCTCCAGGAAGGAAGGAGTTCCCGGCTTCAGAGCCAGGTCGATTTTCTGCACGCCTGCAGGCACAGGCAGACCGCAGTCACCGATAACGATAGTGTCGGTGTGGCCCAAATCAGCCAGCACCTTCGCAATAGAGCTGTTTAACATTCCACCCTTTTGCATTACTTAAGCATCTCCTCTACTTCATGTAAATAAGGCATACCGCCCTGTGCTCCCAGCTTTTGTACCGAAAGAGCTGCGGCAGCATTGGCAAAGCTGATGCTTTCCTGCATGGATTTGCCATTTGCACGGGCAACGGCAAAGGCACCGTTAAAGGTGTCGCCTGCACCCGTAGTGTCAACCGGCTTTACCTTAAAGCCGGGAACAGTAATAACCTGTCCCTTTTCTGCATAGGCAACACCCTTGCTGCCCAGCGTCATAATCACCTTGCCCTGGTTCTGATCAAGGATATCCGCCTTGCCCTTACCGGCAAACAATGTTGCTGCCTCATGCTCGTTGGGCGTCAGGTAAGTAATCTTATCCAGCAGAGCCTGCGGCACCGGAGCAACAGGTGCGGGGTTCAGTAGCACAGGTACACCGTGCGCTGCGCATTTTTCAATGACATAGGCATTGGTAGCGGCAGGAATCTCGTGCTGCAAAAGCACCATATCCGCCTTTTGGATATCCTCCCACGCTTCATCAATCAGCGACGGGGATACCAAATCATTGGCGGCTTTGATAACAATAATCGTGTTGTCATCCTCCGCTACGGTGATGTGCGCGGTACCGCTGTTTTCACCCGGCAGCACCTTCACATAGGTGGAATCAACGTTGTTTTCCTTTAAAGCCTTCAATACCAGCTGGCCATACACATCATCACCGATGCAGCCGACCATCATAACATCTGCTCCTAGGCGGGCTGCAGCAACAGCCTGATTGGCACCCTTGCCACCGGGAGAAACGGTCAGGCGGTTGCCGAAAATAGTTTCTCCGGGATGCACCCAGCGGTCACATTCAACAGTAATATCAATATTACAGCTACCTACTACGACAATCTTTGACATATTTTCTACCTCCTGTCTTCAGGATTTATATAATTTTTTGTAATAACAATGCGTATTGCCCGTCAATCAGATTCGGCTGCAGCAAATCCTTAAGGAGTACTGCCTGCTTGCGGCTGGTTTTGGGCATGGTCTGCTGCCAATAGGTGATAGCAAGCTGCAGCAGCCGCAGCAGCTCCTCTCTGGCGCTCTTGTCGTCGGCAGTCAGATGCCAGAAAAAGTTGTACCATTGGCGGAAGATATCCGCATCATCCAGCATCGCCGAACGCGATACGTTAGCGGTTACATCACGCAGGTGACGCAAAAGCATCTGCAGAAGCGCTGTCTGCCGCTCAGGCTGTGCCTTCGGCACTCGCCGCAGCAGCAGGCGATACAGAAGCGTCAGCTCTCTGTAAATTCTGCAGGCCTTGTCAAAGCCATCCCAGCGTGCGTACACGACGAAATGCAGCTGCAGCTGCTGCAGGCTCCACGCCAACCGTTGCAGGTCCTGCTGCATTAAAAGCCAACGCCCGGCCTCACGCAACAGAAACGCGGTTTCCTCGCGCCACCGCCTGCGTGCCATACGCGCAGCCAGACTGAGCCATTCGCCCATAAATTCCTGCAGCATTGCAGTATTGTCGGCTTGCGTCCGCAGCCAGCGCCGCACCAGCAGTGCAAGCATAGGACGCACCTCAGCCAAACGCCTGTCGCACACGGCAAACGTCAGTCTCAGCAGAACGCTGCCGCCCTGATGCGCCAGCTGCGGATTGACCAGCAGCTGCTCCAGACGCGGCCTGCTTTCCTGCATCCAAGCCGCAAAAAGCTGCCGTTGCCGGTGGCGTAAGGCCACCAGCAGACAGCAGCTGATTGCTTGTAATGCTTCATTATCTGCTGCTTCAGCAATAATACCCGAAAAAGCTGTGCAGGCGTTTTGTTCTCTGCCGTCACGCAGAGCAATACATGTTTCTAAAATAAGTTCTGTTACCATATTTCTACAGGTTAATATCGCCTTCGTAGACGTCACCGGAAACAGGATCCACTGTTACCAGCAGGCCGTCGGCCAGCTTAGAGGTTGCTTTTTCCGCGCCTACGATAACAGGCAGGCCGCAGGTTACGGCAACAATAGCAGTGGAGGATGTCAGGCCGCCCTCTTCAGCGATAATCGCTGCTGCCTTGGCAGCAGCCTGCGGTACAAACTCGTCATTCAGCACATCAACTACAAGGATATCACCCTTTTGGAGCTTGTCCTTGAAGTCTGCCGCAGTTCTGCCTACGCAGATACGGCCGGTGACAGTCTTGCTGCCGATACCGGTACCGCTGAGCAGTTTGGTACCCACTGTAACCACCTTAATCAGATTTGTACTGCCCGGAGTACCGATAGGCACGCCGGCAGTTATAACAACAGATGCGCCGTCCTTGATTACGGAGTGATGCAAAGCACACTGCAAAGACAGCTCAATCATTTCATCAGTATTGGTGGAGTATGGCCCCAAAAGCGGCAATACACCCCAATAAAGCTGCATCGCACGCACGCGCTCAGGCAAGCGTGATACAGCAACAACAGTACATTGAGGCTTATATTTGGCAATCATACGCGCCGTAAAGCCTGATTCGGTAATCGTAAGAATAGTATCTGCCTTTATTTCCTGAGAAATCTGCACTGTAGCATGGCTGATAGCATCGGTAGAATGGATGCGCTCGCTGATGCCCTTCTTTTGGAAGATATGCACATAATCAAGCGCATTTTCCGTACGAACGGCAATCTTGGCCATTGTCTGCACCGCCTCCAGCGGATATTTGCCGCTGGCAGTTTCGCCGCTCAGCATAATAACGTCACTGCCGTCGAAAATAGAGTTGGCAACGTCGCTGGCCTCGGCGCGGGTTGCACGGTAGCTGTTAATCATGCTTTCCAGCATTTGCGTAGCCGTAATAACAGGCTTGCCCGCCTTGTTGCAGCGCGCAATGATATCCTTCTGTACCAACGGTACATCCTCGGTCGGTATCTCTACGCCCAGGTCACCTCTGGCAACCATAATGCCGTCTGATACGCCGATAATTTCATCGATATGCTGCACACCGGCCTCGTTCTCGATTTTGGAAATAATCCCGATAGAAGAGCCTGCTTCCTCAAGCACTTTACGGATAGCGATAACATCATCGGCCTTCTGCACGAAGGATGCCGCAATATAATCCATATCATGCTCGACAGCAAAAAGAATATCTGCCTTGTCCTGCTCCGACAAAAACGGCAGCTTCAGCTCAATACCGGGGCAGGCCACACGCTTTCGCGAGCTAAGCTCACCGCCGTTGACCACCTTGGTATAAATTCTGCAGCCGTCAATGCGTACAACCTTTAAGGAAAGCAGTCCGTCGGCCAGCAGAATATTGCTGCCGATTTCTACCTCCTGCGGCAGGCCGGCATAATTGACATGTGCCATATGGCGGTCGCCCAGGTATTCTTCCGTAGTCAGACAGAAATCATCGCCCTCGTTCAGCTCTATTTTACTTTCGGCAAACATGCCCAAGCGCATTTCCGGGCCTTTGGTATCGGCAATCGTAGCGATTACCTTACCGGCCTCTTCTGCTGCCTGACGCACCAGCTGCAGCCTTTTGCCATGGTCCTCATGATTACCGTGCGAAAAGTTGAAGCGTGCCAAATCCATGCCTGCAAGCATCATCTTGCGCAACAGTTCTACATTGTCCGTGCTTGGACCCACTGTACAGATAATCTTCGTTTTCTTCATCAGGACTGCGCCTCCTCAGTACTGAAACTTATTCTCACACAAAACCTCATAGGCATCCTCTGCCTCCGAAACCGGCAGGCAGATTTCATAAGCCTTGTTATGCTTGCCTCCGGCACTTTTCAGCTGTACCAAAAAGCCGTTTTCCGTCAGCATTTGCTTTATTTTTTGGGCTTGTTCCTCAGTGTGGGCAATATAAATTGTTTTCCACATACTAGAATGCCTCCTGTAAATCAGGTAATTGGATTATGCCTTGTAAGCTTTGATTTTTTCAATCAGCTTCGGCAGGATTACGTTTACATCACCTACGATGCCATAATGAGCAACGGTGAAAATCGGTGCCTCTGCATCCTTGTTGATAGCGATGATGATATCGCTGTCCTTCATGCCGGACAGATGCTGGATTGCACCGCTGATGCCGCAGGCAAAGTAGATATGCGGAGTAACGGATTTACCGGATTGGCCAACCTGTTGGGAGTGAGTCAGCCAGCCCTCATCAATAGCGGCGCGGGTGCCTGCTACTGCGGAATTTTCAAATAGAGCAGCCAGCTGTTCCAGCACGTCGAATTTCTCCTTGCTGCCGAAGCCACGGCCGCCTGCTGCGATCATATCGGCTTCATCAATCTTCACAGCATTTTCACTGCTCAGAGCTTCTTTTTTAACCAGTTCAACACGGCTTACAGCGCCTGCTTCCGGAGTGAAGGCAATAACCTCACCGGTGCGGGTGTTATCCAATTCAGCCGGGTTGAATACTTTAGGACGAACGGTACCCATTTGCGGACGGTTAACGTCGCAGATGATGGTAGCGCAGATATTGCCGCCCAGTGCGGGACGAGTCCAGGCAACGAGCTTGTCATCGGTTACATCCAGAGCAGTGCAGTCAGCGCACAGACCGGTATGCAGACGTGCTGCAACACGCGGAGCCAGGTCACGGCCGTCATCGGTAGCACCGAACATAATAGAAGCCGGATCATATGTCTTGGACAGCTGGCAGATAGCATCGGTATATAACTCGGTATCATAATCTGCATATTTAGCATCCTCAATAACATAAACAACATCAGCACCGGCAGCAATCAGCTGCTGCGGCAGCTCGCCTGCAGCAGCGGTTACCAGTACCGCACAGCATTTTTCCTCCAGCTTGGCACACAGCTCTTTGGCAGCGCCCAACAGCTCAAAGGTAACATTCATCAGCTGACCATTTTCCTGTTCAGCAATAACCCACATATTTACACACTCCTATTCGTTATCTTCAGTATCGTCAGTTTCGGCAATAGCTATAGCCTCCATGGGACATTCGCGGATGCAGGCACCGCAGCAGACACACTGCTGCATATCAATCTGCGCCTTGCCCTCTCGCAGCGTCGCAGCGCCCATCGGGCATACCGCCACACATTCCTCACAGCCACAGCAAAGCTGCCTGTTTACTTTTATCAGCATGGTTCGCCTCAGCGGGTAATAACCTCTGCCTTAACCAGCTTTTCAAACAGCATGTCTACTGCTGCATCAGCATCTTCTTCGGTAATAATTTCGCCGTTGATTTCAGGCGGGGTCGGGGTGAAGGCTTTTTTAACCTTAGTCGGAGAGCCCTTCAGGCCTACGGTTGCAGGATCAATATCCAGGTCAGCAACGGTCAGAGTAGGAATCTGAGCCTTACGAGCTTTCATTTTGCCTTTAATGCTGGCAAAACGCGGCTCTTTTTCGGATTTGGTTACGGTAACCAGCAGCGGTGCGGCGCAAGCCAGAGTCAGCTGGTAGTTTTCGTTTTCACGGACAACAACAAATTTACCGTCTTCATAGCTCAGGCTAAGAGCGCCGGTAATCTGAGGAATTCCCAGATGCTCTGCCATTTCCGGACCAACCTGTGCAGTATCGCCGTCTACTGCCTGCTTGCCGCAGAGTACGAGGTCGAACTCGCCCAGATGTTTTACAGCAGCAGCCAAAGCAAGGCTGGTTGCCAGAGTATCACTGCCGCCCAAAACGCGGTCGCTCAGCAGAACGCCGTCATCGGCACCCATAGCGATTGCTTCCTTCAGGATGTCGGTTGCCTGGGGCAGGCCCATGGTCAGTACAGTTACCTTAGCGCCTTCCTTATCCTTCAGGCACAGTGCTACCTCCAATGCCTGACGGTCATAGGGATTCATAATATTTTCTACACCCGTACGGTCTAAGGTATTGGTTTCGCGGTTAAATTTTACTTTTGCCGTATCCGGCACTTGTTTTAAACAAACGAGAATATTCATTTGCTGCCTCCTTAAGCTTATTACAGGAGCTGCTGCTCCGGCTTTTTTACATTCTTCTCTTTATTTTAGCATTTTTGTACTTAAACTTGCAAGTATATCATGAAAGTTTATGAAAAACAGCTCAAATAATTAAATCAGCCTTTCTTTACTACGCAGTTTTCGCCCAGTATTTTGACCACATCCTCGGCGAAACCAGGCGCCTCGCTGTTCACCCAGAAGTTAGGCGTAGTCTTGATAAGCTTGCGCGAGCCCATCAGCTGCAGATATACACAATCATCGCCCTTATATTTTTGGAACAGCTGCATCAGCTCACGCTGCACCAGCGGATTTTCCAGATGCGCCTCGATACGCAGACGAATTTCCGTAGGCGGCTTAGACGGCAGAGCGCGCACGCTGTTGGCAATAATCTTGCTTTCACGCTCATCGACGCTGAAGCGTCCCTCAATAGCTACAATGCTGTCTTCATAGATATCCTTGACATTTGTATGATAAGCCTGCGGGAACACGATAATCGGGAAGCGTCCGCTGAAATCCTCCAGCGTCAGAAGAGCCATCGTATCGCCGCGCTTGGTATTTTTTATCACACAATCCGTAATAATACCGGCCACACGCACAAACTGTCCGTCCTGTACCTGCGTTTCACCGCCGAACTGATGCAGCGGCATGAAGCGCTGCAGCATCTGCTTGTAATCGCTCAGCGGATGGTCGGTAACGTAAAAGCCGATAATTTCCTTTTCGTTCTGCAGAATAAGCTGCTTGGGAATTTCCGGCAGCGGCGGCAGCTTGATTTCCGTCACGCCGAAGCTATCGTCTCCAAACAGCCCCAGCTGGCCGTTGGCCTTGTCCCTCTGGCAGGCGGCACCCAAATCAACCGCCTGCTCCATAATAGACAGCATCTGTGAGCGTCTGGCGCCGAAGGAATCCATCGCACCGCATTTAATCATATTTTCGATAACGCGCTTGTTGACCACACGCATATTCACACGGCAACAGAAATCCGTCAGGCTCTTGAACGGACCGCCCTCGTTGCGGGCGCTGATAATTGCATCAACTGCGGCATCACCGGTATTTTTGATGCCTGCCAGTCCGAAGCGGATGGATGCATTCTGATGTACCGTAAAGTTGTGACCGCTTTCGTTGACATCCGGCGGCAGGATTTTGACATTATCATTACGGCAGACGTTGATATACCAGCTCACCTTATCCGCATCACCGATAATGCTGTTGAGGAAGGCCGCATAGAATTGCGGACGCCAGTGCGCCTTCAGATAAGCGGTTTCATAGGCTACCAACGCATAGGCTACGGAGTGGGATTTGTTGAAGCCGTAACCGGCGAAGTGCTGCAAGAGAGAGAAAATCTGGTCGCTCAGCTCTTCGGGGATATCATGCAGCTTTTTAGCACCGTCGATAAACGACTGGCGCATAGAATCCAGCTCCTTAGCCTTCTTCTTGCCCATCGCACGGCGCAGAATATCTGCCTGACCGAGCGTAAAGCCTGCCAGTGCGGAGGTTATCTGCATAACCTGCTCCTGATACAGAATAACGCCGTAGGTATCCTTCAAAATAGGCTCCATCAGCGGATGTAATACCTTCGCCGTGCGCTGTCCGTGACGGCCGGCGATAAAGTCCTCCGCCATACCGGTTCCCAAAGGCCCCGGACGGTACAGAGCCACCAACGGAATCAGGTCCTCAAAGCTTTCGGGTGCCAAATCCATAACCAGCTTGGTGATGCCTGCCGACTCCAGCTGGAAAACGCAGGCCGTTTCACCTCGGCGCAGCATGGCGCAGGTCGCCTCATCTGCCAGCTGAATGTCATCAATATCAACCTCTTCACCCGTAGTTTCGCGGATAAAGCGAATGCAGTCACCGATAACAGTCAGCGTGCGCAGACCCAAAAAGTCCATCTTCAGCAAGCCAAGCTCTTCTACTTTATTTTTATCGTACTGGGTGATGACGCCACCCTCACTGCCCTGCTGCAGCGGTACGTAATTTTTCATATTATGCGGCGCGATAATAACACCGGCGGCATGCGTGCCTGCGTTACGCGGCAGGCCCTCCACGCTTTGCGCAAGGTCAATCAGCTTTTTGACCTCCGGGCGCGAATCGTACGCCTGACGGAAGTCCTTGCTGCCGTTCAGCGCCTTCTCCAGCGTAATGCCCAGCTCACGCGGAATCAGCTTGGCGATTTCGTCTACCTCGCCGTAGCTCATGCCCAGTGCCTTGCCTACGTCGCGTACCGCCGCACGCGCCTGCAGTGTGCCGAAGGTAATAATCTGCGCCACACGCTCCTGTCCGTAACGGCGCACTACATAATCCAGCACCTGATTACGCTTCACATAGCAGAAGTCGGTATCAATATCAGGCATGCTGACGCGTTCAGGATTTAAAAAGCGTTCGAACAGCAGATGGTAACGCAAAGGTTCAATATTCGTTATGCGCAGCAGATAGGCCACGATACTGCCTGCGGCACTGCCACGCCCCGGCCCGACCGGAATATCATGGCTGCGACAGTAGTTGATGAAGTCCCAAACAATGAGGAAGTAGCAGGCATAACCCATCGTGTTGATGATGTCCAGCTCAAAATCCAGACGCTTGCGGACCTTCTCATCCACAACCTCATAGCGCTTAGGCAAGGCCTCCTCGCACAGGTGGCGCAAATAGCTCACGGCATCAAAGCCCTCCGGCACCGGAAACTCCGGCAGCAGCAGATGGCCGAACTCCATCTTCACGTTGCAGCGGTCAGCAATTTTATTGGTATTGCTCAAAGCCTCCGGACAATCGCCGAACAGCGCCTCCATCTCATCATAGCTTTTCAGATAATAGCTGTCGTTGTTAAAGCGCATACGGTCCGGCTCATCAACCGTGCTCGTCGTCTGGATGCACAGCAGAATATCCTGCGCCGCGGCATCCTTTTGCTGCACATAATGCAAATCGTTTGTCGCCACCAGACCAAGCCCGAACTCCTGCGCCAGCTGCTTCAGCTCCGCGCTTACCTTGTGCTCCTCATCAAGGTCATGGTCCTGAATTTCCAGAAAGTAGTTTTCCTTGCCGAAAATGTCTATATATTCCTGAATGCAGCGACGTGCTCCCTCCAGGTTGTCCTGCAGAATCATCTGCGGCACCTCGCCGGCAACGCAGGCACTGAGGCAGATAACGCCCTCGTGATACGTTCGCAGCACGTCCTTGTCTACGCGTGGTTTATAATAAAATCCCTCCAGCTGACCGATGCTGACGATTTTCATCAGGTTATGGTAGCCTGTATCGTTCTCCGCCAGCAGAATCAGATGGTACATGCCGCGGTTATTTTTTTCCAGATGCGAGCCCTTCGCAAGATACACCTCGCAGCCGATAATCGGCTTGATGCCTGCCTTGGTACACTCCTGATAAAATTCCACTGCGCCGTACATTGCGCCGTGGTCGGTAATCGCCAGGCTGTCCATCCCCTGCTCCTTGGCATAAGCCACCAGCTCAGGGATTTTCGAAGCGCCATCCAACAGGCTGTATTCTGTATGTACATGTAAATGAGTAAAGCGTTTTGTCATCTCTTGCTCCTTAAATTAAAAGACCGCTGCCGCGCAAATCCGCGGCAAATGTATGTAAAACTATTCTAGCATTACAGATAAATTTCCTGCCTAAAACTGAAAAAACATACAACCGTGAATTCACAATTCGTTCGTTGTATGTTCTCTTAACATATGTTACAATAAGGCAAGACACTGACAACCGTGTTGCAGGGTGGTGTTGCCGACATTCTCTTGTAGAATGGAGGTGATGCTTATGAAGAACTATGACTTTAAGGACCTGATGGCCTTCGGCATGTTTCTCCTGGCATTACTGACATTTATTTTTCAATATAACAAGTAATCCAGACATAAGAAAACCACTCCTACACATTGCCCGGTGGCGGAGTGGCTTCTTGAGCTAATTTTCCACTAAGGCAACTCACCGTGTGGGCGGTTGTCCTTTGTCTATAATATAGCACATCAAGCTGCTTTTTGCAAGCAAACCGCTTGCTGTAAAAGCAGCTTTTTTCTTACTAACCCAGACATAGGAAAAACGCCCTTAAACTTTGCCAGGTGACAGGGCGGTTCTTCCGCAATAAAAGCTTTGGCAACCCACCGACGTGGGCGGTTGTCCTTTGTCTATAATATAGCATATTACGCTGCTTTTTGCAAGCAAACCGCTTGCTGTAAAAGCAGCTTTTTCGCTTCTATTCCCCTTTTTTACCCCACGCCAGACCGATAAGTAAAAAGAACAGATTATACACGAGCGCCGGCAGCAGACTGTTGATTTCCCACGGGCTGATATGTTTCCAGAAAAGCGCCGCAAAAATACCTGCGCCCATAGCAGCCACGCCCATTGAAGCGCGCACCCTGCCCGGGAAGAAAATGCAGAACGTCAGCGGCAGAAAGATACCGCTGCCCCGCAGCGCCATGGAGAGATAATTCCACTCCAGCACCGACGAATCTAGGTGCATAAAAACAAACACCATCGCAGCGACAGAAACGGCCAGCACGCTCAGGCGGCTTGCCCACAGTTGGCCTGCAGCCGTAGCCTTGAGCCAGATTTTGCTGACGATGTCACGCGAAATCATCGTACCTACGCCCAGCGCCAGACCGGCGATTGAGCCCAGGGCCGAAAGCAGCACAGCGCCCAGACCGATACCGCCAAGCCATTGCGGCAGATAGGTAACAAGATACAGCGGCAGTGCGTCAATAGAATTTATCTCCGGATGATGCAGATGCATGAACATACCGATCATTACCGACGGCAATCCCACGGGAATTACTATCAGCGCGGCAGCACAGCAGCCGACAGCTGCCGTTTTGGTGTTGCGCGCTGAAAACAGCGCCTGCACATAGGTCTGCGTAGAAATAACACCCACAATCATCGAACCGAGGCTGACAAGGCCGTCCTCCACGCCGCGTCCGAAAAGGCTGAACCAGGGATACGCAGCAAAGCTCTGCGTCAGGCCCTGCCAATGTCCCATATCGGCGTAGGCCACCAAGCCGCCGACGAAAATGCTGGCGAAAATCAAAATAATCTTGAAAATACCAGCCATGCCGCTGCTGCTGAGGCCACCGAAAAACACCAGCAACAAAGTAACAGCTATAACAATGGCTGCTGCAGCAAGCAAAGGTACGCCAAACAAGCCGGCAATCAGATGCAGCGCTGTAAGCGTGCTTGCTACAATACTGAAAAAAATGCCGGCGCAGGCGCTGAAGGTCGCCAGCCACCCCGCAGGCTTGCCGTAATCCGTAACGAGATACTCCGCTACTGTGGTCAGTGAGCTGCGGCGCAATGGCACAGCATAAAACGCCGCCATCAGCAAAAGCGCAATGCCGCTGCCAAGCGTAAACCACCAGGCCGTCAACCCCAGCTTGAAGCCAAGCTGCGCCGTACCAACGGTAGCAGCGCCGCCGACAATCGTACCGATAATCGTGCCCGCGACAAGGCCTGCGCCCAAGCTGCGGCCGCCTACGTTATAATCATCGGCAGACTTCACCCTCCGGGCTGCCAAAAGCCCCGGCAGCAGCGTCACCAGAAGTGTTATAGCCAGGCTGATATAATGTGTAGCAGTAAGCTGCATATCCAACCCTCCAATATTTTAAGCTGCCGGATGCAAACGTTCTGCCGACAGCATTAATGCTAAAAAGCTCAGTATTAGTATAACACAAAAAATAAGGCAAAAAAAGTATTGCCACTGCAAGCGTGCTTGCCTGTGGCAGCAGGCAGAAAAGCGCTTGCGAGCTCTTTCTGCTCAGATTGTTACATAAAAACTATCTTCTTTATTATTGCGAAAATCAGCTTTTTTCTGTATAATATAGTTTATACCTTTATATATTTAGTGTATGCTTTTTGGAGGAAAATTATGAGCCGTTTAAGAATCGAAACACCCGACCAGGCCCAGCTTACGGTCGAGCGCTTGTACAAGGACCTGGAACGACACATCATCGCCAGCCCCCCGGGACTGTGCCCTGTTGATCTGCAGCTGTCGTTCCTCAAAGTCTGCCACGCACAAACCTGTGGCAAATGCGTACCCTGCCGTGTAGGCCTCGCGCAGCTGCAGAATCTTATGGAGGACGTGCTCGCCGGCAAGGCTGACATGCACACTCTGAATTTAATCGAAAGCACCGCGCAAAACGTTGCCAACAGCGCTGACTGCGCCATCGGCTTCGAAGCAGCCAAAATGGTTTTGGCCGGTCTGGAAGGCTTCCGTGAAGATTACATTAACCACATAAAGAAGGGCAAATGCTCTGTCAACGTCCATCATTCTATCCCCTGCGTTGCTTTGTGCCCGGCACAGGTTGATATCCCCGGCTACATTGCATTAGTTGGCGCAGGCCGTTATGCCGACGCTGTTAAGCTCATCCGCAAGGATAACCCCTTCCCGACTGCCTGCGGTCTTATCTGCGAGCATCCCTGTGAAGCACGCTGCCGCCGCAGCATGATTGATGCTCCCATCAACATCCGCGGTCTGAAGCGTATGGCTGTCGACAATGCGCCCAGCAACACCGTTCCGCTGCCCGAAAAGCAGCCTGCTACCAACAAACGTATCGCCATCATCGGCGGCGGCCCCAGCGGTATGTCCGCAGCCTACTATCTGGAGCTGATGGGACATCATGCTGTTGTGTTTGAAGAAAAGAGCAAGCTCGGCGGTATGCTGCGCTACGGCATTCCTGCCTACCGCTTCCCGCGTGAACGTCTGCAGGAGGATTTGGACGCCATTTTGTCCACCGGCGTAGAAGTACATCTCAACACCAGAATCGGCAACGAGGAGGGTAATATTCCCTTTGAAAAGCTGCGTGAGGAATTTGACGCAGTTTATATTGCCATCGGTGCTCACACCGACAAGAAAATCGGTATTGAAGGCGAGGATTCCCACGGTGTTATCAGTGCGGTAGAAATGCTGCGCAACATCGGTGAGGAAAAAATGCCTGACTTTAAGGATAAAACCGTTGTTGTTATCGGCGGCGGCAACGTTGCCATGGACTGTACCCGCAGCTCCATCCGTCTTGGTGCCAAAAAGGTTATCATCGCTTACCGCCGTCGTCAGGACGATATGACCGCACTGCCCGAGGAAATCGAAGGCGCTATTGCCGAGGGCGCTGAGCTGTACGGCTTAAAGGCTCCGCATCACATCGAAGCGGATGCCGACGGTAATGTGGCCGCTCTCTGGGCTGAACCGCAAATCATCGGTCCTATCGATGCCTGGGGACGTGCGCGTCCGATTCACGCCGACGTAGAGCTTGAGCGCATTCCCTGCGACGTTATCGTTGTAGCTATCGGCCAAGGCATTGAGCTGCGTCCGTTCGAGGAGGCCGGCATCAAAATCAAACGCGGTACTATTTCCGCTCTTTCCAGCAGTGAGCTTGCCAACAACGAAGGCGTATTCGCCGGCGGCGACTGCGTAACCGGTCCTGCAACCGTAATCCGTGCTATTGCTGCCGGTAAGGTTGCTGCCGCTAATATTGATGAATATTTGGGCTATAACCACACCATTTCCTGTGATGTAGTTATTCCCGACCCGTCTATTGACGATAAACGTCCCTGCGGCCGTATCCAGATGCACGAAACCGAAGCAGGCGAACGCAAGCATACCTTTGAGCCTATTGAATGCGGCATGACTAAGCAGGAGGCCTGCCAGGAAGCAGGACGCTGCCTGCGCTGCGACAAATTCGGCTTCAGCACACTGAAAGGAGGCAGAACCTTAAAATGGTAAACCTCACAATCGACGGACAAAAAGTTTCCGTTCCCCAGGGAACAACAATCATGCAGGCTGCTGCCACCGTCGGCATCGAAATCCCCCGCCTGTGTTATCTTAAAGGCATCAACGAAATCAGTGCCTGCAAGGTCTGCGTAGTTGAAATTCAGGGACAGAACCGTGTAGTTACCGCCTGCACCACTCCGGTACAGGAAGGTCTGGTAGTTTATACCAACTCCCCTAAGGCCCGCAGCATCCGCCGCACCAACGTGGAGCTGATTTTATCCCAGCATGACTGCATGTGCGCTACCTGCGTGCGCAGCGGCAACTGCAGCCTGCAGACTTTGGCTAATGACCTTGGCATTTACGATATTCCCTATGAGCGCGATGTTGTCGACACTCCCTGGAACCAGGAGTTCCCGCTCATCCGCGATTCCAAAAAATGCATCAAATGCATGCGCTGCGTCCAGATTTGTAACAAGGTGCAAAAGCTGCATATCTGGGATGTGCAGAATACCGGTGCCCGTACTACCGTAGACGTTGCCGGCAATGTTTCCATTGAGGACAGTGACTGCAGCCTCTGCGGTCAGTGTATCACCCACTGCCCCGTTGGCGCGCTGAAGGAGCGTAACGATGTTCCAAAAATTTATGACGTATTGGCCGATCCAAATAAGGTAACCGTAGTACAGGTTGCACCTGCAGTACGCACCGCCTGGGCCGAAGCCTTCAACCTGCCGCCCGAGCTGGCAACCGAAGGCCGCATGGTTGCAGCACTGAAGAAGATTGGCTTCGATTATGTCTTCGACACCTGCTATGCTGCCGACGTTACCATCATGGAGGAAGCAAGCGAGCTTCTGGAGCACCTGCAAAAGCCGCAGGACCACAGCTGGCCGATGTTCACATCCTGCTGCCCCGGCTGGGTAAGCTATGTAAACAAAACTCATCCGTACTTCGTGCCTAACCTTTCCACCACCAAATCTCCGCAACAGATTTTCGGTGCGCTGGCAAAATCCTATTTTGCACAGAAGAAGGGCCTGAAGCCGAAGGAAATCTGCTCTATTTCCATCATGCCCTGCGTTTCCAAAAAACGCGAGGCCGCTCTCTTCTCTATGCGCAGCAGCGGTACCCATGATGTAGATATCGTACTCACCACACGCGAGCTTATCCGCCTGCTGCGTGCCGAGCATATCAACCCGGCAATGCTGGGCGAACTGCCCTTTGATAATCCGCTGGGCCAAAGCACCGGCGCTGCAGTTATCTTCGGTGCCAGCGGCGGCGTTATGGAAGCAGCACTGCGTACTGCTTACCATGTAATCGAAGGCAAGGAAGCTCCTGAAGATGCCTTCACCGACGTTCGCGGTACAGAAGGCCGCAAGGTACGTGAATTCACCCTCGGCGGCGCAACACTGCGTACCTGCACAGTAAGCGGCCTGGGTAATGCAGGCAAGCTGCTCGACGAGCTCAAAGCAGGCAAGGTTCATTATGACTTTGTGGAAGTTATGGCCTGCCCCGGCGGCTGCGTTGGCGGCGGCGGTCAGCCGATTCACGACGGCGAAGAGCGTGCCGACGTACTTGGCAATAAGCTCTATACCATCGACAGCAACCGTCCTCTGCACCAGTCCCACAACAATCCGGATGTACAGGAGCTTTATAAGGACTTCCTGGAAAAACCGCTGAGTGAAAAAGCAGAGCAGCTGCTGCACTCCGACCATGTAAAAGAGCATAATTATATGTAATAGAGATGAGGAGTGGTTGCATCAAGCTCCTGTATTACTTCTTTCGTCCCCGAAAGAAGTAACAAGAAAGGGGCGCGCTTTGCGAAAGCGCGGGAAACAGTCGCTTTTTTGCTCGCACAAAAAAGCTTAGCAAAAAATGCTTTACCATATTCTCCTTAGTTCGTAGTAAGCGAAAGGCTATTACAACGAATTGACGAAAGTGCAAGCATTTTTGAAACTTAGACTAACGCGAAGTTTAGTCACCAAAAACAAGGCTTAAACAAACCACAAAGCACTTCATGTGTTACGAAGAACATTCGAAAGAATTTCGAACAGGCGCTAGTAACAGCAAAGCGACCCTATTTATAAAGCTTTTTGGTAAAACTTTTTCTCGAAAAAGTTTTTGTTTTGCCGCGCTTTACAAAAAGCGCGAACCTTTCTTCCAAGTTCTTTCAGTTATGAAAGAACTTGAACAAAAGCAAGCACACAATCTTCATTCTTCCGAGGTCAATCATGTACACACAATCCTATACCTACACAAAACAATTCCCCCTCTCCCTGGACGATGGCCACGGCGACTACAACCGCAGCTACGAACGCAGCGACGATGACTTCGACTACGCCGACTACTCCACCGACCACAGAGATAACAACTTCCGTAACTACGAGAAGAAGCGCCGCAAAACCAATAAGGAAATTATTGAGGACATGCTCAAGCGCTGGGATTAAGCAAAACACTGTGTAAAACAAAAGTAAGAGGAGAACACCTTTTATCCTGTAAAGGACTAGGTGTTCTCCTCTTTTAATTATAGAAAAGGGAGTGTTTATTTAAGGTTTAAACTATGCAGTTGCCTGCATTTTCAATTCAGCTTGCTGCCGTAGTGGTCACGATTGTCGCCGCCGTATACGCGTACACGTTCAATCTTGCCTCTGTCGCCATCCGCACCGGAGATACGGGCAACATGGATACGTCCCATTTCAGGCTCAAATTCGCGTACCAGCTTGTGATCCAGCTTCACGCCTTTTTCAAGCGCTCTGTACAGCATTGCTGCGAATTCGTAGCGGCTCATCATGCGGTTACCGTTGAACATGCCATCGGGATAGCCTTCGATGATGCCTGCTGCTGCCAGACGTCCGATGTATTCGTAAGCCCAATGGTTTTCAGGAACATCCGGGAAGAGCTTCATTCTGTCCATTTCAATCGTGCCGCCCATGCCTGCGGTCAGCTGACCTACAAGCGCGGTGAGGTTAGCTACATTCGCTCTCAGGTCCACGATTTCCTTAGCCATCGCCGTACGGGAATTGCTTACGCGTGCGGTACGGTCCAGGGAGAAGGAGATGCCTGCATTCACCATGTTCTCGCCGTTGCCGAAGGTTCCACCAATGCTGAACATAACCTTTTCATCCGGACGGTAGAACGCGCCTACCGCAGCAGCGTTTTTGCCCTTGTAGTTGCCGTAGCCTGCAGCAAAGGTCAGCTTATCATCGGGATCAAAATCCATAGGGTGCAGCGCTGCGAGAGCGGCGGCACCGGCACCAACCTTGTCAACGCGGCTGCCGAGGCTGTCAACACGATGATCGAGTTCATTGAAATGCTCTCTGAATTCGGCATGGTCCCTATCATTTTGTTCCTTGCTGGCGATATCTTCAATCTTCAGTTCGCGCACTTTTTCATTGGTATAACCATCTTTCACTACCAATGTAGCAGTACCGGCTTCCTTATCTCTAGTAATATCAGTCAGCTGTGCATCCTTCAGTTGGCCTTCCAGCGTAACATCCCTGCCATTGTTAATATTGAGAGTAATGTTTCCGTCTGCACCGATGCTGCCGCCGTTAACGTATCTGTCCTGAGCTTCAATTGCCTCGTTCAGCTTTTGCTCATTAAAAGTTACCGTGTAAGCGTGGTTGCCGCTCTGATTCGTATCAGGCGCTTCATTGACAGTTACAAAGCCATTGCCGTCATCTTCAACGGTAGTAATGGTGTTGGTATCATACTGTTTTACGAAATCCCCCATCTGTTCGCTGTTGATATCAATCGTATAAGCATGGTTGCCATCTACGCCTTCATCAGTGATTTCCAGCAGATTGGTGGCAGTTGCTACAGTTGTTACGGTGTTGGTATCAGCAACATTTTCCAGTTGACTGGTTACCCAGCCGCGGGATGCTACATCTTCTACAACAGCTTGTACGTTATTCCCAGCAGAATCATTAACCCTTAACGTCAGCTTGCCATCGCCATCCAGGCTTCCTTCCATGCTGGTGTTAGTTGTGTTGGTATCCTGCACTGCCGCTGCATCCTGAATAAATCCCCTCAAAGCATCCTCGTTGATGCCGATCAGGTGATGTTTGTTATTGGTTGTTGGATCATCAGCATAAGCATCGACAACGGTAATAATCGCATGACCGGATTCTGCTGTAGTAACGGTATCAGTACCGCCAATGCCATTCAGCTGATTGTTTACCCACTCCTGGGAAGCAATGCCTTCTACAGTGCTTTCAAAAATTCCACCGGCATTATCAGTAATTTTAGAAGTAAGCTTGCCGTCTGCAAAGGTCAATTTATTATCAACAACTTTGGTATCAGTATCAACAATACCAACTGCAACCACTTCATTGTTTTCGCGTACTAATGCATAAGTATTAACTATCTTGCCCTGCAGTTGCCTTTACCTCTTTAATAACCTTATCCTTCAGGCCTGCCTGGTCTCCTTCACCATAGATAGTTTTCGCCATGGTGATATCATTTGTATAGAGAGATTTGATAATTCTGTCAAATTCACCTACAGTAATTCTGCTCATGGACTCTTTGCACTTCATTTCGGAATTGTCGCCCTCATGCACAGGATTATAGCTATTACTTGTCGAATCCCATACACTGGTATTGGTATGATAAATAAAGGGTGTGAACAATTCAATCTGCTCACCGGAACCGATCTGTACCTGCGCATGTCCTAAATCCGTCCAGAAGTAACCCTGGTGATAATTATGGGAAGCATCATAAATCTGTCCAGCAGCGTCTTTGGAAACAGACTTATCAATCGGAGACGGCGTAACAGTATCTTCGGCCCACACAGTAGTGTAACCCATCATACCCATTGCCATAATTGTCGCCAATACGCACTTTGCCAAAGCAGTTTGCTTTCTAGTCTTTTTCATTTTCAATCCCCCTTTTCCACGCTGCGCCACAGTGACGCAAGCTTAATCCTCGTTACAAAGCATTTCGTTAATCAAATATAATTCAGATAAGGTGGTACTAAAATTCAAGGCCTTGAAAATTTAGCAGTTCGTCTCCTTTACCTGCTTTAATTGTACTCTTTTCGTCTCCGTACGTCAAATTTTCGTATTCTTCATAAAGACACTAAATAATAAAATATTCATACACAATTTTTCATTCGTCACTTTTACGCATTAATCATAGTTGTCGGAATTTTCTCTTTTATATATTTTATACTTTAATAATTATTACAAAGAAGAAAATGTGAAAGATTTTTGTCACAAAGGACATTTTTTTGACATAGATGTGAACTCAGCCTGTAACACAGCGAAGCCATTGCTAACCGTGTGCGTCATAAAAAGACAGCGCAAACATGCTCGAAAAAGTCCATCTTCTGCGGACACTGAAAAAGCAAATCTGCGCATGCAAAAGGCCTGCCACCCTCATGGGTTGCAGGCCAATTTTTTTGCTTCGCTTTTTACTTGTAATTTCTGTCAGCATTTCTACCGCAAGCACTTGATGTAAACGCTTACACGTTTAGCAATGACATTACAGACGAAGCCTTACTCAAAGTTTTTCTCTTTGAACGGGCATTCCTCTACGACCACACAGCCACGGCACAGCGGCTTGCGTGCCTTACAGATTTTGCGCCCGTGCCAGATAAACCAGTGATGCGCGTCACTCCACTTTTCACGCGGAATAATTTTTTCCAGCTCCTTTTCCGTAGCCAGCGGGTCCTTGCCCTTCGCCAGCCCCAGACGGTGCGACACACGGAAAACATGCGTATCTACTGCCAGCGCTGGAATATTGTAGATAATGCTGGCAATAACGTTCGCCGTTTTCTGTCCCACGCCCGGCAATTCCATCAGCGTTTTGATGTCATCCGGAATCACGCTGTTAAAGCGCTCCGTCAGCATGTGGCACATTCCCAGCAGGTTTTTGGCCTTGGCATGGTACAGACCGCAGTCGCGGATTTCCGCTTCCATTTCCTCCTGCGTCAGCGCGCCCATTTTTTCCGGCGTATTCAGACGCGGAAACATACGCGCCGTAATCACATTTACGCGTTCATCCGTACATTGGGCCGAAAGGATTACCGCTACCAAAAGCTCAAACGGTGAATTATAATTCAGCGCCGTCTTGCTGCCCTTGTAGGTTTCCTCCAGCTTGGTCAGAATAGCTTCTCTTTGAGCCTTGCGCATCAGTTCGTCAGGCTCCTTACCGGTGCAGGAATACGTCCACCGCGGTTGATGAATTTTTCAGCGCTGAACTTCTTCACGCCAAGAACAGGCGCATAACCCAGCAGACCGCCAAATTCAACGCGGTCGCCTACGTCCTTGCCCGGAACAGGAATCAGACGTACTGCAGTAGTTTTATTGTTAATCATACCGATAGCAGCCTCATCGGCAATAATTGCGGAAATAGTAGCTGCCGTGGTATCACCTGGAATAGCAATCATATCAAGGCCTACGGAGCATACGCAGGTCATAGCCTCCAGTTTTTCCAAGGACAGAGCGCCGCGTTCTACCGCAGCAATCATGCCTGCATCCTCACTTACAGGAATGAAGGCACCGCTCAGGCCGCCAACATAGCTGGAAGCCATCAGGCCGCCCTTTTTAACTGCGTCGTTCAGCATAGCCAGGGTAGCGGTAGTGCCGGGGCCGCCGCAGCTTTCCAGACCGATTTCCTCCAAAATATGCGCAACACTGTCGCCGATTGCCGGAGTCGGAGCCAGAGACAAGTCGATAATGCCGAACTGGGTATTCAGACGGCGTGCAGCCTCCTGTGCTACCAATTGTCCAACGCGGGTAATCTTGAAGGCAGTCTTTTTAATCGTTTCGGCTACCATACCGATGTCGCCGTCACGTACCTGCTCCAGTGCATATTTAACAACGCCGGGACCGCTGACACCAACATTGATAACGCTTTCCGGCTCGGTTACGCCGTGGAAGGCGCCTGCCATGAACGGATTATCCGGCACAGCATTGCAGAATACTACCAGCTTAGCGCAGCCGATTGCATCGCAGTCCGCAGTACGCTCGGCAGCAGCCTTCACAACCTCGCCCATTTGTTTTACAGCATCCATATTGATACCGCATTTGGTAGAGCCAACGCTTACGGAAGAGCAAACAATGTCGGTAACTGCCAATGCTTCCGGAATGGAAGCAATCAGATTGCGGTCGCCCTTGGTATAGCCCTTGTCAACGAGAGCGGAGAAACCGCCGATGAAGTTAACGCCAACCTGCTTGCCTGCGTTATCCAAAGCCTGTGCCAGCGGTACATAATCGTTGCTGTCACAGCTTTCGCCCACCATGGAAATCGGTGTTACGGAAATACGCTTGTTGATGATGGGCACGCCCAGCTCAACCTCGATATCCTCACCTGTTTTTACCAGATGCTCTGCCTTGCGGCAAATTTTATCATAAATCTTTTGCGCTGTTACCTTGATATCCGGATGACCGCAATCACGCAGGCTGATGCCCATGGTGATAGTACGCACATCCAGCTTGTTTTGGGTAATCATGCGCGTAGTTTCTAAAATATCGTCAGTATTTAATAACATGACAGCCTCCTATATACGATGCATTGCGCTGAAAATTTCTTCGCTCTGCAGACGGATTTCTACGCCGATTTCTTCACCAAGCGCAGCCATTTTGTCGCGTGCTTCGGCAATAGGCACGTTAGCCTCTGCCATATCAGCAATCAGCACCATATTGAAAAAGCCTTGCATAATGTTTTGATTGATGTTGATGATGTTAATATTCATTTCTGCTAAAGCATTGCTTACCTTAGCGGTAATACCTACCTTATCCTTACCTACGATAGTTAAAACAACTCGCATATCTGCGTCCTCCTTCAAAATAAATTAAGAGCAGCACTCATAGTACTGCTCTTATTGTATCACATCTTGGGAGCTCTGTGTTGTATACATAAATAACGCGCTTATTTTTTCGCCTCATACTTTGGCTTGGGGAACTTCATGATGAACTCCGTCCCCTGCCCCACAGTGCTCACCACACGTATGCTGCCGCCATGGAAGCCTACGCCGTGCTTGACGATGGAAAGCCCTAACCCTGTACCCTCAATCGCCTTATGACGGCTGCGGTCGACACGGTAAAAGCGTTCGAAAATATGCGGCAGCTCACTGCCGGGAATGCCCATACCGGTATCGGCTACGCTCACCGTATACTTATTTTCTCCTTCGCTCAGGCGCAGCGTAACCTCACCGCCGGGATGATTATACTTCAGACCGTTATCCAACAGGTTGAAGAAAATTTCCTCCATAAGCGAAGAAATTCCCAGCAGCTTGCTGTCGCCGCCGGTGCTGTCAACAAGCTGCAGGCTGACCTGCAATCTGCCTGCCTTATCCTTCAGGCGTGCCAGCGCACTCTGCGCCACATCCTGCAGCGTAAATTCCTCCATCATATCATGCGTCAGCTCATCGAGCTTCGACAGCTGCATGATGTCATCAATCAGATGCAGCAGATTGTGCGCCTCGTCGTTGATTTTCTGCAGAAAGCGCTTGGTATCCTCCGGCTTCACCAGGCCGCTGAGCATAATTTCCGAATAGCCCAGCACCGACTGCAGCGGTGTCTTCAGCTCATGCGACACGTTAGCCGAAAACTCACGGCGGATTTTCTCCGAAGCAGTACGCGCCGTCACATCCATAATCAGCAGCACAAAGCCCTTATCGGTAATTCTGCTGCCGTTGAGCTGATAATAGCTGCTGCCGCGGTTGATTACCAAACGCCCCTTGCCCTCCTGCTCAATTTTTGCCAAAAGCTGACGGATTTCGTCACTGTCATCAAGCATAAAAAAGCTCGTTCCCAAAAGCTCCTGCTTTTCCTTGCCGAAGAATTTTACGGCACTTTTATTAATCGATTCGATTTCCCAAACCGGATTAAGGAACAGCAAGCCTTCATCCATATTATTAGTTACGGCCTTCAGCTCCTGCTTTTTATTTTTGTAGCGGCGCATTTCCTTCTGCAGCTTTTCCTGCTGCAGCTCAAAATACTCCACAATCGGCTTCAGCTCAGGGTATACTGTCGCCCCTGAATCAGGCTGCTCCAGATTAAGGTTTTCCAATGGTCGCAGTATTCTGGCGGTAATTGTTTTGGCTGCCCAAAAGGCACCGCACAAAACAGCCAGTGCCAGCAGCACAAAATAACCAAGAATTATTTTATACTGTTGAAAAACGGCATCATTCGTGCGCGACAGGCGCAGCACATTGCCGTCCGGCAGACGCACTGCATAATACAAAATATTTTTGCCGATAGTTTCGGAGGCACGCCGGCTGCGCCCATCACCGCCTTTCAGTGCCTCCTGCACCTCCTCGCGCTGCAGATGATTCTCCATAGATTCGGCATCCGCATAATTGTCATACAAAGCGTGACCATCAGGTGCAATCAGCGTTACGCGGTCGGCAAGCTGCAAGCGCTGCAGCTCGCTCACCGGCACATTACCCTCGCCGTCGGCCACAATCAGCAGATTAGCCTCACGCTTGAGGCTGGCGAAGCTGTCCTGCGTAATATATTGGCAGGAAACCCAGAAGAAGAGCAGCAAAACAAGGCCTACCGCTGCCCCTGTCAGCAGCAGTATGCTGCGAAAAAGCCTCTGCTTCATCTTACAGCCGCCATTCTGTAGCCAACGCCACGGATAGTTTCAATCAACTCGCCTGCATCACCAAGCTTCTGGCGCAGAGTACGGATATGCACATCAACGGTGCGAGTTTCACCGCTGAATTCATAGCCCCAGATATCGTTAAGCAGCTTATCACGTGAAAAAACAATGCCCGGATGCTGCAAAAACTTGCGCAGCAGCTCGTATTCCTTCAGCGTCAGTACAACCTCACTGCCGCCTACGCTCACCTTATGCTCCAGCTGGTTGACCTCCAGCCGGCCGATGCGGATGATTTCTTTCTCGTCCTCACTGGGGCATGGTGCTGCGCAGCGGCGCAGCACAGCCTTAATGCGCGCAACCATCTCCAACATACCGAAGGGCTTGGCAATATAATCATCGGCACCGCTGTCCAGGCCCTTGACCTTATCGAACTCCGAGCCCTTGGCCGTAGCCATAATCACAGGTATATTCGCATAACGTTTATCAGCACGCAAACGCCTTAATATGCTCACGCCATCCTCATCCGGCAGCATAATATCCAAAACAATCAGCTCCGGCACCTGCTTTTCCAGCAAAGCGAAAAGCTCTCGGCCGCTGCTGCAGCCCTGTGCCTCCATGCCTACGGACTGCAGGGTGTAAACCTCCAGCTCGCAAATATTTTGTTCATCCTCCACGCAGAAAATCATGCAAAACACCACCAATCAATACTCTTATGCATTATTATATACGCAAAGCCGAATTTTTTCCTGTTAAATTTAGGTAAAATGAAAAAAGATAAGCCTTATCAGTCAGCGAAGCATACAAAAAAGACCGGGAGCAACGCTCCCAGCCTTGTACTATTTACGATATGCGATTGTAGAAAAAACGAAAGCTGTTTACAGCAATCCTTTCCCTGCAGTTTAAATCTGCCAAAGTCTGTGATACACTCCGTTTTCCATATTATCGATTACATCTACCTTAAACGGCATATTTTCAATAATATCCAGTGTATCAAAATACGTATCCGGCGTAGCATAAAACTTAATCAGTCCGCTGGTGCCGTCTACGGTGCTCACCATGGCCAGATGCTCATAGCCTTCCATAATCCAGTTAACATCTGCAATACGCTCAGGCTCAACCTGCGCGTAGATCATACTGTGGGGTCCGGGGTCATTGTCACTCATTCTTTTACAACCTTTCTGCGTAATAAGCTGAATTGCAGCAACGGCTTGTCGCTGGCTGCGGAAAATTTCTGCTGGGCATGCGGTGCGCAGTCAATCGGCGTACCTGCTTCATCCAGCATTTCTGTCAAAACAAAGGGCATCATGCTGCCGTCAGGCATCAAAAGCTCCAGCGGCTCGCCTGCCTTTACATTATTGCGCTGCTCAAAATAAGCGCGCTTTTTCTCGGCATCGTAGCCTGTAACGATACCGACAAAATCGTGTGTCTGCTCATACTTCGAGCTGGTGTAAACCTGCGCATTTCTGTCAGGCTTAGCCACAGCAAAGCCTGTGGTGTACTGGCGGTGGGAAACCTTGTTCAGCTCGGTAATCCACGATTCCGGCACGCTGTAATGCTCCATGTCTGCCCAGCATTGGTCGATAGCCTTGCGGTAAACGCTGACTACCGTTGCCACATAATGCACGCTCTTCATGCGGCCTTCAATCTTAAGGCTGCACACACCGGCACGCATCAGCTCCGGCAGATATTCAATCAGGCACAGGTCCTTGGAGTTCATCACATAGGTACCGCGCTCGTCCTCTTCGAGGTCAAAGTATTCGCTCGGGCGCTTTTGCTCACCCAGCTTATACATATTATATTCCCAACGGCAGGCCTGAGTGCAGGCACCGCGGTTACCGTCGCGCCCAGTCAGATAGGCGCTCAAAAGGCAGCGTCCGCTGTAGGAAATGCACATTGCGCCATGCACGAAGGTTTCCAGCTCTACCGAGGTTTTTTCGCTGATTTCGCTTATTTCCGCCAAGGACAGCTCGCGTGCCAGCACCACGCGTTCAGCGCCCAGCTGCTCCCACGCCTGCACAGTGGCATAGTTGGTGGTATTAGCCTGCGTGCTCACGTGCAGCGGCATATCAGGCACAACCTGACGGGCAGTGCTCCATACGCCCAAATCGCTGATTAGCAGTGCGTCAACCTTAGCCTGCTGCAGTCCGCGCAGATAATCCGGCAGTCTGTCGATATCCTCGTTGTGCGCAAAAATATTTACCGTTACATAAACCTTTTTGCCGAGGCTGTGTGCATACTCTGCCATCTCCGCAATTTCCTCTAAAGAGAAATTGTTGGCAAAGGCACGCAGACCGAACAGCTTGCCGCCCAGATAAATAGCATCAGCACCGTAAAGCAGTGCCATTTTTCCTTTTTCCATATTACCGGCAGGAGCCAGTAATTCGGGTTTAACTAAGTTTCTGCTCATTAATTCTCCTTAAAACACTTCTCTGCTCCGCCACACTGACAGCGCAGAAATATGTAATAAACTGTTGTTAACCTATTTCCTCAATCGCCTTCAGATGCTCGGCATAGGTTTTGGTAAAGCGATGGTGTCCGTCTTTTTCCGCAACAAAATACAGATAATCTGTCTGCTCCGGCTGCAGCACCGCCTTAATTGCGGTCAGTCCAGGACTGCCAATCGGTCCCGGAGGCAAGCCGGGATTTTGGTAGGTATTATACGGACTTTGGATTTTGGTATCCGCAAAGGTAACTACTTCCTTCTGCGTTCCCAAAAGATACTGAATCGTCGTGTCAGACTGAATAGGCATGCCGATTGCCACACGCTTGAGGAAAACGCCGGCGATTTTCGGCTGCTCTTCGGCAAATACTGCCTCCAGCTCCACCATCGAAGCCATATTTACTACATCACGCAAGGGCAGGTTACGTTCTGCCACAGTTTTGGCAATACCGCTGCTCTGCATTTCCTTATCAAACTGTGCAACCATCATTTTGAGCATCTCCTGCTCGCTGATTCCCACCGGGAAATCATAGGTTGCCGGGTAGATAAAGCCCTCGGCTTTAAACAGCACATTGCTGTCATCTGTCTGCATATAAGGATAAGGTGCATAATCCTTCGCCGCCGCCATGAACTTGTCAGCACTGCCAAGGCCTTCGGCCTCCAGCTTCTTCGCAGTTTTCGCCACGCTGTAGCCTTCCGGTACAGTAAAGCGCACCTGCTTGATGCGTCCCTTGACCATAACATCGACAATCTGCTGATTGCTCATGCCGCCGTCAATCTGGTAGGCACCGGCCTGCAGCTTGGTAGCCAATCCCTTCCAGCGCGCCTCCATTTTAAAGGCAGCAGGATTTTTTACCAGCTTTTTTTCATGCAGCAGCTCGGCGATATCCGCCGTAGTCATGCCGTCCTTGACAACAATAAGGCGTGAGCCTTCTACGGCAAAGCCCTTATTATTGCCCTGTCCGTTAAGATAAATCGTAAATGCTACCACGCCGGCAACCAGCAGCACCGCCAAAGCACCTGCTGCAGCCTGCACCGGATTGTCGCGTACCAGCTTTTTCAGCTTTTCTATATCCATCAGAAAACATCGTCACATCGCATAAAAATACCGGACCGAAGTCCGGTAAAATTGCTGACTGTGAATTACTCCTCGTCCTCAAACATTTCGTCATACTTAGCAGCAACTGCTTCGTATTCTTCGTCAGTCGGAGCGGTGTAAACAGCTTCGCCGTTTTCGTCAAAGTCAATGCGTGCGATAACGCAGGTATCTTCTTCTTCGTCATGCTCGTGGCAATCGCAGTCATCATCCTCGCAGCAGCAGTCTTCCATCGGAACCAGTACTGCAAATTGCTTGTCATCAACAGTGATAACCATGTCCTGATAGAACTCGTGCTCGTTGCCTTGCTCGTCAGTCAGAACAACGCAGATAACTTCTTCTTCGCCTTCAGCTTGCATAGCTGCTAATTCTTCATCTCTAATGTCTTTTTCCATAAAGGCACCTCTTTCGTCATAGCTCAATAAATAAAAAGCTCAATTTTAATCTAAACATATTGTATAATAGGTAACGCTATCTGTCAAATTTTAAAGCTCTTGCTGTCCAGATAATTTTGCAGAATAACAACTGCCGCCATCATATCAATAACCTTCTTACGCTTTTTACGGCGCAAATCCGCATCAACCAGCACCTTTTCGGCAGCTACGGTGCTCAGGCGTTCATCCCACAGCACAACCTGCACCTTCGGGAACATGGTGCGGAGCTTTTCGGCCATTGCTTCACAGGCCTGTGCGCGTTCGCCGATAGTGCCGTTCATGTTTTTGGGATAGCCTACAACCAATGTATCTACCTCATGCTCGGCTATCAGCTCGGCAATGCGGGCATAGTCGCGTTCCTCAGTAGTACGATGAATAGTTTCCACGCCGTTGGCAATCATGCCCAGCAAATCGCTCACGGCGATACCAATAGTTCTTGTGCCTACATCAAGGGACATTTTACGCATTAAGTCAACTTCTCCTTTTACTTGTTAATCTGCTGCAGATAATTTTTTACCAGCTCTTCAATCAACTCATAGCGCTCGTGGCGGCGCAGCTTGGTGCGCGCATCCTCAAAGCTGGTGATATAGGTAGGGTCACCGCTCAGCAGGTAGCCTGCTAATTGGTCCACAGGGTTATAGCCCTTCTTTTCCAGGGCAGCATATACTTCTTTTATAGTTTCGGCAACATTCAGCTTTTCCGGCTCACGTTTGAACATCATAGTTTCTTGAGATACTTCAGACATACGAAACACTCCTTTCGTTTTTCGTAAATATATTGTAGCACATTTTGAGCGAAAAAGCTGTGTTTTTCTGGTTAACTTGCAAAAAAGAGTGCTTACATTAAGCTTTACTTTACTTCAGGTAATGCTGCAGCAAAGCGTCCTGACAAAAGCCCCGGCACAGACGCATCGTTTACGATGCGGCAAATGCCGGGGCTTTGCTTTAGCTGCGCTTCTATCAGGATTGTACAATCCATAAAAGTGCTTTAACCGTCAATATTTAATTTTGCTTAGAGGCTCATACCGCCAGCTACATAATGGAATTCAGCCTTGCGCTCACGCAGGTTACGTTCCTTATCCCAAGGAGCAGTGCCGAACCAGTAATCGTCTGCCGGGTTAAAGCTTGCCAAAACGGTCAGGGTACCCGGGTCAATTTCCACTTTGTAGTTTTTGAGTAGGCCGTCGCCACCTGTCAGATGCAAGCTGCCATTAATCAGGACGCCGATTTTGTCTTCGTAAACGCCGACGATTAACGGATTTACCGAGCTGTCCAGCTCATAGCCGCCTACGCCGATACCAGCCAGGGTGTCGCCATTAGTCAGGCCGTTGGCTTTGCCGGTGTATTCTGCCGATACACCTTGGGTAATAGTTTTATCATCTACAACAAAGGTCAGCTTAGCCTTCGTTACGTCGGACTTACCTGCGTTAACTGTTACATCGTAGTTAGTGTTCAGGTTATCTACACCGCTGGCAGTACCATTCCATTCGTAGTTACCTACGTTGTTAGTCTTCTCTACGTTGGTGAGAGTACCGCCGGCAATTGCTCCATCTTTGTCAGCGTTGATTACCAGACCGTTATCGCCATTGACTAAGCCTGCATTTGCACCAAAGGTATATGCGTTTCTGTAATCCTTCGCATCAAGATTACCATAAACGCGGGTAATATCTTTCAGATTTACTACGAGGTTAGCCTTCGTTACGTCGGACTTGCCTGCGTTAACTGTTACATCGTAGTTTGTGTTCAGGTTCTCTACACCGCTGGCAGTACCATTCCACTCATATTTGCCTACGTTGTTAGTCTTCTCTACGTTGGTCAGAGTACCGTCGGCAATTGCGCCATCTTTGTTAGCATTGATTACCAGACCGTTATCACCATTGACTAAGCCTGCATTGTTACCAAAGGTGAATGCGTTGCTGTAGTCCTTAGCATCAAGATTACCATATACACGGGTGATGTCGTTCAGATTTACTACGAGGTTAGCCTTCGTTACTTCGGACTTGCCTGCGTTAACTGTTACATCGTAGTTTGTATTCAGGTTCTCTACACCGCTGGCAGTACCATTCCATTCGTAGCTGCCTACGTTGTTGGTCTTCTCTACGTTGGTGAGAGTACCGCCGGCAATTGCGCCGTCTTTGTCAGCGTTGATTACCAGACCGTTATCGCCATTGACTAAGCCTGCATTTTCACCAAAGGTAAATGCTTTGCTGTAATCCTTCGCATCAAGGTTACCATAAACGCGGGTGATGTCGTTCAGATTTACTACGAGGTTGGCCTTTTCTACTTTAGACTTGCCATTTGCAGTTACTACCAAATTATAGTTTTTGCCCAAGCCTGCATTTGTAGTGCTTGCACTGCCTGTCCACTCATAGTTACCTGCATCGTTCGTTACCTTGCTGCCGCTTACGCCATCAATTGCTCCGTCACTTGTCTTGTTTACTGTGATTGTGCTTGCGTCATAGCTATCACCATTTACCAAACCGGTGATACTACTTGCACTGTGGCTACCGCTGGTAATCGCTGCATTACCGTAAGTGCGGTATACGTCACTCAAGCCAACATTCAGCGTTGCCTTTTCAACCGTAGACTTGCCATTTGCAGTTACTACAAGATTATAGTTTTTGCCCAAGCCTGCATTTGTAGTGCTTGCGCTGCCTGTCCACTCATAGTTACCTGCATCGTTCGTTACCTTGCTGCCGCTTACTCCATCAGTTGCGCCGTCGCCAGTAACTGTTACCTTAACATCGCCGACATTATAGCTGTCGCCGTTTACCAGACCGGTAATACCGCTTACGCCGTAACCGCCGCTAGTAATCGTTGCATTACCATAGGTACGTACTACGTCGTTCAGGCTTACGTTCAATGTTGCCTTGTCTACATACGAATTGCCATTGCCATTCACTACCAAATCGTAGTTCTTATTCAAGCCTGCATTTGCAACTTCTACAGTACCACTCCAGGTATAGTCGCCATGGTCATTCGTTACCCTGTCGCCTGTTACGCCAGCAATTGCGCCGTCACTATTAACTGTTACCTTAAAGTCACTGGCATCATAGTTATCGCCGTTTACCAGACCGGTGATGTTGCCTGCGCTGTAACTGCCACTGGTAATCTTTGCATTGCCATAGGTGCGGTATACGTCACTCAGGCCAACATTCAGCTTTGCCTTGCCTACAACAGACTTGCCATCGCCTTTCAATTCCAGCTTATAGTTGTTCTTCAGTGTTGCATTGTCTGTTGTTAAATCACCGCTCCAGGTATAACCGCCAGCATCGTTCGTTACCTTGCTGCCGCTTACGCCATCAATTGCGCCGTCACTAGTTTTGTTTACTGTGATTGCGCTTGCGTCATAGCTGTCGCCGTTTACCAGACCGGTGATATTACTTGCACTGTAACCGCCACTGGTAATCGCTGCATTACCGTAGGTGCGTACAACATTGTTCAAGCTTACCTGCAAGGTTGCCTGTTTAACCACGGAAGCACCATCATCAACAACCAGCTTGTAGTTTTGCTTAAGCTTATCGTTCGCTGCAACTACATTAGCATTCCACTTATAAGTATCACCAGCATCATTGGTTACCTTGCTGCCGCTTACGCCATCAACCGCGCCATCGCCGGTAACAGCGCCCATAGTTACATTGCCGACACCATAATTATCGCCGTTGACATTACCAGTCAATCCGTTAACGCCGTATGCTGTACCATTAATCAGCGCTGTATTACCATAGGTGCGCTCAACATCGTTCAGCTTAACATGCATTGTTGCCTGGTCAACGGTAATGCTGCCTGTAGCGTCATTAACAAGCTCATAGTTGCCCAACTTATCTGTATCGCCGGTAAGCGCTGCATGATCAATCTTCAAGCTGTCAGCATATGTATCAGCGTCCGCAGTATTGCGCCCGCCCTTATTAGTCGCATAGCTGCTGCCATCCTTCACATTAACGACGGCACCGTCAGCCAGCTTGACATCATCACCATAAACAATAGCATTTGCCAAATCCTTAATGCTTACCACGCCATTGATATGGTTATTAATAGCATCCTTACTGCCGTAGGTCAGCTTAGCATTAATATTATTCAGGTAAACCTTGCGCGCCAAAACATTAGATTTGCCATGAACTGTCGTTGTTGTGCTGCTTACACCATCATTTTGGAATTCATAATTGCCTGTAAGGCTGCCATCAAGCTTAACGCCTGCCTGCCACTCATAGGTTCCCTTATTCTTAGTACGCTTTTCATCCCCAACAGTAATAATACCTGTATCCTTGCTGTTTTGGATTGTAGCCTGCGAATCAGTGATAGTCACCTTGCCATCCAGCTCTGCCTTCATAGCGTCGTTGAAGCCGTCAAATCCATTAATGCTCAATGCATAGTCATGGTTTTTCAGCAAATCGCCATACGTTCTGTTAACAGTATTACCGGTAACATTCAGCACCTTTTTGGTAACCGTAATATCACCCACGGTAAAGTCATAGCCCAAATTGTTGGGGCCTGCATCGCCACCGCTGGCAATCTGTCCGGACCACAGCCAGCTGCTGTAATCACCGACGTTCTTCAGAGCTTCGCCCTGCAGCAGGCTGTTGTTGTTCTTATAAGCTGCAAAAGCATCGTTGACCGCATCATTTGTAGTAAGCTTGCCGTTTTCAATCCAGCCGGGGATATCAAGATGATTTGTCGCATCGTAAACCCAACCTTTTTGCAGGTTATCTGCTACCGTAACCTTAGTCAGGAACACCTTCAGCAGTGGGTTAGTGCGTTTATCGTAAAGCTTCCAGGTTGTTTCCTTATCTTCAAAATCGTAGCTGCCCAGCTTCTTGGCATCCTTGCTGTTTTCTGCCAGCGTACCGTCTTTCTTGATGATATAGCTGTTGCTGACAGTGACACCGTTTACGTTGGTGCTGCCATTTGCTTCATAGCCATAAATATTGCTTACCTGTCCTGCATTGCTGCCCACAATGTTTGCCACATTGCTATTGCCTGCTACCGCAGTAGTGCTATAAGCGTTGCTCAGTTGGCCTTCAGCCGTATTACTGCCAACGATACCGCCGACATTGCTTCTGCCGCTGATTGCACCGCCATCGGTATAAGTATAATTATAAAGCTTTCTGCCATTAGCATCAGTTGCGTCTGTTTCGGTCTTGGTTACTGTTACTACGCTGTTGAACACCTGGTCCAGCGTGCCGCTGTTAGTACCGGCGATACCGCCGACGTTGCTGCTTTGTCCTGCATTGACTACGCCAGTGTTATAGCCTGCCGTCAGCGTGCCGCTGTTATTGCCAAGCAGACCGCCGATGTTTTCTCCTGCAAACGCTGTAATAGTACCGTTTGTTGCATTATAGGAGCCTGCCTGAATCGTACCATTATTGTAAATCTGATACTTATAATAATTGTTCTTATCATCGCGACCACCGGTGATAATACCATGGTTAATACCAATGATGCCACCGACATTTGCGACACCGCTGACATTACCATTTACTCTGTTCATCAGGGAGGAATTGCTGATATTCGCGCCAAGGGCATTTACACCGATAATACCGCCTGTACCGTTTTCCTCCGTGCTGCCTTTAATAGAAGTATTACCATGCACCTCGCCCTCATTTGTCATGATGACGTGAGTAATATTTGCACTGTTTTCACCGATGATACCGCCAGCACCACCAGCCAAAGCAATAACGGTACCGGAGTTGACAATACCTACGCTTTGTTCGGCAGTACCGGTAATGGCCACTTCATTTTTGCCGATAACACCACCGACATAGTTATTGCCGATAACAAAGCCTTCATTGCTGTTGCCCATGCCCAATAGCTGACCTACCTTGTTGCCGTCGCTTGTGTTTCTGCCGACAATGCCGCCTACATAGGAAGCCTGCGCAGCATCCACTCTGGCCCTGTTGGTAGCATTGGTAATAATGCCCACGTTTTCACCGGTGACGCCGCCGAAGAACTGGGCGTTAGGTGTAATTACCGTGTTGCCCTTTAAGGCAGTTCTGGTCGCTTCATCAATCACATACAGGTTGATATTGGAATTGACATTATCAATTTTGCCGCTGTTTTTACCGGCAATGCCGCCTACGTTTTCCCAGCCGTAGATTTTACCGCTATTCACCAGGTTCAGCTGGTTATCTGCGGAAATTTCGCCCTCGTTGACACCGGCAATACCGCCTACATAAGTAATACCGGTAATTGTAGCCTGCGGAGAATTTTCCAGGTTTTTGAGGTAGGAGTCTGCTGTATTATAGCCTACCATGCCGCCGACATTGGTGCAGCCGGTGATTGCGCCGGTATTGCGTCCCTGGTTTATAGTAGCATGATCTTGTTTACCTACCAGACCACCGACATTTTGGCTGCCTGCGTCACCAATAATCTCTACAGCGTTGGCAACATCGTTCAGCTCCGCCAGCTTGGAATTTGACGCCTGCGTTACATTGTTGCCCGCAACACCGCCGATATTTTCTGAACCATGGATAATACTTTCATTATAAGCATTACTGATTCTGCCTTCATTTGTACCAACAATACCACCGGATGTTTGGGTGTTGCCAGTTTTACCTGTAATACCATGAGCAGAAACATTGTTAATATTGTATTTATCCGACAACAGCTCATTCTTGCCCACGATACCGCCCAGATTAGATGCATATTGATTTTCAGCTAGGACACCAGTAGTCACAGCACTGTAGCTTTGGACGTTGTCGATTGTGCCCCCTATACCTGCATTTGTACCATTAACGCCCGCAATACCGCCTGCTACAGTACCTGCACCGGCGATAACGGTGCTCTGGTCATTGCTGTTGCTGATGCCGCCGTAGTTTTTGCCTACAAGGCCACCGATATAACCGCCGCTGCCTTTTACGGTATTGCCATAGCCGGAAATGCCGCTGATTTTGCCACCGTAGTTTTCTGCTGCTACAGCGCCAACACTGTCACCAATATTATTACCGGTGAATACGGAAGAAGCGATGTTGATGTTTTTAACTACCGCGCCACTGCCCAGCTTGCCAAAAATACCGCCTTTAGCCTGCAAGCCGACAATTGTGTGACCATCACCATCAAACGTGCCTGTAAAAGCTGTATTGCCTCTGCCGATAGTGTTATAGGTGCTCTTGCCATCTGCATCCACCAGGCCGCTGGCATCGATATCATTTTTCAGGATAAAATTATAGCTTAAAGCATTTCTATCCTTTAGGTTTTCAGCCACACGCTGCAGGGAATTCAGCTCCTCGGCGTTGCTTATCCAGGCATAAATAATATTGCGGATATTGTCTCCTTTATAAGTATTACCGGCTGATTCCACATACAGGCTTTTCAGCTTATCTATCAACGTGGTAGTAGTACCATCTTCGTTTTTCAGGTCATACTTTGCATAGTCCAGATTTCCTTTAACGCCGCCAATCTCGTAATCATCATTCCAAATATCGAAGGTGATTTTCATTGGTCGCTTGCCATCTGTCAGCTCACTGTTGTTGTTACCATAAATGCCAGTTTCTGCTGTACTATGTGCGCCAATAAAATCATGCAAAGCCTGCACCTTTTCATTTCCCTTCAGCTCGCCACCGATATTGGAAAGGTCCAAAGTAATATTGCTGCCGGAGCCATTACCGCTCAGGTTAATGCGACCTGCGATATCAAGGTCGCTGTCAACTAAAATATTGCCACTGCTGCTGACAGTCAGGTTGCCCTTGGTCTCAATCTTGCCCTTTTTATAGTTACCATAAAGCAGGTTGGCGCTACCGCTCATGTGCGTGCCATCAGCCAGTGTTTTTTCCATGGTGCTGATGGTGATGTTACCGGTTTTGGCAGTTGCAGTCTTCAACCGATAAGCATGCGCCATGCCCTGAGAGGTCATTGCCTTAGTTTTGTCTGACACATTATTCTTATCAGGTGCCTGGGAATCAACATAGCCATAGTTAATACCAGGAACAATAACATTGGTGCTTTCTCCCTCTTTGCCCATGGTAATCAGCTTGCCATAGACAGTTAAATCACCAGCGTTGATGTTAATGCCATGCTGAAGCGATTCATCCGGATTAAATTTGGAAAGCGCATTATGGTTGCCGGTAGATATAACGCTGCCGCTCAGCTCCAAGGAGCTGTTGGTATTTAACACAACATCACTGCCGTAAAGCATGCTGTCCATACCAAAGCGCAAGCCACCCTGCAGGTTATCCTTGGCGTTGAGCTTCAGCAAGCCATCGCTGTAAATTGTGCCGCCAAAAATATGCGTGCTGTTTGTAATTGCTACATTGTTCAGCGTCAGACCAGGTGTATAACGAAGGGTATTATCAGCATTGGGCAAGCCAAAAACTGCCAGGGAGCCATTGTTCTTCAGGTCCATATCGCTCCAGTTGAAGCTTAAATCCTTTTTGGTGCTGATAATCGTCAGCAGCGGATCATAGGCCGTGCCATACTGCACATTGGCACCTTCATTATTCTTCACGAACTCCTGCCAGTTGCTGTCATCGCTGAAGTATTTATGCGAGCCTGACAGGAAGGCGTTCAGTATCGGCAGGCTGCTGCCATTAGCCATACGCCAATTATCATCCGTTGCTCCTTCTATTTTGCCATCCGTCTTTGTAGAAAAGCTAAAATCACCCCACTTGCTCTTATCCGTCAACTCATTATAGTTAATGACCTTGGCGTTTTTTTGCAGGTATAGGCCGGAAGAAGGATGTGATGTTAAATCAATATAACCATTATTCTCCTGCGGACGGATGTAATAAACATTTTTAAAATCAACAGGATGATCAGATTGCGTGCCACGATCAAACGCACCTAATATATCACCCACAAAGTGTGGCATCGACATAAATATTGCCCATGGTGTAGGCGTTACTTATCTTCAACCTGTTGTTAGTTCCACCGTGCCTAAAAGTACCACCCAAAATACCGCCAACTTCGTTGTACTTCACATCACCCTTAAAGGAACGTAAAGAACCAAGGTTATAAGCATTGCTAATACTTAAAGCAGCATTAGAACCGCTGCTCAGATTGCCGCCGCTCAGGTCTACGGAGCCAACAATACCACCTACCTGGCTAGGCGCATTATTCTTGTTATATACCGTAATATTACCGGTATTGAAGACGTTTTTCAGATAACCACTATACCAATAGCCGGCAATGCCGCCGACAACATTGAAGCCATTGTAAATATCACCGTTGTTATAGCTTTTTTCAACAATACCGCTCAAGCGGCCGACTATGCCGCCGACATGGCGACCATACGTGGTGTAGCTGCTGTCGCCAATCGTACCCTTGTTATAGGTATCGTAAATGATAACACGTCCAATAGCCATTTCAGTACTTTCACCCAGGATGCCGCCCATATTAATTGGTGTAACACCGGTTGATGCCGCATCATGGCGTGTTGTCTTAATATCGCCTACATTATAGGAGGCAGCAATACTGCCATTGTAGGCAAAGCCGCCAATACCGCCAATATTAGTATAACCAGTAACATTACCTGTATTATAGCTGCTGGAAACTGCCGCGCTGGCATAACCGCTTTTACCGGCAGCATCAGTAGCATTACCCTTGATGATTGCCAGTCGATTATCATCAGTCAGACGGTTCCCATCGCTATCCGTTTTCTTCGGCATGTCAATTTTACCGACGATGCCGCCAACATTGACAGCCTGTGACGTCCGCTTCGACGTATCTGCCGCAGTATGCACATCGCCACGGTTGCCGCCGGCTTCAATACGCACCGGCACACCGTACAGATAGCCTGCTATGCCGCCAATATTACCAGTAATATAAGTTTCCTTATGGGTGATTTCTTGCGTAAAGCTACCATCCTTTTTGATGCCGCCTGTAGCCAAAATATCGCCGCCGTTGTTAATAGCGTTCAGAATGCGGTAATCCTTTTTATTTTTATTGGTTGCATCTGTGGAACCAAAATAGCCGGCAATACCGCCTACGTTCATCGCACCGCGGATATTGCTTTCTACGTTATTGGCATTGGTGATATTGCTGTCTTCAGCACGGCCGACAATACCGCCGACGTTGCCTGCTGCATAATGGTCGAAGCCGGTAGGATCATTTTTGCCGGTTGTTTTCTTTACCAACGCGGAGCTTACATCCGCTTTGTTGGTTACATCCTTCAGCTCGCTGCCAGCACTGCTGCCCACAATGCCGCCGACGTTGGCTGCACGTACCTCGGCCTTATGGGTGCCAGTAAGGGCTCCATTATTATTCTGCCAACTATTGCCAGTATAATCAGTATGATAAATATAGCTGTCAACAGCAAAGCCATTGGCTTTGACAACGCCTTCGTTAGAGGCATTAGCAACGGTAGTATTATTGGAAATACTGCCGACGATACCGCCAACATTATAGCCACCCTCAACAGTATTATAGTTAATCAGCGTATTCTTTGTGCCGCCAACAGTCGCATTTTCTGCTTTACCAATCATGCCGCCGATATTATACGAATAGTCGGAGCCATTATCTATACCGGTAATTTTACCAAGGTTATAGGAGCCCTTGTACTGGACACGGTTTTCCTCATCATTTGACAGCTTGCCGCCCTCCATATAGCCAACCAGGCCGCCAACATTGCTAAAACCGCTGACATTACCGGTATTAGTCAGGTTTGACAGCTCACTGCTGCGGCTGTCCGGTTGAACGGAACCGGCAGCATCAGCAACGCTATAGGTACGCCCTGTATCATCCTTAGCATAACCGATGATACCACCGACATTGTTTTTACCGCTGACCTTCAGCGTACTGTTGACGCCCTTGACCGTGGTATTAACCGCATGACCGATAAAGGCACCGGTATCAGTATCGCCGCCCTGTATAGATACGCCGTCATTACCGGCAATCAGCGTTACATTGCCCATGATGGCGCCGTCCGTAAAGCCAAAAAGGCCTGTGGCTTTACCCTTGCTGTTATCACTGTTATCAATGCTCAGACCAAAGATAGAATTGTCAAGACCATCAAACTTGCCCTTGAAGGCATTATCCTGCGTATTGCCGATAGGAGTCTGGTCACTGCCCGTCAGGTCAATAGAATAGCGCAGGGCATAATGGTCCCCCATGCCCCAACCTGTCTCTTTGCCGATATTTTCTAATTCTTTGCCGTCCTTAATCCAACGGTAGGTAAAAAATTCCGTAACGGACTGGTTCGGTGCATCAGGATTGCCGGCTTGAACCGTGCCTTGCCAGCTAGCTCCGGTACCATTATCAGCAAACTCAATATATTCGCCCCATTTTTTGGCATTTTCCGGCGTACTGCTGCCAAGTACAACATCATATTTGCGGTTATCACCAAAACTCTTGTCATCATAAGGCTTGCTAACAATAGTCAAGGCATCAGTCTTGGTGGTATCAAGTCCGCTGAGGCGGTCCATATCAATAACTACACGCTCGCCCTCAAAGACCAGCTTATTGGCGTTGATATAGCCCAAGCTCATCAGCTCGGCGTTGGTCATCGCCTTGTTCTGCTTCAGCGCCTTGGCGATATCAGTATTTTCGTTCCATCCATCGAAATTATCTATTTTTTTGTTGGCAATATGCAGGCTGCCGACATTAATTTCCGCACTGTTGCCAATCTGCACGCCATTGGGGTTAACAAGATAGATATTGCCGCCCTGCTTACCATGGACATAGGAATTCAGCTTGCCGTAAATCTGCGAGCTTTCGCTGCCGGTAACATAGTTCAGCATATTAAAGTTATCGTGCTCACCATTGATAGTCACGCTGGCATTGGCACCAATAGAAAAGCTGTCCCAGGTGACAATGGCATTTTGCGTAGTCTGGTGCAAATTCATCTGGTTGCCCTGTGCTTTAAAACCACCTTCAATAGTACCGGCAATTACGTTTCCATTACCGGGAAGCATGTTGTTGGCAACAACACTGTTGCCTGCGGCGCTGGCAACCCATGGCACTGAAAGCACAGAAAGCATTACAAGACTGGCCAGACGCTTATTTAAACGTTTATTCAAACTCTCCTTTTGTTTCATTTTTTTCTCCCTTCATTTAAGCTGCATATTCAATTATCAATTTATTTTATAAGCCTGCTTTTCTGTGCCTTCTACTTTAAGACACAGAAAAGCACCAGGCAAGCTCACTTAAAACATTTTGTAAAGCTGGAACCACATATGGCCGCTATGGTCACGCGGTTCAACCCTATCTCTTTGCGCATTGATTTTGCGGGCATAATCCAATTGAGCATGCCAGGAATTATCCAAATTATAGCGCAGGCCCACGCCCCAGCCGGAAAGATGCTCGATAAGAGCAGCATTATGCGATTTTACTGCGCCTGTATCAATAAAGGCTGCAGCCTCCAATCCCTTGATGCCCGTCTGACGGCGAACCTCGGCAGTAGCAGTAAAGCCAATATCGCCGCTGCCTTCACTGGCACCATAAGCACGCACGCCGTTCATACCGCCCAGGTAGAACATTTCGCTGCCGTCCAGGTTGCGGTTGGCAATTTGGCCGCTGAGCTGTACGCGGTAGTTTGTTTTACCATCATAAATAACGTGCAGCAGGTCACTTGTCAGCTTATGGTAGTCGCCATCTATAGATTTACCACCACCGTTCAAATTACCATACCAGTAAATCAGGCTATACTGGCTGAAGCGGTTCGGCAGATACTTGCTGCCGCTGATGCCTGCATGGTAAACATTGGCCATTTTCTCAGTGGTCAGCTCTATTCCTGCCAATCCTGCAGCCTTCAACTGCAGTCTATCCTTAATTTTGCGGTGGTCATAGCCATAAATCGCCGTTACACGGTTCATGCGGTCGCGGTATACAGGCGTCAGACCATAGAAGCTGAAGCCACGCGACTGACCGAGAGAATTATAAAAGCTGTTTGTATTAAGGTCGTAACTGCTCTGGCTCCAGCCAATGCCCCAGCGCGTGCCGTCGCGTCCGACAGGCGCTTCATAGCGTGCACCATAGTTTTTGGTATCATGGTTGGTGAGCATGCCGTTCAAAATAATTTTGTCACCCTGATGACCGGGGTTATTGATTTCGGTATTAAAGCCGTAGCGATAACGGCCGCTGTAGTAGCCACCGGCGTTGTCAGTAAATACGTAGTTGTTCCAGACGGGACGACGCAGCACCTGCACCTGCACCTTCGTGGTGCCAGGCTTGCTGCCCGGTGCTAAAATCGCTCTGGCAACAACACCCGGCAAATCGTTGATGTTGTTCATCGTCATTTCCAGCGGCTTATCCATGATATAAGCACCGCTTTGCAGATTCTTATGAATATAACCGGCCAGTACTCTGTCAGCTACGTCCGATTCGTTGCTGATAATCTCAATATCATCGTACTTGGCAACATAAACTGCAATTTCCAGCTCGCCCTGCTTTACCTCCTGCGGCGGCACAATAGCCTGCGCTACAGTATAGCCGCAGGTGCGCGCATATTCATTAATTCTGCTGATGAGCTGCTGCAGCTCTGCCATCTGCAGGCTGCGTCCTTCATACTCTTTGCAGATAGCTGCCAGCTTACCAGCCTTATCAGGCAGCGTGAAGCCCGTCAGCTTAACCTTGGCAACAAAAAACGCCGGATGAGCCTCCGTGCCTGTATTGCCAGGCTTATAAAGCTCGCCTGCACCTTGCATGCCTTCCACCTGTTGCTCCTGTTGACCTGTTCTGTTGTAAGGATGTGTCGTTACAGCCTCCTTATCAAAGGTAGGTATGGGGTTTGCAGCTAATGCCGTTGTGCTCATCAGTGAGCACATAACAGCTGCTGCCATCAGCTTTTTGTTCATTATATTCAGCTCCATTCTCTTAATTTTCTCCAAAAAGCACACCACTTGAATTAATAATATATAAATTCTCAATTGTTCACGTACAGCATTTATCTATGGTATGAAATATTCTTAATAAAGGAAGTAGCAGTACCTGCAGACAGTAAACTGAAACAGCAGGTAATTTTTCGCACAACACTACCGATTAAAATCAGTCAATATAAACACTATCGACTGAAATATTTAATATTATCGCAACTGCTATACACTTACATCACAGAAAGTGTGAACAACGAGTATCTTTTTTCTCACTCGATTATTTTACTATTTATTAATATTATCGTCAACTGCCTTTTTTTAAGCTTCAGAAAATATTTTTCTTGATGTTTTTGCAAATATTTTAACTTCAACAAAAATCTGCATCAATTTATATTATAATTCATAAATAATCGCTTCATAAGACTTTTTATTCCCAGATAAGTTTTATCCATAAATATTTTTTCTAAAATATATGCGATTAGGAATACACTTACTTTTATAAATTACCTATCTTATTAATAGCAATTATAGCACTACGTCCCCCCCGGTCAAACTCTTATCCATGAACGCGCTACATTCGGCGTAAAATTTTTCATTAACTCTTAAATACGTTACATTTAGTTGAAGAGATTTTAACAGTTAAGGTTCAGATGGGTATAAACAAAAGAATAGCTCTTTGGCAAAAATTACATAGCACCCTCCCCATCCGCTGAGAACGCTTCGCTTCATAGCAAACAACGCACAATAGCAGCAGGCAATAAGCACCGCAACAAAAAAACAATCCGTCTGGCGAGCAGCGTTTCTAAAACATACTCTCTATACCATTATATCTAAAAATGTTATAATAAAGGAAAGTGATAATGAGAGGAGGTTGTACTCCATGCAAAATAAATTACCTTTGCCTATCGGCGCATCAGATTACAAAAAAGTCAGCCAGGATTACTACTATATTGACAAAACACTACTTATAAAGGATATTCTTGACGAGCAAGCGAAAGTTACACTTTTCACCCGTCCGCGCCGCTTCGGTAAAACTCTAAACATGGATATGCTGCGTACCTTTTTTGAAAAAGCCAAAGATGATACAAGCAAATATTTTATTAACAAAAACATTTGGCAGACAGGCGAAAAATATACACAGCACCAAGGACAGTATCCTGTTATTTTCTTAAGCTTTAAGGATGCCAATAAAAATAAATGGCCAGACTTATATGCGCGGCTGAAAGAAACGATAAAAGATGAATTTATGCGTCATTCGGAACTAAAATACAGCAAAAATTTATCTAACCCTGATTTCTACGAAAAAATTACCAGCGGTCTGGGTACGGAAACAGATTATGCCACCAGTCTGCTCCGCCTTTCGCAAATGCTGCATGAGCATTATGGCAAAGCACCCATAATCATTATTGATGAGTATGACACGCCTATCCAAGCAGGTTATATTCACGGTTTTTATGATGCAACAATACAATTCACACGCGACCTGCTCTCCTCTGTTCTGAAAGACAATCAGCACATTTCCTTCGGCTTTTTGACAGGTATTCTACGTGTTGCTAAGGAAAGTATTTTTAGCGGTCTTAACAATGTAAATGTTAACTCGCTCTTAGATAAGCGCTATAGTGATTTTTTTGGCTTCACCGATACTGAAGTAAATACTATGGCTGCATACTATCAAGCAACTGATAAAATACCAGAAATCAAAGAATGGTATGATGGTTACAGGTTCGGTAATACGGAGATTTACAATCCCTGGTCTGTTCTTAAATATTTCAACAATTATTGTGAAGCAGAACCATATTGGGTACAAACATCTGAAAACTCTACTATCCGTGAGATTATCAGTGGTCTTGATAACAGCACCTGCGAAAATCTTCGGGCTTTGTTAAATGGCTCTGCCGTAGAATCTATAGTTGATACGAACATCATCTATCCAAAGCTAAAAGAGCAACAAACTAATATTTTTGGCTTTCTGTTAATGACAGGCTATTTGAAATCTATAAAAACCACTAGAGCCAACGGCATCTGTCTATGTGAGCTCAGTATTCCCAATAAAGAAATTAAAAGCGTTTACAGTCAGGAGATTGTCGCTCTGTTAGCAGACAAAATTGACAGTACAGCGATTAATTTACTCCAGCAATATCTCATAACTAAAAATGGACCAGCATTGCAAAACGTGCTGAAAAAATTTCTTTTAGAAACTGTCAGCTACTATGATACGCTTAAAGAAAACTATTACCAGGGCCTACTTTTAGGTATGACAGGATTATTCACTAACACCTATTACATCAGCTCTAACCGTGAAAGTGGTGAGGGCAGATATGATATTCAGCTCCTACCTAAAAATATAGATATGCCAGGTATAATCATTGAAATAAAAGCAACAGCTGACTCTTCGGATGCAGGTTTAAAAAAATTAGCAGCAGAAGCCTTAACACAAATTGAAGATAAAAAATATGATACCGAGCTGCGCAAGCAAAACATAAAAACTATTTACAAATACGGTATTGCCTTCAGCGGCAAGAAAGTAGAAATCATAACAAATTAAGTAATCTAGTAGTAGGGGGTGCCTCCCCCCTACTCTCACACCACCGCTTATGCGATTCCGCAAGCTGCGGTTCGCTTGTTCAGAGATGTGCCCATGCCAGGCGCGTAAATCAGGCATCATATGACCTTCGATAATTTCTACACCCTTGTACGAACATAACAGTTTAAAAATTTCTATTAAATCCTCACGGTATTGATTATAAATGATTTTTCGTCTATACTTAGGTGTAAAGACTATATGATATTTGCATACCCACTTTGAATGCGATAATTCGTTAGTTTTATTTGCCATTAATACGTCATTCCTTTCTTTGCAATAGTGACTTGAACACTTACTATTGTATATCGGAATGACGTATTTTTGTATAACAATCAATGCGCACCCGCATAGCGGGTGGTTCTGTGTGAAGCACTATCTCATTTCTTTGAAAAGAAACTCGATAGCGCTTCACGGGCTAAATCCACATAAAAAAAAGCGCTGCCTTTCGGCAGCGCCTCTTTTGCTTGCAATTACAGCTTCGCAACGACATCCTTATCAAAAACCTTTGCCAACAGCTCCTTGGCTTTGGCATCAACCTCTTCATCAATATACCCCTGCACCTTCAGCAACGCAAAGGTAATTGCCACCAGGTCATCACTGTATCCCAGCACCGGCGTTAAATCCGGCACAAAATCCAGGGGAGCGATTAAATACCCCAAAGCTCCCATAATCAACGCCTTTTCCTTCGCAGGAACCTCCGGCTTCTGCAGTACGCACCACAGCTGCACGGCCTTGTACAACAGCTCGATGCCGATGTGGGCACCGTAGCGGCTGATTTTATGCAGAAGGCCTTCCTCGCTGTAGCTTCCGGAATACTTCTGCAGCTCGCCGTCATTTATTTTCTTTTTGTCAAAGTCTTTGTGTTCTGTCATTTTGCTCCACTCTTCTCCAAACCGTGGACGAATGCTTAGCGCATATTGATGAATTGCAGATCAACGCCGAAATCACCGGCCTTCAGCAGCTGGATAACAGCCTGCAGGTCATCCTTTTTCGCACCGGCAACACGTACCTGGTCATCCTGAATCTGAGCAGTTACCTTCAGCTTGGAAGCCTTGATAGCTGCCACGATTTTTTTGCCGTTCTCTTTGGAAATACCCTGTTGGATTTCCAAAGCTTGGCGAACGGTGCCTTTGGCAGCGGGCTCAATTTTGCCCGGAACCAGACAACGCAGAGGAATACCGCGTTTAGCCATTTTTTGGCGCAGCATATCTAAAATTGCGCCCAGCTTGTATTCGTCCTCAGCTGCAATTTTTACTTCCTTCTCACCGAGCTCGATGGAAGCATTGCTGCCGCGGAAATCATAACGCTGGTCAATCTCTTTTTTAACCTGATTAACAGCGTTATCCATCTCCTGCATATCAACTTGGGAAACAACGTCAAAGGAACTATCTTTTGCCATTATTATTATCCTCCTAAATATAGCTAAAGTTTATCATGCCTAATTATATCAGAGAAAGCGCTTTAACGCCAGTAAAACTACCGGCAGCGGCAATTTTGCTTATTTGCCTGCATTTTTACCGTGCATATAAGCATGCTCCTGGCTCAGCTCCTGCAAAAGCTGCAGGCTGCTCCAGGTACAGTTGGTTGGCGTCAGCATCGCCTTCAGCGCCACCTGACGCAGCTTGCCTTTTTTAACAGCAGCCAGCAGCCTGTCCAAATCCTGACGGCTGAAGCCGCACATAAGCAGCATTTCCTCCTGCCCCTCGTCACCGCTGTAAGCCTCACTGACAGGCGCCACCTCCGGCAAGCCTGCCAGATAGCCTACAGGCTGCAGCAGCTCCTCACGTTTTACGGCGCGCAGCTGCGTACGCAACATCATGCAAATCAGCTTCAGCGCCTGCAAACGCTCAGGCGTAAAATTATAGGCCAAAATTATTTTTTGCATATGATTCTCCTATCTCAGGCAAACAAATCAATCTGGTTATTTTCCGGCAAATCGCCCAAAACGCCCATGTCTGCCAGTTTTTCGATAACACTCTTGTTGACACCGGAACGCTGGCGCAAATCCTCCTGAGAGATAAACGGCCGGTTGATGTCCCTTGCCGCAGCAATACTCTTGGCAGCGTTTTCACCTACACCGCCCAAGGCAGCCAAAGGCGGACGCAGGCCGTTTTCCGTAACCAGGAATTTAATCGGGTCCGACTTGTATAAATCCATCTTATCAAAGCTCAGACCGCGCTCCAGCATTTCATTTACCAGCTCCAGATAGGTGACCGTCGTTTTATCCAGAGGCGAAGCCTTGAAGCCCTGCTGGTAAACATTCTTGATAAAATTCTTTACATAGCTCTTGCCCTTGGAAACATGGGTGTAGTCAAAATCCTTGGCACGCACCGTAAAGTACGCCGCATAAAATTCCTTGGGATAATGCACCTTGCAATAGGCAATACGGTAAGCCATAAGAACATAAGCTACGGCGTGCGCCTTCGGGAACAGATACTGTACCTTTTCGCAGGACTTGATATACCATTCGGGAATATTTACCGCGCGCATAGCCTCGAGCATCTTAGGCTCCAGACCTTTTTTCGCCGCCTTGCCCTTACGCACGTGCTCCATCGTCTTAAACGCCAGACTGGGTTCCACGCCTTTGGAAATCAAATGCGTCATAACGTCGTCACGCGTGGAGATAGTTTCGGCAACAGGCTTGCCTTCCTTAATCAAATCCTGCGCATTGTTCAGCCATACGTCAGTACCGTGCGAATAACCGGATACACGCACAACCTCACTGAATTTCTTCGGCTGTACGTCGCTGATCATCTGACGTACAAACTTGGTGCCGCATTCTGGGATACCAAAGGTGCCGACAGCACTGTCAATTTGCTCCGGCGTAACGCCGAGGGAGCTTGTATCCTGGAAGATACGCATCGTTGCCTCATCGCCCACAGGAATCTTCTTGGGATCAAAGTTGGGATCCACATCCTCCTGCAGATATTTTTCCAACATCTTCAGAACCATCGGATCATCGTGCCCCAGAATATCCAGCTTAACCAGACGGTCATTGATGCTGTGATAATCGTAGTGAGTAGTAATCGTAGTGCCGTCCTTATCATCGGCAGGACGGTTCATCGGCGTAATATAATGGATATCCATATTACGCGGCACAACCATAATGCCGCCGGGATGCTGGCCCGTAGTGCGCTTGATGCCGGCAAAGCCTTCAACCAGCGCAGCCACATGCGCCGGATGCACATGCAGATTCTTGGCCTCGTAATATTTTCTGATAAAGCCTATCGCCGTTTTGTTGGCGATGGTCGCAATCGTACCGGCGCGGCAAACGTTATCGCGGCCGAAAAGCTCCTCGGTGTACTTGTGCGCCACGCTCTGGTCAGACATTGCGGACGGATCATCGGGATCGATACCGCCGGAGAAGTTCAAATCAATATCAGGAACCTTGTCGCCATGGAAGCCCAGGAAAACCGCGAACGGGATATCATGACCATCGCGCAGCATTCTGGTGCCGCATTCGGGGCAATCCTTCGGCGGCAGGTCAAAGCCGCTGTCGACCTCATTGTTCATAAAGAATTCGCTGTGACGGCAATGCGGACAACGGTAATGCGGCTTCAGCGCATTAACCTCGGTAATATCCAGCATCGTAGCAACAAAGGACGAGCCTACGCTGCCACGCGAGCCTACCAAGTAACCGCGGTCGATAGAATGCTTAACCAGCTTATGCGCAATGTAATACAATACGGAGAAGCCGTGGCCGATAATAGCATCCAGCTCCATCTTTAAGCGGTCCTCAACAATCTGCGGCAGCTTTTCGCCATACCATTCATGCGCTTTGGCATAGGACAAATCACGCACGGCATCTTCCGCACCGGGAATAGAAGGTGAATACAGCTGATCGCGGTCGGGAACAGGCTTAATACGCTCAATCATATCCGCAATCTTATTGGTATTGGTAACAACAACCTCGTAGGCTGCATCCTCGCCCAAATAAGAGAACTCCTCGAGCATCTCCTCCGTAGTGTGCAAGTACAGCGGCGGCTGCAAATCCGCATCCTTGTAGCCTTGACCGGCCTGCAGAATCGCACGCAGCTGCGCATCCTCAGGATTAAGGAAATGCACGTCGCAGGTTGCCACAGTCAGCTTGCCTAAGCGCTTGCCCAGCTCATAGATTTTGCGGTTATGCTCCCGCAAATCTTCCTCCGTGCAGTAATTTTCACGTACTAAAAACTGGTTATTGCCCGTAGGCTGAATCTCCAGATAATCATAAAAGTCGGCGATTTCCTCCAGCTCCTCATCGCTCGCACCTAAGCGCACCGCACGATAAAGCTCGCCTGCCTCGCAGGCCGAGCCCAAAATCAGGCCCTCGCGATGCTCCTCGATAACGGCGCGTGGTAGCAGAGGACGCTTATTCAGATAACGCAAGTGGCTGATAGTAACGAGCTGGTACAGATTACGCAGACCAACCTCATTCTTCGCCAAAATAATAATATGATGGCTACTGATTTTGCTTTTGCCCTTAGTCACAGCATCGGGATTTTCCGTATCAACGGCATCGTCCTTCGTCTTGCGGTCGCTGATAAGATAACCCTCCATGCCGAAAATCAGCTTCAGGTCACTGCCCTCCGCCGCATCAAAGCAGAACGGAAAGGCCTGCACTACGCCATGATCGGTAATCGCCAAAGCCTTGTGGCCCCAACGGATAGCCTGCTTGACCAAGCCCTCCATCGGCGTCAGGCCATCAAGCTTACTCATCTTCGTATGGCAATGCAGCTCAACCCTCTTGACCTCGGCATTATCCATGCGCTCCTCCTTGGCATCGAGCTTCATAATGCCGCGAGGCACCATGCACATCTCGTCAAAGGCAAAGCGGTCGGGTGCAACATCACCCTGCAGACGCAGGCGCATACCGGGCTTCAGCAGATTTTTAAACTCGTTGCATTCCTTGCGCGGGTCGCCGCCGTCACGTTTGTCAAAACGCAGCTTAACGAAAATACCGCCGGTATCATCGCTCACGTTAAAGGTAAGCACAATGGAACCGACGCGCGTTTCCTTATCAATAAAGGTCTGCAACGCACCGTCCTTATCCAAGCTTTTGACAAAGGTCCCTTCGATAACAATGTTGCGCTCTTCCTCTGTAACAGTATCAAGCTTACGTGGTGTACCCTTGATTTTTTTGCCCCACAGCTGGCCGTCAGCCTTCTTTTCACCGTATAAGGCAGCCATGGCCTGCAGATACTCGGGGTCCTCCTCCGGATTGTTATAGGACGTTTCACAGGGAGGCTCCGGCGGCAGAGTTTCGCCAATTTCAATATCAGGCGGCTCGGGAGGTAAAGGAATTTCCTCCGGCAGCGGCTCGCCGGTGCAGTCGGTAATCTCTACCTCTGCCTGCGGCTCGCGTTGCATCATCTGGCATTTGGAGCCATCGCCGTCGCAAATCATATCTACGCTTTGCAAAGAAAAAGCGGCTGCAAGCTGCTGCGCCGCCTTCTGCAGCAAGCCGCCAGTAAGATGGGCGGCACAGCTGAAGTGCACCTCCCACTGACAGGCAGACTCGTCTACACAAATCTGATTGATATGCATCAGCTTCAGCTGCATCAGTTCCACCGGGGAAAAGGTCAGCGAAGCCAAAAAACTATAAAATTTTTCTTCATCAGGAATCAGACAATATTTTTTATTCACATTAAATCCTTTCCTAATAATGACGGGAGAAGTTGTTGGGGGAATTGGATAACAACGCAGATGGCGTGCTCTCCTCCTCTTTTTTTCGGAGATAAGCTAGATTGCGTCAGATGCCAAGGCGGATGCCGACGGCGTACTTTTAGTACATCGAGGCAACGCAACAACGCAGATGGCGTGCTATCTTCCTCTATTTTTTGGAGATAAGCTAGAGTGCGTCAGATGCTAGGCGCGGATGCCGACGGCGTACTTTTAGTACGTCAAGGCGACGCAACAACGCAGATGACGTGCTATAGGTTATCTCTCTTATCGCATGTTTTCGACGCCTACCACACCCTCAATCCCCTGCAACCCCTTGACAATATCTCCGCCATCGGGCGCAGTTTTGCCAAGCTTCAGAAAGACCTCCAGCACCAGACGATTCTTTTCCTTATCGCGCTTTACGTTCAGCGATTTTACCTGTACGCCGTTAAGGGACAGATAACCGGTAACATCGGTTATGGCACCGGAGCGATTGGTAGTAATGATGCGGACAAACTGGCGGTCGCTGCGGCTGTTGGCAGCAAAACGCTTTTCCCAGGTATGGAAGGTAACCAAAGTTATCATGGTGATAATGGTTGCCACGCTGCTGAGGAAGTACATACCGCTGCCGGCAGCAAGACCGATTGCGGAAACCATCCACAGGCTGGCAGCAGTTGTCAGACCGCGAATAGTTAAACCCTCGTGCAGAATGGTGCCTGCACCGAGAAAGCCTATGCCGCTGACAACCTGGGCTGCAATACGCGCCGAGTCACGGCGTTGGCCGATATCCTCCTCCAACTTAGCAGTCTGAGGATAGACATCATCAAAGCCGTAAAGCGAAACAAGCATAAACAGCGCCGAGCCCACGCACACAAGAATATGTGTACGGAAACCGGCAGGGCGGTCGCCACTTCCTCTTTCTATACCGACAATACCGCCGAGAATTGCAGCAACAACCAGCCTGATAACCATAACAACCTCTTTGTTATGCAAAAAAGAAGTATTAATTAAATCCATGCCAGTATCACCTCACAGCTTCCGTTCCCTCTGCCTGCGCCGGGCGCAGACATGGGAACTGACTTATTTTTACAGCTTTTGCAGCATCTCCTTGATAGCAGCGATATAATCACCGTCCAGCGGCAGCATGCTTACTTCGCCGGTCTTACGAACTTTTACTTCCAGCTCGCCGGTCTGCAGAGTCTTAGGACCTACAACTACGCGCAGCGGATAGCCGATTAAATCTGCGTCCTTGAATTTTACGCCCGGACGCTCCTTGCGGTCGTCGATAACAACCTCAACGCCTGCTTTGTGCAGCTCGTTATAGATTTCCTCAGCCTTAGCGAAGGATGCTTCATCCTTTACGTTTACAGGTACAACAAGCACTTCATACGGAGCAATAGCAACAGGCCAGATCATACCGTCGGCATCATGGCTCTGTTCAACGCAGGCAGCCATAGTACGGCCTACGCCGATACCGTAGCAGCCCATTACCATCGGCTGCTCTTTACCGTTTTCATCCAGATAGGTGCATTTCATAGCTGCGCTGTATTTGGTGTGCAGCTTGAATACCTGGCCTGCTTCAATGCCGCGAGCCTTAGCAATCGGAGCGCCGCAGTGCGGGCAGGGATCGCCTTCAGCCATCAGACGGATATCGGCAACGTAGGTCGGAGTGAAGTCACGGCCCGGGTTAGCGTTAATGTAGTGGAAGCCTTCATGGTTAGCACCACAGCAAACATTGTGCATATTCATAACGGTTGCATCGCAAACGATAATAACCTTTTCGGGGTCAAGGCCTACAGGGCCCATGTAGCCACCGACAGTGCCAGCCTTAGCCAGCAGCTCAGCCTCAGCCATTTCCAACTCAACTGCGCCTACAGTGTTTTGTACTTTAGTTTCGTTAACCTCGTGGTCACCGCGAACAAAGCACAGTACCAGGCCTTTTTCGCATTGGTATGCAACAGCCTTTACGGATTTTTCAATCGGAGCGTTGAGGAAAGCACAAACATCGGCAATAGTCTTGCAGTTCGGAGTTTCAACCTCGCTCAGCTCCTGCATTTCTTCTGCCGGAGCCTCTATCGGATACAGCTCTGCCTTTTCGATATCGGCAGCGTAATCGCATTTGGTGCAGTAGGTAATTTCTGCTTCACCGCTGTCTGCCAGCACCATGAACTCATGGCTGCCGGTACCGCCGATAGCACCGCTGTCTGCTTCTACCGGGCGGAAGTTCAGACCGCAGCGGGTAAAGATTTTGTCATAAGCATCATACATTGCCTTATAGGAAACGTCCAGACCTGCTTCATCACGGTCGAAGGAATAGCCATCCTTCATGATGAAGTCACGGCTGCGCATCAGGCCGAAGCGCGGACGACGTTCGTCACGGAATTTGTCCTGAATCTGATACAGGTTCAGCGGCAGCTGACGGTAGGAACGTACATCGTTCTTAACCAGGGTAGTAACCATTTCCTCGTGGGTAGGACCAAGGCAGTATTCATGGCCGTGACGGTCCTTCAAGCGTACCATTTCTGCGCCGTAAGCGTCCCAACGGCCGCTTTCCTTCCAGATTTCTGCCGGCTGCATAATCGGCATCATGATTTCCTGGCAGCCTGCATGGTCCATCTCTTCACGGATAATATTTTCGATTTTTTTAATAACACGCCAAGCCAGCGGCAGATAGGTGTACATGCCATTGGTGGATTTACGCATAAAACCGGCACGCAGCAGCAGCTGATGGCTCGGGATTTCAGCCTCGGACGGAACCTCACGCAGAGTGGGTGCATACATTTTAGAAACTTTCATTAACGGGATACCTTCCTCTCAAGTAAAATTTTATCTATTTCAGCAAAAAGCTCGCTTACAAGCTGCTCTTCTGGAACCTTCCGCAGGATTTCGCCCTTGCGGAAAACAAGTCCCTCGCCGATGCCGCCGGCAATGCCGACGTCAGCCTCACGTGCTTCACCGGGTCCGTTGACCACACAGCCCATAACGGCAACCGTAATTGGTTCTTCAACATCCGCCAGACGGCGTTCAACCTCCAGCGCCAGCTTTTCCAGACTGATGCGGGTGCGTCCGCAGGTCGGACAGCTGATTAACGTCGGTCCGTGCTCACGCAGACCAAGGGATTTCAGAATGTCATAGGCTACACGCACCTCGTTCACCGGGTCGCCGGTCAGCGAAACGCGAATAGTATCGCCGATGCCCTCGGCCAGCAGCGTACCGATGCCTACTGCTGATTTGATAATACCGCTGTTGACGGTGCCTGCCTCCGTAATGCCAACATGCAGCGGATAATCACACTGCGCTGCCATCAGACGATAAGCCTCCAGTGTCAGCGGCACATCATGCGCCTTGAGCGAAATCTTAATGTTACGGTAATCCATCGCTTCGAGAATGCGGACGTGGCGCCAAGCCGCCTCCACAAGAGCCTCCGCGGTGGGATGACCGTATTTTTCCAGCAAATCCTTCGGCAGAGAGCCGGCGTTAACACCGATGCGGATAGGAATATTGCGTTCCTTCGCTGCTTCAACCACAGCGCGCACCTTCTCTTCGCCGCCGATATTACCGGGGTTTAAGCGCAGGCCGTCAACGCCTGCTTCAATCGCTGCCAAAGCCAGCTTATAATCAAAATGAATATCGGCAATGACAGGAATCGGACTTTTTTTACAAATTGTTTTCAGGCCCTCCGCCGCTGCCATATCAGGCACAGCACAGCGGATAATATCACAGCCTGCATCTGCCAGACGCTGAATCTGCTCCAAGGTTGCAGCAGCATCGTCTGTATGTGTGTTAGTCATAGACTGAACGGCAATCGGAGCATCGCCGCCCACAGCCACGCTGCCTACGTGCAGCTGACGGGTTTTTCTACGTTCTATCACTTTCGTTCACCTCTTAACGTGTTATATCCTTAAAGGTGGAAAATACTGTCAGCGCCAAAATCAGCGCAATACCAACCATCTGGATGTTTGTCATAGCCTTGCTGCCGAGCGGTTTACCGCGCAGGCCTTCCAAAAGCAGCAGTACAAAGTGTCCGCCATCCAGTGCCGGCAGCGGCAGCAGGTTGATAACGCCCAGGTTGATGCTCAAAAAGGCAACAAAGGTAATCAACGGCAGCATGCCCTTTTCCGCCACCTGACCGGCCATCTGCGCCACACCGATAGGACCGGCCACCTCAGCCGGGGCATTGCCGGAAACAATCTTGTACAGACCATTCAGCATGGAAACGATAATATTTTTGGTATATACGCAGCCCTCTTTAATCGAGCCGAAAAAGCCTAGGCTTACCTTGTTGAACTTAGGACTGATGCCGATTAAAGGACGGCCTGCCTCCCTGTCATACACCGGAGTCATAGTGTAGTTTTTTACAGCGCCCTGGCTTTCTGCTGTCAGCGTTACCGGATTAGTACCGCTGGCACGCAAATTGGTAACAACCTCAGTCCAGGTAGCAACAGGCTTATTGTTAATAGTCAGAATGCGGTCGCCGTTACGCAGTCCCGCTCTTTCCGCAGCCATGCCGTCTACAACAGTGCCCAGGATTGGTTCGTTCACCAGCTCCTGTCTGCCCTCTAGCATAAAAATACCGCTAAAAAGAATAATAGGCAACAGGAAATTCATCAGCGCACCTGCCAGAATAACCAGCATTCTGGACGGTATCGGCTTAGATTTAAAGGTTCCCGGTTCAGGCGGATCATCGGGATCCATGCCTGCGATTTTATTATAGCCACCCAACGGAATAGCCCGCAGGCTGTACAGAGTATCGCCGTCCTTTTGCTGATACAGCTTAGGACCGAAGCCGATGGCAAATTCATCAACACGCATACCAGTGAGCTTTGCCGTAATAAAATGACCGAATTCGTGTACCGTAACCAGCACACCAAAAACAAAAACAGCGGCTAATATTGTTAGCATTTTACCTCCTTACGATAGTCGGCAAGCTTTGCCGGCCTTCAGTCTATAATTTAGCAATAACCCCTTGGGCAGCAGCACGCGCCCAGGCATCCGTTGCTTCAATATCCTCCAGCTGCGGACGCAGAACATTGTTATGCTGCGCTGTAACCGTAGCAGTGATATAAGGGATATCCAGATATTTAATTTTGCCTGCCAAAAAGGCATATACAGCCTCCTCGTTGGCAGCATTGAAGGCACATGGCAGAGTGCCACCGGCCTTACCGCAGTCAATAGCAATCTTCAAGGAAGGAAATGCTTCTAAATCAGGTGCTTCAAAGGTAAGATTACCCGCAGCAACAAGATCAAGCTGTTCAAAGCTGTAATTATAGCGCTCCGGCCAGCTCAAAGCGAACTGAATCGGCAAACGCATATCAGGCACACCCAGTTGGGCAATCACGCTACCATCGCAGAATTCTACCAGACTGTGCACAATGCTCTGCGGATGTACAACAACCGCAATTTTATCATATGGCATATCAAACAGCCAATGTGCCTCCATAACCTCCAGGCCCTTGTTGGCCAGTGTAGAGGAATCAAGCGTTACCTTCTGCCCCATGCTCCAGTTTGGGTGATTGAGGCATTGCGCCAAAGTTACATTTTCCAGCTCACTGCGTTTTTTGCCGCGGAAGGGACCGCCGCTCGACGTAATAATCAGGCGCTTGACTTCCTTTTCCGTACCGCCGCGCAGAGATTGGAAAATAGCGCTGTGCTCACTGTCCACAGGAGTCAGGCTTACGCCGTGCTTACGCACGGCTTCCATAACAATGCTGCCGGCAGCAACAAGCGTTTCCTTATTGGCCAGCGCAATGTTCTTGCCACAGGCAATAGCAGCCAGCGTCGGACGCAGGCCGGCATAACCTACCATAGAACCGAGTACGGTATCCGCTCCCTCGTAGGTAGCGGCAGCCAGAAGGCCCTCCTCCCCGGCTAAGATTTCCGTCTTGCCGTGATAACGGTCAGCCAAGCGCTTAGCAGCGTCCTTATCCGTCAAAACGGCAATATCAGGCTCAAACTGCTTAATCTGCTGCTCCAAAAGCTCATCGCTTTTATGCGCAGCCAACGCGCGTACCTTCAGCTTTTCAGGATTGGTAGCAGCAACCTCCAAGGTCTGACGGCCGATAGAGCCTGTACTGCCCAAAATAGAAATATTCTTCATTTGCTATCCTCTATTCTTGAAACATAGATAAAGCGCTGATAATCATCAGCAGATAATACACAACCGGTGCCGTAAACAGCAGGCTGTCGAAACGATCCAGCACACCGCCGTGACCGGGGAAAATCTTACCGGAATCCTTGATATCAAAGCTGCGTTTGACAATGGATTCGATCAAATCGCCGACCGGAGCAAAAATTGCCACCGCCAGCGCCACTGCCACAGCATGCCACAGGGCAATGCCCAAGCAGATAATGCACAGAAACAGTACAGTCACAAAGCAGCCGACAAAGCCGCAGACAGCGCCTTCAAAGGATTTCTTCGGACTGACACTGCAGAACGGAGTCTTGCCGAAGGCACGGCCGAAGAAATAAGCAAAGGTATCGCTTGCCCAGGTGCCCAAAAGCACAATCCACAGGCAGATTTCGCCGTACTCAAATACACGGAAGCCCAAATCGATATGCGGACCGCCGTCAAAGGTGCGCAGCAGAATAATGTGCGCAAACAAAAGACCGCAGTACAGCATGCCCCAGGCAGTAAGCGCACTGTTTTCTGCCCAATGCTGCTCGCCTCGGTTGCAATGCAGCCACAGGCCCTCAATCGTGCTGAAAATGAAGAACAGCGCTGTGAGCATCACAATAAATGCCAGCGTATAAACGCCATCCAGCTCAAAATAATAGCCTGCACCGGCAACCAGCACCATCAGCAATGCGCCCACGCCGCCGGTCAGCGTGTAGGCATGATAGCCCTTGTTCTCTACCATCTTGTGGTATTCGTACCAGGCCACAGCAGCCAAAACCGCAACAGCAGCATTAAAAAGCATGCCACCCTTGGTGATAATGCCGACTGCCGCAATAATACCGATTACACCGGTAATAATACGTGTTAACATAGTTAAAATACATCCTTCTTTGAATTATAAAATTGATTGGAGCCCTGAATATCAATACTCGTACTGCCAGGTCCCTGACGAAGTATACGGCGTCTTACCGGCTGACTAAACCGCCGAAACGGCGCTCGCGCCCCTGATAAGCCAAAATCGCCTCCACCAGATGATCCGGTGTAAACTCCGGCCAGAACACCTTTGTCGTCCAGATTTCCGCATAAGCAATCTGCCAGAGCAAAAAGTTGCTGATACGCAAATCACCGCCCGGACGAATCAGTAAATCCGGCGCAGGCAGGCCCTTGGTATACAAATGGTTTTCAATTACATTATTATCTATATCGTCTACGGCCAGAGTACCGTTGGCAGCTTCCGCCGCAATAGTACGCACAGCATGCAGTATTTCTGCCTGTCCGCCGTAGTTTATAGCCAAATTCAAAATAATACCGGTGTTGTTTTTCGTTGCCTCTATTGCGTGCTCCATCTTCTGCTGCACAATCTCAGGCAGACCTTTACGCGAGCCGATAAAACGCACCTGTACGTTATTTTCGTTAAATTCGTCAATTTCGTTGGTCAGATAACGGCTCAAAAGCTCCATGATGAAGTTTACTTCCGTCACCGGACGCTTCCAGTTTTCGGTTGAAAATGCATAAGCACTGATAACCTTAACTCCCAGCTTATCAGCTGCACGGACAATAGTTTTCAGTGTTTCCGCTCCGGCCTGATGGCCAAAGGTACGCACCTTGCCCTGAGCCTTAGCCCAGCGACCGTTGCCGTCCATAATAATAGCAATATGCTGAGGAATATTCTGCATATCCAGATCCTCAGTATGCATTACGATATTATTCTTAGTCTTATTTTTTGTTTGAAACAAGCCTCTAAACACAAGCATCAAGCCTTTCGCTAAAATTTGTAACTTGCTTTTAGTTTTCTTTACTTTTCCCCTGATTAAAGAAGAGGCGTGCCTCCCCCTTGCGGGAGGCCGCCTTCCTGATTTTGCATTGCAGTCTTGAATTACTCAATAGCGCCAACCGGGCAGCTAGCAGCGCAAGCGCCGCATTCTACGCAGTCTTCACCGATTTCGTATTTACCGTCAACTTCAGTAATAGCGCCAACGGGGCAGGTAGCAGCACAAGTACCGCAGCCTACGCAAGAATCCTTATCAATTTTCAGAGCCATTCGTCGCACCTCCTTCCTTATCTATACACAATGGTAAGAGCTAATCTATTAGCAGACAACTGCTGTTGTCTTACTACATATCTGCGCACCTCACGTCCTTCAAAGTCTGCCTCGCTTGCACGCGGCGGCAGCAGAGGCTGCACCTCATAGCTGCAGCCTGCGGCCTCCAGGCGACGGGCAGCCTCCTTGAGAGGCAGTGCCAAAACCTGTGGAATTTCCATTATACTTCCATTACTTCTTTTTCTTTGTTAGCAGCTGCAGTGTCGATTTCCTTCATAACCTTATCAGTCAGCTTCTGTACCTTCTCGGTACCCTTCTTAGCCTCGTCCTCAGTGATTTCCTTAGCCTTTTCGGTCTTTTTGATAGCATCGTTGGCATCACGGCGCAGGTTGCGGACTACAACACGGTATTCCTCAGCTTTTTTATGTACAACCTTCACCAGATCCTTACGGCGTTCTTCGGTCAGCTGCGGCAGGTTCAGACGAATGCAGATACCGTCGCTGTTCGGGTTCAGACCGAGGTCGGATTTCATAATTGCTTTTTCGATATCCTTCAGAATGTTTTTCTCCCAAGGTTGAATAACAATCATACGCGGTTCCGGTACGGTTACGCTTGCCACCTGAGTTACAGGTGTCGGGGAACCGTAGTAATCAACCATAACCTTCTCCAGCAGAGAGGGAGTTGCACGGCCAGCACGCAGGCTTGCCAGATCCACACGCAGAGCAGCAACGGATTTTTCCATCTTGCTCTCGATACCGCTGATAATTTCATTAACTGTTGCCATTATTCCTTACCTCCTACCAGGGTACCAATTTTTTCGCCTGCAGCAGCACGCAGAATGTTACCCGGTTCATCAATATTAAATACTACAATAGGAATGTTGTTATCCATGCACAGGCTGATTGCAGTGGAATCCATTACGCTGAGATGACGTTTGATAACCTCGATGTAAGGCAGCTCATCAAATTTCTTCGCATCCGGATTAACTGCCGGATCGCTGTCATAAACACCATCTACGCCTTTTTTAGCCATCAGGATAGCATCTGCTTCGATTTCCGCAGCACGCAGAGCAGCGGTGGTATCGGTGGAGAAATAGGGGTTACCGGTACCTGCGGCAAAAATAACGACTCTTGCTTTTTCCATATGGCGGATAGCACGGCGACGAATGTAGGGTTCTGCAATCTGACGCATTTCAATAGCGGTCTGCACACGGGTCGGAACCTCTAAGTTTTCCAAAGCATCCTGCAACGCCAAAGAGTTGATAACGGTTGCCAGCATTCCCATGTAGTCAGCAGTAGCACGGTCCATACCCTTGTTGCTGCCGCTGAGTCCGCGCCAGAAGTTACCGCCGCCGTTAACGATAGCAACCTCCACACCTGTCTCAACTACAGCCTTGATTTGCTTGGCCAAGGCATATACTACTGTCGGATCAATGCCAAAGCCTTTTTCACCGGCCAGGGCTTCACCACTAAGCTTTAAAACTACACGTTTGAATTTCTTAAGTTCTGTCACGATAGCGACCTCCCATTTTTTTACTTATTCCTATACTCTATTCAATAATTATACCAAAAATACCTGCTTTATTCTACCAAAAATTTTATGAAGAATTAGCGAAAGGAATTCCCCGGCTAATCTGACCATAGATAATTTTTCTGTTCTGGCAATATTATTATAGCCAAACAGCGATATAATAATTTTTATCATCTTATAAAGAGGGGAATGTTTATATGGAACATATAGAACGTAAAGCACAAAAAAGTAACGCCACCCTGGCAATCTGCATCACCGCACTGTTTATGGCGCTCAATATTATGATGAGCTCCTTCGGTCTGCCGGTACCGGGCGGCCATTTATATCTCAATGATGTTATCATCTGCACGGCAGCAATTCTGCTGGACGACCCCAAGGCTGCCTTCATCGTCGGCGGCGTTGGTGCCTTCTTGGGCGATTTATTCTTCTACCCGACACCGATGTTCGTTTCTCTGGTTACTCACGGCATTCAGGCTGTTGTCATCTGCCTCTTGGCACACCGCGGCGGCAAAGTAAGCTTCAAGGGCGCTGCTCTCGGCGTAATTTTAGGCGCTGTTATCATGGTTGTGGGCTATTCTCTGGGACGTGCCTTTATTTACAGCACACCGCACTACGCTTACATCAAACTGCCCTACCAGATTCTGCAGGCAGCAGTCGGCGCTGTCGGTGGCCTGGTGCTCTGCTTCAAGGCCGGTCTGCTGGAGCGCTTCGACAAAATGTTCCGCAAATAATTTTTTACCGCTAACACAAAAGCTGTTGTACGCAAGCAAACGTACAACAGCTTTTTTATTTGCGTCTGTCTGATGCCCCAACTTGGGCAGCAGACAAATTACCACAATATTTTGTTGTGAAAATTACAGTGCGTCCTTAAACACACTGCCGCCGATAAATTCGCGCAGGATAGAATTATTGGGAATAACCTCATCCTCCAACGGCTTAACGTAGCTTAAAATGTTCAGCAGACGGCGCGCAGTAGTATAGGCCATGCCTGCGGACTGCGGTACAGCACGCAGCAGCGGCTCCGCATATTTTTTCAGTACAGCAAATTCATAAATCAGCGTGGTGTTGAAAATAATATCGGCACTGCTCTGGTACGGGAAGATGTATTTTTCTTCACCATCACGCACGTCGGACCAGGTCCTCAGCGTAGTTTCCGCATCATGCGAACGGAACTGGCTGTCGCGCACCATGCGGCGCAGCAGACGCATATCGGTAGTACGGATGCGGTTGTACTCATCAAAGGACATCGGCGTAAGCGCACTGACGTAAATTTTGATTTTATGTTCCGCCGGTACGGACGGCGTCAGCTTTTCGTTCAGGCCATGAATGCCTTCGATAACCAGCACGGAATTTTCCTGCAGCTGCAGCTCATTGCCGCGATATTCACGGCAGCCGGTGCGGAAATTGTACTTAGGCATTTTCACTTTTTCACCTGCCAGCAGACGCTGCAGATGCTCATTGAACAGCTCCAGGTCGATAGCCTCCAGGCATTCAAAGTCATAGCTGCCGTCAGCCTTGCGCGGTGAATCGACACGGTTTTTATAATAATCGTCCATGGAAATGGCTATCGGACGCAGGCCGTTGACTGCCATCTGGATGCTCAAACGCTGTGCCGTAGAGGTCTTGCCGGAAGATGACGGACCTGCAATCAGCACCAGCTTCAGCTCATGGTGACTTGCCAGAATGTCGGCAATATTAGCCAGCTTCTTTTCATGCAGCGCTTCCGCTACCTGAATAATTTTTTCGGCATAGCCTAAATCAATAATTTTATTGAGCTTGCCCACGGTATTGCAGTGAATCATGGCCGACCATTCTTCTGCCTCCTGATAGGCATCGTTAAGGCGCGGCTGGTCTACAAATGGCGGCAGCACCTGCCAGTTGCCGTCGTCAGGATAATTGATAATCACACCGTCAGCATACGGCAGCAGCTCAAAGTAAGGCACATAACCGGCATCCGGGCACATGGGGCCGAAGAGATAACCGGGTACGCCCTCCAGAAGGTTAATCGTCAGCACGGTGTCATCCGGCACCTGGGCCAGCAGCGCCAGGTTATCATCGCTGCAGATGGCGCAGGCCATATCAATAGCCTCGGATTTAGGCAGACGCAGCAGCTTAATAGGCTCCCTGCGTTCTGCCATTTTATGCATATATTCTTCAATGCTGCGAATATCTTCAGCGGTGAGCTTACGCTCGCTGTTATCCTTGCAGTAGAGCGCGCTTCCCAGGGAATTGCGCACCTCCAGATGTACATCGGGATAAAGCTTTTTGGTTGCCGCAATCAGCATAAACAGCAGCGTGCGCACATAAACACGCATGCCTACGGAATTGTTGACTTCCACGAAATCAACAGTGCCGTCGGCAGTAAGCGGACGCTGCAGGTCACATTCCTCACCGTTATAGAGTCCCATAACGATGGGAGAAGCATATTTATCGCTCAATTTTTGAGCTAAAGGCAGCAGAGAGCTACCCTCCTCTACTTCGATAATTTGTCCATTGGACAACTGCAGCTTAAGCATTTTATTCGCCAACAGCTTGCATTGCAGCGTTGACCTTAGCAGCCATACCCTTGATTTTCTTCAGAGGTACAGCGCAGACAGCAATGCGTACACCTGCAGCCAGAGGAACTGCAAAAATGTTGTCCTCATGCAGCTTTTCGCAGATTGCATCCGGGTTTTTAGCAGGGATAGACAGGAAGAAGCCTGCTACATACGGCAGCATCGGCAGGCCGCATTCTTCTGCTTCCTTGGTGAACAGGTCGGCACGTGCCTTAATCATCTGATAATAGTAATCACGCTCAGCGCAAACCTTGGCCAGCAGCTCGGGATCGCTGTAAATGGTTGCCAGAGTGCGCATTGCCGGACGGTTGATGTTTGACCAGGTTGCACGGCTGGTGTATTGGTTGATGGCAGCGAACTCGTCAATAACGCTCTTGTCGGAGGAAACGCCAATCATAGCGCCGGTACGCTGACCATACATAGTGAAGCCCTTGGACATGCTGTAGCCTACGATGCAGAGAATGTTGGCAGGCAGACCGGAGAGCTTTTTAAAGATTTTGCGTACTTCTTCTTTTTCGCCGGCATAATCGATATAAGCAACGTCCAGGAAGAAAACGATATTTTTGCCCGGTACGGCAGCTTCCTTCAGAATTGCCAGCACGCCGTCCATATCCTCACCGCTCAGGCTGTAGCCGGTAGGATTGTGCGCCGGAGTATTCAGCAAATACAGCAGGTTATCCTGCTTAGCAAGCAGCTCATCAACCTTTTCCTTCAAAGCAGGCAGGTTGAACTTATTGTTTTCGTCCAGCATTTTATAGGTGGTAAAATTGCGTCCCATATCTTGGCACAGCACCTTGTAGGCACCCCAGTACCAGTCGGAGCAGAGCACGGTGTCACCGTTATCGGTGTAGTTCCAGATAGCATGGTGGATAGCACCGGTGCCGCCTGCGGTTGCTACTGCGGAAATGTAGCCTTCCGGACGGGAGTTGCCGAAGGCAGCAGTCAGTACGCAGTCCAGATATTCAGGCAGACCGCTGATAGGTGCGTAAGCAATCATTTCGTTAGTGGAAAGACCGCGGAAAACCTCCTCTACAGTCGGCAGGCAGACGAGCTTTTCATCCTCGTCTAAAATAGCGCCGATGGTAGCGTTGGTAACGGCATCCTTGCCGTATTTGGCAGCAGCTGCCACTGCAGCAGCGTTAGCACCGAAAATTTTATCTTGGGCAGATTTCCCCTTAGCGTGTTTTGCAGCAATACTCATAGTCATAGTTAACTACTCCTTTCAAAATTACAAATCAATTACCGTAGCGCCACTGCCACCGGCCTCCAGCGCTGCCGTTTCCAGCTTCTTGACAAAGCGGTTGGTCGACAGATACGCTGTCAGTCCGGCGCGCAAGGCACCGGTTCCTTTGCCATGGATGAGGCGCAGCTGGCCGATACCGGCAATCAGCGCATCATCAATAGCTTTATCTACAACGGGAATTGCTTCATCAAGCGTCATCCCGCGCAAATCAATTTCCTGTTTGGCACTGCCTGATTTGGCAATGAACATCTGGTGTGCGTAATTGGCAGCAGCATTCTTGCTGAAGCCCTTGCGCTTTTTAGGCGCAGCATCGGTATGCGCTGGCTGTGCCTTGGTCAGCAGGCATTTTTTTGCCGGCACAGTCATTTTCAGGATACCTACCTGTACAGTCACATCATTGCCGTTGACATCGGTGATAATGCCGTTCTTTCCTAAGGAAACAACAAAGACATTCAGACCCTTCTTGGCCGTCTTGGCAGATAACGGTGCTCCCTCCGGCAACGGTGCGTCCTCGCTCAGCGTCTTGTTGAGCTTCTTGCGCGCTTCCTCTGCCGCCTGCTCCAGGCGCTTTGTATCGAAGTCAGCCTTCATGGAGCGCAGCTCCTTCAGCACTGCTTCGGATTCGCGGCGGCTGCGGCGATAAATCTCGTCTGCCTGCTCACGCGCCTTGCGAAGCATTTCATTCTTGCGGCGCTCAAACTCGCTCTTGGAGTACGCCAGTGCGTTGCGCAGCTGCTCGCTTTCACGGCGCAGGTCCTCAATCTCCTTGCTGCCGCTTTCATAACGGCGACGTTCGCTGTCCAGCTCCTGCAGTACATTTTCCATATGCACATGCTCCTGATTCAGCAGCTCGCCGGCATTTTGGATAATATCCTCAGCCAGGCCCAGACGGCGGCTGATATTGAAGGCATTACTGCTTCCCGGCACGCCCATCAGCAAGCGATAGGTAGGACGCAGCGACACTGGGTCAAATTCCACGCTGGCATTTTCCATACCCTCGTGACCGTAGGCAAAGGTTTTCAGCTCGCTGTAGTGGGTTGTTACCATCGTCAGCACGCCATGCTCATGCAGGTGCTCCAGCATCGCCATAGCCAGAGCCGCGCCCTCGTTCGGGTCGGTGCCGGCGCAGATTTCGTCAATCAGCACCAAATCTCCTGCCTTGACCTCGTTTAAAATGCTGATTAAATTCGTCATATGCGCAGAGAAGGTTGACAGGCTCTGCTCAATGCTCTGCTCATCACCGATATCCGCATAAACCGCACGGAACACCGGCATTTTTGCACTGCTTGCGGGGATAAACAGACCGATTTGCGCCATCAGTGCAAAGAGACCTACAGCCTTCAGTGCTACCGTCTTACCGCCGGTGTTGGGGCCGGTAATCAGCAGCATCGTAAATTTATCACCAAGCTGTACGTCCAAAGGCACTACTGTATCCTTCGGCAGCAACGGATGACGTCCCTGCGCAATTTCTACGCCGCCACTCAGCACCAGCATCGGGCGTACCGCATGCTGCTCCTGCGCCAGCAAAGCTCTGGCACAGATAACGTCCAGCGTAGTAAAGATTTCCAGCGAAGCCAGCAGTGCCTTCGCCTCCGCTCCCACGTTCTGCGTAAGCTGACGCAGAATACGCTCGATTTCCTCGTGCTCCTCTGCAACATAACGCTTGATATCATTGTTCAGGTTGACAACAGCCAGCGGCTCGATAAACAGCGTTGCACCCGTACCGCTCTGGTCGTGCACAATGCCGGGGAAGTTCATCTTATATTCCTGCTTCACAGGGATAACGTAACGGTCACCGCGCATCGTCACGATGTTATCCATGAAATACTTCTGGTTATTCGGGTCATGCAGAATGCTATCGAGCTTTTCCTTCACGCGGTTTTTGGCAATCTGAATCGCAGTACGCAGACCGCCGAGCTTCGGGGAAGCGTTGTCCTTAATTTCGCCATACTCGTCAATCGCACTGCCAATCTGCTTTTCCAGACGGGAAAATTGCGTCAGCTCCACACCGTATTCGGCCAGATTAGGCGCTGTCTCCGCATTTTCCGTAGTAAAATCCTTCATCGAAGCAAAGGCCTGCACCGTTGTCTGGATATGCTGCAGCTCCTCCGGCTCCAACACACTGCCAAGCTCCGCGCGCTTCACGTCGGCTGTAATATTGAACGCACTGCCGAAGGGAAAACGTCTGCCTTCATCCAGAATGCGCAACGCTTCCGCAGTTTCCTCCTGCAGGCGCTTAACCTTACTGAATTCACTTTCAATCTGCAGGGAAATTATTGCCTGCTTGCCTAAAAAGGTTGCAGCCTTGGAGGCCAGCATATTTTTTACTTTATCAAATTCTAATGTCTTTACAGCAAAGCGTGCCATAGTTTTTTGCACCTCTAAATCTAAATCATAATATATTATTATAGCATATTTGCAAAGCTTTGTGCTACTGCCTGCAACAGCTATTCCCTCTTACCGAGGCTGCATAAAAACACTATCTGTTGAAAGCGCAATCACTTCGCGATAAAAAGCTCACCGTCACGCTCGTAGGCATAGCATTCCTGCTCTAAAATGCGGGCAATGCGCACAAAATCATCAGCTACATCGGCATCAATATAAGCCACCAGCAGCTTTTCCGCATAGCTGCGTCCCTTATAATAGCCCACGGCATCCTGCACAAAAAAGCCGTCCGTATGCTTATACAGCACCTCGGCGAAATCATCAATTACCTGCTGCCACAGAGCAGGCTTTAAAGCACCGTTCTCATAAACAGCGCAGGGAATATGAAAAACGTATCTGTGCACTAAGGCAACCTCCTTCAACCCTCTTTATCCAAAAACGGCCACCGGCAGACGCTTTGCTGCCAATGGCCGTTTACTTTCTGACTCACTGCAACAGCAGCTCAGAGCTACACTAATTTAGTTTTCGTGATGGCGTTCCTTGTTCTTGCGAACATACTCCATGATAATGCCGGCGGTTTCTTCAATCGCACGGTTGGAAACGTTGATAATCTGGCAGTGCAGACGGCGCATAATGCCCTTAGCATAAGCCAGCTCGTCATCAATACGCTTCATATCGGCATAAGTCGCAGTATCGGACAGGCCCATGGTTTTCAGACGCTCGCTGCGGATTTCGTTCAGCTTAAACGGGTCAATCAACAGGCCGATAATCTTATACGGCGGCACCTTGAAGAGCTCTTCAGGCGGAGCCAGCTCCGGTACCAGCGGCACGTTGGCAACCTTAATCTGCTTATGTGCCAGATACATACTCAGCGGAGTTTTGGAGGTACGGGAAACGCCGATAATAACAACGTCCGCCTTCAGCAAGCCCAGAGGATTTTTGCCATCATCGTATTTAACAGCAAATTCCACAGCCTCAACACGCTTGAAGTATTCGTGGTCCAGAGAGTGAATCAGGCCGGCCTGATTTTTCGGCAGCAGACCGGTAGACTTTTCGATGGATTTCAGCATCGGTCCCAAAACGTCAACTACCTCAACATCACTGCTCATAGCCTTGTCCGCCATATGCTCGCGCAGCTCCGGCGATACGATTGTGTAGCAGATAACCGCATGATTTGCTGCAGCCTCTTCTACAATTTTATCAATCTGTTCCTTGTCCTTAACGTAAGGAACACGGATAACATCAAATTTTTCTTCTACGAACTGACTGGTGGTTGCCTTAACTACGGACTCCGCAGTTTCACCAATAGAGTCAGATACAGCATAAATAACCGGATTAAGCTTCGTTATTATGATAATTACCCCCCTTACCCTCAGCCAGATCTACCAGCAGACGAGTAAAATTAGTTTTTGTGATACGTCCCAATACTTGGTACATGCGCTTCTTTTCATCAATGATTTTTACTACCGGCAGACAGTCGATTTCATTATCAATCAGTCTGCGAGCTGCCGAAGCGGCAGGCTCATCCGGAGTAGCTACGATGATTTTGGAAATCGGCGTCATTACCATGACCACGGGAATATCACGCAAATCATTATTATTGATAGCAGCCTTCAGTAAATCCTTTCGCGACAAAATGCCGTTCAGCATGCCTTCCTCATCCAACACGAACACCGTTCCGACATCCTCAAGGAACATGGTAACAACTGCTTCGTAGGCGCTCTTGTCATGTTTAATCGCTACCGGTACCGACTGCAGATCCTGCACAGTAATAGCAGAAATTTCTTCCATCAGCATACCCAAAGTATTTTTACCGGTATAAAAATAACCAACCTTCGGTCTCGCATCAAGAATACCGCCCATAACAAGGATTGCCAGATCACTGCGTAAGGCAGCGCGGGTTACATTCAGCCTTTCGGCTATATGCTCGCCGGTAATAGGTCCGTCCAGACGTACAATTTCAGCAATTTGCTTCTGCCTGTTGCTTAAAGCTATGATCTTCACACCCTTTCTGTCTAATACAATAGTCTATAATATAGGTATAGTATACACTATTAACAGAAAAAATGCTAGATTGCGACACAAATAATTTCTGCAAAATTTAGCTGTATAGCTTAAATTTCTAATTGTGTTATTTTTATCTGCGCCCCTTGTCCTGACCGTGACCGCTGGGAATGTAATAGCGCGTTCCCACCAGCTCATCCGGCAGATACTGCTGCTCCACCCAGCCTCCGGGGAAGTTGTGCGGATATTTGTAATCTATGCCGTGCCCCAGCTTGGCAGCACCGGGATAATGCGCGTCACGCAAATGCTTGGGCACACTGCCGCAGTTACGGCTGCGCACATCCGCGCGCGCCTTGGCAATGCCCATATAGGCTGTGTTGCTCTTGGGTGCGTTGGCGATATAGCACACTGCCTCCGCCAACGGTATCTGCGCCTCAGGCCAGCCGACAAAATCAGCAGCCTGTGCCGCAGCGTTGGCTACTACCAGTGCCTGCGGGTCCGCCAGACCTACATCCTCCGCCGCACAGATAACGACGCGACGCGCCACAAAGCGCACGTCCTCACCGCCCTCAATCATGCGCGCCAGGTAATGCAGCGCTGCATCCGCATCGCCGCCGCGCATGCTCTTGATAAAGGCACTGATAATATCGTAATGCTGGTCGCCCTTTTTATCGTAACGCTGCAGCGCCGTACCGATAACGCTGCGCAGCGTTGCTACCGTCAGCACACGCTCGCCCTCCTCCGGCAGCATGAACTCGGCCTGCTCCAGAATATTCAGCGCACTGCGGGCATCACCTGCCGCAAAATCGGCAATAATCCTCAGCGCCTCAGGCTCAGCCTTAAAGCTGTTGCCAAAACCACGCTCCGCGTCGGCAATTGCACGCTCCAAAATCTGCTGAATCTGCGGTGCCTGCAGCTTTTCCAAACGCACCACCTTCATACGCGAAAGCAATGGCGAATTGATTTCGAAGAAAGGGTTTTCGGTAGTAGCACCGATGAGCACTATCGTGCCGTTTTCCACGTAAGGGAGCAGCACATCCTGCTGCGCCTTGTTGAAGCGATGAATCTCGTCGATAAACACGATAGTACGGCCACGTCCGTTGCGTCTGTCCTCCTGCGCCTTGGCGATGAGCTTGCGCAGCTCGGGGACACCGCTGGAAACGGCGTTGATGGCCTCGAACTTTTCGCCGGTGACATGCGCGATGACCTTCGCCAGCGTTGTTTTGCCGGTTCCCGGAGGTCCGTAAAAAAGTACGGACTGCAGCACATCACGCTCAATCATGCGGCGCAGCGGACTGCCTGCGCCCACGGCGCTTTCCTGCCCTACAAAGTCGCTAAGGCGCTCCGGACGCATACGGTCAGCCAAAGGCTTCGTCTGTCGCTTTTCAGTTTCAAATAAATTACCGAATAGATTTTCCATCGCTCTTTACCTGTATCTTTCTGTGACGAAAATTATCTCATAAAAAAATTAATCCCCACAATGCCGTCCAGCTCCGTGTTTTGAACCTGCATGTGCAGGTGGGTGCCTTCCCTACCAATCGCAAACGTCCACTCAAAGGAGGCATGTTTTTGAAAGAAGGAGTATCAGGCCCCCTAGGTTAGAGTGTTGGCTCAAAACCTTTGGAGCAATGTAACGAACATCGCAGGGGTATAATTAACAACTATTCTTCAATTGTCTTTAACTTCTATCGACATACATATAATACCAAAAATGGAAGCGTTTTTCAACGCTTCCATTAAAAATTTTTGAATATTTATTTTGCTTTATCCTCTTGACAGAAGCTGTCTAAAGTGCTTATTTGTCTTCTTTGTCCTTCTTCATCAGCAGGCTGGTCTTGATGTGCAGCTCACGCAGCTGTTTTTCATCAACATCGTTAGGAGCCTGAGTCATCAGATCGGATGCGCTCTGAGTTTTCGGGAAAGCAATTACGTCGCGGATAGAATCGCGCTGAGCCATAATCATGATCAGACGGTCAAGACCGAATGCCAGACCACCGTGTGGTGGAGCACCGTATTCGAATGCGTTCATCATGAAGCCAAACTTCTCTTGTGCTTCCTCATCAGACAGGCCGATAGCTTCGAATACCTTCTTCTGTACGTCGCGGCGATGGATACGGATGGAACCGCCGCCGATTTCGGTGCCGTTCAGAACCATATCATAAGCTTTAGCATAAACCTTGCCGGGGTTGGTCAGCAGCAGCGGCAGGTCCTCGTCACGCGGAGCGGTGAACGGATGGTGCATTGCAACATAACGTTTTTCTTCCTCGTTGTACTCGAACATCGGGAAGTCAACTACCCAGGTGAAGGCCAGCTTATCCGGGTCAATCAGACCACGGCGTTTAGCCATTTCGATACGCAATGCGCCCAGAGAAGCAGCAACTACAGACGGTTTATCGGCAACGAAGAGCAGCAGGTCGCCTGCTTCAACTTCAGCAGCTTTTTTGATTGCTTCGATGTTTTCATCGCTGAAGAATTTAGCGATGGAGGATTTTACGCCGCCTTCTGCCGGGAATTGTAGCCAAGCCATACCCTTAGCACCGTAGATGCCGCAGAATTTAACGAGCTCATCCAGCTGACGACGCGGAATATCTGCATAACCCTTAACGTTAATGCATTTTACCTGACCGCCGTTAGCGATAACATTGTTGAATACCTGGAAGGTGCAGCCTTGAACAGCTTCGCTGACATTTTTCAGCTCCATGCCGAAGCGCAGGTCCGGTTTATCGCTGCCGAAACGATCCATAGCATCGTCCCAGGTCAGACGTTGGAAAGGAATCTGGATATCCTTGCCCAGAGCACCCTTGAAGATGTGGTGGATTAAGCCTTCCATCATCTCCAGGATTTCGTCAACCTCCATGAAGGACATTTCCATATCCAGCTGGGTGAATTCCGGCTGACGGTCTGCACGCAGGTCCTCATCACGGAAGCAGCGTGCGATTTGGAAATAACGCTCCATACCAGCTACCATCAGCAGCTGTTTGAAGATTTGCGGAGATTGCGGCAGTGCATAGAACTTGCCAGGGTTTACACGGCTCGGAACGAGGTAGTCACGAGCACCCTCCGGAGTGGATTTGCACAGCATCGGAGTTTCAATCTCGAGGAAATGATTATCATCAAGATAGTCACGCATCAGCTTAGCAACTTTGTGACGCAGAATCAGATTGCGTTGCATTTCCGGACGGCGCAGGTCCAGATAACGGTATTTCAGACGCAGGTTTTCATCGGTGTCAATGCCGTCTTTGATGTAGAACGGAGGAGTTTTAGCACCGTTCAGCACTTCGATATCATGTGCCAGTACTTCGATGGTACCGGTAGGAATGTTTTCGTTGATGGTGTCCTCATCACGCAGACGTACATTACCAATTACCTTGATAACATATTCGTTACGGATGTCTTCGGCAGTTTTGAAGCTGCTGCCTGCGCTTTCGGGATCGGCAACAACCTGCACGATACCGCTGCGGTCACGCAAATCGATAAAAATCAATCCGCCGTGGTCACGTCGTTTAGCAACCCAGCCGCACAGTACAACCTGTTCGCCGGCTTGCTCCTTGGTCAGCACACCACAATGATGGCTGCGTTTTTCATTAATCATCTTTAGCACCTCTACTTATAAAGTATTGAAATAACTAATAATATCATTAACAGCGATTTCCTGTTGCTCGCTTGTTGCCATGTTACGCACGGTAACGGCATTACGGCTGAGCTCATCCTCGCCAAATATTAACACTTGCTTAGCCTGGAATTTGTTGGCCTGCTTCATCTGGGACTTCATGCTGCGGCCGTTAAAGTCGTATTCAACCTTAAAGCCGTTGCGACGCAGCTCGATGGCGGTTTTGAAGGCCAGCGCAAAGTTTTCCTGCTTGGGGCAGACAACATAAGCGTCAATGCTTTCATCAAATTCGGGCAACAGATTCTGCTTCTCCAGAGCCAGCAGCACGCGCTCCATACCCATAGCAAAGCCGATGCCGGGGCGGGCTTCGTCACCGCTGATTTCCTGTACCAGTCCGTCGTAACGGCCGCCGCCGCAAACAGCGCTCTGTGCGCCCAGCGGAGCGTACTGGATTTCAAAAGCAGTTTTTGTATAATAATCAAGACCGCGCACAAGATTGTGGTCAACCTCATATTCAACACCTGCAGCGGTCAGCAGCTGCTTCAGGCCCTCAAAGTGTTCCTTGCATTCATCGCACAGGCATTCCTCCAGGCTCGGTGCGCCCTCGCCCAGCTCATGGCAGTGCGGATTTTTGCAGTCCAAAAGACGCAACGGATTGCGGTCGAAACGGCCCTGGCAATCCTTGCATAGCTCGTCGAAGTTAGGCTTAAAGAAAGCCTGCAGCTTTTCTCTGTGCTGCGGACGGCATTTTGGGCAGCCTACGGAATTGATTTTCAGCTTCAAATCCTTCAGGCCCAGGCTCTGCAGTACCTGCACAGCCAGCAGAATGATTTCCGCATCGACATTTGGACCGGTTACGCCCAGAGCTTCTATACCGAACTGGTGGAACTCACGCAGACGGCCTGCCTGCGGACGGTCATAACGGAACATAGGTCCGATGTAATAGAACTTCGTGGCAGCGTCATCCTTGCTAAGCTTATGCTCAACGTAAGCGCGGACAGCACTGGCGGTGTTTTCCGGACGCAGAGTAATGCTGCGGTTACCGCGGTCGGTAAAGGTATACATTTCCTTTTCAACTACGTCGGTGGTATCACCGATACCGCGTTGGAACAGCTCTGTATGCTCAAACACAGGAGTCCTGATTTCTTTGTAGCCATATTGTGCGCAAATCTTGCGCATGGTTTCTTCCAGATAACGCCATGCGTTAACGTCGGAAGGCATAATATCCTTCGTACCTCTGGGTGCTGTTGTCAGCATAGTCTATCCTCTCCTAACGGCACTCATGCCCATTTACAGGTCTGTGCCTTCTATATTAAACAAATCACGGCGACGCTCTGCCAGCTCCTGCAGGCGCGCCCCATACACTGCCACATTTTTCGGCATATTCAGTTTATGCAGATGGTGTCCGTCAGGCAAAGGCACCTTGCTGGCAGATGCAGGTCCCACACCAATCACCGGATGACGTTCCTCCATCATCTGGATATTATAGATACTTTCCGTACCCGGCTTGGCATAACCGATGTTTGCCAGATGCCCCAGCATATAATGCTGGCGGTACAGATAGTAAGGCTCTAACCCTATTGCAGCAGCCATCTCAGCGGCCCGCTGCACCATTTTTTCCGCTGCCTGCGTAGTCAGCACTGCCTGCTCCTGCTTCTGAAAGAGCGGCGCACTGCGCTTCAGCGTAAGCGTATGCACTGTCAAGTTCTCCGGCGCCAGCTTTACTGCCTGCTCCAGAGAATATGCAATCTCCTGCTCCGTTTCCTGCGGCAGACCGATAATCAGATCCACATTCACAACAGGAATCCTGCTTTTGCGCACAAGCTCATAGGCATTGTAAAAATCCCTGACGCTATGACGCCTGCCAATCAGCTGCAGCGTTTTATCATGGAAGCTCTGCGGATTGACGCTGATGCGGTTCACTCCCGCCGCCTCCATCGCCGCCAATTTAGCCGCACTGAAGCAGTCCGGGCGACCGGCCTCTACCGTGAACTCGCGCAGATGCTGCAAGCCTTCGCAGTTGCTTTGCAGCAGTTTTCGTTCCACTGCCTGCAGCAGACGTGCAAATACCTTATCACTCAGGCTCGTGGGCGTACCGCCGCCAATATAAAGTGATTTTACACGCAAGCTATGCATACCTATTAATTGTACCACATTTTGCAGGTCTTGTTCAATCATATTTACAAAGTTTTGCTGAGATTCTTCATCCTGCGGCACAATTCCCGCCGGGAACGAGCAATAGCTGCAGCGCGAAGGACAATACGGCACGCCGATATAAATACCGGTATCCGTAAGGCGCGTACTGTCGCTGAGGATATGCTTCTGCTTCAGAGCAATGTCCGTAAGCAGCCTTCCCTGCGCCATTGGCAGCAAATAATTTTCGCTCAGATATTCCGGCAATGCCGCAGCTGCCACACCGCTGTCCAACAGCTTATGCGCCAGCTTCGTCGGGCGCACGCCTGTGAGAATGCCCCACGGCAGCTTAGGTTGCAGACCGCTAAGCTCGGCAAAAACCTTCAGCACAACAAGCTTCACGCAACGCGTTACCTCGCCGCTCGCCGCAGCTTCGCTGCAAGGCTCGCTCGCTGTAAAGCTTTGCTCAGCACCTTGCAGGCAGGCGCTGACGCATCCGTGCTCACGCGCAAGTGTCAGCGTAAGCGCGGCTGACGGCGCCGGCTGATAGTCAAAAAATGCGGCCATGTCGCTCACAGGCCGCGCAGCATCAAGCTCCAATGTATTGTGTAAGCAAAAAAACATTTAATTCTCCCGTCCTTCACCGGCATGCCACAGCTGCTTGTACAGCACTCTGTAGATTGCTGCTACCGGCACGGCAAAAACCATACCGAGAATACCGAACAGCTTAGCACCGATGAGCAGACTGATAATCAAAACTACAGGATGCAAATCAATCTTCTGTCCCATGAGCTTAGGCATAATAAAATTAGCATCCAGCTGATAATATACCAGATAAAAAAGCGCTACATGAAAGGCAGCCTCCGGCGCCTGACCGTAAGCAATAAATACAGCAGGCACAGCGCCCATCAGCGGACCTACTACCGGTACCGTTTCGGCAAGGATGGCCCAAAAGCCGAGCACCAACGGAAAGTCAATGCCCAAAAAGGCCGTACCGATAGTAATAACGAAGCCGGAAATCAGGCTCAGCTTGCCCATACCGCGCACATAGGCGCTCATGGTTCTGCCGATTTCGTCCACAACCTCCGCCGCTTTGTCCTGCGCATCGTAGTTGAACAGATTAATCACCATCAAGCGCAGCTCACGCCAGTCCTTAAGAAAATAAAAGGCAAGGAAGGGCACGATAATCAGGCCTATCAAGCTCTGCACAATCCCCAGACTGGACTGCACAAGATTACGCAGCACCGTTCCTACAAAGCCCATCGCCCAGTTCAGCAGACCGTTGACCAGCATATTGAAATCGGACGGCAAGAGCGGAATGGTAGACGGGTCCTTAAGCATGCTGTCCAAATCCTGGATATTGGATTTGGCGGCCAATGCCGGCAGCTTTTGCAGGAACTCGTTCATCTGCCCGAAGAGCGGCAGAATGATGAAGCCGATAATCATAAAAATAAAGATACAAAAGGCCAGCAATGCCAGGATAATCGCCACTACGCGCGACAGCTTAATCATGCCGTGCGCCATGCGCACCTGCGCGATAGCATTAACCAGCGGATAAAGTGCGAAGGCCAGGCCTACTGCCAGCAGCAGCGGCAGCAGGAAGCCCGCCATTAAATATAAAACATAAGAGATTGCCGTAACAACACCCAGCTTAAAGAAGGTGCTTTTACGTATTTGAGGCCAATATTTCAGCATGATGTTTTATTGCAGGAAAGGATTCCTGCGACGCTCCCAACCCACAGTAGTAGTAGGTCCGTGGCCCGGCAGCAGCTTAACGTCGTCCTCAAGCACCATCAGCTTTGTTTTGATGGACTGGATGAGTGCGCGATAGCTGCCTCCCGGCAAATCGGTGCGTCCGATAGATTCGCAGAAAATAGTATCACCGGCAAAAACTACCTTGCCCGGCGCGTAGTAATAACAGAAGCCGCCTTTGGTATGTCCCGGCGTAGCAAAGGCTTCAAACTTCATGCCCGCCAGCTCCAGCACATCACCGTCATGTACAAGGTGGTCTGCAGGCTCATTTTTCAATTCTTCACCGATAAAGAAGGAAAGGTTTCTGTTCGGCTGTGTCAGGCAGTCAGCATCATCCTCGCCGATATACACCGGCGCACCTGTAGCCTTGCGCAGCTCTGCCAGCGCACCGATGTGGTCACTGTGGCCGTGAGTCAGCACAATAGCGACAACCTTGGCTTTGGCCTGCTCAATCATTCTCTTGATGGTCGGGTAATCTCCGCCCGGATCGAAAATAACGCCTTCACCGATAGTTTCGTTTACGGCAAAATAACAGTTGGTAGCAAGCATACCTGCTTCAACATGATAAATCTTCATTCTTCAACCTCCGTTGATAAATCTATGCACAATATAATTATAACAGCTTCGTGCTGTCCAGCAAAATAGTTACCGGACCGTTGTTCACCAGCTCTACCAGCATATGCGCGCGGAAGATGCCGGTTTCTACCGGCAGGCCTGCCTTGCGGCAGCCGTCGACAAAGCGCTCATAGTAAGCGTTGGCCACATCGGGCGCTGCAGCAGCCGTAAAGGACGGACGCTTGCCGTGGCGGCAGTCACCGCACAGAGTAAACTGAGAAACCGCTAGAATCGCACCGCCTACATCCTTCACCGACAGGTTCATCTTGCCTGCCTCATCCTCAAAAATGCGCATGCCGCACACCTTGTCGATAATATAGGCCAGATCCTTATCGGTATCGCCCTCGGCCACACCCAAAAGCACCAGAAGGCCCTTCTGTACCTCGCCGGTAATCTTTTCATCTACAGTAACACTGGCGCGGTCTACACGCTGCACAACTGCTCTCATTTCTTCTTGCCTCCGCTGCCGTTCGCCGTAGAAATCAGGCGTTCAACAGAATAAACACCCTTCATGCGGCGGATACGGTTCATAAAATATTCCAGCTGCTCCAGGCTCATGATATCAAGTCCCATGTGCATGGTAGCAATTTTATTTTTATCTGTGTGACATGCAAGCGAGAAAATATTAATCTTCGTTTCGCTAGTCACATTCATAATATCGCTCATCAGACCGGTTCTGTCCACGGATGTAATCACGATATTAACCTTATAGACATCATCAATGCCTACATCCCAGGCAACCTCAATTAAGCGACGCTGCTCCTCGGGGTTATTGGTCAGGATATTGGGGCAGTCCGCACGGTGTACGGAAATGCCGCTGCCACGAGTGATATAACCGATAACCGGGTCGCCGGGAATCGGGTTGCAGCAGCGCGCCAGCTTAACCATGATGCCTTCCTCGCCCTTAACGAGAATGCCGTGGCTGGCCTTAGCCTTAGACTTGCGCGGCTTCAGCTCTGCCAGTACCTGCGCCAGGTCCTTGGTGGTTTCCAGCTTCTGCTCTTTTTTATAGATTTCCACCAGCTTGGACATAACAGTGTTCAGTGTAACACCGCCGTAGCCCAGTGTTGCCAGCAGATTTTCATCTGTATCGATGCGGATTTTGCTGCCTGCTTCCTTCAGTTTTTCCGGAGACATCAGCACCTTAGGCTCGTAGCCGAGGCGTTTAACCTCACGCTCCAGCATTTCACGGCCCTTGACGATATTTTCCTCACGGCGCTCCTTCTTGAACCAGCTTTTGATTTTGTTGCGCGTATCGGAAGAGCCGACAACATTAATCCAGTCACGGCTCGGTCCGTTGGACTGCTTGGAGGTGATAACCTCTACGATATCGCCGTTCTTCAGCTGATAATCAAGCGGTACGATGCGTCCGTTGACCTTGGCACCTACGCAGCGGTTGCCTACGTCCGTATGGATGCGGTAAGCGAAGTCAATCGGCACACTGCCTACAGGCAGGTCAATAACATCACCGCGCGGCGTAAAGACAAAGACCTCATCGGCAAAGATATCCATCTTGACAGTGTTGACAAAGTCGCGCGAATCATTCATATCCTTGTGCCATTCCAGCAGCTGACGCAGCCAGCTCAGCTTGGCATCAAAGCCCTTGTCACCGCCCGCAGAAGGCTTGCTGCCGCCGCTTTCCTTGTAGCGCCAGTGCGCAGCGATACCGTATTCGCTGATGCGGTGCATTTCAAAAGTGCGGATTTGGATTTCCAGCGGCTGACCGCCATTGGAAAGCACAGTCGTATGCAAGGACTGATACATATTGGATTTCGGCACCGCTACATAGTCCTTGAAGCGGCCCGGAATAGGACGCCACATGCTGTGTACGATACCCAGCGTGCCATAGCAGTCCTTCACGGTGTCTACCAGCACACGGATAGCCAGCAGATCATAAATCTCGCTCAGCTGCTTATGGTCACGCAGCATTTTCTTATGAATGCTGTAAAAGTTTTTCGGTCTGCCCTGAATTTCGCAGCGGATACCGGCCTTCTCTACAGCATCCTTCAACGTTGTCATAGCCTCGTTAATCATATCCTCGCGCTCACGGCGTTTTATTTTTACCTGCTCTACCAGGTCGTAATAAATATCCGGCTCCATATAACGGAAGGCCAGATCCTCCAGCTCCCATTTAATGGTATAGATGCCAAGACGATGTGCCAACGGCGCATAAATCTCCAATGTTTCCCGGGAAATAGACTGCTGCTTATGCACAGGCATATACTTCATCGTGCGCATATTATGCAGACGGTCAGCCAGCTTAATCAGTACGACACGGATATCGCGTGCCATCGCCAAAAACATTTTGCGATAGTTTTCAATCTGGCGGTCTTCCTTAGAAATATATTCGATTTTACCAAGCTTGGTAACACCGTCTACCAGATTTGCTACCACGGTGCCGAACTGCTCTTTGATATACTCCAGCTTGTAATCCGTATCCTCTACTACATCATGCAGAAAGGCAGCAGCCAGTGTTTTGTCATCCATCTGCAATCCCACAAGGATGCTGACAACACCAATCGGATGGATAATATACGGTTCACCGGATTTACGTGTCTGCGCAGCATGCGCTTTAGCTGCCAGCTCATAGGCCTTACGGACAAAAGCTACCTGCTCCGGCGTAAGATATTCTTCTATACGCGCAAACAATTCATCTATATCAGTAATATTAGTTATTGCGTTTGTTGAGGGCATTCTCCCCACTCCCATCTGCACTTCATCAGCAACGCAACAGCTCGTGCTGACTCAGGCGGTAATTTTCTTTATAAATGTGCTCCAAGCGCTCTCTTTCCTGCTGCAGTGTTACATATAGGGGTGCATCCTCCAGCGAGCAGCGTTTAATAGCAGCTTTTTCTATTATACCATTATTATAGCGGATAAAGCCAAGCTCTTCCATAATTTTTACAGCTTGTTCACTTATTTGTTCCGCATGAGCAGACAAAAGCTCTTTGATGCTCACAGTTGTCCGCATTTTAAGTGCATTCATCACCAGCTTATAGGCCTGCATCATCGCATCCCTGTCCGGATGCGTCAAAGCCAGTCGCTGCAAGCGCTCCTGCAAATCCGGCTGATTAAAGAGCAGCGTTACATGTTTTGCTCCCTGCTGCCGCAATCTGCGCATAATATCCGCCAGCGGATAAGCAGGCAAATCCAGCAGCACTATTTCTTCGGCCTGCTGCAGCCTTTCCTTGCTCAACCCGGCAGCCTCCTCATAGGAAGCCAGCTCCAGATAATCCCCCGCAGTCTGCAGCACCTCGGCGGGCAACGACTGCTTATCTTCGGTATAAGCAAGCACCTTGTTATGCACCTTGGCCAAGCCCAGCAGCAGACGCCATTTATCATCGGCAGCCTGACGCATATCCCCCAGCGTCACCTGCTGATGAATGCTTACGGCCTGCAGCTGCACGCTCGTTTCGTTATTCCAGACATTTATTTTCGGCTGAAAGGCAACATCAGCCACCATATTTTCAAACATATACGGCAGTAAATCCGCATTGTTCCACATCAGGCCGCGATAGGAATTATAGCCCTTATCCAGCACAAACTGCAAATGATTGCGCTCCTTGCCCATAGCGCGCTGATTGTGCAGCAGCGCCTGACGGAAGGCAAATACAGGTGCCTGGTTTTCGCAGCCGCAGGGCTCTAAGAGCGCCAGCTGCTCCAAATCCCTGATGCTGATTTCGCTGCTGCCGCTCAGCACACAGTCAATCGCCTGATGCGGCAGATAATCCTCCGGACGCAGCTTTTGCGCAACGTATTCACGGAAGCGGCGCTTGAATTCCGGCAGCAGCTCTGCCGGCAGCGTGAGGCCCGCAGCCTGATGGTGACCGCCGTACTGCGTCAGCAAATCACGCTCGGCATCTATCGCCTCGTAAAGATTGAGCGCCGGAATACTGCGGCAGCTGCCCTTGGCAACGCCGTCGTTCAGGCTTATCAGAATCGTCGGCAGGTGGTACTTGTCTACCAGGCGCGAAGCCACGATACCGATAACGCCCTGATGCCAGCCTTCGGAGGCCAGCACGATGGCCGTATCTATATGCTTTTCCTGCGCCAGCTGCGCTTCCGCCTCTTCCATAATCTGACGGCTGATTTCCTGACGCAGCGTATTTTCACGGTTAAGCTCGGCGGCAATCTTCTCCGCCTTAACGCTATCGTCGGTTACCAAAAGCTCCACCGCCAGCTGCGCATGCTCCAGCCTGCCCACGGCATTCAGGCGCGGTGCCAGACCAAAGCCGATGTTATCGGAAGCAATGCCCGTTTCCGGACAGCCGCTGGCCTTAATCAAAGCACGCAATCCCACCAGCTTCGTTGTTTCCATAGCCTTCAGGCCACGGCGCACCAGCTCGCGGTTTTCGCCGACCAGCGGCACAATATCCGCCACCGTTCCAAGTGCCGCCAGCTCTGTAAGTTCCTGCCACTCCGGCAGCCTGCCCGGCTTGCGCTGCTCCAACGCCTGACACAGCTTGAAGGCAATGCCTACACCGCTCAAATCCTTAAACGGATAGCCGCAGTCACGCTGCTTGGCGTTGATAATTGCGTAGGCAGGAGGCAGAACCTCCGGCACCGTATGGTGGTCCGTAATAATAATATCCAGAGATTTCGGCGCATTGGCTACCTCGCGCAGACCGCTAATGCCGCAGTCCACGGTAATAACCAGTGTCGTACCCTTCTCCGCAATATTTTTCAATGCTTCGTCATTCAGGCCGTAGCCCTCGCTTTTACGCTGCGGAATGTAGGTGGCAACCCTGCCGCCGCGCTGCTTCAGATAAAGATACAGCAAGGAGGAGGCACTGATTCCGTCCACATCATAGTCGCCGTAAACCGTAATCTGCTCGCCTGCCGCCAAGGCCCGCTCAATACGCTCAACCGAGCGCTGCATATCCTTCAGCAAAAACGAATCATGAAAAGGAGCAACGCTGCCGTAGAGAAAATCACGCATCGAAGCTGCATCCTGCAGACCGCGCTCCAGCAAAATACCTGTGACCATCGACGAAATATTCAGCTCCTCCGCCAAATAGTCTGCCTTCTGACTGTTATATTCTTTTATATCCCAAATTCGTTCCTTGTGCATCATTGGCGGCTACCGCTCTCGGCAGCAGTCTTTTCCGCTGCAGCCGGCTCTGCCTGCTTGGCAGCCTCGGCCTGTGCTGCCTCGTTATGCAGCAGCTGGGTGTGCTGCAGCATGGCAACGCGCTCCTGCAGGCGTTTGTTTTCTGCCTGCAGCTGCTGCATTTCCTCACGCATTTTTTTATCCTTCAGATAATGCTTGGCCTTCATCGTCAGCAAGAAGCAGGTGGCAACCAGCACGCCCATTAAAAACGCACCGAGTATTACCAGCACCAGTGAGGCGCTGAAGCTCCAGAAAACAAAGTTCAAGGATACTGCTACCGCATTCTGCACGGCAAACAATGCTACTATCATACATATAATTATAACTAAGATTAAAAAAGGCATTCAGCTCAACTCCTTTAGTAGTATAAATTTTAATATATTATAACTGTTATAATTCTGCCAGCATACAAAAAAATCCTGCTTATAAAGCAGGATTTTTAGTGTATACATGCTCATTTAAGGCCTGATTTTATTTAGTCCGCAAAGACTGACGGCAGACTGTTATTTTTCCTTCAGCTTCTCCAAGATAAAGGCTGTCACATGGCTTTGCTTATCAACCTCCAGTGCAAAACGCAGCGGCTGCTCCTTGTCATCCTGCCAAAAATATTCGTAGGTAGTATTATCGGCAGCATAAACAACCGCATCAGGCAGGCCGTACTGTCCTACAGCTCTGCCGGCACTGTCACCGATGCTTACGCCGCGCATTGTAATATATTTGGGATCGACTACGCGGATTGCCTCCACAGCCTTTTTTTTGCGGGCAACACTGATTACGGCGCCCTCAAATGTATAGTTTATCTGCTTACGCTTTTTATCTATTTTCTCCTGCTTGACGGCACCCAGGCGTTCCTCGGCCTCCTGCTCGTCAAACTGCTGTCCGAGTGCGGCATAGCCAAGAGCAAAATCGTCCTGCGTCAGCTCATCCCTATTGCCGGCAACAGTATAGGGCGCGTAGATAAAGCCGTCCACACCGTCAGATTCAGCCTCCAGCCAGTCACCGCTTTGGCGGATAACACGCAGCAGCGAATGATGAGGCAGCACCTTTAAAACATTGCCGTCCTCGGCGGCACTGCGGAAATTAATATCATCCTCTTCCAGAACCACAAAGCTGCCCTTGTCATATCCTTTGATTTTTTCACCCGTATAAAACGCTTCCTGCTTCTCGGCAGCAGCACACAGCTGCATTCCTGCTGCCAACAGAAGCGTAAGACCGATTGTTTTGACTGATCTCATTGCTGCTGCATCTCCTAACTAAATTCCGTAAGCGGCATGTGCCAGCTCCTGCACTGCCTTAACAGTATATTGCGAAGTACTGTATAAATAATTGTCATGCAGGCTTTGTACGCGGCCGTTCTTTACAGCCTTAATGCTTTTATAGGCCGGATTTTGTAAAATGCGCTGACGGAATTGCTCCGGGTCGCCTTTTTTACTGTAATCCCAGCTCGGAGTAATAATCAGCTCCGGATTAAGCTCCAACATTTTTTCCTCCGACAGGTTCCCCTGATACGGAATATCCATGCCGTCCAGCGCGTTATGTACGCCTGCATAATAGCACAGGCCGCTGAAGGTACCCCTCATGCCCAGCGGTCCGGTAAAGGACAGCGCCAGCACATTAAGCGGCTTATCGCCTGCAGCCTGCAGCGCCTGCTTGCGCACCGCCTCCAGCTGCGCTTCCATATTTTTAGCCATCTCCTCGCCCTTAGCTTCTTCGCCTACGGCAGAGCCGATTTCCTTGATAAACTTGAAAATATCCTGCACATTATTCGGCGTATGGCATACATAAACCTTGAGTCCCGCGCTGCGCAGTCCCTGAATCGGCTCCACGGTATAATCCGGGATAATAACCAAATCGGGCTGCATGGCCAAAACGCTTTCCAGATTGCTGCCCTGCGCTCTGCCCTTGACGGATTTGACCTTGTCACCAGCACTGCAGATACCGGAATCGTCAGCCAGCAATGACAAAGCAGCCAGACGCTTACTGTCAACCATATCCAGCAAAATTTCATCGGCAGATACGTTCAGGCTCACAATGCGCTGAGGCTTTTCGCTGAAGCTCAGCTTAGTGCCTGTTGCATCCGTCACCGTGTACAAAACCTTACCGCTGTCGGCGGTATTCTTTTCCTGCGGTCCGCAGCCGGCAAGCAGCAGACACAGCAGCAGGCAAACTAAGAACAGAATTTTTTTCATAATATACCTCACCCAAAAATAATATTTGTTTCTATCTGTTACTTATTATACAAAAAAGTTGGAAAATATGCAAATTCACAGGCTGCTTGCAGCTTGCCGCTGCAAATCAGTGCTGTAAAAAGGAACCGGCCATACCAATATATTCGTGCAAAGCCATACAGGTAACCTCAAAGGCCTGCAGCTGTGGCACCAGCCAGCGCGGATTAAACTTGCCCTGCGGATTAAGCGTGTAATCACAGGGATAGGCGGCAACCTTAATTCCCTGCTCGCCTAAGTATTCATCAAAAAACTGCATGCTGCGAGGCATATGCAGCGCGCTTGTCAGCAGCAGTACATTTTTATAGCCGTGTTCACGGCAGAGTGCAGCAGAATAGGCAGCATTTTCTTTCGTTGTTCTGGCCTGCGTTTCAACGATAATCTGCTCCTGCGGCAGTCCCAGCTGTAACAGAATCCGCTCGGCGACCAGCGCCTCGCTTGCGCCATCGCTGAACACCTGCCCACCGCTGATGAGCACCGGCAGCGAATACTGCTTTGCCAGGCGTGCTGCCGTCAGCAGGCGCGCCGCACCGGCGGACATCAGGCCGCCGCGCTCAGCACCGTCAGGAACAGAGCCAACACTGCCGCCGCCCAGAACAACTATCACCTGCGCAGCGTCAGGCTGCTGCTGACTGTAACGGTTTTCCAACGGCTGCCCCAACAGCTTGGCACCCACTAAGGTGCAGCTAAGATATAACAACAGCGTCAGGCAAGCACTTAAGTTAAAAGCTAAGCAGCCGAAATGTTGGCGCTTCCGCCACAAATAAGTACTCAAGATTACTCCAAGCAAAACAAATAAACCAGGTGGCAGCAAAAAGGCTGCGATAAATTTCAAAATATAAATCATTGTGCTTCTCCCTGCTTATGGCTAAAGATTATGTGAAGTGCTGTGCTTGCTATATGCTAAAAAGCGACAGCCATGCTGGTTAACAGCTTATCATTACGCTTTCTATTGTAGCCTTTTTCAGTAGTAAAAACAAGAAAAATAGCCTGCGGCATTCATTTTTCCGAATGCACACAGGCTATAAGTTTTAATTTTAATCTCTGCCGGGTTTCAGCTTACGCAGCATCATCCATAACGGACCTGCGAGGAAGGTGGAGGTATAAGCACCACTGGAGAAGCCTACCAGCATAGCAAAGGAGAAGTTGCGGATAGTTTCACCGCCCCAGATGAAGATAGCTACAACAGCAAACAGAGAGGTACCTACAGTATAGATACTGCGTCCCATGGTCTGCCAGATGCTGTTGTCTACCATTTCCGTCATGCTTTCGCTGCGGCGATGGATTTTCAGGTTTTCACGGATACGGTCGAAGATAACAATGGTACCGTTGACAGAATAACCTACAACCGTCAGCAGTGCTGCAACGAAGGAGGAATCAAGCTCCATATGGAAGAGGGAGAAATAGCTCAGGGTTACCAGTACGTCGATAATCAAAGCGACAATAGCTGCCAGAGCAAAGCGGAATTCAAAGCGGATGGTGATATAAGCAATCATCAGGAACCAGGAAAGCACAATCGCCATAACAGCCTGTTGAATCAGCTCGCTGCCGACGGTAGCACCAACGTTTTCAACACGCTGGATAGCAAAGTCACCAACCTTGCTCTTAAGGTCGGTCATTACCTGCTGACGCTGCTCATCGCTGATAACGCCGGTACGAATCAGCACGCCCTTAGAGCTCTTGGCATTGCTGTCGCTGCTTTCCAGCTGGATAATAGCATTGCCCAGATTCTTTTCTTTAAGCACCTCACGTACCTGAGAAACGGTAACAGGATTTTTGAATTCCAAATCCATGATACTGCCGCCGGTAAAGTCAATGCCCAGGTTGAAGCCCTTGAAGAGCATAGAGCCGATACCGATAATCAGGAAGGTGATGGTAATAGCGAAGAAAATTTTATAACGCTTAACGATAGATAACTTCATTATTTAGCCACCTCCTCTTTTGCTTTCGGTGCTTTTGCACCAAACAGGAAGGGACTCTTGGTGATGTTACTGTAAATCAAGAAGCGCAGCAGGAATTTGGTAACGGTTACTGCGGTAAACATACTCAGCAAGGTACCAAGTGCCAGGGTAACAGCAAAGCCCTTGATAGGACCGGTGCCCAGGTAGAACAGTACAGCTGCGGCCATGATAGTAGTAAGGTTGGAGTCAAGGATGGTTACGATAGCACGGCCAAAGCCGGAATCCATCGCACTGCGCAGAGTTTTGCCGCGCTTAACTTCTTCCTTGAAGCGTTCGAAAATCAGTACGTTGGCGTCAACCGCCATGCCGACAGACAGGATAATACCTGCGATACCGGGCAGTGTCAGTGTTGCACCCAGATAACGCATTACCAGCAGCAGCAGCATTACGTACAACAGCAGAGCAATGTCCGCAACTACACCTGCCAGACGGTAGAACAGCAGCATAAATACAAATACGCCGATAATACCGATGCTGAAGGCCTTAACGCTCTTGTCCTTGGAATCCTGACCGAGGGTAGGACCAACGGTACGGTTTTCCATAACTTCGATTTTAACCGGCAGACTGCCGCTACGCAGCAGGATTGCCAGATGCTCGGCTTCTTCAACATTGCGGGAGCCGGAAATCTGTGCATGGCCGCCGGTGATAGCTTCCTGTACTACAGGAGCGGTCAGCACCTGGCCGTCAAGCTCGATAGCAATTTTCTTGCCTACATTGCGGGCAGTAAGGTCAGCAAATTTTTTGCCGCCCTCATCATTAAATTCCAGGCCTACTACAGCCTGATTGCCTTGAGAAACCTGTGCCTTAGCGTCCTTCAGGTCACTGCCTGTGAGAACAACCTTGCCGCTTTCATCCTTGAACTGCAGCATAGCGGTACGGCCCAGCATAGAAATAGCTTTTTCAGGGTCCTTTACGCCCGGCAGCTCAACAATAATACGGTCCTTGCCCTGACGCTGAATAACAGGTTCGGTCAGGCCCAACTCATTTACACGACGCTCAATAACCTTTACACTGCGGTTGACAGCGTCATCGTCAACCTTAAGTTCCGGCGTATCCACAGCCTGTAAAACTACATGAGTACCACCTTGCAGATCCAAGCCCTGTTTAATGGAATTAGCCAGAGGCGAGATGTATACGCAGAAACCGCCGATAATCGCCAAAGCGACAATCAGAAATTTCCCGAATTCATTCCAACGCAAAATAACTTCCTCCTTAAGATTTTTTTGGATTAACTGGATTTAATTTATAAGCTAAGCGGACTGAGAGTGGTAATCCCGCTTTCACTTGCTAAAAGCTGTACAAGCACGTCAAATTCATCCCGCGGCAGATTCGGCTGAATAAAAGCATCGTAAGCGATGCCCATGAGCAATGCGTTTTCCGCCTGCGGCAGAAAACGGTCATAATAGCCCGCGCCCATCCCCAATCTGCTGCCGTCGCGGCCGAAGGCCACTCCGGGCACCAGTACAAGGTCCAGCTGCTGCGGCTGCAGCAGCTTCGCCGGTTGGCGGACGCTGCGGATGCCGTAACGGTCAAGCTCAAAGTTCAGCATGTTTTCCAGCTGAACAGGAGCCATCTCCGTTGCCGACTGCACCAGCGGCACGGCAACAGTCTTGCCGTCGGCCAAGGCCTGCTGCAAAACCAGGTCTACAGACAGCTCATTGCCCAAAGCCAAATAGCCCATGATGCAGTTCGCTTTGCGATATGCATCACAGGCCAGTATCTGACGGGCAGTCAGCAGGCTGCCGGAGGCAGCCTGCTCTGCGGTCAGTTGCGACCGCAGCCTTTTAAAATACTTGCGCAGCTCAACTTTTTCTTCTGCAATCACCATCAGGAATTCTTAGCGGGGTTTTGGAAGCCGCTGATAGCATTGCGCGCCATTTCGATTACTACGCCCTCGGCAACTTCTACCTTAACGCGTTTTTCGGAAATAGCAGTAATCTTACCATAGATACCGCCAATGGTAATGATTTCGTCGCCTTCCTTCAGGCTGTTTAACAAATCCTGTCTTTTCTGCTGCTCTCTTTTTTGGGGTTTCCACAGCATGAAATAGAATATGCCGCCCATTAAAACAAAGGGCCAGAGAGAATTGAGCAAAGCCATTGTATCTCCACCTTGCATATTGAACACCTCCACATTTTATCACTTCCCGCAAATTCGGACATATTTGCAGGCTCCTCTTGCAAACCTTTTAGTATGCAATAGTTTGGTTTATTTATACCACTTTTATATATTCTCTGTAAATCGGAAAAATCCTTGTTATCAACGATAATTTTCTAAGAATCTTTCGCGGAACTCAGGGAAGCAGTCATTAGCGATTGCCTCACGGATTTCCTTAGCAAAATGCAGCAGGAAATGCAGATTGTGAATAGACAAGAGTCTCAGACCGAAAATCTCCTCTGCCTTGAACAGATGGCGGATATAAGCACGGCTGAAGTTACGGCAGGCATAGCAGTCGCAGCCTTCCTCAATCGGACGGAAATCCTCTGCGTAGGTTGCGTTGCGTACTACCAGACGGCCGGTGTGCGTCATAGCGGTACCGTTTCTGGCAACACGTGTCGGAAATACGCAGTCAAACATATCAACGCCCAGGTTTACTGCCTCTACAATGCAGTCGGCAGTGCCTACGCCCATCAGATAGCGTGCCTTATCCTTCGGCATCAGCTCGGTGGTTTGCGAAAGGATATCGTACATCATCGGCTTAGGCTCGCCTACGGACAGACCGCCGATACCATAGCCGGCGAAATCAAGCTCCGTCAGCTGCTGCACGCTCATGCGGCGCAGCTCGGGATACATACCGCCCTGCACGATACCGAACATGGACTGGTCCTCACGCGTATGCGTTTCCAGACAGCGCTTAGCCCAGCGAGTGGTACGCTCGGTAGAACGCTTGGCATAATCAAAATCTGCGGGATACGGAATGCATTCGTCAAAGGCCATCGCGATATCCGCGCCCAATGCCTCCTGCACCTGAGTAGAAACCTCCGGGGAGAGGAACTGCTTGCTGCCGTCGATATGCGAACGGAACATTACGCCCTCTTCGGTAATTTTGCGCATAGCGCCCAGGCTGAATACCTGAAAGCCGCCGCTGTCGGTAAGCATACCGCGTTTATAATTCATAAACTTATGCAGACCGCCTGCCTTGCGCACCAGCTCATGTCCGGGACGCAAAAACAGATGATAGGTATTCGACAAAATAACCTGGCTGCCCATATCGTACAGCTCTTCCGGTGCCAGAGTCTTTACTGTTGCCTGTGTGCCGACAGGCATAAACATCGGAGTTTCAAACGTACCATGCGGCGTATGCAGGCGGCCGAGACGCGCACCGCTGCGCGGACATTCTTTAATTAGTTCGTAGGTTACTGCGTGTTTAGTCATATGCATCTCCTAAAATTATTTATCAGTGCCTTCGGTTTTGCGGCGAAAGCAAAAAATCTTATTTATTGAGGTCTGTAATAAACATGGCATCGCCAAAGGAGAAGAAGCGATATTTTTCTTCAACCGCCTTCTTGTAGGTCTGCAGCATAATCTCACGGGTAGACAGAGTGCTTACCAGCATCAGCAGCGTGCTCTGCGGCAGATGGAAGTTGGTTACGAGGTCATCCACCAGACGGAATTTGTAGCCGGGGTAGATGAAGATATTCGTCCAGCTGCTGCCGGCGTGCAGCTGACCGTCAGCGCCCGCAGCCTCCAAAGTGCGTACTGCCGTGGTGCCAACCGCAATGATACGGCGGCCTTCGGCCTTCGCCTTATTTACTGCATCCGCAGCCTCCTGAGATACGGTGTAGAACTCCTTATGCATCTTATGGTCCTCAATCTTCGCCTCACTTACGGGGCGGAAGGTACCAAGGCCTACGTGCAGCGTTACAAAAACCTCTTCACAGCCGATATCCTTGATTTTCTGCAGCAGCTCCTTAGTAAAGTGCAGGCCTGCAGTCGGAGCGGCAGCACTGCCGCGCTCACGGTTATAAACAGTCTGATAACGCTCCTTGTCCTCCAGCGGTGCCGTGATATACGGCGGCAGAGGAGTTTCACCCAGACGGTCAAGAATTTCTTCGAAGATACCGTCATATTTAAAGCGTACTACGCGTCCGCCGAAGTCGGTGTGCTCGATAACCTCGCAACTCAATTCATCGCTGAAGTTAATTTTGGCACCAACCTGCAGCTTTTTGCCAGGGCGCACCAGAACCTCCCAGTCGGTTGCATCTCTGCGGGTCAGCAGAAATACCTCGACATGAGCGCCGGTATCCTTCGTGCCGTGCAGACGCGCCGGAATAACGCGGGTATCGTTAAACACCAGCACATCGCCGGGCTTAAGATAATTTACCAGATCATAAAAATGCTTATGCTCAATTTCACCGGTCTTTTTGTCAACAACCAGCAGGCGCGAATGGTCGCGCGGCTCCATAGGATGCTGAGCAATAAGCTCCTGTGGCAAATCATAATCAAAATCAGTTACTAACATGCAAAATTCTCTCTTTTCTTATATATTACAGGACACATAGCTTCCTGCTAACGGACAAGCTGAATTCCGGGATAATAGTGTGCCAGAATCGTTTTATATGTAGCCTTGGCATCGGCGTTAGCCATACCGCGCGCACCCCAGGCACTCAAACCGAGGCCGGAGCCTTTTCCCTTGCCGCGGAAAATAATTTTTTCTTCCTTGCCTCCGCCCAATAAATGGTAGCTGCGCACTAAATTTTTCCAGACGGGCTTTTTCGACTCATTGACCTTAATGCCTATATCCTTGCTGCCTATTTCCATACCGTAATGATCTTCGATAGGCACCTTAAGCGTTTCCGGCACCGGCGTACCGGTTTCGATATCAAATAAGGTGCTGTTCAGACCTAACAGGTCCTGCAGCTCACTGCCGCTGATTTTGACAGCGCCGGCCTCACCTGAAAGGATAATATATTTTACCCGTCCCGTGGGCGTTCTGTCAACACCTGCATCATCAAGCGGTGAGAGGCGTATGCTCGTCAGCTTGCCGGTGGTATAACCGCGCTGCGCTGCCAGGCTTTCCAAAAGCGCCGGAGCAATGCGGCTTTCCCAGGTATATTCCGGGCTGTCGCTGTCGTAATCCTCTACCGACTGCAGATAGCTTACGGCAGTACCGCGCAGATTCAGCGCGCTTTCGGTTCTGCCGCCGCTGCTTGAAGTAGTGACAGCTTCAATTGCCCGACCGTAAGCATCAACCAGATACTGTCCTTTCGTCGCCTGAATCAGCTTCGTCACAGCTTCCTTTTCAATGCGCTTGCCGGTGCCTTCGTAAGGCAGCTCCCTGTCGGTCGCAAGCAAAGCATAGGCTTTATCGCTGTGCTGCATTTTATATAAAGCGTAGCTGCGGGCAGCAACCGCCTGCGCCTTAATAACCTCATCAGGCCATACGGACATCGTTTTGGCCGGCAGTACGCTCGCCAGATAATCCTCCAGCGGCAGTCTGTTGACCACTAAAAGCTTATTGCCCTGTTCGGCCTGCAGTTGAAAATCCCCTTTATAACTGCGTTTATTGATTTGCGGTGACTTTTTGCCTGCCGCCGCAGCAACAACAGCTTCATTACCAAATACATTGTTATCATCAAAAAAAAGCTTTCCCTGCTGTGCATGAATGAAATATTTTCCCTTGGGCATCGTAGTCGTTTTGCCCGCTGAATCACGCACTGTGAATTCATCCTCACAGCTCAGCTCTGCCGTTGCCTGCCCCACCACAATTCCTATACGGATTTGCTCGGCGGCAGCCGCAGCAGAGGCAAATATAAAAGTAAATAACAGTACAGACAGTATCAGTAATTTTCTAAGCATATACTTTTCCTCGATTTGCTAAGTTTAAGAAGAGGAGCAGTGAACATTGAAAAGCTCCCATTAAGGGGACAATGTGAATTGTCCGTATAGCAAGAGAGGCTCCCCTAGGGGGGAGCTGTCACCCGATAGGGTGACTGAGAGGGGTCTGCAGTCTAGTCATTGCCCCTCTCCGTCATCGCTTCGCGATGCCACCTCTCCCCTAGGAGAGGCTTTTCTGCGTCTTGCTATAAACCCTAATTATCTGTTCACCATTTTAATATTTTTGCTTACAACCACAAACTTATCCTGCGTTGCTTCCGCCTTGGGCTTTTTGCGGATTTCGTAGCGGTCGCGCTCGCTGAAGACACAGCCACAGTACTGCTGGCGATACAGCCCCAGCTCCAGGCTGATATCCACACCGCGCTGATAGCCGACGCGGAAGTCCTCGTAATAGAACGGAATACCGAACTCCGCCGCTGCCGCCTCTGCCTCCTTTTTTATCAGCTCATGGCGCTGATAGGGGCTGACGAGCAACGTAGTCGAAAAGGAATCATAGCCGTTTTCTTTGGCAAACTGCGCTGCGTAGCGCAGGCGCATACGGTAGCAGAAGGCGCAGCGCACGGTAGGCTCTGCCAGCATACCGCGGATGCATTCCTCGATAGGATAGCTTTTGTCGATAATAAGATTGTAGCGCTTTTTCTCACAAAACTCCCGCAGGGTGCTCAGCCTGTGCTTGAACTCCTTGTACGGATGAATGTTAGGATTAAAAAACAAAATATCAAAATCTGTTCCCGCCGCCGTCAGCTGCTCCGTAGGGTAGCAGGCACAGGGACCGCAGCAGGCGTGTAATAATAATTTCATTTTTCCTCCTGAGCAGCTATGCTGCTTTACTGATTTTCGGGAAACGGCATTCCCAGATATCTATAGGTTTCGCGTGTTGCCATACGTCCGCGCGAGGTGCGGTTCAGCATTCCCTGCTGCATCAGATAAGGTTCGATTACATCCTCAATAGTTGATGACTCCTCACTCACGGCTGCGGCAATCGTTTCGATGCCGACAGGACCGCCGCCGAAGGTTTTGACGATGGTCGTCAAAATTTTGCGGTCGTTGCGGTCGAAGCCATAGCGGTCAACCTCCAGCTTGGCCAGCGCTTCGTCTGCCAGCTGACGGTCGATAACCTCCACGCCCAGCACCTGGGCGAAATCGCGCACACGCTTCAGCAGACGGTTCGCGATACGCGGGGTGCCTCTGCTGCGGCGGGCAATTTCCAAAGCACCTTCCTTGTCGATTTTTACATTCAGGATTTCCGCTGCACGCGTAATAATAAACTGCAGCTCCTCCGGCTTGTAAAACTCCAGGCAGCACTGCACGCCAAAGCGGTCACGCAAAGGCGCCGCTATCGCGCCCAGGCGCGTAGTAGCTCCGATAAGCGTAAAATGCGGCAGGTCCAGACGCACGCTGCGCGCCGCAGGACCTTTGCCGATAATAATATCTAACGCAAAATCCTCCATAGCGGAATACAAGATTTCCTCTACGGTCTTGGACAAGCGATGGATTTCGTCAATAAACAGTACATCATTGTCGCCAAGGTTGGTCAGAATTGCTGCCAAATCTCCCTGACGTTCAATCGCCGGTCCGCTGGTAACGCGGATGTTGACATTAAGCTCATTGGCAATAATGTTGGCCAGTGTAGTTTTGCCCAGACCAGGAGGTCCGAACAGCAGCACGTGGTCCAGCGCTTCGTGGCGGGCAGCGGCAGCCTTAATGAAAATAGACAGATTATCCTTGACCTGCGTCTGGCCTATATATTCATTTAACAGACGCGGACGCAGGCTGTACTGCCAGCCATCTGCTTCCTGTTCCGCCCCGGCAATAATTCTATCATCAAATTCCATAAGTTCCTCCTAGTAAGCCTTTTGCAGCCTACTGCTGCAGGCTCAAATACCGCCAGACTATTTATCTGCGGGAAATTACTTCATCATCAGCCTTAAGGCCTGCTTCAGAATTTCCTCGCTCGTCTTGGTTTCTGCGCCTTCGATTTTCTTGATTACGGGCATAATCTCGCTGTTGCTGTAGCCTAGGGAAGCAAGCGCTTCGATTGCCTCCGCTACAGCGCCGCTGCCTCCGGCAGCTACCGCCTCGCCGAAGCTGTCACCGCTTTCGGCAGCCACGTGGCCGACCTTGTCCTTCAATTCCAGCAGCAGGCGCTCCGCCGTCTTTTTGCCGATTCCTGGCAGCTTGGTGAGCACCTTGATATCACGGCTCTGCACCGCCAGATAAAAAGCATCAGGCTTGACTGCGGATAAAATACCCAAGGCCATCTTGGGACCTACGCCGCTGATGGTCAGCAGCAGCTCAAAGAGGTCATAATATTCTTGGCTCAAAAAGCCGTAAAGAACAATGGCATCCTCGCGTACCGCGGTGTGAATGTGCAGGCGCACTGCTGCACCCTGCGTCAGCTGTGCCATCTGGGCCGCCGGCATGAAAACACGGTAGCCTACGCCGCCTGCAGTTTCGATTATGCAGTTGTCTATGCCAAGGCTTTCAACAGAGCCCTTCAATGAACCTATCATTTATCTGCCCTCCTGCCATCTGCGCGTAGACGCAGTATTGATGCCGCAGATTGCCGCTGCCAGCGCATCGGCCGTATCATCCGGTTTAATTTTTTCGCGGATATTGAGCAGATGCATCACCATATAGATAACCTGCTCCTTCGTTGCACTGCCTGTGCCTACTACCGACAGCTTAATCTGCATCGGCGTAAATTCCATCACCGGCAGTCCCTTGTTGGCCGCAGCCAAAAGCACAACACCGCGCGCCTGGCCGACAGGAATCGCGGTAGTAACGTTGCGGTTAAAAAACAGCTTTTCGATGCTCAGCAGATCCGGCTTGAAGTGCTCGATAATATCCGAAATATCATCGTAAATCTTCTTCAGCCTCAGCTCCGGCAGCATGTCCTTATCCGTCAGCACCGAGCCGTAAAAAACGGGGCGCAGACGGTTGCCTGTCATATCTACCAAGCCATAACCGCAGATGGCGGTACCGGGGTCAATTCCTAAAACCAGCATAAAAAACCTCTCAAAAAACAGAAAGCAGACATCAACTGCCTGCTTTCCTTTCTGCAACTATGCTTCGCACACATTGCAGTTACTTCGTAATAATAATATTATTCCTCGTCGTCTTCCGGCAAGTCAGCGTTGGTGTAAACGTCTTGTACATCATCGCAATCATCCAATGCGTCCAGCATCTTCTGAACCTTTTCGGCATCCTCACCGGACAGCTCAGCCATAGTATCGGGAACCATGGTGATTTCGGACATTGCAACTTCAATATTGTTATCAGCCAAAGCTTTTTCTACATCGTCATAAGCAGCCGGATCGGTGATAATTTCGAAGCCGTCTTCGCTGCTCTTGATATCCTCAGCACCTGCATCCAGAGCGATCATCATCAGATCATCCTCGCTCACACCGGTTTCGGCGCTTACTGCGAAGATACCTTTTTGTTTGAACATGTAGCTTACGCAGCCGCTGGCACCCAGGTTGCCGCCGTGCTTAGAAAATACGTGACGTACATCGGCAGCGGTACGGTTACGGTTATCGGTCAGGCAGCTGACCATCATAGCAACGCCTGCAGGACCGTAGCCTTCATAGGTAATCTCTTCGAAGCTTTGGCCTTCCAGAGCACCTGCACCCTTTTGGATTGCACGTTGAATGTTGTCTTTAGGGATATTGTTAGCCTTAGCCTTGGACAGAGCCAGCTTCAGCTTCATGTTACCGGTAGGATCTGCACCGCCCATACGAACGGCAATAGTGATTTCACGGCTGATTTTAGTAGTGATTTTGCCGCGCAGAGCGTCAGCCTTGCCTTTTTTATGTTTAATGTTCGCCCATTTAGAATGTCCTGACATTGTAAATTCCTCCAAACTTTCTCTTTGCCATATTTATTTAAGCATTTACCATAATATTTTACCACGCCGGCTGTGTTTTTTCAACCGCAATCGCCGGCAGATAGCTTTATTTTGCAAAAACATCCTTAATACTGTCATAATGCAAAAAGATTCCTGCGCGCGCCAGCTCCTGAATCTCCTCCAAGGTCGCCAGCTTGTATTCCAGTGCTTCATTAGGGCGTATTTTTACCTGCTCCGGTGCAAACGGCAGCGTAAAAAGATAGCAGTCGACGAAATAATTATCACCTTCGCCCGGATTTTCGCGGTGATAGGTCAGCGCCGGTCCACCTGCGCAGACAGAAACATCCAGACCGGTTTCCTCCCACACCTCGCGGTTCACAGCCTCGCGTGAGCTTTCGCCCTCCTGCACCGCACCGCCGGGAACCTCCCACCAGCCGGCAGCCCAGGCCTTCGTCAGCACGCGTCTGGTAATCAGAAAGCGTCCGTCGGTGTTGCGCACAACGCCAAGCACCGTCAGATGATACTCGCCGTCCTGCAGTATCCAGTCATTTTTCTTCATCGTCCGTCCGGTAAGACGGCGTTCACGGTCATAAATATCCCATTGCTCCATGATAAATTCCCCCTCTTAAAGTAAGCGCGTCAAATATTTGAAAATCAGCCAAAAGCCACAGGTCATGGCGAAGGCAATGCTGCCGCTGTCATAATCTATATAACCGAGATACAGACTGTTTAAGCCCGTAACAAAAATCATATTCAGCCACATAAAGCCGTAGGCCCATAATAATATCTGTACCCACAGCGGCGGCTTTTTATAGGGATGAGGCTCATTATTCTTTGTCATGCTTATCTCCCTCATCTAACATCTGTACAGCCTCCAGCTGCTTCTGCAAGCGTGCTGTATAGCGCTTGGTGGTATGCAGGGCGTTCTGCCCCTCCTCCAGCTTTTTGGCTGTTTTATCAAGAGCTGTTTCCAAGCCGGCAAGCTCCTGCTTCACCTTGTTCAGCAGCTGCCAGACCTCGGTAGTACGCTGCTGCACCGCCAACGTGCGGAAGCCCAGCTGCAGGCTGTTCACCAACGCCGCCAGCGTCGTCGGCCCCGCTACGCACACTCTGAATTTCAGCTGCAGCTCCTCTGCCAGTCCCGGCAAGGCCAAAGCCTCCGCAAACAGGCCCTCACTCGGCAGATACATTACGGCAAAATCCGTCGAATACGGCGGGCAGATATATTTTTCGCAGATATCCTTCGCTTCGCTCTTCAAGCGTCGCTCCAGCTGCTTCGCCGCCGCATCCGCCGCCTGCGTATCACCGGCCTCACGTGCCTGCTGCAGGCGCTGGTAATCCTCCAGCGGAAATTTGGCATCAATCGGCAGCAGCACCTCCTGCTCCCGCTGCCCCGGCAAACGCAAGGCATATTCCACACGCAGACCGCTGTGCGGACGCACCTCAGCATTTTCCACATATCTGGCACGGTCAAGAATATCCTTGAGGATATTGCCAAGCTGCATTTCGCCCCAGGTACCGCGCACCTTAACGTTCGACAGAACACGCCGCAGCTCGTCCACACCGCAGGAAAGGCTTTGCATCTGTCCCAAGGACTGGTGCACCTCGCCCAGGCACTTGTTGACCTGCGCAAACTTCTGCTCCAGCGATTGATTAAGGCGCTCGTCCACAGTCATGCGTATACGCTCCAAATTCTGGTCCGTCATATCCGCCAGACGCGCCACACGCTTATCAATCTGCTCGCTCAGCCTGTCGCTCGCCGCCTGGTTTTCCAAGCGTGCCGCCCGCGCCAGTGTGCTCTGCTCGCCACGCAGGTCATACATGCTTTCCGCAAGCCTGCGCTCCAAAAGCTCCAGCCGCTGCGCCGTCATGTCCGCCTTTGGGCGTCCCTGTATCAATAATATTATCACACCTGCCAGCAGCAGGGCTATGACAATCATCAAAGCTATAGCTAATGTACTCATTTTTCTATGCTGACCTCCGTTATTTTTTTATTATAGCAGAAATGCAGTACATAGCCAACATATTAACGAACAAAATTTTCATATTTAACAAGATATTTTCATAATATCACTTTTTTAACAAAATCAGCTTACATCTGCGCCCAAATCGTGTATAATATATTCATACATTATTTATTCCAACGAGGTATTACGTTATATGATAGATGAAAGTCCTAATCTCAACTCTGCTGATAAAATTCTTGAGGCCGCAACCAAGCTGTTTGCCATGGACAGCTTCGCTGCCGTGTCCATCAAGCAGATTTCTGTTGCCAGTGGCGTCAACAGTGCGTTGATTTCCTATTATTTCGGCGGCAAAAAGAATTTATATCAGGAGGTTTTATATACCGAGGCCGAAAAATTTCTGAAGCTGCAGGACAAAATCCGCCAGCAGCCAGGTTCACCGCTTACCAAGCTGCGTACCTATGTAGACGGCATTGCCGAAATGCAGCAGCAGAACCCCTATAACATTCACCTGATTTACCGCGAGCTACTGACTCCGCAGCCCATGTTTGAAAACTACGTGCGCAGCAAGCTGTACCGCATCCATCAGTTCATGACCGAGCTGGTTGAGGAAGCGATTGCCTGCGGCGAAATCGTTGCGGATATCAAAGCAACCCACGTTGCCTTCACACTGGAAGGTATTATCATGTTCTTCTTTTTGATGCATAGCCATATCTGCGAGCTAGGCAATTTCCAAAACGGCGCTGAGCTTGATTACCTGCTGCAGGCACTCAACACCTACCTTGCGTCACTTAGTAAAAAGTAAATATATTCCTTAAATAAAGCTGCTTCAAAGCAGCTTTATTTTTGTTTACAACTTTGTTGCTTGACGCTATCTTCTTTAGAACCTATAATTTAATTGAACGATTAAAAATTTTACAACGATAAAATTATTCTGCAAGGGAGCTGTTAAATCATGCAGTCTATTATGGAAAAACTTCCCAAACTTCCTGATAAAAAGAAACTTGTTGCCGGAGCTGCCGTTGTCGTACTGGCAGCCGCAGGCTGGCAGCTTTACAGCAGTATTACACATAAGCCGCAGGAGGCAAACTACATCCCCATCGTCCGGACAATGACGATAGGCGAAAGCATTGTCGATTCCTCTGCTGTTTATCCCGGTGAGGTGCGCGGGCGCTACGAAAGCCAGCTGGCCTTTCAGACTGCCGGCAGAATCGCTTCCCGTCTTGTCAACGTAGGTGACCGGGTACATGCCGGCCAGATTCTGATGACGATTGACCCGAAGGATGTAAACCAAAGCGTGGAAGCCGCTAATGCACAGCTGGCATCCGCAGTTGCCAACCAAAAGCTGGCAGCTGACAATGCGGCGCGCTTTAACAAGCTGTATGCCGGCGGTGCTGTGAGCGAAGCAACGCGCGACCAGTACAACACCCAGTTGGAGGCAGCCAATGCTGCGCTGCGCCAGGCACAGGCCAACGCCAACGCCAGCGGCAACCAGCTGAGCTACACGCAGCTGACGAGTGATGCCGACGGCGTTGTGGCAGCCATCACCGGCGAAGCAGGCCAGGTAACGGCAGCCGGTACGCCGATGGTCACCATCGTGCGCAGCGGTGAGCGTGAAATCCAGATAAACGTGCCGGAAAACGTCAAGCTGAGCGTAGGCCAGCAGGCGGAAATCAGCTTTTGGGCGCTTCCCGATGTTACGGCGAAGGGCACTGTCCGCGAAATATCGCCTATTGCCGACAGCATTACACGTACCTATAAGGTGCGCGTTGCTGTGCCGCAGCTACCTGCAGCAGCGAAGCTCGGCATGACTGCCAAGGTAAGCTTTAAGGACGCTGCGGCAGCAGCGGACGAGCTGGTTATCCCAGCTACCGCACTGTATCAGGTAAACGGCAAGACACAGGTCTGGCTGGTACGCAATAACCGCGCTGTGCTGCAGGACGTTAAGGTTGCCGGCTATGTAGGCAACAACGTGCGTCTGGCAGGCGGCTTAAACAAGGGTGATATTCTGATAACCGCCGGCCTCAGCAAGCTTGTCGATAATCAACAGGTGCGTCTGACCAAAGGCGGTGATATCTGATGTCAAACAACGAAAAGCATCATGCGAACTGGGCAGAATGGGCTATTAACCATCGCCAGTTAGTTTACTTCTTCGCTGTGCTTGTGCTGATTATGGGTATGTTTTCCTTTAAATCGCTCGGACGCAGCGAGGACCCCAGCTTTGCCGTCAAGCAGATGGTAGTATCCGCAGCCTGGCCCGGCGCCAGCGCCAAGGATGTTGAGATGCATCTGACCAATACGCTGGAAAAGCAGATTCAAAGTCTGCCGCAGGTTAAAAAAATCACCAGCTATTCGCGTCCCGGCGTCTGCGTTATTACCGTAGCGCTCAAGGATGAGGTTGCCGGCAACACGGTACGTCAGCGCTGGCTGGAGCTGCGCAATATCGTCAACGACGGCAAAAAGGACTTGCCGTCGGGTACCGTAGGTCCGTTTTATAACGACCGTTTTGATGATGTTTACGGCAATATCTACGCAATTACCGGTGACGGCTTCACCTATGAGGATATGCGTAAATACGCCGAAAAAATTAAGCTCGACTTCTTCAGCGTGCCTGATGTCAAAAAGGTTGAGCTGGTGGGCGTTCAGCCGGAGAAAATCTTCGTGCAGATGCAAACCGCCAAGCTATCGCAGCTTGGCCTGGATATCAACAGCATTGCCAACACCATCAAGGCGCAGACCTCGGTCAATGCCAGCGGTATGATTGAGGCCGACACAGCCAACTCCTACCTGCGCATTACCGGCAGCCCCGACAGCGTAGAAAATATTGCTGCCATCCCCATCAATGCCAACGGACGTGTCTTCCGCCTGGGCGATATCGCAACCATCACCCGCGGTTATGCAGACCCGCCGGAAACAATGATGTACTATAACGGCAAACCCGCAGTCGGCATTGCTCTTTCTATGGAGGACGGCGGCGATAACATTAAGCTTGGTGAAAATCTGGCCAAGGAAATCACCCGCATCCAAAAGAAGCTGCCGCTCGGACTGGAGCTTAATCAGGTTGCCAACCAGCCTGAGGTAGTAAAGAAATCCATCAGCGAATTCTCCGAAAGCCTTTACGAGGCAATTATCATTGTGCTGGTAGTCAGCCTGATGACACTCGGACGCCGCAGCGGTTACGTAATTTCCTGCTGCATCCCGCTGATTTTGTTAGGCTCCTTCTGTGCAATGTTCGCTTTGGGCATTGATTTACATAAGGTATCCCTGGGCGCACTGGTTGTTTCCCTGGGTATGCTGGTCGATGACGCCATCGTCGTTGTTGAGCTGATGGAAGTAAAAATGTCCGAAGGCATGCCGCGTAAGGAAGCAGCCTCCTACGCCTTCAAAACCTGCGCCTGGCCGCTTTTGACAGGCACCACCATCACCTGCCTCGGCTTTATGCCGATTGCCTTCTCCAAGGCCAGCGCTTCGGAATTTGCCTACAGCCTCTTCCCGGTTATGACCGTAACACTGATGCTGTCCTGGCTTGTTTCCGCAACCTTGGCGCCGGTATTGGGCTATGAATGGATACGTCCCACTGTTATCAAGCAGGAATCTTATGACAACAGCTTCTACCGCGCCTTCCGCAAGCTGCTGCACTGGGCATTAGGACACCGCATCACGGTTATCGGTATTACTCTGGCGATGCTGGGACTTTCCATGTTCATGCTGCGCTTCGTCAGCCAGGAATTCTTCCCCGCCTCCGTACGTCCGGAGCTTTTAGTAGAGCTTAATATGCCTGAGGGCAGTTCGATTAAAACTACAGATGCCGCAGCACGCAAGCTGACGAATCTGATTAAAGACGATAAAGAATTAGACCACGTTTCCACCTACGTAGGCGAAAGCGCACCGCGCTTTGTGCTAGTAATCGACCCGGTACAGCCGCGCGATAACTATGCACAGCTCGTAGTTGTTGCCAAAAGCGTTGAGGACCGCAAAAAACTGGAGAAACGCATCAGTGAACTAGCCGCCGAACATTTACCGGAGGCTATCGTCTACTCCCGCTCGATTCCGCTCGGTCCGCCTGCTCCCTATCCTGTTATGATCCGCGTCAGCGGCAACAACGACGCGCAGGTTAAGGAATATGCGCAGAAGGTGCGCAAGGTGATGGCCGCCAACCCCTATGTCAACATGACACGTCTTGACTGGCTTGAGCAGACCAACGCCGTTAAGCTGAAGGTCGACAATGACAAGCTGCTGCAAATGGGGCTCACACGTCAGACTGTGGCCAACGCTCTGCAGGCACAGGTATCCGGTTATACCGTGGCAACCTATCTGGAGGGCGACCAGCAGATTGGTATCGTTTTCCGCCTGCAGCCTGACCAGCGCGCAGATATTTCGCAGCTGGAAACTATCTCCATTCCTACGAGCCAGGGTGCTGTGCCGCTGTCACAAATTGCGCATCTTGACTACACCAGTGAGGATAACATCATCTGGCGCCGCAACCTGCGTCCTACGATTACCGTCAACGGCGGTATTGTTGACGGCGTTACCGGCAATGATGTCACCAAGCAGGTGTATAAGGAGCTGGAGCCGTTGCGCAAGGAGCTGCCTGCCGGCATGAGCATTGAGGTCGGCGGTTCGCTGGAGGACAGCAACGATACATTGAATTATCTGATGAAGCCGATACCGCTGATGCTGCTGCTGATTGTCGTTCTGATTATGCTGCAGATGCAGGATATCCGCAAGCTGCTGGTTATTATGCTGACGGCGCCGATGGGTATAATCGGCGTTATCTTCGGCCTGCTGCTGTTTAATTCCGCGTTGGGCTTTATGGCGGAGCTGGGTATTCTGGCGCTCACCGGTACAATTATCCGTAACAGTATGGTGCTGGTTGACCAGATTCAGCAACATCTTGATGCCGGGATGGAGCCTGCCAAGGCGATTACGGAATCAGCAATTGTGCGTTTCCGTCCGATTATGCTGGCAGCCTTCACTACGGTACTGGGATTGATTCCTATGTTCGCCAGCCAGTTCTGGAATGCGATGGCTGTAGCTATTGCCTGCGGCCTGACCGGGGCAACGCTGCTGACGCTGGTGGTACTGCCGGTGCTGTATGCGATTGTCTTTAAGGTGAAAGCAGAATAGAGCTGAGATTGGTTTATAAGAAATTACTAAAACCCATGTCCCGCCGAAATCGGCAAGACATGGGTTTTCTGTGTTCTCAGTGCATGCTTTAAGCGCGTGCGCTATTTTATTATCTTCTGCAGTATGCCTGCATCTGCTCCAGCAGGAAGTCTGCTCCCTTTTCACCCATAAACGGCATGTGCGTAGCCACAGCGCTGTTCATAAACGGTGCGCTGATAAGCACCTTCATATTATCTGCATCAGCCTGCAACAGTGCCACATCATCTGCCAAAATAAGCGTATCATGCAAGCCACGGATTACCTGCAGCCAGTCGCTTTCCTCAGCGTAGGCTTCCACATCTGCCGCCGGCTCGGCAATCGCCTTCAGGCTGTGCGCACACATTTTGTGCAGTACAGTGATGCCGCCCTGCTCCAGAAAGGCACTCACGCCCTGTACCAAATCATAATCGCCCTTAACTACAGCCTTCTTTGGCTTGTTGTTACCCATCATAGTGAAAAGACTGAGTCTGGAAAGGCTCTTTTCCTTTGTTTGCAGGCGTAGCAGTACCATAGAATCCGGCTCCCTGCCTACCGCTTCTCCAACCTGCGCCAAAAAGCTCAACGTACCGTTGTAACCGTAGGGAACAGCGTAAACATACGGCGTGCCGAATTTTTCCTGCAGATATTTGGCAGCCGCAAGACCTTCGTTGCCCAGCACAATATTCACCTGTGCCAGGCCCATATCCTCCAGCTCCTCCACGCTCGTGTCGCAGCAAAGGCAGGCATTGCAGCTCAGTCCCAACGCTTCATCCAGCAGGCTTTTCACTTCCCAAATATCGCTCGCCATGCGGTAGCGCCACACAGAGGCGCCAATAATATTATACACGCCTTTTTCTGCTGCAACGCCCTTTTTCGGCAGATTGCGCACGAGCAGCTTATATGTTTCTGCCAAGCCGATACTGTAATCACCGCGGAAGCCTCCCTGTTCAAAGGCTACCAGCTTGGCCTTGACCTCATTTTGCATATAGCGGCACACGCCCTTGATGTCAGTTCCGATGACGGCAGTCACGGAAGAGGCTACGACGAAGATAACCTTCGGCGCATAGCTTTCATCCAATTCAACGATGGCATCCTCCAGGCGTGTTACGTCACCCATTACAACATCGTCCTCGCTCATATGCGTAGTGAACATGCGGTTTTGAAAGCGCAAGCCCAAGCCGCCGTATAAGCCCATGCTGTAATGCGTAGTACCCGCAGGGCCGTATTCCAGTACAATAGCTCCCTGAACGGCCAGAAGGCTCCAGATAATTCCCATTCTGTCCGACGGTGTCGGTAAAAATCTAACTAAGCTCACAGGCCTGCCTCCTTTCTGAATACTTTGGCATCAGCCACAGCCTGCTGCAAAATTTTCAGCAGGAAGGTGTTGCATTCAAAGCCCAGCATTTTTCCTGCCGGGTCGCTGTGCAGCTGCGCAATTCCCTTGCGGCGCAAACGTTCACCAAATTCATGTCCTATGTAAATCCACGGATGCAGTACATCATAAACATATTGCAGCGGTGCTATATTAGCAGCCTTGCAGACATACGGGTCGGTAGTCGCCAGAATGCCTTTGATATCCTCAAAATGCTCTTGGCGCAGCTTGTTGTTCTGAATCAGCTGCGGCACAAGGCCTAAACGGCACAGATAGCTGTTAAGCTCAAAGCAGTCGTACTGCGTATTGCCGAAAATATACAGCACCCCCTGCACAACAGGCATTGTTTCCTGTTCCAACGCCTTGCATTCGTCGAATTTCGCACTGACCTCCGCAGGCAGCGGCAGCTCCAGATAAGCAAACAGATGCTGATAGGCCTGCAGAATCTTTTCCGGTGCGGCAAAGCGGTTGAAGTAAACATAAGGAATGTTATACTGCTCCTGCATAGCCTGCGCCAACGGCAGAGCAATATCATTGACAACAATATTGACCTTTGCTGCCGGAGCATGACGAATATCATCACTTGTGCAGCCGCTTGGCAGCTGTACGCCGATTTTCACGCCGGACTTTTGCAGCAGCGCATAAAGCTCCGTATCTGCAAAATCTCCGAAGCGCTGTCCCAAAACGTTGACACTGCCATCACCTTTCTGCGGCTGCATGATGCTTTGGCAGGCTGTAATCGCACGTTCGAAGCCGGGGAAATGATCCTCACATTTAAAGTGCTCGGTATGCACCGCCATCACAGGAATGCTGTACTGCTTTGTCAGCTCCTCGGCAATCGCATCATAATCATCACCGATGACCTCAATGACGCAGGTAGTCACAAGCATAACGCACTTAGGCCGGTATTCTGCCACAATCTCCTTAAACGCCTTATGCATGCTTTCCGCACTGCCAAAGGTTACATCATGGCTGTTCAATACTACCGAAACGCAACGTCCGTTAATGCCACCGTAGCGGTCGCTGAGAGTCAGGCTTTTAGTATAATAGCTGCATTCATCCGTCCCGACGATAATCAGCAGACAATCCTTAATACCGCCTGCAATCATAGTAGCGCCCATCAGAGGGCAGTGGGTACCGGGAAAAAGCGCTGTTGTCAGCTGCGGAATATTCTTTATTGTCTGCACTCTGCTCAACCGGTTCAGACGGCCTAAAAGCTCGTTGCCGTCCATGCCCACAGCCTGCGGCGGCAGGCCCAGCTTTTCCTGCAGCTTGCGTCTTGCCTTTTCTTGTAAATCCATATTTTTCTCCTATTCCTCTTCGTCCTCACTCATAGCCAAAACCCGTTCGGCCAGTTCGTTATATACCTGTACCATAGGAGAATCCTTCACAAACTCACTGACGGTACCGCCCTGATTTTCGGCAATCTGGATATCGCCGCTGCGCGGAACATACTTCACAACCTCGGTGCCGATTTCCTCCGCAGCCTTTGCTACCAGCTCCTGCTCGTTCTCAATGTTTTTGGCGTTGAGAATGATGCCCTTCAAGCGTGCGTAGCCGCGACGGCCGAAGTTTTTGATAGCCTGGGCAATGTTGCTTGCCGCATAGAGGGCCATCATTTCGCCGGAGGATACAATAAATACCTCGCGTGCGTAGCCACCGCGAATAGGCATAGCAAAGCCGCCGCAGACTACGTCACCCAATACGTCATAGATAACGATGTCAGGCTTATAGGTTTCAAAGGCCTCCAGCTCTGCCAGCTTTTCAAAGGCAGAAATAATACCGCGGCCTGCGCAGCCGATGCCCGGAGTAGGTCCGCCGGCCTCTACGCACAGTACGCCGCCGAAGCCTTCAAAAACGATGTCCTCTAGTTTCAAGGCTTCGCCTTTTGCTTTCAGTTGTTCTAACACTGTGGGGATGCGTTTGCCATCCATAATGTTTTTGGTGCTGTCACTCTTCGGGTCACAGCCTACCTGCATAACCTTGTAGCCCTTTAAGGCCAGTGCTGCCGATAAATTGGAGGTGGTGGTGGATTTGCCGATACCGCCCTTACCGTAAATTGCAATTTTTCTCATAACCTTCTCCTTTTATGTTTTGTAATAGCCGGGAAATGTTTTGAACATAAACTTTCCCCATACCATATATTTACATATTCTAAAAAACAAGCAGGAACTATTTTTCGTAGTTCACTGCTTGTTTTTTTATTATAGGGTTGTGCGCATAATACGTTTTAATTCTTCCAGATTTTTCATCACATATTGACTGGAGCAATGCATATATTTCATCGGCACAATAACAACCTTGCCGGTTTGTACGGCTGAAACAGTCTGATAGCTGGGATCATTCAAAATTTCTTCCTTGCGTATCTCGGCATTTTTGTGTTGTCCGCCAAAGGACCAGTCCAACACTATTATTCTTTTGGGATTCATAGCAATAATCTGTTCCTTGCTAAGATAGGAGGACTGCGGGAAATCGTACTTTGCAGCCAGATTTTCAATATTACATGCTTCGCAGATGCTGGCAGGCATCGAGCCCTTTTGACCGATACCGCCGTTAGGATGAATCAGCAGAACACTTTCGATTTTCTGTCCACCGGCAGAAGCCTTAAGATATGCGGCAACCTTTTCTGCCAGGCTGTCGGCAGCAGCCTTAGTATCTGCTACCTCACCCACAATTTTAATATAATCCGGAATTTCCTGTATAGTTTTCGGCTGACGCAATACACAGGTCTTAACGCCCACACTGTCAAGAGTATCTGCCAGCTCATTAGCTCTGCCTTCAGTCAGAATAACAAGATCCGGGTTAAATTTCATAATCTGCTCAGGATTATTTTCGCATACAGGTATGCCCTTCAGCTTTTCGTAGCAGTTCGACAAATCCTCTTCCCTTGCCCACATATCCGTAGCAATTATCCGTTCTGTCGGTATAAGGTCCGTCAAAATATCTGTAGCGCTGTAATTTAAGCAAACTATTCTTTTAGGTGCTGATGCAAAGGTTATCTTTTTGCCTCTGGCATCAACAACAGTATAACCGCTGCCCTGCTCCTGCGAGGACAAGGCCTCCTTGCCACAACCGGTGACTAACAATAAGGACAATGCCATTATTACCAGAAACAGCTTTTTCATTGTTCACCTTCAAAGCATTTTATTAAAATGTTCTTTCATAAGTAATGAACCAGTCACGGTACGGCAGCAGACAGCCTCTGGAAGCAGCCATCTCTTCGGTTCTGTTCAGAATGTTGTTGACAGCAAATTTCACGCTGTTTTCTTTATCGAACTGATAAGTAGCATTAAAGCTCAGATATTGCTTGATGCCATTGCCGGAATACGGTGCGTAAGACAGATAACGCATAGCAGCATATTGATGTAACAGATTGGTTGCCAGCTTGCCGTTTTTATAGCCTAAAACGCTGTTAATCAGCAGCTTATCATCGCAGTTTCTGAAATCGGCACCAGGTTTATCAATCTGCTTAGGATCGGAATATGCAACAGAGGTCTTGAAGCTCCAGTGGTCGCTCAAAACGCCTTCATAGGAAACCTCTAAGCCGGTGTTTTTGAATTTATTGGCATTGACAACCATGCTGTGGTCATCGTCGATTTTCTGCGTAAAGATTCTGTTGCTGATATCCAGATGGTACAAAGAAACCTTTAAGAATTCACGCGGAGACAACAGCTTCTTCCAGCCGATTTCATAGTTCCAGCCGGTTTCGGGGCCAAGGTCATCATTAAAAATCATAGAATCGCTGTCGGAATATTGGTCACCGATGGTAGGCATACGGAAGGATTTGTTGACGTTCAGGAATACGGTATCCTTATTGTTAAGCTTGTGCAGTAATTGTAAGGACGGCAGGAATTCATTCTTCATATCATCATACATTACTTCACGGCCGCCGAAGGATAAGGTTGTTTTATCGGTCATATTGTCAACTGCCTGAATATATACAGCCTTTCTGTGACGTTTAATCATATCCAGACCGAAGGAGGTGCCCTTAACGTTGCCATGAGAATCTGCTTCCAAAGCCATTTCTGCACCGGTAGTAATGTTAAACTTGCCGATATCGAAATTATATTTAGCGTCTACGCCATAGTTCCAGCTAGTTCTGCGCAGGGAACTCTTGGGCATCAGCTCATAAGCTGCGTTATAAGCATCATTTTTGTATTTACGTTTCTGACCGAAGACGGTAACATCCAAACCTTTATTATTATATGCTACATTCAGGTCATGGAATAAAATATTTGTTTCATTAGAGCCGGTCTTCTTTAAGGCTTTAAACTTATCGTAATTATTCTGATTATCAGTTAGCATATATCTCATAGATAAGTTATCATTAGGCTTATATTTTAACATAACACTGTTTTTCTCCATCCACTTGCCTTGAGATGTTTTCTTAGCAGTGTACCAGTTGCGTTCCGCAATTCTGTCATGAGTATATGCCATACCGAATTTATCTTCGCTTACATTCAAGGTAGCCAGACGCTTGCCTCTGCTGCCGTAGCCTGCACTTGCGGAAATTTGCGGAGTCTGCTTGGTAACAATATTGATAACACCGGTCAAGGTATCGGTGCCGTAAAGAACTGCGCCGGTACCGCGGATGATTTCGATTCTTTCAACAGCATTAACGGGAATAGCGTCCAGGTTACCGAAGCCCTGCATATTTAAAGGAACACCGTCAACCAGAATAGTCGGGTTACGGCTTGCGCCGGTCAAACCTCTCATACCAAACGTAGAGCCAACACCGGTAGGTTGAGCGGCAATTGCGCCCGCTGCATATTCCAGTACTTCCTGTACGTTGCTGCCGTTGTAGTTTTTAATATCTTCCGCAGTGAAAATTTCAGTAGTAGCGGGAGTATTCAGCTCCTGCTTAATTTTCTCCTGAGAAGCTGTTACGACAATTTCGTCCAAATTATATTGATCCAGCTTTTCTGCTGCAAAGCTTACGCTTTGAGGCAAAATTCCCAAAATCATGAATAAAGCGGCAACTTTTTTTCGGTTCAGTTTCAACATAAAAATACAATACCTCCTAACAACTTCATCAAACACTCATACACTTATCTAATGCTTATACTCTAGCATTATTATGTTGTTTATGTTATGATGATACGGTATACTCCATATAGTAACTATAATGTCAATAGGAGAGATTTTTAAATGATAGATAAGCGCAATTTCTTTTACGCAAGTGACTTGGCGCAATTATATAACATATCCAAGCAGACGCTGATTTTCTACGATAAAAAGGATTTGTTTAAGCCTGATTATGTAGATTCGAATGGTTATCGCATGTATTCGCTAAAGCAGTTTTTCATCTTGGGAATTATTTTGGATTTGAAAACAATGGGCTTCCACCTTAACGATATAAAGAATTTTTTGGAGCACCGCACCCCTGAAGATACGCTTTCTCTGCTCAATAAGCAATTACATAAATTGACAAAGCAAATAGAGCTCACTACAAAATTATGTGATAATATAAAATCTAAAATTAATACTATAAACATCTACAATGATTGCAAACTGAACGAAATTACCTTGTCCTATAGAGAAGAGGAATATTTTTTGGTAAGCGAGGATATTCTGCTTTCTTTACCGCAAAAGGAACGTTTTTTAGCTGCTGCCACCCTGCTGAATTCGGCTGTCGACCAAAACGGGCTTAAAGAATATAGTATCAGCGGTTTTATTTTTAATGAAACAATTACCGATTTTTCTCCGAAATCCTACAAAGTTTTCTGCAAGACTAATAAAAAAAGGCACAATTACATAAAGCCTTACGGCCTGTATCTGCAAATCTGCGTTAATACCAATTTTGCCGATGCGGTAAATACAGCAAAACCGTTTTTAACTAAATTTTGCCAAGCACTAAATTTAAAAACAAATAATATTATTTATATCAAAACATTAAGAAATTACTGGTCAACCGATTCGCATGACAACTTCATTTCTAAAATAGAAGTACCCGTATTATAACCGGATTATAGTAAGTATAATGTTCGCATGAAAAGTTCCCTCCCTTGACATTCCCCTGTATTTCAAGTAAACTTAAACTAAGTTCTTCAAAACCGCAAGTAAGCATAAGCATCCGGCTCATTTACCTGCGGACAATTAAATAAGCAGTATATCCTGCAGATGCATCTTTTCTGCAGAAGCTTAAGCAAGGCCATTTATCTGGTACATTCTAAGAGTAGTACGAACTGACGATTTTTAATCGTCATGGTACTGCTCTTTTTTGTTTTTGCGCTGCTTATGTATTTTTTATTGCATCTGTGTTAAAATGAAAGGAGAGAAACCATGCAAGACCTTCTAACAAAATTTGAGAACCTGACGATTCAAAGTGACTTCATCTTCAAAAAGGTTATGTCGCGCAAGCGCATTTGCAAGCATCTGTTGGAGGAGCTGCTGCAGATTGAGATTGCGGACATCAAGTACCTGGAGGCAGAAAAGACGCTTGAGCCTGAGTACACCAGTCGCGGCATCCGCCTTGATATCATCGTAGCGGACGATAAAAATACGCACTATAATCTGGAAATGCAGGTAAAAAACAAAAAGAATCCCCAAACCAAAGCCTTCGTCCTGCCCAAACGCTCGCGCTATTATCAAGCGCTGCTTGATTTTGATTTGCTGCAGAAGGGACAGCCGTATGACCTGCTGCCACCGACCTTTATCATTTTTATCTGCGTTTTTGATTTCTTTGAACAGGGTAATTATGTCTATACCTTTAAAAAATGTTGTCTGGAAAATCGGGAGTTGGAGCTTCCTGATGAAGCAACCACTATGCTGTTGAATACTAAGGGTACGCATGGCGATATTTCTAAGGACATCAAGAGCTTTTATGATTATGTAAACAACCACATTGTAACTACTGATTTCGCCAAGCAGATTGACGATGAAATCAGCTATCTCAAATTGGATACGAAAGTGAGGCGGGAATTTATGCTTATGGAAGCACGTTTGTTAGATGAAAGACGTGAAGGTATTGCCGAAGGTGAAGCAAATGCCAATATCGCTACTGCTAAGCGCATGTTGGCTAAGGGATGCTATTCTCTCGAGGTCATCGCTGAGCTTACAAATTTATCTCTCGCTGATGTGGAAAAGCTGAAGGAAGACGCTTAACCACTCTAATACTGATTTCACTAAACAGATTGACGATGAAATCAGCTATCTCAAATTAGATACGAAAGTGAGGCGAGAATTTATGCTTATGGAAGCACGTTTGTTAGATGAAAGACGTGAAGGCGAAGCTGTGGGTATTGCCAAAGGCAAGGAAATCGGCCTTGTTGAAGGTGAAGCTATCGGTCTTGCTAAAGAGAAACTCGCTACTGCTAAGCGCATGCTGGCCAAAGGCTGCTATTCTCTCGAGGTTATCGCTGAGCTTACAAATTTGTCTCTCGCTGATGTGGAGAAGCTGAAGGAAGAAGCTTAAGCACGTAAAGCAAGCCTAATACAAAAATAAAAAATTAAACCCAAACTCAAAAACCCATGTCCCGCCGAAATCGGCAAGACATGGGTTTTCTGTATTCTCAGCGCACGCTTTAGCAACAGCATGCGCTATTTTATTATCTTCTGCAGTACGCCTGCATCCGCAAGCCTCTGCTTTACTCCTTCTGATACAAATCATAATAACGCCCTTTGCGCGCCAGCAGCTCCTCATGGCTGCCGCACTCCGCAACAGCGCCCTCGTCAAGCACCACAATCTTGTCCGCATGACGGATGGTGGAAAGACGGTGCGCAATAATCAGCGTGGTACGTCCTACCGCCAGCTCGTCGAGCTCCTTTTGTATCTGCTGCTCAGTAATATTGTCGAGTGCGCTTGTAGCCTCATCCAGCACTACTACCGGAGGATTTTTGAGGAAGACACGCGCAATCGCCAAGCGCTGCTTCTGGCCGCCGCTCAGCTTCACGCCGCGCTCACCCACCTCGGTATCGTAGCCTGCAGGCAGCTTTTGAATGAACTCATCCGCCGCAGCCGCCTTCGCTGCCGCCTGCACCTCATCCGCTGTCGCATTCGGTTTAGCGTAGGCTATGTTATAGCGCACGCTGTCGCCGAAGAGAAAGACATCCTGCTGCACCAGGCCGATTTGCCTGCGCAGCGACTCCTGCGTAAATTCACGGATATCGCTACCGTCCAGCAGAATTCTGCCGCTCTGCGGCTCGTAAAAGCGCAGCAAAAGGCTGGCAATAGTTGTTTTGCCTGCTCCCGTAGCGCCCACAAAGGCCACAGTTTCACCTGCTGCCACGCTCAGCGAAAGGTTGCGGATAACAGGTCTGCCGTCAGCATAGGCAAAGCTGACGTTATCAAAGGTGATATTACCATTGCAGGGCGGGCAGATTTTAGCATCCGGTGCATCGGTAATCTCAGGCTTTTCCTGCAGCAGCTCATAAAAACGCTTGAAGCCTGCCATACCGCGCTGATATACCTGAATGAAGCCTAAAAGCTGCATCAGCGGTTTCATAAACAGGCCCACGTAGAGGAAGAAGGCCACCAGCTCGCCGAAGCTCATCAGCCCCTGATTTATCAGCAGGCCGCCCACTACTAATATCGCCACATTGATAAAGTTGCTGAAGAAAATCATACTGCCGACGAAATAGGATGTTATTTTGAAGGATTTTTTGCATACTTTCAGATAGGCATCCGCCTTTTCCATAAACTGCGCCATATCGCTGCGCTCACCGGCGAAGGCTTTGATCAGACGCACGCCGTTAATGCTTTCCGCAGCCTTGCCTGTTACCTCGCCCATTGCCACACGATTAGCAAAGAAGGCCCTTTTCATGCGCAGATTGACGAAAACGGTATGCACCGCCTTCAGCAAAAGCAGGAAGGCAATAAGGCTGCCCAGCATAGGATTCATGTAAATCAGAATAACCATCGTGCCAAGCATCGTCAGCCCACAGACGATAAGATCAATCGGCGCATTGCCTGCGAAGCCGTTAATTTCGCTCAAATCGCTGGTGAGGCGCGAAAGCAACTGGCCGCTTTTGTTTTTATCGTAAAAGCCGAAGGACAGCTTCTGCAGATGGCTGAACAAATCGCGGCGCATATCGCGTTCCATGGAATAGCTCATGGACTGCGCCCAGTAGATGATGCTGAAATGCATGCCGAAGTTTACCAGATACATGGCAAGCAGTACTGCCGACCATTCAAGGAGCAGCGGCAGATTTTTAAGCGGCAGCTGCTGTTCCAGCATCAGCTTCACTACATAGGGAAAGAACAGCTCGAGCAGCGCACGCAGCAGCGAGCCTATCACGAGAAAGAGCAAAATGCCCTTATACGGTTTATAATAGCTGAGAAATGTTTTGAACATAAAGCTTTCCTATCCTCTATTCATATATATTCTAAAGCGCGGACAGCAGCTTTTGCCAGAACGCTGCCGCGACGTTATATACTTTCTTTTATGATGATACAGTCTACACTATATAGCAGGTATAAAGTCAATAGGATGTGTTCTTAAATAATATCATAAAGCGAGCTATTTGCCAATTGCTATAACACAAGCGCTTCACTAAAAAACTGCCTTTCCTAAAATCGGAAGGCAGTTTTTGGTGTTGCTTAAGCCTTATTCGGCAAGCAGCTTGCCTGCTTCCGCCAGCTTGGCCATTGCTTCGTCATCGGGAGCACCCAGCGCCAGTACGCCGTCTGCTACAAGCGTCGCACCCGCATCCTTAACGCGTGCTTCCCAGTCCTGCATGTAGCTTCCGCCCCAGCCATAGGAGCCGAAGAGCGCTACCTTTTTGCCTGCCAGCTTGCCTTCAAGCTCGGTGAAGAACGGCTCGAATTCGCATTCCTCCAGCACCTCTGCGCCCATTGCCGGGCAGCCCAGTGCCAGAGCGTCATAGCCTGCAGCCTCGTCAGCAGTGATTTCGCTGACATTTTTTTCAACAGCCTCCGCACCGGCAGCGTTGATTGCTTCCGCAACAGCGTCAGCCATCATTTGTGTGTTACCGGTACCGGTCCAAAAAATTACAGGAATTTGTTTCATGATAGTGTCCTCCTTTTGCTTTAAACTTTACTTTTGATAATAACCCTGGATTTGCTCCAGCAGGAAATCTGCACCCTTTTCGCCCATAAACGGCAGATGTGTTGCCACTACGCCGTTCATAAACGGTGCGCTGACGAGCACCTTCATATTGCTGTCATCCGCCTGCGAAAGTGCCACATCATCCGCGAAAAGCAGCGTGTTACGCAGCTCACGGATTTCCTGCAGCCATTCGCCCTCCTCGGCGTAGGCTTCTACGTCTGCCGCAGGCCCAGTGATGGCCTTCAGGCTGTGTGCGCACATTTTGTGCATCACGGTAATGCCTGCCTGTTCCAGAAAAGCGCCCACACCCTGCACCAGGTCATAATCACCCTTAATTACGGCCTGCCTTGGCTTGCTGCCGCCCATCATAGCAAACATGCTGAGCATGGACATGCCCTTTTCCTTCATTTTGATGCGCATCAGCACTATGGGCTCAGGAGCTTTGCCAACTGCTACGCTTACCTGCTCCAAAAAGCTTACGATGCCGCTGTAGCCATAGGGAACGGCATAAACATATGGCGTGCCGAACTTTTCTTCAAGATATTGGGCAGCGGCAAGGCCTTCGTTGCCCAGCACAATATTTACCTGTGCCTTGCCCATGGCCTGCAGCTCGTCTACGCCGGTGTCGCAGCAAAGACAGGCATTACAGTGCAGGCCCAGTGCTTCACCCAGCAGGCTCTTCACCTCCCAGATGTCGCTGGCCATGCGGTAGCGCCACGCAGAGGCGCCGATGATGTTGTACACGCCCGCCTCCTGCGCTGCATCCTTCTGTGGCAGGTTGCGCACGAGCAGTTTGTAGGTTTCGGCCAGGCCGACGCTGTAATCACCGCGGAAGCCGCCCTGCTCGAAGGCCACAAGCTTAGCCTTGACCTCGTTTTGCATATAACGGCACACGCCCTTGATGTCGGTGCCGATGACGGCAGTTACGGAAGAGGCTACGACGAAGATAACCTTCGGCGCATAACTTTTGTCCAGTTCGATAATTGCTTCCTCCAGACGTGTTACGTCGCCCATGACAACATCGTCCTCGCTCATATGCGTGGTAAAGAGGCGGTTTTGAAAGCGCAGGCCCAAGCCTCCGTATAAGCCCATGCTGTAGTGCGTGGTGCCGGCGGGGCCGTATTCCAGCACGATGGCGCCCTGTACGGCCAAAAGGCTCCAGATAATTCCCATTCTGTCCGACGGTGTCGGTAAAAATCTTACTAAGCTCACAGGCCGGCCTCCTCTCTGAATTTCTTTGCGTCGGCTACAGCCTTCGCCACCGCCTGCAGCATGAAGCTGCTGCATTCAAAGCCCAGCATTTTTCCTGCCGGGTCGCTGTGCAGCAGGGCAATGCCCTTGCGGCACAGGCGCTCACCGAACTCATGGCCCATATAGAACCACGGATGCAGTACGTCGTAAACATATTGCAGCGGTGCGATATTTGCCGCCTTGCAGATGTATGGGTCGGTTTGCGCCAGAATGCTTTCGATATCCGCAAAATTAGCCTCGCTCAGCTTATTGCTCTGAATCAGCTGCGCCACCAGGCCCAGGCTGCACAGATAGCTGTTGAGCTCAAAGCAGTCATACTGCGTATTGCCGTAGATATATGGCACGCCCTTGACGTCAGGCAGCACCTTCTGCTCCAATTCCTTGCATTCCTCAAACTTAGCGCCAATCTCCGCAGGCAGCGGCAGCTCCAGATAATTAAACAGATGCTGATAGGTCTGCAGGATTTTTTCCGGCGCGGCGAAGCGGTTGAAGTAAACGTAAGGAATGCCGTACTGCTCCTGCATAGTCTGCGCCAACGGTAGCGCAATATCATGCACGACGATGTTTACCTTCGCTGCGGGAGCACGGCGGATTTCCTCGGCAGTGCAGCCGCTGGGCAGCTGTACGCCCAGCTTGACGCCTGCTGCCGCTAAAAATGCGTGCAGCTCTGTATCGGCAAAGTTGCCCATGCGTTGGCCTAAAACATTGACGCTGCCGTCACATTCCTGCTTTTGCATCATGGCGGCGCAGGCAGTAATGGCGCGCTCCAGACCGGGGAAATGGTCCTCGCACTTAAAGTGCTCGGTGTGCACCGCCATTACCGGAATACTGTACTGCTTCGACAGCTCTGCGGCAATGGCGTCGTAATCATCGCCGATTACCTCAATTACGCAGGTGGTGACGAGCATCACGCATTTCGGCTGATATTCCGCCACTATTTCTTTGAAGGCCTTATGCATGCTTTCGGTGCTGCCGAAGGTTACATCATGGCTGTCGAGCACAACGGAAACGCAGCGTCCCGCAATACCGCCGTAGCGCTCGTTGATGGTGAGGCTTTTGGTGTAATAGCTGCATTCGTCCGTGCCTACGATTACCAGCAGGCAATCGTCGATACCGCCTGCCACCATCGCCGCGCCCATCAACGGGCAGTGGGTGCCGGGGAACAGCGCTGTTGTGAGCTGGGGCACATCCTTTATTGTCTGCACCTTGCTCAAGCGGTTCAGACGGCCTAAGATTTCGTTGCCGTCCATACCTGCAGCCTGCGGCGGCATCCCCATTTTCTCGGCCATTTTACGCATTTCGTCCTTCTTTTCGCCCTTCATGGCCTGCATCATGCTCATCATCTTGCCCATGTCGGGCATAACGCTTTTGTCGCCGTTTTTCTGTTTGGCCTTGATGGCTTCGATGGCGCTTTTGTGCATGCCCATTTTTTCGGCCATCTTCCACATTGCATCTTCCTTTAAGCCCATGTACTGCCTCCTATTCTTCTTCGTCCTCGCTCATAGCCAGCACACGCTCGGCTAATTCGTTGTATACCTGTACCATTGGGGAATCCTTGACAAATTCGCTGACGGTACCGCCCTGATTTTCGGCGATTTGGATATCGCCGCTGCGCGGTACGTACTGCACAACCTCGGTGCCGATTTCTGCGGCAGCCTTGGCTACCAGCTCCTGCTCATTCTCAATGTTTTTGGCGTTGAGGATGATGCCCTTCAAGCGTGCATAACCGCGACGGCCGAAGTTTTTGATGGCCTGGGCGATGTTGCTTGCCGCGTAGAGGGCCATCATTTCGCCGGAAGATACGATGAATACCTCGCGTGCGTAGCCTCCGCGAATGGGCATGGCGAAGCCGCCGCAAACTACGTCACCTAAGACGTCGTAGATAACGATGTCAGGCTTGTAGGTTTCAAAGGCTTCCAGCTCGGCCAGCTTTTCGAAGGCGGAGATGATGCCGCGGCCTGCACAGCCGATGCCGGGGGTGGGGCCGCCGGCTTCTACGCACAGGACGCCGCCGAAGCCTTCAAAGACGATGTCTTCCAGTTTCAAGGCTTCGCCTTTTGCTTTCAGTTGTTCTAATACTGTGGGGATGCGTTTGCCTTCCATGAGGTTTTTGGTGCTATCGCTTTTGGGGTCGCAGCCTACTTGCATTACTTTGTAGCCTTTTAATGCAAGTGCTGCGGATAAATTGGAGGTGGTGGTGGATTTGCCGATGCCGCCTTTACCATAGATTGCTATTTTTCTCATGTTTTTCTCCTTGTGGGTATTATTATTATTTATGAATTGGTGTGCTTCCTTACGCTTGTGTGCTATGATACTTTTTGCCCGGGGCGGCAAAAAGTATCCAAAAAACGCCCTTAACGGCTGCTTCGCCGGATTCCGGCGACTAGATTCGCAAAATTTTTCACGTCGCTGATTTTTGCGTGGCGTTCATCCGCAGGATGCATCAACGCTCCAGCGAAAAATTCCTGTGCCTGTCCGTTGCTTGCGCAGTTCGCTTAACATCGATGTGCTTGCGGGCCCGTCGTCCGTTCCGGTCTGCGCAGCGCCGAGGGTGGTGTGCTAAACGTACTAGCTAAGAATGACGTGTGTTTGTTCAATGCGAAGTATAGCCTGCTTGCTTACGTTTGCGTGCTATAACTTTATGCATAGTTTAGACTATCAAGCTCAATAAAAATCTAAATTAAATTTACCTTATAGCCTATTATTTATATTCAATTACAAACGGGAAGCCTTGTACGAAGTAACAGCGTACTTTTTGGCCAGCGTCGTTTTTGGCAGCACTGAAGCGCCATTTATAGAAGGCGCTGAGGGCGTTGTTATCCAAGGTGCTGTTGCCGCTGGAGCGCACTACTACGGCGCTTTCTACGCGCCCGTCAATGCCTATAACGCCACGCACGACAACGCGCCCGCCGATTCCCGCATCACGCAGCGCCTGCGGATAAACCGGAGCCGCAGTTGAGGCTACGCGCGGAGGTACCTTGGGATTGCGCGCAATGCCGGGGCCGACACCATCGCCGACGCCGGTGCCGTGTCCCGCACCGTGACCGCCGCCGCTGCCACTGCCGCTGCCGGGACCAATACCGCTGCCGGTGCCTGTGCCATGGCCTGTTCCGCGACCGCCGCCGCTGCCACTGCCTTTTTTTGCACCTGCAGGCACATGCTTCACTACATGCTTCACAACCTGCTTATGCTCTATCTTGCCATCAGGCAGAGTAATCGTTTCTTCCTCCACGACTTCCTCCACCTGCTCCTCGCCATCGTCGGCAGCATCAGCGACAGCTTCATCGGCGCCACCTCCGCCTCCGCCGCCAGCATCAAAGAACACAACGGTGTCAGCATCCGCAGCCGGCGGCTGCATAGCAAAGACGCCGGAAAACGCCAGTGCGACGAACAATATAAAATGTATTATCAGTGAACCGCAAAAGCCAAAGCGCTGACGTGCCTTCGCCTGCAGCTTTTCTATCTGCTTCATCGTTACTTACCGCCATCCGTCGCCAGACCGAAGCGTGCTACGCCTGCACCCTTCAGCTTATCTACCAGCTTAATCACCTCGCCGTACTCCAGCGCCTTTTCCGCACGGATGACAACGGCGAAGTTTTTGTTCTTCTTCTGTTCCAGGCCTGCCTGCAGCGCCAAGGCCTCCGCATCCGTTTTGGCATCGCCCAGATAAATGCTGCCGTCGGCCTTCATCGTTACGGCGAAGGTTGTCGTGGTATCCGTCGCCGCATTTTTAGCCTGCGGCAGCTTCACCGGAATCGTTTTCAGGTCAATCATATACATCGTGCTCAGCATAAAAAAGACCAGCAGGAAGAACATAATATCAATCATCGGGATAATCATCAGCGGCGGCGTTTTCCTGTTACGCACATCTCGCAGCTTCATGATCTTGCTCTCCTTGTTTCAGCCTCCAGCAGCGCGCTGAAGCACTGCTCCATATCCGTAATCATGTTGTCCATGCGGTGGGCGAAATAGGAATGTGCGCACAGCGAAAGAATAGCCACGCACAAGCCTGTCGCCGTCGCAATCAGCGCTTCACCGATGCCGCCGGTAATCGCCATCGGCGCACCCGCTTCCACGTTGAAAATGCTAAAGGCACCGATCATGCCCACAATGGTTCCCAGCAGTCCCAGAAGCGGGGACATCGTTACGATAATGCCCAGGTAATCCAGCTTATCGCGCAGCGTCGCCATAAAAATACCGGCACGGCTTTCGAGGAAGGCGCTCTTTTCTGCCTTGCCGCCTGCAACAGCCTCTACATCGGCAAGCATCTGCGCGCACTGACCGCTGCCCTTGCGCGCCAGCTCCGTCGCCACAGCAAAATCACCGCTGCGCACGGCAGCGCAATAGCGGGAGGCAAAGGCTGCGCCGCTGTCCACGCTCTTATAATATATAAACCGCTCAATGGCGATTGCTATCACAGTTATAGAACAGGCGAGCAACGGCCACATAACCAGTCCGCCCTTATGAAAGTACATTATCAAATCTGTTATTGCCTGCATATTTTCCTCACAAATCTACAAATGCTGTCGTACTTTTACAGGAGGTGCATACTGCTCCCCAAAGTACAGAAAGGAGCAGTATGCTGTATATTATGGAATCAAAACTCTGAGTTAATTAAAAGGTCATCTCTGCGCCTACACGCCAGGTGCGGCCGTCGATAGTATAGCTATGATTTTCATCATAGGGTAAGGTCTTGTCAAAGATATTGTCTACACCAGCATAAACATGCAGATTTTTAGTAATTTGCTTGTCTGCAACAAAGTTAAACGTGTTAAAGGTATAGGTATTAACATTTTTGGAAACCTTGTACAGATAATCTACATACCACTTAGACCACAAAGTTGCGGTAAACGGCAATTCCGCATTATCGGTGTAACTTAATTGGACAACACCGTTTTGTCTGGCTCTGTTATTCAGACGAGCATTAGTGGTTTTATCCTTAGCATCCGTGTAGTTATAAGTAGCCTTAACATTCCAATTATCATTGAAATTGTAACCAACCTCTGCTTCTGCACCACTGATTTCCGCTTCGCCTACATTGTAATATTTGCTCTTGACAACCATGCCGACACCGGGAACATAGCCTTGATAGAACATATCGGAATCAATAAGATTATCTATTTCATTATGATAATAACCTAATTTGCCGGACCATTTACCTTGTTCTGCTTCAAATCCAATATCGAAATTAGTTGCTTTCTCAGGTTTTAAATCAGGATTACCTAATACCTGAACATTCATCATGCCCATGCGTTTATCCATGGTAGAGTACAATTCATATACTGTCGGCGCACGGAAGCTCTTGCCATAGTTGACCTTAAAGCGGCTATTATCGCTGAAGCTATAGGTAGTACCGATTTTAGGAGATGTATGACTGCCGAAGGCATTGTGATGGTCAAAACGCACAGCAGGAATAAGCAGCCATTTATCAGTAATTTTCCATTCATCCTGCAGATAAGCAGCATAAGTATCTACATCCTTTTCAGAACCTGCTTTAGTGATACCTGCAAAGGTTTCGCTATATTTGTTATCACCGCCACCGCCGAAACGTGTACCACGCATATTGGTCGTAGTCCATTCAGCGCCATAAGTCATAGTGTTTTTATCATTCAGCTTCATGCTGTTTTTGCCTTCAAACACCAAAGTATCATACGAGGTATGGTCAAAATCGGTAATAGCATTATTTTCGTTTGTTACGTTGCTTTTCTTTAATGTATTGTAATACATACGCAGATTATAATCGTTTTTATTATCCTTGCCATAATAGGTCAAAGCATAATCGGAACGGTTGTTATCATAATTATAAACACCTTTGTCAGTGCCTTCACTGCTATTACTGGTGAACTGTTCACGCATAAAATTCAAATCTAAAGCAAGACCACGGTTAGCATCAAAGGCATAATCAAAACCAAGATTTAAGAAACGGCGAGGTCCATACATATTGGAGCTGCTAGTATCATAACCTTTGGTTTTATTGTAATAGCCGCTAACCTCTTTACGGACATCTTCAATACCGCCGCTGGCTTTTACACTTACTTTGCCTTGACGTCCGGAAGAATAATAGAAGTTTGTACCCATTTCTTTAGTGCCGGTATGAGCACCGATACTTGCATGCTCTTGGTTGGCTTTCTTTGTAATGATGTTAATAACACCACCCATAGCATCGCTACCATACAAAGCAGAACCATTGCCACGAATAACTTCAATGCGTTCTACATCTGCAAGATTGATACGGCTCAGCTCATAGGCATTCATTGTAGAACCGGTGTTTTCGGCAGCCATACGACGACCGTCAACCAAAATCAACGTATGCTTGCTTTCCATACCGCGAACCATAACCACATTGCCGGTCATGCCAACCTCTTGCACATCAATGTTAGTTGCAAAACGCAAGGCATCGCGCACGTTATAAGCAGCAGTATTTTTGATATCCTCTTGGGTGATAACCTCAACGCTTTGCGGAACCTCTTTTTTCTCCAGCTGTGTCTTGGTAGCGGTAACAACGTAATCCGCACCGCTGTATTCATCGTAATTATCTGCCTCCGCAGCAAATGCCATATGGCCGACTGCACTGACAACGCAGGCAGTGAGTAAGGCTATCTTCTTTTTGTTTAAATTTCTCATAATGCACCTCTTTTTTCTGCTTATTTTTATGGTATATTTCACACCCGCAAGGTCAGCGACCGCTAACCCACGGATAAAAAAATATCGGAAGAATTGATTTTCTGTCGAACCAAACGACAAAATCACCCGCAGGCTTTTCGCCCTTCTGTTTGCGCTCCAGCGGTGTAATTACGGCAACCTTGAGCTCAGGACGCAAAGCTTCCAGCTTTTGCGCTGTTCCCAGATGCGCATCGGAATGGAAGCAGCCGTTGATATGCAAAATCTGCATATTCTGATGTGCGTCGGCAAACGCAGCAATACTCTCGGCCATCTTGTCATCCTTCAGGCATTGCGCCGCATACACGGCAGCCAGGCGCTGCGGCGGCATTTTCATCGGAGCTGCCGGGGAGCTCATCTGCGCATAGAATTTATCCTTATACGCACCCTCGGGAGCATAGGTATGCTTGGGCAGCCATTGCTGATACTGCGCCTCCACGCCCTCCGTCGAAGCGTTGTTTTTCGCTACGTGCGCTGCCAAAAAGCGCGGTACGTTAGCGGCAATAACGGGCATTTTCTTTTCTTTGGCAAAATTTACCAGCGGAGCATAATCCGTACGATAATTAGGCCAGGGACGGCTTGCAGCGAGAAAATTTTCTTCGCTCAGAGTATCTGCCAAAAAGTTATTTAACTTACTTTGGTTATCTACCTCAAACATTTCCATGGATAAGGCCAGTTTCGCGCCTTTTGCCTTATACATTGCCTTCAAAAGCTCTAATTCATATTGGTGTATTTCACTTTGGTCATGATATTCACCAAAGAAAACTACATCATACTTTTGCAGCTTGCTTGCCAGCTGCGCTGCTGTTAAATTTTTACCGCTCTGCGCATCGCTGAACTGCGCCGCACCTGCGGCACCTGCGCCCAGGCACAGCATTGCCATGCTAAGAGCGATTATTTTCATGAATTTATTCATCATTAATCATGCTCCTCTACACTATATGGAAAGCACACGGGGTACTGCGTCCCATTGGCCTCAACACGCATAATCACAGCCTTCACATCGTAAAGCTCTTCAATCACAGACTGCGTGAACACCTCGTCCGTAGGTCCGTCTGCCATGATTGTGCCCTTTTTCAGCGCAATCAATCGCTCACTGTAGCGCGCCGCATGGTTCAAATCGTGCAGCACCATGATAACCGTCAGCCCCATTTCGTTATGCAATCGCACAACAAGCTCCATCAGCTCCAGCTGATGATGCACATCAAGATAGGTCGTAGGCTCATCGAGCAGCAGAATCTTAGGCTTCTGCGCCAGCGCCATGGCCAGCCACGCGCGTTGACGTTCACCCCCGCTCAGAGTATGCACCAGACGCGTACGCAGCGGTCCCAGCTCAGTAAACTCCAGTGCTTCTTCAATCGCCAGGCGGTCCTCCTGATTGAGGCCGTCGAAGAACTTGCGGTACGGCATTCGTCCGTAGCACACCAGCTCCTCCACCGTCGTGCCGCCAGGAGCGTTCGCGCTTTGCGCCATCACTGCCAGCGTGCGTGCAACCTCTTCCGTGGACATTTTGTTGATGTCCTTGCTGTCGAGATAAACCGCACCGCTCGCAGGCTCCAGCAAACGACATAACGCCTTCAGCAGCGTTGATTTGCCGCTGCCGTTCGGCCCGATAATCGTCACAATCTCCGGCTTGGCTATATCCAGCGTCAGGTCCCTGATTATCGTGTGCTCGCCGTAGCGCAAAGTAATCTTTTGTGTATGTAATGTTGGGATATTCATAGCTTAACGCATCCTCCGTTTCAGCAGATACAAGAAGAACGGACCGCCGATGAAGGACATGAAGATGCCCACGGGGATTTCCAGCGGACTGAAAAGCGTTCTTGCCGCCGTATCAGCCAGTGTTACCACCGCACCGCCGGCAATCGCCGCACAGGGCAGCAGATATTCGTGGTCGCTGCCGATTAACAGTCGCATGATGTGCGGCACGATGAGGCCCACAAAGCCCAACATGCCTGCTACGCTTACGGAAACTGCCGCCAGCAGCGCGGAAAGAAAGATTAAAATTGTGCGCATGCGCATAACGCGTACGCCCAAGCTCTTGGCCAATTCATCACCCAACTGCAACGCATTTAGGGAACGCGCACACAAAATCGTACCGATAATGCCAATCGCGCTATAAGGCAAAAGCATTTCCACATGCCCCCAGCTGCGCCCCTGAAAGCCGCCGGCCATCCACATAACCGTGCCTTGGATTCTGTCGCTGTAAAATACGTTCAGCGCCGCCATACCGCCGCCGAAGAAGGTGGCAACCGCCACGCCCGCCAGAATCATGCGCAGCGGGTTAATGCCCTTTTCCCAAGCCAGGAAAAAGACGATGCCCGTGGAAAGCACGGCACCGACGAAGGCTGCCAGCGGCACCATAGCGGACTGTTCCGGGAAAAGCAGCATTATCACCATCGCAAACAGGCCCGCACCGGCACTCACGCCGATGATACCGGGGTCTGCCAGCGGGTTGTGCAGCACCCCCTGCAGGTTGCAGCCTGCCAAAGCCAGGTTAGCTCCTACCAGTACGGTCACAATCGTGCGGGGCAGGCGGATAAGGTTCACAATGCGGTCGGTGTCCGCATCAGCCTCGCCCGTCAGTGCCGCCCATGTTTCGCTCACCGTAAGGCTCACTGTACCGCTGCCGATGCTCATGAAGATGCCTGCGACGAGCAGGATACACAAGCCGAAGAACACCGCTATGCGCACTTTTTCTTTTGTTTTGGCATCATTACTCATTACTTGGCCTCTCCATAGATATATTCTTTCATAATCTTCATCGCGTCGATAGTGTGCGTGCCGGGGTTAACGGTAAACAGGCTCGGCAGCAGCTGGTACACACGGTTATTCTTCACGGCGTTCACGTCATGCCAGATGGCGTTCTCACGCATATTGGCGCGCAGCTTTTCCAGAATTTCCTTGCTGCCGCCCATGGTAATCAGCATCACGATGTCGGGGTTTTCCTTGGCTACGAATTCCATGCTCAGAGGGATGTAGCTGCTGTCCTTCACATTCTCGGCCTTGTCCGCAATGTTTACGGCACCCAAACGCTCTGCCAGATCACCGCCAAAGCTCTTTTTGGTGGACATATTGAAGCTGTCCGGCGAGCCGAAGATGATCAGCACCTTCGGACCCCTGCCCTTCTGTACGTCCTGCGTCAGCGCGGCATATTCCTTTTCTATCTGCGCACGCTTGGCGGCAGCTTCCTTTTCTCTGCCGGCAAAGCGGCCGAAGTCGTCTATGCTTTTCAGCACGTCCTCATAGGAGTTTATCATGTTCAGGTAAAGCGGCACGCCGGCCATTTCCAGAGGCTTGCGCAGCATTACGTGGAAGGGTACGTTGGTGCCTACAACCAGGTCAGGCTTCAGGCTCATGATTTTTTCCAGATTCGGCGCGTGGATCATGCCTACTTCGGGGATGTCCTTAATGCTTTCCTTGATGTCATCGGGATATGAAGTGCTGGTAGGTCTGCCGACGGCCTTGCCACCGATGGAGGTGAAGATTTCCAGATTGGAGGCATTGAGAAAGACGATTCTTTTGGGCTCCGCGGGGATGTGAACCTTGGCGCCGGTGCTGTCGGTTACGCTGACGGCAGCGTTGGCTGCGAGCTTGTGCTGGCCTCTTGCCAGTAGGAAGTAGCCTGCCAGGGCTATGATTACGACAAATACGAGTAAGATATATTTTTTCATACGCAACTCCCTTTACAATATTAGCTAGTGCTATCTTTGAATTTAAATTAGCCTAGTCTAACTTTTACTATGACATTATCTTATAAGATGGGGATTTTGTCAAGATAAAATTAGCATAGGCTAATCGGTGGGATTAGTTTGCGATATAAAATTCTAGAGAAAGTTCCATTTTCAGCACTTCTTTTTCCTGCATTACGCTTTGCAAGCGCAGTTCCTTAACCTTACAGCCATCTCGTTCTGCCTGCCGCAGCCAGCGAAGCAGGGAATAAAAATCACCGACAGCACTTATTTGCAATTTCTGCATCTGCAAGCCATTCTGCAAAGCCACAGGCTTGCCCTCCATCTGCATGCTGTTTAGATGAATGCTTTGAGCTCGTGCCTGCTTTTGCAGGCGTTGCAGCCTGTTATTCAAGCTCAGATTATGCTCTACCTGCTGCTCTAATTTCTTTTGCTTATCCAATAGCTTGATTTTATATGTCTTATAATCACTGTGTTCATCAGCAAAACGAATCTGCTGTGTCAGTTGCCACTGCAGCTTCTGTGTCTGTTCTACCGCCAGTTGTCGTTCATTCCAAAGCTCTAATGCCTTTACTACAAAGCCTGTAGACAACACCAGCGCTATGCAGGCAAGCAGATTAATTGTTTTTTCTCCTGCTTTCATTGCTTGCCCTCCTTCATCTGCAGTTGCAGTTTATAAACAAGAACGTTACCCTGATGCTGCGATTGCAGAAGCTCTACTCTGCTGTAATTTCCACATTTTTGCAGCTGCTCCACAAAACTTTCCAAGGCCAAATTATCCACCGCCTGTCCTTGCAGCACTAAAGGTTTTTTACTGCCGTTGTATTCTAGCAGTGTCAGCCAACAGCCGGGCATCATCTGGCGGCAGATGCGTTCCAACTCACCAACGGCCTCTTTCGATGGTTTAGACGCTACAGCCAACAGCTTTTCCAAACGCTGACAGTTACGCTCAACAGCCTCGCTTTCCTGCATACGCTGTTCCCACTCCGCATACTGCTCTAATTGCTGCTCTATCTCCTGCAAATCGCGCTGCGCCAGATAACAGCCTCCCCAGGCACTGGCATAAGCCAAAATCGATAACCCTAAAGCTGCACAGCCTGCTTTTGTCAGATAACGGCCAAAAGTGGCCGCTATCCCCTGTAAGCGCCTCTGCTTCTGCCTGTATATTGATGGAAGAGACTTCCCAGCAAACCATTTATCTGCTGCTTCATCAATCGTTTTACTGCCTAACAAAATCCCCTGCAGCTTCAGCATTAAACTTCTGCACAGCTGCTCCAGTTCAGCACGCGACGCATTCTGTAAGGCTGCAAACATTACCTGATATTGCTGTTCATCTGCTTCACCGATAACATGTGCTTCAAAGCTATAAGTATAGTCTTCATGCATCCAAGGAACGCTCTGCTGTACCTCCCATTGCAGTGCAGCCTGCAGTTCACGCTGATGCATTAAAGGCAAAAGCAGCTGTTCGGAGTACACCGTTGCTGCCGCAGGCAGCAACAAAACCGCTGCCCCTTCTTCTACATCACGTGCCAAAAGAATTTCGCGTAAAGCATCGGTAAGTCTTTGCTTATCTGCCAGACATTCCTCATTCAGCTGCTCCTGCCAGCTGCGTTCTCCATTCTGCCAATACGCCACCTGCCCCGTTTGCAGTGACAACAGCAAAAGCGCCTGCTTACGGCGCCAACGGCAACGCAAAGCGCACAATACAGGCTCAAATAGTTCTTCAACACTAATACTTTTACCATACTTCATCATAAGAACATCCTCCAATACCATGTAATGATTTCTTTACCACAAAAATACGCAGCAACCGCTGCTGCGCACAAAAACGGTCCGAAGGGGATAGCCTGTTTCAGCTTCCCACGCCTGCACAGCAACAATAATGCCCCTACAACACCACCGCTGACAAAGGCGAGCAGCAAACACAATAGTCCCTGCTCTAAGCCAAGCCAGATTCCCAGAGCCGGCGCCAGCTTAACATCTCCCTCTCCCATACCACCGCGGCTGGCAAAATACAAAAGCAGCATAATTACCAGCAGTACTACTGCACCCCAAAGAGCTTCTAACAGCTGATGCTCATAAAATGCACGTACAACACCTGCTGCAATTAAAAATATCGTTACCTTGTCATAAAGCAGCATGAACTTCAAATCGGTATAAGTGTGATAAAGCAGCCCAAGAACAAAAATAACGGAAAACATGATTACCTCCTTAAATTTTTCCAGAAAAAAGCAAATAGGACCCCTGCATTGCATTACTACAACACAGGAGTCCTAAAACTCTTTACTGCATATTTACTTTTTCTGCTTCCAGATAAAGCCAATGCGCTTAGCTACAGAGCTGAAAGTCTTGCTTGCTGATTACCAGTTCAGGTTCTCAACCTCTTGACGGCCTTTGCCGGTCAAAGCATCCATCATGATGCGTTGCTCGATTTGAGCAGCCAGCTTCTTGGTGAACTTAACAGTATCCGGGTTAACGGACATGCTGTCGATGCCGCTCTTAATGAGGAACTCGCAGAACTCAGGATATACGCTCGGAGCCTGACCGCAGATAGAAACGGTCTTGCCATCCTTATGAGCAACCTCGATCAGGTGACGGATTGCACGGCGTACAGCCAGGTTACGTTCGTCATAGATATGAGAAACGGTGTCATTATCACGGTCGCAGCCCAGAACCAGCATGGTCAGGTCGTTGGAACCGATGGAATAGCCGTCAACAAATTTGTTGAACTGGTCAGCCAGGATGATGTTGGACGGAATCTCAGCCATCAGCCAAACCTTGAAGTCCTTACCACGGGACAGACCGCAGTCAGCCATAATCTTGGTAACCTTTTCGCATTCCTCTACATTGCGGCAGAACGGAATCATAACGTTCAGGTTCTTCAGGCCGAACTCTTCGCGAACTTTGCGAACAGCCATGCATTCGAGCTTGAATGCTTCGATATATTTAGGATCATAGTAACGGGAAGCACCGCGCCAGCCCAGCAGAGCGGAAGGCTCGTTCGGCTCGAATTCGTCGCCGCCCTTCAGGTCGCGGTATTCGCTGGACTTGAAGTCGGAGAAGCGCATGGTTACCGGTCTCGGAGCCATAGCCTGGCAAACTTGGCGGATGCCTTCAGCCAGTTGGTCTACAACCTTTTCCGGTTGACCGATTTTGATCAGATACAGCGGATGTTCATGGATATAGGTAGTCCAGATGAACTCTTCGCGCATCAGGCCGATGCCGTCGCAAGGCAGAGTAGCATATTTTTCAGCCAGCTCAGGATCGCCCAGGTTCATATAAATCTTAGTGCCGGTCGGCGGGAAGTATTCAGCAGCAGCAACTACTTGTTGTGCCGGTTGTTCAGCCTTCGGCTCTTCGATAATGCCTTCGTAAACTACACCATGAGTAGCATCAATGGTTACGTCAATGCCATCGGGAATGGTGGTGGTAGCAGCTTCGCCACGGCTCTTGGTACCTACGATACAGGGAATGCCCAGCTCGCGGGATACGATAGAAGCATGGCAGGTCATTCCGCCGCTATCGGTTACGATTGCTTTCGCTTTCTTCATAGCCGGTACCCAGTCAGGAGCGGTCATTTCAGTTACGAGGATTTCGCCTTCCTTGAATTCGTCGATATGGGACGGATCCAAAATTACATGTACGCGGCCTGCTACATTACCAGGGCTGGCAGGCAAGCCTTTAACGATAACTTTGCGATCAGTAGTCACTTTCTTCTCCTCTTTCGGTGCACCATTTTCTTTGTTACGACGGCTCCATACGGTTTCAGGACGGGCTTGCAGAATGTAAACCTTGTTATCGCGCTCGTCAACGCCCCATTCCATGTCCATGTAGCAGCCATAGTGTGCTTCAATTTTCTTAGCGCATTCAGCCAATTGTTTGATTTGCTCATCAGTCAGCTTCTGCTCATTTTGCTCATCCAGCGGTACAACAACCTCTTCGCAGTCGCCGTCAGCTTTGCGGATCAGCTTAATGTCCTGCGCGTTAACGTTCTTTTCAACAATCTCGCAGGTAGCTTTATTTACAGTATAGTTATCCGGAGTTACGGTGCCTTGAACAACATATTCGCCCAAGCCCCATGCGCCTTCGATGAGGATGTTCTTGTCGTCGCCGGTAGCAACGTTAACAGTGAACATAACGCCTGCAGCCTTGGAGAATACCATCATCTGTACTGCAGCGCTCAGTGCTACATCCAGATGATCAAAGCCTTGTTTTTCACGGTAGTAAACCGCACGGTCGGTAAAGCAGGAAGCATAGCATTCCTTAACCTTAGCAACGATGGTTTCTGCACCCTTTACGTTCAGGTAGGTGTCCTGCTGGCCTGCAAAGCTTGCATCCGGCAGATCCTCTGCGGTAGCGCTGCTGCGAACAGCAACGAACGGATCAGCCTGGCCAACCTTTTCACCCAGCTCTTTGTAAGCTTGGGCAATCAGATCCTGCAGATCCTGCGGCATTTCTTCGTCCATAATTGCCTGGCGGACCTTAGCGCAAACCTCGCGCAGCTGAGCGCTGTTGTCTACGTCCAGACCGGCAATTAAAGTTTTGATCTTTTCGTACAGACCGGTCTTTTCAAAGAAGTATCTGTAAGCGCAGGCAGTAGTTGCGAAGCCATACGGTACAGGTACGTCAACATGAGAGGTCAGCTCGCCCAAGGAAGAAGACTTACCACCGGCGATTGCTACGTCTTTTCTCTCCAGCTGGTCAAACCACAGCAGGAATGCTTTTTCTTTCTCCATAATAATTTGCTCCTTTTAAAATACTATACTTTTTTCTGGGGAAATCCTTAATATAGTGTATACTATATCACATTTAAAGGGCATATTCAAGCGATTTCTGCAGTTTTTTTTAGATTTTTTGTAGAAAATTCACCGGCATGCTATAATACAGATAAAAGTGAGGTGCGTGCCATGAATTTTATCGACAGCTTCTGCAGTAACATAAAAAAGGTACTTGCCCTTATAGCTTTAATGCTCCTTTTAACGCTCATTATTTTAATATTTACGCATACATCATTAGGCTATTTCCTTGTGCTGCTGCCAATAACACTGCTGATTATTTATCTTTTACATAAAATGAAAGAGCTGGATGAACAAGAAAGCTTCTTCCACAGCGTAGTTTTAGCTGTTCTGGCTTTTATTTTAGTTCTCTGTGGACTGCCGAAGGAGGGAGTATTGCTTTCCGCCGTTGTTTATGCCGCAAAGCTTTTGTACAAATACAATAGGATGCTGCATCCGCAGGAGGAAGAACAGCAATACAATAATAATATGAATAGTATAGAAGCAGACAGCGCCGATGATTACGTTCCCCTTATCACCTATGACGACACCTGCCCCGACGATGGCGAGGACTACGGCCCCGAAGGCAGCGTTATCTGGGGCCCGCGTACTATCGAAGAAAATATCTGTATCAACGGCAAATGGTACATCAACGAAAACAGCGAGAAATGGGAAGAAAACGAAGGCTGCTGAGCAATTAAATAATTTACGCAGACGCTCATATGCATGGGCGTCTTTTTTTTGCGCACAAAAAAGCGGTCCTACCAAAGTAAGACCGCTAATTAACGATTGGTGGAGACGAGGAGAATCGAACTCCTGACCCCCTGCTTGCAAGGCAGGTGCTCTCCCAGCTGAGCTACGCCCCCAATAGGCTTCGTGCGCATTTGCGTCTGAAACAAGTAAGATTTTACAGGAAAGCGACGCATTTGTCAAGCATTTTTTATTTGGTAATCAGCTCAACCAGCTTCAAAGTCATCAGGCAGGATTTTTCCACGGCAGCCATCGGCATAAACTCGCAGTTGGAGTGGAAGTTGAGCGCGCCGGTGAAATAGTTCGGCGTCGGGATGCCCTTGGTAGAAATAAAGGAACCGTCGGTGCCGCCGCGCATAGCGATATCCTTCGGCTCGATATCCAGCTCCTTCATAGCCTCGAAAATGTACTCTACGCATTTTCTGTTGTCATCAGTTAGCGCATCGGCAATATTGCCGTAAACGTCGGTGATGTTCAGCTCAATGCCGGCCTTCGGATTCTTGGCCTGTACATATTCCACAGCATGACGGATAAACTCCTTACGTGCTTCATACATCTTTTTGTTATGGTCGCGGATTTTGATATCCAGAGTTGCTTCCGCAGCATTGGATTTAATAGCCTGTACCCAGATAAAGCCTTCGGTGCCCTCGGTGTGCTCCGGAGTCTGCATTCTGTCGAAGCAGTTGATGATATCTACGGCAACCAGGGCCGGGTTAACCAAAGTGTTCTTAGCGGACATCGGATGTGCGGTTACGCCCTTGATTTTGATGTGTGCACTGCCTGCGTTAAAGGTTTGGTATACAACCTCGCCCAGCTCGCAGCAGTCAATGGTATATGCAAATTCAACCGGGAACTTGCTGAAATCCATCTTCTTGGAACCGCAAAGGCCAACCTCTTCATCCGGAACAAAGGCTACATAAATTTCGCCGTGCGGACGGCCTTCCTTAATAATAGTTTCCAGCGCTACCATCAGGTTGGCAACGGCAGCCTTGTTATCTGCGCCCAGTACGGAGGTACCGTCGGTGGTGATAAGGTCGCTGCCGATATATTTGTTCAGCTCGGGATGCTCACTTACCTTAATGTAGATTTGCTTTTCAGCGTTCAGCAGTACATCGCCTCCCTGATAGTTTTTCACAATCTGCGGATGTACCTCGGGAGAAAGGTTTACGTCAACGGTATCCATATGCGCAACCCAACCTACATTCGGCACGGGAGCGTGGCCTGCAGGCAGGTTAGCCGGCAGACGTCCGGTCAGCACGCAGAATTCGCTGATTTCCAGATCCACCAGACCAAGCTCAGCCAAATCCTCCTTCAGCAGCTTAGCCATATCCCATTGGCCGGGAGTACTGGGAACAACAGCACAGCCCTCCTTACTTTGGGATGGTACGGCAGCGTAACGTAAAAAGCGTTCAGTCAAACGTTCTTGCAAAGACATTTTCAAAGACCTTCTTTCATAAATACATATAACACCCTTCCGTCTGCTCGTGAAGTGGTAAACTTATTTTAGACACAGAGGGGGTATTTTTTGTACAGATAATAT
>OJRO01000030.1_pt1 | contig 152855 bp, 187 predicted proteins | sample 1599221 | NCBI WGS metagenome assembly OJRO01 (sample SAMN03922449, study PRJEB24848) | human gut metagenome | isolation source: stool sample | host: Homo sapiens | place: Germany | collected 2009-11
GATCTACACAAGGAGTATCGTCGGCAGCGTCAGATGTGTATAAGAGACAGACCTCAAACTCCGCAAGCAACCATAGATAATCCGTAGTAGCAGTAATATAAGAAGCTTGGTTTCCGCCGCCATTTGCGGTATTATCCGTATACTTTGTCACCGACTTCATAACCGCCCTCAAATCAGCGGGAAGTGCAGCAATAAAGCTGTTTGCAAGAGGGTTGGACGGGGTATTGCTGTTTCCAAGAATGGTCTTACGCATATAGCTGTTGTTCCAACCACCAGAGTTCGTGCTACTGGTGTTCATAACAAAACTGCCAGAACCACCAGACGGCCATCCGGCATCCGGGCCGTACTTACTATCAAACAACCCAACCATCTTTCCGCTCTTCTTACCAATGATAAAGTGAATGCGGTTAGATCCCTCACGAGAGCTGTTGTGATTAAATCCGGCAATAAAAGCATCAATGGAAACGCTGGAGAAGTTAGTAGTTCCAATTTTGCCATTGATAGTAATGGTCTTGGTATCACCAACATCCCAGTAATTATCTCCCTGCCCACTATCAGAAACAGCCTTGATAACCGCCCAGGAGTTCTCGTTCAGAATATCACTGACGAACTCTGCGTTGACCGTAACAGTCTTATTTGCAGGGGCAGTATAGTTTGTACCAGCGGCCACCTTAACCGTAATAGTGGTGTCACCACTTGTCTGATTGACATTGTTCACGGTGATAACATTCCCGCTTACGCTGACCGTAACGATACCAGTGTTATTTGACACTGCGGTAATCGCGCCATTACCAGGCCGTGTAACGGTAATCTGAGCAGTTGGGTGTTCCATGTCCAATGTGACCGTTTGCGGACTCACACTCAAGCTGCCTGCGGCCTTATTGATCGTCCAGTTGACAGTCTTTGCAGCCGTAGTCTCGTCACTCCACATATAGTCATCCTTTGGAGTAAAGGAGGCGCTATAAGTGCCGGCATTGGTTTGCCCAGTGACGCTCAAAGTCATCTTGTTTGTGTCATAGTTGCTAAATGTAGGAGTCTGGGCACTCCCGTTATAAGTAAGAGATCCACTTTGAGAAGGAACCGTAGCGATCACCATGCGGTTAGCTTCTCCAGTGATTCTATTACTTGCGTTTACATTTACCGCACCATCCGTAGATACCGGGAAGAAAGACACATAATAGGTCGTGCCGTTTGTAAGCCCTGTCACGGTCAGCGGAGCGCTTGCATGGGCGTTCCGTGTGGTACTGGTGTAACTATATGCCGCATCCTCATCGTCTGGAGAAGTGGCGTAGCCGCCCTCCTTGACCACAACAACGGTCTTCTCCCAGGTTGCCAGGGTAAGCCCATCGTCTACGATGGTAGCTGCTGGATCAGTCCACTTGATTGCAAGCTTTCCATTACCAGCAGGGGTTGCGCTCATACCGGACACATTGCCCATTGTTGGGGCGTTAGGAGTCGCAGTAAACTCACAATCCTCGTTCTCGGTATAAGTATTTGTCGTTGTATATGGAAAGAACTTGTAGTAATAGACTGTGCCATCGGTCAAACCGCTATCGCAAAAATATTGGTTCTGATACTGATTGCGCACCTTACTGTCTACGACCACAGTGCCGTCACGTCTGCTGACAGGCATAGAGCCAGCCTTGCGGACAAGCAGTGTGCCTGCCCACTCTGCCAAAGTAGATTCAGCAACAACCAGGTCTTCAGGATCAGTCCATTTTACATACACCTTCCCATGCGAAACCTTAGTGACGATGCCAGAGACAGCGGCCAGTTGAAGTCCACCGCCGCCACTTCCGCCACCAGATGGAAAGTTAGAAATAATAGGCATTTAGATGTCCCTCCTTTTATCCTAATAGAATCACTACAACCGGGATGTCTACGTCTGGCATTTCACCATCAGCGGCGATAGTAAGCTGTCCTTCGCTCTGTCCAATGACAGAAAGCATCGCCATACGTGCTGCGTCCCGTTGTTCAATCGTTGCATTTTGCGCCACCGAAATATTTCCGTTTTGATCTGCGCCAAGCCCCTCTACGGCCAAAGTCTGTGTAAACGGAGAGTCAATCCCGCTCCATGCAGATGCAAGTAGAGTCCCAGTCACCTTTCCGCTTTTCTGAGCCATCGTCCCAAGAGCAGTGTCGATCTTGACCATATTGGAATTATCGGTTCCATTGATTTTTTCGCGCCAATCCTGGAATCGTGCAGAAGCATCGTCTTCCAAATAAAGCCCATAATTAGGGGTCTCACTCATTGGTCAACACCCCTTTCTCAATGAAGCAAAATTACTACGATTGGAATATCACAAGTCGGTACATCACCAAATGCCGCAATCGTCAATGTGCCATCGCCCTGACCACATACATAGAGTTCAGCGCTCTTTACAGCTTCCAACTCCGCGTCGGAAATCAGCTGGCTAATGCCAACAACACCGTCTGTATCTGCGGTCATGCCCTCAATCGCCACAGTCTGTTGGCCGGCACTCCATGCAGACGCAAGCAGAGTGGCGGAAACATCTGAGCTGCCGCCTCCTGTGTTGGGATTGATGCGATGTCTCTTCTGCTCCCCGTTATCCTCAGAGTCGATATAAAAGCCTCCATCGTCTGGGGTAAAATACGCCCACCCGTCATGGAAAGGCGTTACATCTGTTGAGATACGGGAGCTGTCGCCTTTCAAAATCTTAAAAAGAGCCATTCTTTTTCCTTACCTCCGTTCTACAGAGAAATGAAAAGAGGGCGGGTGTTACCCCGCCCCCAAATATGGGAAATACGAAATTGTCTATCTGCTATTAGAAGCTGCCCCAGGTCAAAGCAGTATCGGTGTACTCTTTGGCATCTGCAAGAGCACCAGCGGCAGAACCAGCGGCATCATAGTTGGAAGCCAGGCCATCGGCATAGTCCTTAGCGTTCTGCTCCATGGCATCCCACTTCGCCTTGTCGCCGTCAGCGATCTTGTTAAGCTCGGTAGCATTCGTGTGAACGTGCTTCTTAGCCACAGCATCAGCCAGGTTAGCCTCAGTCTGGGTGTAGGTATCCAGTAGAGCCTTGTTTGCGTGGGTGTGAGTTGCGCCCTCCAGGGTAGTCACACGGCCAGCCAGAGCAGTCAGCTGAGCGGCAGTAGCGTAGTCACCAATGTTCAGGGCGGCAATCGCATCGGTCACATAGGCAACCACAGTGGCTTTCTCGCCAGACTCGGTATCACCGATACCATCCAAGATACCCTGTAGGGCAGTAATGGCAGAGTTCATTGCGGCAGCATCGTCACTGTGGCTGGAAATCCAGTCAGAGATCTCCTTCAAGGTATCGAAAGACTCAGGCGCATCAGCGATCACCTTAGCAATCTCATCAGCAACGGTCTTCTTCACAGAACCCTCAACAGTGGCCTCGCCGTTCAATACACCGATTGCATTAGTGTTGGCCTGAACTTTAGCCTTGATCTCGGTATCGTCGTAAGTAGCTGCCTCCTGAGCTTCCTCAATCATCTGAACGACGGTCTTGCTCTCAGGAACAGTACCAACTTTGGCCTCCAGCGCGTCAACCTCAGTCTGTACAGCAGCCGCCTTTTCATCGGCGTACTTCTTAGCACCCTTTAGGGTATCCATGTCAGAAGTATCATCAGCAGTACCAACATTGGCCTTTCCGTTAATCTTGGTCGCAAGAGTGGCCTCCAGATCAGACTCAGCAACCTTGTCCTTTGAGGCAAGAGCGCCCAGACCCTCGATAGACCCGGCAACAACATCGGCAATCTTATCGTCCACATACTCCTTCACGTTGGCATAAGGGGTGTCGCCCTCCTTATTGCCCAGCTCACCAATAGCCAGATCAATGGCGTTGCTTACATCCTCAGCGGTAGTGTGAGTAGCGCCCTTGGTCAAGGTGATCTTACGAGTTGCAGGATCGTAAGAAGCGGCGGTTACAGTGTTGCCGTCACCAACAACCTCGATAGAGGTGGCACCAGTATCAAGGTTGATCTGCACATAGCTTGTACCGTTCCACTTTGCCAGCACATTCAGCTCGGTGATGTAGTACAGAGCGGTTGTGCTGGGATTGGTGTTGGCCTGAAGAGCTTGCAGGGTTGCGAACTCCTGAAAGTCGCCAATGCGGATACGGGTAGAACCGTCAACATCCAAATAAATAGCCCGCTCGTCGGTAGTTACATAGAAAGTACCCTCGGTATAAGTGGAGGGCAAAGCAGCCAATAGACCTTTCTTAAAAGCAACAGTAGCCATTATTCAATCACTCCTTTAATTATCTAATAATTACATTGTTCCCCATACGAGGCTTTCGGAAATACTCTCAATCTTATCTGGATCAATGGAGTCCAGCTTTTGCTTGTCTGCAAGAGACATCAAGCCGGCAGCAGACTTTCCATCTGCTCCATATCCAGCTCCAATCAAAGTAAGAACTCCATGCTGGACATTGGGGGAATATGTCCCGTCTTCCTGTTTCGTAAAAATACGGATCTCTGCGGTATTAGTGGTTTCAGTGCGTTGTACATTTACAATTTCACTGAGGATTTCATCTGGCATAGAGTCGATAACTTCCTGCACCCCAGATACATCAGGGATATCCCCGATAGTTGCAATCTCATGCTCAGGATCATCAGCCACATAATCAGCGGATGCCTTGTCCTCCGCATTATGATAGAAAATACCCTTCTGATACACATTGATACGAGAGCCAATCCAGTTGCCATCTACATTCTTATCAGCATAAATCTGGGCAACCATACCGTTCTCGCCGCCATCGTTTACTCCAACAAATGACTCTGTGCCATCAGTATGATGGAATTTTGCACCGCCGCCAGTAGGCTCGTTCTGGATAATTGCTTCTCCATTCTGGCTTTCAATTACCTGAACCACAAAATCGCTGGTGTCAATCAAGCCTTTAGCTGGAATATAAATGTGAGAAGACGCGCTATCATTCAGCTGCAAGTCAATATAGGTATCCCCAACCTCAGCCCCTTCATATGGCTGATCTGCTTCGGTTACTGTTTTGACTGAACCACTTTGCACAACCAAATCTTTTGGGATGTTGATTGAGTCGCCAACATATGTGGTTTCATCTCCCAAAGTTCTCTTTAGACGATAGGTTGCAGCGTACCCTTCTGCTGCCTCTCCTTGCTTCTCAATCGCAAACTCTGGAGCCTGAGTGCCTGCGGCAAACAAACCGTCAGTTTTCAGTACAATGGTATTGCCAGCTTCTTTAGATAGCTGTACGCCGATTGTCTTTCCGTCTTCACCATCAGCAATAATGACTGACGCATCTACTGGAGTAAGCCCAGTCAATGTACCAGGAGAAAGACTGTCAAGCTTAATTTTGTCATCAGCAGACATCAGGCCGGCAGCGGTTTCAGATGCCGTCTTACCAGTAGCAAACAGAAGATTGCCCTTGTAGAGTTCCTGCACATCTTCCAGCCAGTACAAGGTATTTGTGTCTTTCTGCTCCAGCGCATCAAAGAGCGCCTTTGTACCGACCTTAAAAATTACATTAGCCAATTCGATTTCCCTCCTTTACAATAGAATCAAAATATATAAACACTCTCTAAGAGTTTATATAGCGTTACATTTGTTCCCAAACGTAATCAGTTACGATTCCCTCTTCTTCATCTTCCATAGAAGACCATTCATCATTCGGGTTCAAATCAACAGGGCCGGGGAGTTCCGTTACTTCCTGCTCTACGGTGAATGTCAGAACATGGTGTTCATCAATGTGGGGAACAACAACTGCGCCATCTTCCCCTTTGACCTTACCAAGATTTTCAATTCTTCCATCATCATAGGTCACGTGAAGATATCCGTTTTCATCGATATTAAATCCAGACACCCCACTAATACCTCCGCCGCCTCCAGTGCCGCTATATTTGAAAAAAGGCAAATCGGCCATTACGCATTGCCTCCCCTCTTAATACATATAGTAAATATTTACATCCACTGCCTCTGAAAAGATCAATGATGTAATATCAATCTGGTTCATTCCCAATTCAAAAACGCCAGTAAAGATCGGGATTTCTTTCTCATTGATTTTAACAACCGTCCCAGCCGGACACGAAATCCCAAACTTCTTCAGCACCATGTTGCCATAATTCAAAATGCTATTGGGATTATCAACAAGCTCATTTTGTTTGAAAACCTCAAGCATATTGATTCCTGGCGTCACAGTTCCATTGAAGCTTCCAAGATGAGCCTGTGACATACCTTTCTCCTTTCCCTTTACGCAAGTATTACATAGTCCAATTCTTCCATTGTCATATCATCTATATCTGACAAAACATTCCCATCCAATTCGGACAGCAAGCGATGTCGCTTCATTCCTGCATTTAGAGACATGAGAATTGACATATCGTTTGAGACAGAAAATAGACTTATCGTTTTAACAACTAATTCTGCGAACAGTTCGATATCATTACCGATCTCGAATTTTTTAACGGCTGACGTTTCCGGTTCAGAACTCTGAATACAAATTGAGCTGTCGCCATCTCCAAGAGAGTAGTGAAATTCTGTTTCTCCAATACTTGCTATAATTTCAAACATTGCTTCCAGTCCAGTTGTATATCGGTAAAGCAACTCTGGGCTTGTCTGATCAATACAAACTGAACTATCTCCCGATTCAAAACCATGTTTCTGAAAGTCAAGGTCATCCGCTCCCAAAACCGTCTGAGTCTGCATCACATCAAAAATACGCTTTTGCTCTGCCAGGCTTTTTGCCAAAACAACCATTGCACTTTTAGACTCACCCAAAGAACTTTTGGCATATGCAAATGGCTGGTTTACTTGTACACCGACTTGATCTTCCAGAGCAAAGAAACTCAAAGCAAGCAGCGGAAGATTGGGGATGTCCAACTCCATCGCTGCTTGCTTTAATTCATTTTGGTATCTTGTTGTGAGTACAGCGCTTGCATCCAAACAGACTTGATTTTCAATCTTTTCATAAACCGTAGCCAGCATATCGTCAATTTCTGATACGAGTACGGATTGATTGGCAATCGCAATCTTTTTCTGCATAGTAAAATAAGACACTAACGCTTGCAAAACAATTCTGTTTACAGCGGATACACCATCACGAAATGGGAGGGAGTAAACGATGATTTTACCTTCAGTTAAACGCTGTTTAAGGAAAATATCGTACTCCTTCATATTCTATCCTCCTTATGTAGATGGGTTGACCACAGACAAATTCAGAGATCCCAACTTAATGGTCATAATGGTTGCGGCCTCGACCTTACGACTTGCAGACAGCTCGCCATACATCAATAGGTTTCCTTCAGTCAAAGCATCATAGATTACAAAATGCGTCATAGTTCCCCATTCTGCCGTACTCTCTGCAAAATCGATTGCGGCAGTATTGGTCACAACACCGTTGAGCGGAGCACTCAAAGAAGTTAGCTCAACACGAGCATAACCAGTCCCCTCCTCCGGCTCTACCACGCCCGAGCCGTCCAAACTGGGAGCGGCGCTACTCAGACCCAAATAATATTTGGTTGGAATCGCCGGCGTCTTCTGAGAACCGAACACATTACCTGAAACAAGATTCAAAAAATATGTCGTATTCATTATCGTCCATCCTTTCGCATTAGTTTTCTTTGTTCTTAACGATTAAATACTTTATTGATGTTATTTGCGATACGAAGAATCCCCTGGTCTGGAATTTCAATTTCTCCAGAAATATCTTGAATGGTAATCTGATAAATAAACTTTCCAAACAGGTCTACCGTTTCCTCGGGCAACAACACAACTTTGAGAACATTCGCAACCGTTCCATCTCCATCTTCGCTTTTAATGATATCCATTTGCTTTGAAATCAATGGTGTCCCATTTTTATTGACAAAATTGATAACTGCAAAATTCGCTGTACAAGCTGACAGATCGAACGGCCTTTTGTTTTGTGAGAAGAATGTATGAAACGCAAGCTCCTGCGTCGATCCTCCTACAAAGTCAACCGTAGGGAGAGTATAAGGGTTGTAGTCACAACTCACGCCTATCACCACCCTCCATATTATTTCTTGGTGGATTTCTCAATCTCCACAATCTCTGCACCATTTAGCATCTGAGCCACTTCCTCCAACATTGCAATACTGCCACTCAGATTTGCAAGATTGGATTTTCCGCTTACAGAAATAGAGTTTAGCGCTCCCAAAATAAGATTCAGACGCTGCATGATTTCGGTTTTCATAAGTTGTTACTCCTTTACCAATTTCTTTTCGAGATGATCAATGCGTTGATACAATTTTTGAATCATATGCACGCACAGCGGAATAAGCTCTCCATATCGAATACTGTAATATTTCTCTGACACATTTCCAGAGGTACTTTTGATGTCTTTCTCACAAAATTCAAGAAGTGCCAAATCTCTTTTGTCAAGCCCACATGAAATTCGTGTTTGGTCTACATCCTGCGCAATAAATCCAATATGACGTGACCCATCATCATGATTCTTCAAACAGAATGTGGAAGCTTGCAATCCAAGAAAAAACTTTTCATACCGTTCCACATCGGTTCTAATATCGTTTTTCAATCGAATATCTGAGTCAACAGAGATTTCTTCCGAAGCATGGATGCCATTCCCAGCACAATAGATAGATGCGCTCCCTCCTCGCATCATTGCTCCTTTATTACTTACAAACATATAATAGTTTGCATACGGGCCGGCAGATCCGTACATCAATGCACCCCATGTTGAACTAACACCGTCAGACCCTTCTCCGCAACAAAATCCGCCATAGCTGCTGCCCAGCGTAATAATATCGGCGTCAATCGTACCAGCGCGAATATAATTGGCGTTAATATAAAGATGGTTGCTTGACGAATCGCTAAAAATACCAAATCTGCTTCCTCCGCCTGTCAAAACGTCAAATACATTTTTATCTGTCAAACGGTTTTCCCAAGCGAGGCTGTAAGCATCATCCGCGTTGTTATACGCATCAACTGCCCTATCATAAGCATCTGCCGCATAATCAATCGCGCTGTTTGCCAAAGAATATGCAGAATTTTGGCTGGGGTTTACCTCTTGAACATATGCCCAGTTGATAGAAGATCCAGCGGCCATCGTAATGCTTCCACGGATCGAGACATTACCAGAAGAATCCACCACGAAATTACCATTTCCCACATTTAGACCATTAAGATTTAGGTAGTCAGCAGTAAATTCATAGGCGCTGTTCATCATAGAATTTCCGTAACGATCCTTAAAAGAAGCGCCAGAAACAGTTCCGCTAAATTCACCATTTCGTACTATGATATCCCCATTCTTTTTTACAGAGAACGGAGCATTTGTAGGATTGGAATTGCCTGCCCAAATTGCATATAGGCTATTGGTTCCACTTCCAGAGCCGTTGAGCGCCACATAGTTAGAGCCGCTACCTCCATGCAGGAAAGTTTCTTCAATGGTAAATCCACCGATTTGGCCCGCAATAGCGCTAACCTTACCACGGAAGTATGCACTTCCATCCCTTGCATCTAGGAAGAAGTTTGCATTCTTAGGCATACCATCGGAATCAAATTGAATATCCCCATACTCATCAAGAAATTCTGGGGTAACAGTGGTTCCGTTTGTATCAAACAAAAGCTTGCTTCCGGCCACAATTCCGTATCGAGGATCAAAAATCATCAATCCGCCATCATCATGCTGCATAACATAAGAGGCGTTATAAAGCCATGCTCCTGTGGCATCAATCTTAAACTGCATAACACCTTCATCATTGGCGTTTTCCAGTACCATATTGTTACCAATAATAAGATTGCCCGCCAGTAGCTCCGTGTTAATACCCCAGACTTCACCAATCGTAATTGGATTGCCGTTATCATCTTTCAAGCCAGTATTTGCGTCAGAGTAAAATCGCCCAATAGCCAGTTTAGAAGTTTTCCAGTTGTCGTTTGTCATTGCGATCATATTGTCAACAAGACGCAACTGATAGTTCCCATCTCCACCAATGTGAATGCCAGCACCGTTGATTACTACACTCTGATTGCTCGCTCCAATAATCGTATTTACCGCAGCATCCAGCGCATTCTCCATAAATTGCGAGACTTGCGTAGTTTTATTTGCTGTCTTATTGTAAATATACTTACTGGCATCAAAACTCCGACTTGATGTGCTGGTTTTATTGATGTCACTCAGCCAACTTGCAACAACGTCTTTCTTTTGAAAACGGTTTGAAAATGTCAATGTCAAGTTTTCTGGATTCTCAAAATCCAACGATAACCCGATTAGTTTGGGTTCAATAACGCCATCATCGCCAATATTAAGATAAATGCTCTTACCAAACTCCAAAGCATCTTTGAACGGTTCAAATTCCTTTTGAAATAAGAAATTAGCTGTGTCGATTGAAAATTCATATACCGGCCACGCCCACTCTTCCAGGAGTTCTTCTCCAAAAGCATACAGCTCTTGTGCAACAGAATATTTTTGATACTCGCTTACATTTACTGTAAAGAATAGTTTGGATGTTCCCGCATTAAATGAAGCCTGCGTTCCTTTATACTCTGTCACTTCATCCTGAGTAACAGCAGTAACATCACTGCTAAACTGAGAAAGCGTTCCTGACGCTGTAATAAGACCACTCGGAAAATCGTGGCTTTCAAATGTAGTAGAACCCAGATATGCCGTCAAAATATATTCGTTGGTATTTGGATTGACTTCCAAAGTACCTCGAACAATATCTGCTGTCAAAGTAGGATTGTTTAACTTCAAAGATCCTCCTGCAACAGCGTACAATGTTTTACCATTCAGCGTAGCTCTTGCAATATCTGCTCCGGTAATCGACACCCCACCTTGCAAAGTAGATGATGTTCCCGACGCAGACGTATCTACATCTGTTGCAACAAAAGTTTCCTCTACTACTTCCCCCTCAATCAAATACAAATTGAGGATTTTCTGCTCCGCAGCAGTAAAATATTTCGAGATTGATAGTCGATCAACCACCGCCTCAATGTCTTCGGCGTATTGGTCAATTTCTGATTGCAAATCTGAAATAACATTTTCTTGTGCTGCGATCTCTTCATTCTTTTCATCAATCTGTCTATTGATTTCGTCAAGCTGCTGTTGTTGACTTTCCTTGCCGGCAGATGTTTTTTCTAGCGCAATCGCCTGAATAGTAACGCTTTGCTGCGCAGTCAAAACTTCCAATTCACTTTTTAGTTCAGATAGTTCTACCTCTTCAGCCAACTTTTGTGCCGTTCTCGATGCCCTTGCAGCCACCAGGTTCGTATAATGTGTTTGGCTGCTTCTAATTTCTGCATCCCAACTCTTAATACGCTCTGCCAGAGTAGCAGAACTACCATCGGCCACAATATCAAAATCTCCGTTGGAAATAAAATAGGACAAATCGACGATATAATCGGTTCCGGTTGGGTTGACCTCACGAATACTCAAATCGTCTGAACCGTACAGATGTAGTTTTGTAACCATATCATCTGTCAGTTCTTCCAGATCAACCGCATCGACCAAATTTTGATAGCTTAAATAAATTGGCACCGTGCCACGGCTTTTACTTGCGTCATAGGCATTGATCGTCTTTGTATATACATCAAATACGATTGCGCAATTATATTTTTCCATGGCGCTGCCATAGCAAAAACTCAGTACATCACTATCATATTCGTCAAAAGTACGATAACATCCAATTAGCTTCGGATCAACATATCCAACGCTCCATGTTGTATCAAGCTCAACCACTCGTCCCAAAATCGTATCTTCCGGTTGAACTGGATTCCAGAAATTATAAGTTCCCTCTTCCAAAAAGAGAATCTTCTTTTCAAACAGTTGTTCAAGCGAGTATCCTGTAATATGCTTTACCTCAGATACTCCATCGCCCGATGTAGTTGGTCGCTGCAAAATATAAATGCCAAACTGCTCTGTATAAAGCATCTTATAACTGGTAAGCAGCCGATACATAGGATTTAATTTCCCGTTGGAATGTCTGGGCACATCAAACTCCACACTACTTACATCGGAATAATTCAATTCAAAAGTAAGATTATAGACCCATGGAATCACGCCAAGCTCTTTACCAGCCAGAGTCTTCAATCTCAAAACAGGTTGTTTAGTCTGGCCGGATTTTAGTTTAGAATAGTCCAGATACATCTCCGGCCTCCCTTCTTACGCTCCGACATTATAAAGATACCTACCTCGAATTATCATGTTCCCGACCCCGGAAATAACCAACTTATTGTCTCCTGGCTCCAATTCTAAAAATTCAAAATTGAAGTATTCGTACAAATCATAGTTTGATACCTCTTCAGTAATAACTTGATTTTCATTATCAATATGAATGGTCATGCTACTTCCAGGTAGCCCTTCAAATTTCATTTCCTGCCCAGTTGTCTCATTCTTAATCGAAAAGTTTGTACAACCTGGAGCAAGGTTAATTACCATTTCTGGCTTGAGCCGTTCCGCACAACTACTGTCGTTATAAAAATCTTTCGACACAGATCCATTAACTTGATAGACTTTTTCAAACGGATAACTATATCCGTATGGACAATCACAAATTATTTTAGCTTCAAATGCCATTGGCATCCAACTAAGGTGAATTGGCGTCAGCTCCTGCACAAGACAACGGAATTGAATATGATCCATGTCTGGCTGGTCAATACTTAGCCATTGATAGTCCTGGTATCCTGTTAGCCATTTTGCAACGGCCTGCATTTCATAACGATCCAATTTATGATCTGCGCCAAAAATCAAAGTAAAACTCAAAGGGTTATCATTATATCTAACTCCATAGTGAATAGGAGTTATACGATTTGCCAACCGCTTTTCAACAATATTTGCCTGGTTTGCAAAGCTATTGGCACTATGTTTATTACTGGACATATCCGCAACATACATACTAAACATGGAAGCGGGCATTCCAGCATAGGTAAATTCATAGCTTTTGAACATCTGTTTCCTCCTTGCCAACGAAAGGGACGCCCAAATACGGGCGTCCCTTCCTTATCTCCCGATTCCAATGATCCGACCAATCTGATTTACCATATCGCGTGTAACTTTGATATGTTGCTCAACCGTAGACTGATCAGCGCCATGAATAATCGTGTCACCAATTTGAACCTCAATCGGTCTGCTGTTATTAGTGACATTGTTCACTGTTTTGCTGGTTCCTACCTGCTTCATGATATCAGACAAAGCAGAGTTACCAACGTAATCAGGCAGATCGCCCATGCCATCAGCCAATGTACGAATGACATCCATCTGAGCAACTAGATTTTTAACCATCTGCTCATTTAGTACCCATTCCTTGTCTTTCAACAAAGAAATCTGTTCATTCGACTTGACATCTCCACCGCCGACGATACCTCCATCGTGATAGATATACTGTTTATACTTCTTAAACAGTTCTTCACCACCGACCCTATCAATATACCATACGCCATCTTCACCACGCACAGCGGTAATACCATAAGCAGCCAGCATAGAGCCAAGCTGAAGGTTTTTATCTGCCAGTTGCTTCTTCTGCGCGTCTGAGGCAGTTCCCCAAAGTTGACCATTGGCATACATTGCCTTGATAATCGCATGGATATTTTCTTGGGCATTTGAAGTATTGTCGTAGTTTGTATTTCCAACCTGAGTGTTCATTCCGGTTGATTGTGAAGCCTCAATGTCACCACCAATACTTCCCAAAGCCGAAACATAACTACCATATCGCTGGGCAGCGGCGAGCGCATTGTCCCAGGCCGTAGTGATTTCGCTGTTCAACACGCTGCCATATTGGGTATTCCAAGCAATCAGCTCGTTATACAAAGTGTCCCAGTGGGACTCGATGTATTCGATTGCCATATCATAAAGTTTTTGATAAGAGGAAATTGAATCCTCAAGGATTGCAATTTCTCTATCTTTTTCATCATGATAAGACTCCTCCATCTTGTCCAGGGCGTCTTCCTGAGCCTCCAGCGTTCTATCCGCCTGATCATCAGCCAGCTCACCTTGAAGTTCATTCAGCTCTTCCAGCAGCCCCGCACGCTCCGCCTGGGCTTCACGGCTATCGTCAAGAGACAACGCATCAATGCGAGCTTGTAGTTTTGCAATTTCACGCATTTTAGACGCAAGACTCTTTTGATAATCCGCTTCATCCTTGCTGGCCTGCAAAGACTCTTTCTTCAGCTCAATGATTTCAGAGTAGGCATCTTTCATGTCCTCCAATCCGTCGATTTGATCCTGGACACGCTGTTTCAGCATATCCATCACATATTCTAGGATGTCGGTCAATCCTTGCTGCATCTCTTCCAGTTCTTCGGTAACGCCGCCCACTGTTTGTCCAATACTCTGAACCGCACTGTCAGCCAGAGCACGAATTGCATTGATATTCTGCAATGCCGCCTGATATTGGTTTGCATCCAAGCCGGCCAAAGCGAGGTTTGCATATACAAAACCCCAGGTAGCATTGGTCGCAGCCTCGGTAGCATAAAGAAGATTATTAAGTGTTGCGATATCTCCTTCAGCCTTTGCCATCCGCAAAGCCTCAACATAGGCAAGAGAGCTTTCAATCGCCATCTGCTGAGTACGAGCCGCAATAACGGCCTTGATACGTTCTTCGTTGATAACCAACTGCCCATTCTCATCAATAAGGTATGCAACATATTGTTGTCCCAAACCGATAATACTTTGCAGAGTATCAACTGTAATGAACCCACTGGCCGCATACTCATCCGCAGCATCGTGAAGTGTATCGTATACGTTCTGAACTGTGTCTACCGCATTGGATGCCTGTTCAACAATTTCGTTAAGGTATTCCGTGATTTGCTCACGAGCATCAGAAATACTACCAGCAACATCTCTCCAAGTAGAAGCACCATCCCTGTTTTCTTCGTTCAAATCGGTAATGGTGTTAATTAGGTCTTCCGTATTCTCACGAAGAGCGTTTGTGGCCTCTTGCAATGAATCGTATTCGCCTTTATTATCCGCCGTCAGCTCATTCAGATGTTCCATATTGGAAATCCAAAGATCATTTGTTTCAGCGTTATATTCAACAGCAAATCCCAGCTCACGCAAAGATTCCACGCTGGCCTGAATGGTCGCGCTCCTTGCTTTATTAAGATCCGACAAGGCATCTTGCTCACGCTCATATGCGCCAATCAACTGTCGTGTCAAAAGGATCTTTTCTCGGATATCGTCGCTTTCTTCAATTCTCAGTTCGATGTCAGAAACCTGTTCTTGAGCTTTTCTGAGGCGTTCGATTGCCTCACGGTACTGGTCAATCTCAGCGATATATTCTTCAACATCTGTGCCCGTAGTAGAGCCAGTAGTGCCGGTTTCACCAAACTGACTGAGCGGAGTATTTTTGAGCGACTGCAACAAGGCAATTTGTCCCTGTACTGACGCAATCTGCTCATTGATGCTGTCTCTCTGTGCATACAAGCTATCCAAATCCGGCTCGACAGAGGCATAATCATCAACGATATTTTGAAGCTCTTCCTTCCACTTCTCAAGAGCCTCGTCTCGATCTCCCTCAGTGTCGGTGTAATCGGATTTTTCCTCTTCAAACATATCAGAGATTAGACCATCAACGTCTTCTCTGATTGCCGCAGACACAGCTTCTGCTGATGTAGTACCGCCATATTGTGTGGTGGTAATACCCTTCATCGCATTTTGAAGCGCCAAACCCATCTTACTGAAAGCACCAATTACCGTATTGGTGTTATCGACCATATTTTGCGCAGTGATCGCAAAATTGCTCATAACACTATTAAAGATAATTGCGCTATCAGAATCGAGGTTAGAAAGAGCTGTACCTGCAAGACTGGTAAATGTATCCCAGTCACCCGTCATTGCAGCAAGAGCAAGCTGGTTTGCAGTCGCCTCGTCAATACCAGCCTGTTCACAGGCAGACAATACGGCCTGCTCCAAAGCAATCTGTGCTGCAGCCGACTCATTGGCAAGTCTTACTTCCTCTGAGTTTCCTGTTTCCGCCGCTTTGATCTGGCTTTCGATAATACCCAGTTCAGCCTGAAGTAGCGCTTCTTTGGCTTGAAGCTTCAGGATTTCTGCATTAACGGCAGTCTGTACTTCTCCCTGTTTCGTGGCAATAAAAGAATTTACCACCGCTTGGTTAAGCTGAATCTCACCGTTAGCCGCAGTTGTTGCTTGAGCGAGAATTTCGGGATAGACTTCGGCAAGCTCCCTCGCCTGTTGAACTGAAATTCTATACCCAGATGATACAGCGTCTTGAACCTTTGCAAGATTTTCCAGGCTTGCCGTAGCTTGATCGAAAGTATCAAGAGTTTCGGCCATCGTACCAAGGCCACCAGTAATCTCATTAAACAATGACTTATAGATCGCCAGTTTACTTTGATTTTCAGCAATCGCAGCATTGTTTTCTTCGATTTTGCTTGTAGCCTCGCTGATAAGATTTGTCCACAAACCACCATCGTTGCCAAGCTGACGTTGTTCTTCGTAATACTCAATATTTTCTCTTAGAGCTTCGTTTTGCTCTTCAATACCATCAATTTGGTTTTCAATACTTGAAATATCTCCAAGCATTTGAGCATTTGCTCTTTCTTTCCACGCATCAACGTTAAGCTTAACTACGCCGTTTTCTTCATAAAGATAGTCAAGGTAGTTCTCTTCCTGTCTTGCCAGCTCTTCGATTGTCTCAGCAGTCAAACCGCCAGAAGCCATATCATCCTGAGCCTGCTCCAAAACATTGTAAGCGGATTTCAGTGAAGAAAGCGTATCGGTCAATACCGTTAGCTCTGCATTAAGTCCCTCAGCACCAGTAGAAGTATTGCTCCATTCGTCAATCAGCCCATCCAATACTGACCCAAAATCATCGCCAGCAATTCCCATTTCATTGAATGCCGCAACAAAAATTGTCTTAAAAGCATCTACATTCTCCGGTAGCATTGAGTCAAAAATCCCATTAAATGCGTTTGTCACATTCTCTGAGAACTCATCCTCGGTCATGTCACCACTTGCCAGTTGTTCTTTCCAATCTGTCAAGTTCTCGAATGCAGATTTTACTTCGGGCGCTGCCAAAAATAGCGGTTCAACAATATTATCATCTACATACTGCTGAACTTCCTCTTGAGTTGTTAGACCCAGCGAACTAAAATCCAGACCAGAAATCATAGCCTCTGCGATTTCTTGCATAGGATCGTTCAGATCTTGGAACATAAAGTCCGTCTGCATCCAGCTACTTACTACTGGGTTTAGCTGGTTCCATTTAGCCTGGATTCTGGCTTGATAATCCTCAATCAGTTTGTCATAGCGTTGAAGAGCAATTTCATACTGCTCATCAATATAAGGCATCAAAAATGCCTGCCCAGCCTCTTCAAGCGGCGTATAATCCCACTCTACAGAAAATACATAACCGTTATTTGTGCTCTGCTGGTCATCAAGATATACAGAGCCACTAATACCAAGCTCTTTCGCTTTTGCAATAAATTCTTCTGCAGCAGCCGCGCCTGCTTCTTTGGTCGAATATCTTCCAATATTCGTTGGCAGACTTTGGTTTATAAAGTCTTCATAAACCTGCCTGTACTCGTCCTGGATATCTTTTAGTTTATCGATTTCATCCCGGTATGCGTCATTACTGTTCTGAATATTCTCCAAAACATCGGGCATAGTTTCTGCAATTTCAGCATTTGCCGCCTCACGCTGCGCCTCAACCAATTCCAACAGGGAGTCTCTCAAAGTATCGGCGCTGTAGGAAAGCGTCAGCATAGCATTTCCGTTGCTATCCATACCCATGTTGATTTCTGGGAACATTTCGGCAAGCCGGTTATTCAAATCCAAAAACTCAGCGTACTCTTCATCGGTTAGACTGACATTTTTGCCAAACTTATCTACACCCTCTGCAAGTTCAACAAATCTTGGAATAATTTCTTCAGATGTAGTTTTTAGGCTCCTATATTCACTTGCCGCACTAGAAATGGTAGATTGAAGTTCTTGATACTCTTCGTCCAATTCCTGCATTCTTTGCGCGGCACGCTCTGCCTGCTCAGAAAAGTAATTCCATGCCGCAGAGATCAGCGAAATCGCAGTAGTTACAACTCCGGCAACCAAGCTAAACTTAGAAAGAGCGCTCATACTCTTCCAAGCTGCACCAGCCGTTTTCCCCAAGTTTGAGAAAGATAACCCAGCCGCATTATTGGTCGCAGTCTGTTTATTGGTTGCAAGGATCTGCTCCATTTGAGCTTGAGTCAATTTTCCATTCGCAACTGCGGCCTTTAGAATTTCAATCGTAACTCGTTCTGTTGAGGCAATATTTAGTTCGTTAGCAATAGTACCTGCTTCCAGCCCTAGTACTTGCTCCAGTTCGGCAACTGTATATTGCTGCATCGCAACAATAGCCGCCAACATCGTGGTGATCTGCTGTTGTTGCTGGCTATTCAACCCAGCCATGGTCATAGCCAGTTTCTGTTGAACAGGATCAAGTCCAGCCAAAGCAGAAGCATAACTCAGTACGCTCGCCGTGCTACCATCAAAATTCATAGATGACAGCGTATTTAGAACCGGTGTAATCGCAGAATTGATTGTGCTAATTGTAGATCTGAACTTGACCAACTGTGCAATTACTACAATCAATCCAACAGTGCCAAACAATCCCAACGACTCTGTAACTTTATCAACCGCCTCTGAAAGAACTGTCAATACTTCTACAACAAGCTTCATATCATCGGTGTCCAACAAGTTTTGTGCAACACCAACCCATGTCTGTTGTAGCGCATTTAGTTTATATTCCAGAGATTGATAAATGTTTTCCATCTCTGCCTCAGCACTGCCGGCGCTATCCATCATTGTATCGATAGCCGCTTTAGCTTGGTCAAAGTTGGACAACATTGCCGCACCGACCTGTGCTCTTTGCTTACCAAACAAGGTTTCAAGCAGATTGGCACGGTTTTTATCAGTCAACTCATCCCAGATATCCGCAATATCCGCCAGGATATCATAGGTAGAACGGTAAGTATCAGGATCTCCCTCTTCAAATAGAGATACACCAGTAGGATTGCTGGCTGTTTTGGTCAAGTCAGCAATAGCGCCCGTCAGCTCCTGCACGCCTCCGACATATTCCTCTGTCTCTTCGTCATAACCACGAATACGCATCGAAATAGTCTTCAGAGCATTACCGACACTGCTGGCGTCTCTGGTAATCTCGATTGCGGCAGTCGCCAATGCAACCGTCTCATCGAAGGTATTATTTGCCACGGCCATTGCAGCAGAGCTTCTTGTTAAAGCCTCTACCACATCCGCATTAGAAACAGCAAATGCGTTACCAACCGCATTGACCTTTGAAACGATTCCGTCAAGTGAATCATTTACATCAATATCAAACGCTTTAATGATACTAACCAGGCCATCGGTTGCCATTGAAATATCCATCTCAGGAGAAACCGCACGGAAAATTGCTGAGTTTTCAGCGAGCTTTGCTGCCTCCTGCATCGAATATCCCAAACGGCTCCACTCGGCGGTCTGTGAAATAATTTCCTCCGTAGTAACGCCAAGCGCCTTTGCTGTCTCATTCGCAGTCAGATAAAACTGCCGATACTCTTCCTCGGTAGCCGTTGTAGTTTTACGCAGATCGATCATGGCGGTATCCAGCGCAATTACTGTATCAACCGCCTGCCGCAACAATCCAAATGCTCGGAATAGAAGTGTAGTAGCAGACACCCACTGCAACACTTTTCCGACATTGTTCTTTAGGATATCTCCCAAAGATTGCATATTAAGACCAGCAGCCTTAACCTCAGATTTGAATGTACTGAATTGAGCATTCCACTTATTCAAATCCATCTGATTATTAACCATAGTCAGATTTTGACTTAGCTGCTGGAATTGTGCGTTAAGACCAGGATCGCCTTTAAGGGCGCTCCATGTTCTCCCAACTGTCTCCAAATCCGCTTTTGCTTTTTCAAGATTCTGTGTAAACTTAAAATCGTTTACCTCACCGCGTTGGATTCGGATGAGCTGCGACATCTCTTTACTGACCGCTCCGATAAGAGTCTGTAGCCGCTCATAGGTTTCAACCTTTTCCCTGTCCCCCATATCTGAGGAATATTGAGCAGCAGTATCACGAAGCTGCCGCATATTCTGCACAAGAGATTCAGTCGGAGAAACTACTTGTCTATATTTGGTTTGCAGATCATTGATAACGGATGGAATACCACGCATAGCAGCGTCATACTCCCGCGCCTTATCTGCAAGTGCCATTTGAGTTGTAACAAGTTTTGAGCCATTCAAAAGACGGCTCTGTTCAAGAGCCGTCGCCTGTTTTGCATATTGAACAATATCGGCATATGGAGCCAACTGGCTCTCCAAAGAAGTCCTCTGGTTGTTTAGGACGGCAAGCTGTCCTTCCAAAGCGGCCAACTTATTTCGGTCACTATCAGGGTTCAGCCTTAGCATCTCAGATTGAACAGAAGTAATTTGCTTGTCCAAAGAGATAAGCTGCGTATAAATCTGATTTGCACCACGCAACCGCTCTTGGAAAACAGCTACATCATTATTCAACTGGTCAAAATTATTAAGAAAGGCCACCAACTGATCTTTTGTCCCAACATTACTCAGCTCACTTTTAAGAGCGTCAATCTTGGATGCAAAAGCGTCTGTCAGTGTGCCAGCAGATTCCAGTCTCTTTTCAAGCGCAATCAATCCCGACAACTGATCGCTCTTAATAGACCCAATATCCTTTGTTCTCAGTTTTGTTGCTACATACTCGGCGTTTTGATATTCTTTTACTAAGCGTTGTAGTCCCGCAATTTGAGACTCCAAATTAGAACGCTGCACATTGTCCAAGCGCCCTTCTGTAGCAATCATATTTTCAATCTGCTTATTGACAGCAGAATAGACTTCATTCAGTCTGGTCAAATGATCGCTGTCCGTAACAGGTTTTACAGATGTTTGGCCGGCGTAAGCAGCCTGGATATCTTGCAAAACGGACTTTTGACGATTCAAGTATGAAAGTCTTGATTCATTATCCTTCTGAGCTTGTGCCGCCAACTGTTCCTGGGCTTTGCGCTGTCTCTCAAGATTTGTCGTTACATTAGTAAGATTGGTACTAATTTCACCAGTCTCGGCATCATATGTTTGCAAATATGTAACGGTACGCTGCATCTGATCAGTGCCTTGAATAGTCAGATTCAGCATACGCTCCTGTTCGCCATTTACAGTTTCCCACCGACCAGTAATCCGATCAATCTGGATTCCCATTCGATCCAGTTGGTCAGTCATGGCGCGAGAGATATCGGGGCCAACCTTCAAATTATTTAGTTCAGCCCTAATTTTATTGACAGAGCTTTGGTCTAGGTTCAAAGAAACGCCAACCGTTTGAGATTGAGTTGCCCGTGCAATCTGCTGGGAAATGCGTTGTGTATCTGAGCGAACAGTCGATTCATCCAAAGATACTCCAACCTTGATACTGCTTCTGGAATTGATTAGCTTCGCAATATTTGGCAACTGCGCAGAAATACGTTGCGCCGACGCTTGCTCATCAGCCTCCAGTTCACTTGTCAATATAATTTTCAGATCCTCGTCCATACCTCTCACCACCTTTTTCTGTTAAAATTCATTTGACCTTAATCCCCTGCCGTTTCAGTCCGGCTTTCAATGCGTTTATGTGGGCGCGGCTTTGCTCTAAATGCTCAATCGTCTTTTGAGTAAAGGGACGGGGCTGCATATAGCGCCCACGCCCCGGAAAGTCATAGTGATAAAACTTATAGCCGTCGCCATACTCAACCAACTCAGGCAAATTCTTTCCCGTAGTCACTTGGTCTGCGTCAGAACATCCACCTGGATTTGGTTCAGTCAAATTCACAACAACCAACACTCCATTTTTAGCAGCGCCACCCTGCATTTCAATGTTATAGGGATCTCCCAACCCGCCATACTCACCGCGCCGGCGATACATTCTTGGGGTATAAACCTTATAAACTTCTGAGTAGATGGTGGCAGACTCCTCATCCTGCACCTCTTCAAAAACCTCTTTAGACATTGCATTGTCGATTTTAGATATTAGCTGCCGATTCGCTTTTTCTAATGCTTCTCGAATAGTCATTCTGCCACCTCCCTGCAATTAGTTATATTTGTTGCTTACTGTGCCTTTGCGTTAATCAAACCTTGCAAAATACCGCCCTCATCCAAATTTTTTGTGCTCTCAGAAAGAACTGCAGCATATTTCATAAGGGAATCCATATCAAGGCTTTGTACCTTTGCGGACAGACTATTCAAAAGATTTCTGAGTGCTGAATCCGTCCCATGATCTGCAAGAACGCTGCTTCTCTTCCAGTCAATGGCCTGTGTGCTCAAATAGACCATTTCATGGAGCATAGCCTGGTAGTCATCATTCTGAATATTGTCCAAATCCATAGTCAGATATAGCTCATTCATACCATCAATATCCAACGCTGGCGCACCCTCAGAGTCAGACTCGTTTTTCAAGGTCATAGCCGGAATATTCGTACACATCTGAATAATAGTGGCTCGAAGCATCGGGGACACATATTCGGGACGATATTTACCCGTCATATCAAAGCATCCAGAAACCACACGATTCAAAAATACGCTCTTCTCCATCACGGACAAGGCTGTACGAAAAGTCACATCAAATGTATTATCCCCGACTTCAAAAGTCTGGGTAAAAGTATTTTCACGCTTATTCTCTTTGAGGAAATTTTTTACCGTATTCACAGCAATTTTCTTCATTTTATTGATCCTCCACATATTTCATTGCCGCACGAAATGTCAGCTCGTCGGCGTGCTGACTGATCCATCCCCGATGATTTTCCGTCAAACGACAAACAGCAACTCGATCATCTCCAGAGAACCAGTTTAGATATGGGACAAACCCAGATCGCTCTGGATGGTCAAACAAATCGTTTTGACCATCATGCCCAATTACAATGATTTTGCAGCTATCATGTAAGCGAGTTAGAACCTTTTTCAACTCATCAAAATAGTAGTTCTGCGCTTCGTCAATAATAACCACCTTGTTTTCAAAATTCGTGCCACGCAGAAAAGTATGTGTGACGCATTGAATATAGGCAGTTTGATATTTCTCATTTACTGCACTATCATAGAATGCAGTATTTCTATTGACACCGATTTTATCCAGTGCCTCGTAAAATGGCTCAAAGTACGGCTCAGACTTTTCTTCGATACTGCCTTTGAGATATCCTTGCTTTTGCTCTTGTGTGGGCGAAGCAATATAAACAATCCCATCGCAACGCCCATATTTAACCAAAAGATTTGCTGTTGCGGTTGCAATTAGTGTTTTGCCAGTTCCCGCCTTTGCATTACAGAAAACGATCAACTTTTCCTTATCCCAAATAGCATCTCGGAAATTTTTCTGCCCATCATCTAATCTCAGCCCGTAAAATGGATGGTCAATCAAAGTAAAAGGGGCATCATATGTCTCCAAGCTGGTAATCTTTTTTGCCATACCCACTCACCCCTATCAAAGAATAGTATCAATATCAGTTACAATCTCATCGGCAATACCCAGTTTGATAATTTCTTCACTGAACATAAACCAATCTCGACGATAATTCTGATCGTAGATCTCTTCGGTGATACGGGTGCTTGACAGAATATATTGTTTAATCCTCTTTTCAAGCTCTTTTGTAAATTCCAGGTTATCAATCATTTTTCCAATACTTCCGATTGCTCCAGAAGAACCATCGTGGATTAGACAACTCGTATGAGGGAAGATATAACGCTTATGGCCGGCCATAAGCAAAAGCCCGCCAGCGCTATATACACGTCCCATTCCGATAGTATAAACCGGAGTTTTGGACAGATGGATCATATCAATAACATGAAGAACTGTAGCAACATATCCGCCATCCGAATTGATAAAAATTTTGATTGGCTGACGATCTTCAATCGCCAAATCTTTATCTTCGTCATTCCACTTTTTAATATAAAGTGCGATATCAATAGTGGCATCATCAATATCATCATTCCATAGAATTTCACGGTTCTTCAATCTACGGTAAAACTCTACCATTGTCGGATCGGGTAGTGTGGTGTCAAATAGACCCTCCATATCACTAAAATCCTCATTGAACTCATCCATCAATTTCTTTGTTTCCTTACTCTTCATTGGTGTTGTCCTCACTTCCGATTTTAATGTTGTTTATTGCGTAATGACCAATCATCAAAGCATCAGCCAAATTATCATTCTCTGTTTCAATGCCATAAATCTCTTTCGCAGCTTGCAGTGATAATATTTTCGACGTTTTCTTCGATGTAGGCTCAACAGATGTAATCTTGGATTTGATTTCTTTGGTCGTTCTTCCTCTTGCTTTACAAAAACTTTGCCATTGTGTAGGTGCTACTAAATTATATAAAATATTCGTTTTCTCACACAGATTTACGAGTACGCCTTGTAGTTGAGCTAATCGTTTGAATGACTGCACATTCTGTCTTAACTGAATGTCTTCTAGGAAAACTGCTCCAACATCATGCGTTCGTATCACCTCATTAAGCAAAGCCTCAATATGTAAAATTGCCTGTTCAAAGGTATAATTTTTACTGTCATATCCCCAAATCCCATAGTCTAAAAGCTTTTTGTTTTCATAATCAAAAGTAGCCCAAGCACCATGTCGCGCCTGATCTACAGCCAAGATATTCACCCGTCTCACCACCTTTCAAATCAAATTGAAAAAAGGAGGGCCGAAGCCCTCCTTTCTCCATTACTCTTCTTGTTGCGATTTAGTTTCGTCTTTTCCCGCATCCTCGTGTTTGACTTCTTCTGTTTCAACAGTTACCTTGTTTACCCTATGAACGCTTTGCGCCAAAGAATAGATCTCCGCCAAAAGGCTTCTCACTTTAGGCAAATAGCCTGTTGTGTTCTGAAAATCAACACCACGTTTCCGAAGGACGTTATATGCCTTTTTCGCATCATGGTTAATCTGATAATCCATGAGCACCGTCCAAATGTAATAGTGCTCATGGGTATCAGTATGTAGCCTCCAACTACGCTCCTTTTCACAAGAATAGCAGGTATTATACGAATTACCGCATACCTTGCAATCTCGAACCATTGTTAAGCTCCTTACTCTTCAAACAGGATATAGCAAAGCTCTGCGTCATCGGCGCAGTAGTCTTTCAGAGCGGTGAAAGAGAAGGGGTGAGTTCCCTCAGTAGTTAGGTTGACAGTAAAGTTGTTGTCAATCTTTGCTTTGGGGAACACGATCTTACCGGCACGCTTAACTGAAGGGTTGCACACGTCAGCAGCCAGGATGTCCACAATATACATTGCAGCCTCTGCAAAGCTCTCGGCGCTATCCACCAGCTTCACAGCAGATTCCGTCTCATACTCATAGTACACACCGACAGTAGTACCCTCAAAGGTAGCAGGCAGAGTGATGGTAGTACCGCTGATCTTAGCGTTCTCCTCTTCTGCACCAACCTCAATAACACCGCTGATGTTCTTATCCTCACTCATAGTATACACAGCGGCGGGAGTTCCCAGAGGTGTATGCTTCAAAGTTGCGGTCTTAGTACCATCAGTATCTGTCACAGTTAGAATGGCAAAATCCGCCCCCTTAACCTTAGCATTCTCACCAGCTACTTGAACCTCAGAACCCAACTGGGCACCCATCAGATTCAAGTTCAACAGAGACAGCTCGCCAGAGAAGTTTACGCCTTTTGCAGTATCGAAACGGGCCAGCAAGACGCCCTGAGCATCGGTCTTATCGGTAGACTCACCAGTAAACTCAATCTGAGGACTCTCCACACTTGTACCAGTAAAGTCTACAAGCCCTGTTGCCAGATTGATTTGAGTAATCCGACGCACCTTGTCAATGACAAATTGAGTTGCGTTAAACATGGTTTTCATCGTCCTTTCTTTGTTCTTTTGAGACTATTTCAAGTCTCCCATCCAATAAAGATCCTTTTTATCCATTTTCTTCGTATCTACGCAGCCACTATATATGCCCTGCATGACGAAGCTGTAGTTTTTATGCTTCTGAACACGCTCTACACTATCCATAAAAACACCGATGGGCAATGACCAAACATCATCCCATCGGTACTTAAATTCTGGACAGTTTGTTAATGAAGAAATTAGAGGTAACAACAACGATTGAAACGGTTTTTTTAGTTGCATTGCCATTTCATCTCTGTCATCTTCAATCATGATTTTCCTCGTAGCATCATTAAAGCCCGTATCCACATTCTTCTTCATTTTGTGGATTTGACGAAGATAATCGGTCATAAGCTTATGGATAGCCCTATCAATGATCACCCCATCTTTATTTTTAAGTATAAAGTCGGGCAATCCAGCTTGTTTCCCTAGCTTAAAACTTGTAAAATCCATATCCCCAAAAAGGATAGACACATCTGCGTTTTTTAGTGCTTGAAAAAGGGATAGGAATAGATCGTATTCGTCCATCTTTTCCCAAAAGATGTGAAGCTTGTCCCAAATTTCAACCTTACGATCAGCCGGGGTAGAACAAATTGTTCGGACAAGCCCGAAGTATTTTTGCTCACCGTAACCCACAATCTCATCCAAGGTAGGCTGGCGAATCGCAATTTTATCGTTGATCTGGAATCCTTCGCCACGAAACAGTTTGAGCTGGTCAATCAATGATACTAGCCTCCCTGTTCATTTCATGTGTAATATACGGGATCTGCCATCCCGAGTACCCCTCGTTGAACTGGACTTCCTCTGCAGTACTGAGTTTAATTCCGCCCAAACCAAACAACGGTTTGTCACCATTATTCAAAATGCGATCCACCTCATCTGCCAACAGATCCGCTCTGGAACCCTGCAGCAGGTCAATCTGGTGTTCGTTACAGATGATATAGATAACGATACCTGTCTCCTTTACCACATTAGAGTCGGTAAATACCACACGACTTCTCATCGTAATAAAGTTTTTATCATCCGATTGCGTGCCGGGAACATAGAAATGGGTTTTGATGAGAGGTTCCGCAGGGCTTTTACTTCCCGTTTTAACGTCCTCAAACTCTGCAACATTGTTCCCTATATTACAAAGCAGATTAACCACTGCCTGATTCTGCAACAATTTTCGTTTGAGCAAAATCTTTTGTTTGACCATCGCATCAAAATGCGGCACTCTCATCACCTCCTTACCAGTTCACGATTTGAATTGTAATAACCGCTTCACTTCCAGAGATATCGTCAATCGCTTTCAATTCAATCTGCATACCGACATATTCAAAATCGTCAGACGCCTTTAGTGTTATTAAGCCGTCCGAATTTTCAACGATCTCAGCAGCTCCGGCAAAATCATATTCCAAACGATATTGAAGCGGAAGTACTGGAGCACCATCATCATCTAAGATTTCTACACGAATCTGTTTAGTCTCCCCAACAGCAAGCTCAAAATCCCCATCCAAATCAGTCAGAGTAATCTTAGCGCCATCTCCGCCAATCTCTTCTGATCCGCCAGAAATAGGAGCATAATAATCTGCAACCATCAATTCAGCATTATCGGTAGCCGGATTGAATTGGTCTTCAAGTGCTGCCCACTGAATTAACCCATCTTCCATACGTTCATCGCCTACTGCATAAGAAATTGGATCAACTCTTGTAATACGATAAGCAGATGGGTTCACCCTGTTCTTATCCATCAAAAAGCGTGTTTGAGTGTCCAACATGATAGTTTCCTGATTGTACGGAACATAAATCAAATGTTGGTCTGCTCCTACCGCCAACTGCGTTTTTTCAGCTTCACCAGTTCCGTATTGGGTACTGTTTGTGCTATAAACAGGATATTCCACGATTTTCCCCGTAATAGGAGAAACAAAACGAACCGAATGCAAACACTTCCAAAGAACCGCCTTTTCATAAATTCGGTTATTATCCGGCAGCGCACTTACCATCCAGAAAGCACCGTCATATTTTACATATTGACCACACTTCAAAATTCCAATATTGCACAGAATTTGTCTTACTGTGGTACTATTATAAACATCACTGGTTGTTTGCTGGATAATAGCTCTTACCTGTTGAGGCTCGGAGTCAATCGTCTTATCATAGATAAAAACATCAGACCCTATAAATGAATCAAGCACCTCTTGGAATCCATCTTGACCATATGCCCAAAACTCATCATCTTCAAATCCGCTATTGAACAGAGGGCGTGTCATTCGATACCAGCTCTTGGATTCTTCTGACATGATGCACCTCCTTAGCCATAGGCCGGATCTTTTTGACGATGAAGTAGAATTTCTACCTGGGCAATTTGATCGTCAAGTTCTTGCTTTGTTACCCGCTTAGTGGCATCCTGTCCCGTTAGTTGAACATCTTTCCCGTAGATCCCATTCAGCGCCATTACTCTACTCAGCTCTCTTTGCAGATATGAAACATACATCATTTGCGCCAAGGTGCGTATAGCAATACTTGTCAGTTGGCTTGAAAACTTGCGCGTCTTCTGATTATATCCAAGATCACATCCCAGATTTAATTCATAATCAGAGACTGCTGTAGTCAACCACTCTGCTTCCAAAGCCTCCGGGATCTCATATTTTGTCAAAGGCATGGAGTGAAATTTCTGTTCAATATCCGCAAAGGTTGTCTTTTGGTTGTTTGGCATCGTCCACACCTTCTTTCTTAAACTGGTTAAATCTTCGCAGTTTCAGCCAGCTTACGCAAAGCATCTACCTTCCAAGACTCTGCATTTTCAGCCCCAGCGTTGAAAGCTAGTTCAACAAGCATTCTCTTCTCTGCGTCAGTTTTAACCATCGCATTAAGCTGCTCATTAAACTTTGTCTTAGTACGAATTGCCAGGAGTTCTTTTACACTCTCTTCATTCAGCAAAACAGGAGTAGAAGTTTCGATATCCCCAAGCCCAAACAGTTCCTTACGCTTCTCTTCATCAACAATCTGAATACGCGCATGGCTACCCATATTGTCCGTTCCAGTAAACATTACATTTCCGGTTTGAATCTGCGCAAGTACCTCTTCCTCAGAAAGAAGCGGAAAGTTTCGGGCATTTCCAGGGATTTCAATATCTCCCTGCCCCGCCATCCGACGAAAACTTAGAGGCCAAGAACAAAGGTTATTAACTAAAACATTATTCGTCTTCATATTTTATGGTTCCCCTTTGATTAAATTTAAGGGAGGGGCGTTTGCCCCTCCCTGTTTTGCCACTTATTTAGGCATAAAAAATCTGCTATTAAATAGCAGGAGCTTCGTAGTTCGTATCAGAGATCAGGCCAATCCAATCTTCCATACCCTCGGCTACACCAGCGCCAAACTCCATATCAAAACGAGTTAGGTGCTGGCGGGTCACGATATCGTCACCGGTCATTGTGGTCATGCCGCCGCGCAGGAAGGTTTGTAGAGGAGACACAGCTCCACGAGGCAGGAAGAATAGCAGACCTTGAGGCATATACAGATCATAGTCCGTTCCGTCCTTGTTCAACTTAGTCCAGTTGATAGCATTCTGCAGCTCAGTAATGGTAGCACCATTGTACATACCAACACGACCAGTACGCATAATCTCTTCTGCGATTGCGTCCGTACCATACCGCACCGCATCAGTGTCGGCCTGCTTAAATCCAACAAAATCATTAAACTGAGAAATAACGCTGTAATCACCAGCGATATTCACTCTGCCATAACGACGCATGGACTTCAGCATATTATCCACGCCCGTCTTTGTAATGCCGTTGGCCTCAGCAAAGTGCTTTACGCCCTTGGCATTCTTCAAGGCGCTATATAGGACAGACATAATGTAGTAGGTCATCTTGTTTTGCATATCGATTTGCACCTGGTTCATTCCCTCGGCAACATTGCCATCGAAGTTACCGTTCTGAAGCTCACGGTAATCAACGGCAAAACCAGCGGAAATGGTCTGGGTTGCAATCGGATACTCACGCCAATTTACAGCAGCAAAAGGCACGTCGCTGCTAGATGCCTGGAAACGAGAATCGATGCTCTCGTAGTTGTAGGTCTTCATCATAGGCACTTCATTATAACCAATACGCTTATAATTGCCCATGAAGTCAAACATCCGAACGGCCTCAAGCAACTTAGGCTCAATAGAAAAACGGATAATAGCGTTAATCTCACTCTGAGCAGTATGATCGCCGTCCAAAGCTTTGCTTGACATCTCTTTGATATTTGCAACACTCTTATCCAAAGTCTTGTCATCTACGTTAGGCCGGCGACCTGCGCTCAGAGCAGAAAATACCTCTACAATCTTAGAAGTTTGCTTCACGCGACCAGTATCAGTATCAAGACGAGCGTTGCTCATGTTGATCTCATAAATCGTGCTCATCATCTATCCCTCTCTTTCTCATATTACTGCACGCGAACAACGACAAGAACGCCCTTGCCCATGTACGCGGTCTTCTCTGTAACCTCAAAATACACCTTGTAGCCAGTCACGTCGGCGCTCTTAGCGAGCAAACCATCAGTGCCGAAAACAAGCTTGTCTCCAACAGCGATGTCGGCATAATCCGTACTAATCTCATAATGAGCAAACTCCATCTCCAAGTTTGCAACAGTAGTCAAATCATCGGCACGAACCTTCTCGCCAGCCTTGACCACAAGAGTCTCCTCAAAATTCCGCATCTCAGCCTTGTCATTGATATTGCTTACGATACGGAAGCAAGCCTTAGCCTCATCTGCTGAGGCAGGCAGATTAACAGTACGATCAGCACGATCCAGCACTACACCCATGCCAACCTTTAGATCGACAGCGGCAGTGTGGTCGCCAACGTTCTGCACGTTCTTGAAGTAACCAATCGTCTTACCCTTCATTGTTTTTCATCCCTTTCTTAAAATACATTTACGTCAGCAGAACCATCATCTTGATCGCCGGCGTCATCCATCATACCAAACACATCGATCTGGTTTGCGGAATTAGTCTCAGTAACCTTACTCTCACGAGCTGCCTCAACCATAGCAGTACAAATTTTCCCAATAATGCTATTGATCTCGACACTGCCAGGATTTGCATTGAACGCATCAATTTCCTCCTGGGCAACTGCTCGCTGCTCCTCAGTATAAGGAGCTAGTGCGGCATTCAGCTCTGCCACAGCAGCGGCATTTTCCATCTCAGCAATCTTAGCATTAGCCTCATTCAGACTAGCCTCTGCAGCTTCTTTGGCCGCATTCGCCTCAGTAAGGCCAAGCTCCGCAGCCTCTTTTGCCGCATACTCCTTATCGTAGTCTGCCTGCAGCTGCTTGATGTCGGCCTCCTTTTGCGCAATGTCGGCCTTCAACTGGCTAATATCTGCTTGAAGTGCATCGACCTTGGCCCAGTACTCCTCCCATTTAGAGTTGACCTCGGAAACAGCACTAGCTACCGCCGCCATCAGCTCATTCTTGGTCTTCTCATCCATAGTTTCATCCTCCTTATCTGTTTTTTTATTATTTAACTCCATTACGATGGCGGCCTCATCAGCCGGTTTTACACTAAGAATTGCATACCCGCTATAATCGTAGTCCTGCGGTACACGCCCCTCATCTTTCCAACCGTCGGAGTAAATAATGTAACCATCGTGCTCTGGCTTACCAACAATTTCTACAGAACCCTTAACAGTGGACTCTGCCATGTGCTCACGAAGCCAAGCAACAAATTTCGGATAACGCATTTCATCCAAAGTGCCCTCAGCAATCAAACATCGCTTGGTTACACCCTCAATTTCAACGTCTCCGATATATGCCTTGTCAAAATGCCCTACCATAGTGGCATCTTCAAACAATGGCAACCTATCTTCTTCCCGTACTTCTGTCATACCGTGGTCATATGGCACATCCCGATCTTCAGTCAAAAATGCTGCCACAATAGACATACCAATGACGGAATGAAGGTTGGCTCGAACATATTCCTCTTTCCATGAGATTCCATTTTCTTGCCATCTCGTGTTATCAGGAAAAATCTCATGCAGAACTACCTTAATAGGCCGTCTGCCGGCAATTCTGTTTTCACTTGAAATCTCATAAATAGTGGATGAAGTTCTTTCAGACATTTCCTCTCACCTCCTTATCCTGATGGAGATGGGCTGGCATTGCCGTTATTAGCCTTTGTAGACTCCGTGCTTGCATTAACCGGAGGATCTGTGTTTGTGCTATGGTCAACATCTCCATCAGGCGCATCTTTTCCGGTCACAGTAAACGAAGTCTTATGTACGGGGTACTTATTCTCAAAGTCCTCATCCAGCTCATAATCCATAAGTGAGAGATAATCGTCTGCGTCAATGCCCGTAGAAGCAATCCAGGCCAACAAACTTCCCTTTCCACGCGCATACAAATCAGAAAAATACTTTACCTGTTTTTCTCGATTGAGAAATGTTACTGGTAGCACTCTAAACTCAATGCGATAGCTTCCATCACGAATCACGTTATAATTCAAACATTTGTTCAGCTCTTCTACCAAAGCCTCAATCCAGGTAAAAACATTGTTCGCCACAATCTCCATATTCAGTGTTGCCGTAGCATAGTTACCAGTAGAACTACCACTCAATGCGGCAGCAGCAACACCGATATCCTCATTCACATCTTCTTTGATAGCATTTTCATTTGATTCGTCCAACAAAGACAAATCAACTGGTAGACGATCCATTTTTGTGCCTGACGCCAAGGAAAAGAAAGATACTCCATTCGTATTGCTCCGCTGCGTCAACGCCTGCTTAACGGTATTGTGCTGATTTTCCTGTTGTGTCTGAGACAAAGCAGACGTTCCTTTGTCCTTACCTTCTGGGAACGTCTCATAATAAATTTGATTATTTACCGTATCCAGAACTCGACGTTTTGTATTGATAAAATACTTGGCATAATCAATATCGTCCAACGCAGCCACGGCAAACGGAACACCATACGGATCGTTCTGCCCGCTTTTGATTTTGGTAACAATAGTCTTGTGCCAATCCAGACGCTGCCAACACGCACCACTGGGAAACTCCCCATTTTCATATTTCCGCCATCCTTCTTGAATTTGGCGGGGGAACCCCTGGAGCTTACGTTTGCGCTCTTCCTCTGTCAGCCCATTAAAATACCGCAGGTCAAAAGCTACCTCGTAGCAGTTGTTCCTGCGGCCAATAATTTTGGTATATTCAACTGGCAAAGAGATTACGACGCAATTCGTTCCGGCAGAGTTAATCTCAGTAATACTTTGAATATCAAGATCAGTCAAGGCAATACGGTCATCAACCGGAACCGTCCTTGTCTCCATATATCCCACGTACATACCTTCATTTGCATCGTGAAACAACCCATCTCGAATAACTTCTTTATATCGCATAGAGCGCAGTACGCTTGCCATTTTATCCATGCTCTGGCGGTATCCTTTTCGAGATATACCAGCCTTTTTGGGTTTAGCTACAATTACATAATCAAGGGAATGAAGACTGACCAGACTATCAATGGCGGTTGTAACCGTACCATTAGAATAATATGCCCAACGCGCCCAACGACGTAATTGAGTAATATGAAGCATTGGGTTTTTAGCCATATTCATAATCTCGCTTGGCGAATATGGCGCATTGCAGCTCGCTCCATAACTGACCACATTCAAATATGTCGTGCCCAGGGAAGTATTAAATTCATGAGTTTTGTCACTATTGGGCGAAGCATTGATCTGAGATACAGATGCCTCACTTTCCATTTCAGGGCGACCCCAATTCATAAGCCGCGAAAGAAATGATCTTTCTGCCACTGTCTTCACCTCCTTTAATTAACAAGTGTTACATACTCATAGCCAGAATTATCTGAAAACAAATCCGCTTCCAGCAATGAAATAAAATAGTTTCCGTATGACACCGAAGTATATCGGTCTTTTCTTGCTCCGGGACGTTCTTCAATTTTAATAAGATTGGTTTGGTTTTGTACTGTATACTCAAGCCCAATCATCTCATTGATCAAAGCTACGGTTTCAAGGAATGGACGCTCATAGAAAAGTTGAGTATCTGTATCTGCTGTTGCATAGTCTGGATAAAGACGTTGAAGCTCTTCTACTCCCTCTTGATTGCTTACCATAAGTTCAATCATTCGGTTGTTGAGATTGTCTCTCATACAAACAGCAATTTTACTGTTCAGCTCCAGGGAAGCCTTAACTGAATACACAACTTCCTTTTGGCCCGCAATTACAATGCGTCCCTTCAATCCGTCATCGTTCATACAAGTCCACGGTTCATACTCAACATTCCGGTCTACATCGTAAAGAACCTTTGCCAAAGCATCATAAATGGAAACGCCGGCATTACGTGTATCCAATACACAATAATCCGCATCAAAATCAGTAAACAACTGTTTGATGCGGATTGCCTGTTTGATTGTCTCAAACTCCATTTGCGGTTCCATATACAATACTTGTCTTCGATATCCTTGCTTTACTTCAATGTGATCTCCGCCAGTGTCAGACACTTTATATTCTTTGCTTTCTGGCAGAGCACGAATGCAGGTAAATACAGAGTTGTCGTTTCCGGCACCGCCCTCTGTGGCAATATCGCACGCGATAATTCTAATTTCACCCGCTTGTTTTGGAATAGAATGTTTTGACTTAATCTTTGACAACACATCTTCATTTTTTCTTGGATAAAATGGACGTTTCAAGACTCTATTCTTATTGAGCATATCATATGTAAAGTAGGCATGAGCATTTTCAGCAACCATCTGATTTTCATACTCAATCGTCCACGCCACCCTATCCAGTTTGCTTCTCTCTTTGATCAAGAAGTCTCGCGTCTTAATCTCATGTTTCAAGGCGATGCTATAATCCATCCCAAGCAGAATAGACTTACTTTTGTTCAGCATATCCTTAGTTACAAGTTTCATATAATCCCACATCCAGTGAGACTTATACCATGCAGAACTAATATAAATTTCTTTCGGCTCTTCTTTAAGGTCTTTGTATTCATCTGGATACTTAATTCTGAATTGAATTTGCCGCTGAAACAAAGTAGGAGAAAGAACGGTATCGATAATGCTTTTCACAATCATGCGGAACTCTTCATAGATAAATACAGTCGCACGGTATCCGCGAGCATTATCATTTGCTACCAGTACGATAATAGAGCTACCATTATGAAATTTAACTTCAATCTCATTTTGGTTATCCTTAATCGTTTTAATCTCTGCTTGCAATAGCGGGGATCTTGGTAGAATTTCTTTTGAAATTTTCTCAGAAACAATAAGCCGCGCCTGTTTTTTAGTTGCTGACGCTACTACAATCAATGATCCAGGGCGCAAGATTGCTTCTTTACAAGCATACACCGCAATAATAAAAGATTTCGCTGCACTACGAGCAGCGACAATACAAATACTCGGGAATATATCCATCAGATACAAAATAATATGCTGATAAAGATATAGTGTAATTCCAAAGTATCGTTGTACAAACCTGCTTGGATTTCTGCGCCAAAATGTCAGCCAATCTAAGAGTTTTTTTACAAACTCTGGGTCACTTAACTTACTGTTTGCCGGGAAATGTTCATGAACGTGCTTCTGACGTTCATCCATCATTTTCTCATAATCCATGACTCATTCCTCCGCGTCAGACAAGCTAAATTCTTTATCCAACTCTTTAGATCCCGTCAACAGATTACGAAGCGGCCTGGTCATAAAGCGCTCAATATATTCACGAAGATGATCAAAGTCAGCATACAGTTTTTTGTCCTTGTAATATTCAGCCGGACAATACTCCTCAATATCTCGAATCATTTCTCCCAACGGACTAAGCTGCTTTTCTGCTTCCATCTTCTTTTTCCGATCTTCAATTTCGGTTGTTGCCGCATCGATCTGTGACTTATAACTATTGGCAGCAGTTCCGATATTGGAGTCACCTTTTTGGAGTAACTTACGAAGATTAAGCTTCATAAAGCAGATAGACACATATAGCTCTTCTTGGCGCTTATCAATCGGTTCTCCGTATCGCTTAACCCAATCCTGATACTCGTACTGCATAGAATCGTAGTCGCCGGCGTCAAATCCTACACCAAACCTCCGCACAACTTCTTCTGGCGTCTGGATGTCCTCATTTTGTGCTACCTCCTCAACAGTAGTAGCATTTTCAACATCCGCCTCCCATCTACGCACCAATGTATCTGAATAAGTTGTAGCCTCTGAAACCTGGTTCAAGTTCAACCTGGAAATATAGGTACTAATTCGATTCCGGCTCTTTCCATTTCGACTTTCACTAATCTTTCGAGATGACGCCCAAATATCTGCGTCAAAATACATATCTGTAATCTGGCAGATCCGCTCTGCAGCTTCATCTTCATCCCCATCGTAAAACTTTACGTACTGTTCATAGATTTCAGCAATACAATTCCGACAGATTGATAGAAAACCGTTGTTCCCCTTATAAATAGGAGACTTAGATCGCCCGAAATTCCCCTCTTGCTTTTTATACTTGTGGCCGCAACAAGTACAGCGGTACTGCTCATCGCTAACTACACGCGGCTCCACTTCAGTCGGCTTTGCATCTTTGACCACTTTATGTGTCGCCGGCTTCATAAGTGGCTTTTTCGCTGGCATTATTGCAACCTCCCTTCTTATATGAAAAACCTCGGAGAAATAATCTCCGAGGTTCCCGTAGAATAATATTGTCCTGGTGCGCCTGAAGAGTCTCGAACTCCCGACCCACGCCTTAAAAGGGCGCTGCTCTACCAACTGAGCTACAGGCGCATAAAGGCTTCTTTTCGTAGAAGCAACGTCCGGCTCTCACGGATGGAATTTACCAGTCATTCCGATTTGCACGGTTACTACACTTATTTTACCTCAGTTGCTGACCACCTTTAGAGGGGCATACTTTCTCAGGCTCTCAAAGTCCCGTTGGGGTATGCCAGCCCGCCGCACTCCTGATCGGCTTGCCTGCTTTGCTCACAGCAGCTCAGTTGGGTCTATCGCGTTTCTGCGCCGGACTTTCACCGGAGGCTCGTCAGCCCATGAATACCATGTCCATGGTTGGTGGAACGAGATGGTAACGATCCATCATCCTGCGGTTTTTCAGACCGCCGCTCAGACCTCATAAGCTATCGTTCCATATGGCGACGGAGGTAGGACTCGAACCTACAGGCCGCTCATCACGACCAACAGTTTTCAAGACTGCTCCCCGCACCTACTGGGGTCAACTCCGCCATATTGGTAGAGGAGGTGGGAGTCGAACCCACTCAGCTCGAAAGCAACGGTTTTACAGACCGCCCCAGCTCTCCGACTCTGGCGCTCCTCTATATATCTACGTGGTGCTGGCAGAGGGGTTTGAACCCCCGACCTCCTGATTAAGAGTCAGTTGCTCTACCAACTGAGCTATACCAGCAAATGGAGCTGGTAAAGGGACTCGAACCCCCGACCTGATCATTACAAGTGACCCGCTCTACCAACTGAGCTATACCAGCAAATGGAGCTGATGCAGAGACTTGAACTCTGAACCTATTGTTTACGAAACAATCGCTCTGCCATTAGAGCTACATCAGCATGGCAGGGGCTGAAAGACTCGAACTCTCACCAACGATTTTGGAGATCGTCATGCTGCCAATTACACCAAATCCCTATATGGCAATGTGTACGGGACTTGAACCCGTGACCTCCGGCGTGACAGGCCGGCGTTCTACTCTTCTGAACTAACACACCATTTAATCTTTCCACGGAATCTTACCATCAAGATCCAATGGAGATTTTGCAATCGCTATCTGAGCAAATCCATCTTCGACCTTATGCCATAATGTAAATCGTCCCTTCTCTAAGCACTGAGATATAATATATATCTGTCCAGAGGAAGTAGTACAATGTACGCCTGGCCCATTTTCAGTTGAAGGTATCTTCTTCACAATTTTAACTTGCGCATCATTAGATCTTCTACCCATATGCGATCCTCTTTTCTGGTGATGCCGGCGGGGATTGAACCCGCAAACTCCGGCTTGAGAGGCCAGCAACTCTACCAATTCGTCCACGGCACCATTTGGTACTCCCGACGAGACTCGAACTCGTATTACCGGCTTGAGAGGCCAGCCTCCTATTCCAATTAGAGGACGGGAGCATATATAAAAAATGCGGGTGAGGATTTGCACCTCACATGGGAGAGGTCATCCGATACTAGAAAGGCGTCCTTCTAGCCCTCCACGTTATTGCCATTTATGTACTGCGTCTACTATTGCCTATCCAGCATTAGGCTTTACCAGATAGCCCCCAAGCTGGTTTAGACGATCTTTCGATCCGTGGGGTTCTGTCTATTCCGCCACCGCATTTGTTGTTTAATGGCTGGGGTGGCAGGACTCGAACCTGCGAATGTGGGAGTCAAAGTCCCATGCCTTACCACTTGGCTACACCCCAATATTTTCTTTTCTGATGTTGCATTTTTCCTTAACTTGTGGTATAAATGTAATTACCAAATTGATTGGAGGCATTGTATTATGGCAGAAGAAAAAGCGAAACGCGCACGCCGCACTGTTGAAGATCGAATTGCAGAAATCGACGCAAAAATCGCTGCTCTTGAAGCTAAGAAACAGGAACTTCTTCGCCCCGCAAAAATGAAAAAGATTATTGAAGAAGCTTCCGCAAATATGACTCCTGAAGAAATGGCTGAAAAACTTGGCGTTAAGCTTTAACCTTCTCACCCCGCCGCAAGGCGGGGTTTATTTTTTTCCGCACCTGCACTCCCGATTCTCCAAGCAGGAACTCTCGCTGACCAGACCATACCATCCAGTCCTTTATGGTGAAACAAACGAGTGTAGTTATTTAATTGATCGTACTTTTACTACCATACGAATGGTACGCCAAAGAGGACTTGAACCCCCAACAACAGGATTAGAAATCCCGTGCTCTATCCGATTGAGCTACTGGCGCATTTGGAGACGCCGATAGGATTTGAACCTATGATCCTGGGGTTGCAGCCCAGAGCCTTACCACTTGGCTACGGCATCGCAACTGGCTTCGACGATAATGGATGCCAGCCCCACTGATTAACGCCTCGCTCATAAGGCCATCGCCATATCTATGTCGTTTCGCTCAATAAAATGAGAGAGCCGTGGTGGCAGCAGCAGGACTCGAACCTGCGTCTTACGACTTATGAGGCCGTGCTGGAACCGTCTCCAGTCATACTGCCATTTGGTACTGGCGGTGGGACTTGAACCCACACGGTATCGCTACCAACGGATTTTGAGTCCGTCGCGTCTGCCAATTCCGCCACGCCAGCTTATACCCAGAGCGCCTTGTTTTAGGTTTGATCAATTAAAAGTTGATTCCATACAATAAGAATTGCTGTAAGCGCTCCATTGGTACGGGCAACAGGGATCGAACCTGCACGGGGATAACCCACCAGATCCTAAGTCTGGCGCGTCTGCCAATTCCGCCATACCCGCATATTAAAATGGAGTAGATAACGGGATTTGAACCCGTACCCTCGGTTTGGAAGACCGATATGCTAACCGTTAAACACCATACCTACACATGGTGCTCCGTACAGGAATCGAACCTGTGACCTCCTGCTTGTAAGGCAGGCGCTCTAACCAACTGAGCTAACCGAGCATACTGACCGATTCAAGGCATCGGCCATGCCTCCAACTCTACGCTGTTGGGGCGCGTCCAGCTTTACTCCAAAGCCAGCAAAAGTCATGTTGCCAAACACATGGTTTCAATTTCCTATTCAGTTTACAGTCTCCGCTCTGTTCGTAGGACGGGCATGGTTGCGGGAGTAGGACTCGAACCTACGACCTCCAGCTCATGAGGCTGGCAAGCTACCACTGCTAACATCCCGCAATATGGCTGACCCGGCAGGACTTGAACCTGCGACATCTTGATTAACAGTCAAGCGCTCTAACCAACTGAGCTACGGGCCAATAAAACAAAGAGCACGCTTTTTTCTTCTTCAAAATAGAATTATTTTTTTACAAAATTGCTGTTCGTGCTCCAATATGGTAGAAGATGTCGGACTCGAACCGCAATTCCAGATCCCAAATCTGGCGTGTTACCATTATCACTACACCCTCTATATAATTACCGGTTCGGGCCTAGGCGCTGCCCGACCACGTTCCCTATAATGCGCACCATTATGGGGAAAGAAAAGTGCTACAGCCAGATCTCCCGCCTTGTCATCGGCTTTTCTCAAATTTACCTTCCTGTAGCGAAGGGACTGGTCGAGACAGAAAGAATTGAACTTTCGACCTCACGATTATCAGTCGTGCGCTCTACCAACTGAGCTATGTCTCGAAATTACTGTGCGTCCTAAGAACCTCGTTCATGGCCGATAGGTTTTTGACCGAGATAGCAGTAAAGTAATGAGCTGAACCGCACAAACGTCAACATAACCAACACAGCTTACTGGTGGAGCCGATGGGAGTCGAACCCACGACCCCCTGCTTGCAAGGCAGGCGCTCTCCCAACTGAGCTACGGCCCCGTACAGATTAGTTTTCTTTGTTGCTACGCTCTTATAATACCACACCAGTATTCAGATGTCAATAGCAACAAAGAAAATAATCTCATTTTTTTATTCTCCTCCACCTGTACCAGTACGAACATCTTCTTTCAGACTGCTACTGGCACGAAATACAGGAACCTTACGATCACTTGAAACACGAAGCTCCCCTGTGGAAATGTTCTTGCTCTTACGCCCTTTTCTGAGCTTTACCTCAAAAGTACCGAACCCGCGAAGCTGCACAGATTCCCCACGGATCAAGGCATCTCGAATAATTTGGAGAACCTCATCCACTACTGTGTTAGACTCACTCTTATAGTAGCCTTTCTCACACAGAGCAGATACGATATCGGCCTTAACCATTGTTTCACTCCCTAGTTTAACTTAATCTGATAATAGGCGTCGGCACCGACGCCGGGGCGAAACACCATCATCAACTGCGCCGGCGTTGAATACAAACGCTTTCCATTGGCATAATCATCTGTACCACACAAACATGGTGCAATCATACTCTCAATTCCCAGCTCTTCAAACTCCTCTTTATGGTGTTTATCAGCCAAAATTACATAATCAATATCGCTAGAATATTTCTTCGCAAATAAAGTATGTAATGTTTTGCCTGCATTTTTCACCCTGTCTAAATCACCATGCGCTGCACAAATATTATATCCGCATACTGAGAAATAAAGAAACTCATAGTACTCAGATTCTGGAAATACGATATCTCCACGAGACTGCAGACGTTGTTCCAACCACCATGGGATCAACTTCTCCATATTGTCAGCATGGATGCTGTCATTTTTATTTTGAACCGTTCTTAGATGATTCCCATATGTTGCATGGATAACAGTTTGTTTAACTTCATCTGCCAAAGCGCTAATTGCCTGAGCCATAATTTCTGAAACCTGCATGATCTGGTCGCACGTCAACTCTTCTGATGCAACACGCGCACTTGTATGAATTGAACCATGAGCTGCGTCCCCCAATAGTACGACATGAAGCTTCTGACACTTGTGAAGTCTAATGCGCTCGATTGCCCGTTCAACTAATTTAGTCACACGATATCGACAAACCTGAGTATCATATCTATCCCAAATGTTATCCGTTACCATACCATAATGCCAGTCGGCAAACACGATAACCGCCTCAGAATTGTCGGTCATAAAATCGGTAGACTTGTTAATCGTCAAAGGCAATACCTTATTTAACTCATGCGCAGCCTCAATCAACCTATCTTCCAAATTTTCCGAACGACCAATACGATCAACCATCTTATTAAACTCCCGGCGCTGATCGTAAAACCGCTTGGCCTCTTTTCGCATTTCAGCAATTTTGAAATCTAGTTCATCCATGTACTCGTTCTGCTCCGTGGCATCTTGCAACGCATATTTCTTTTTGAAATATTGTGCGACAGCATACCCAGAATACGGAGTAACGGAAGCTGCTTTCCTTAGACTATCCCTATGACAGTCAATCCCAGTCGCTTCGATAATGTCTTCCCAGTCCAAATCATCTGGCTTTTGCTCAATTTTTGTTTCGATCAGGCGAAGACCATATTCATATGACTCCTCACCTTCTCTACGTTCATATCTTGGATTCACGAAAGTCTTCACCCCTCAATACTCGGCAACGGGACACGCTGCCTAATTTCAATTATAAGATCGGGCACATTTTCCCAACGCCTTAGAATTTCATTGATATCGTAAACTTTTAGACCGTCGTTATGATATTCCGTCAACGTCATATCAGAACAATCGATCATTGCGCTACTATAAACCTCCCGCTTTTCCTGCTCGGCCATTTTAACAATGTTCCTCAATAACCTTGCTGCGACGAATCTCTTGTAGCTTCGCAAGGATCTCTGGGGACTCTACACAAAAATAATGTCCCCTCTTTGAATCCTGTTTCATTGTGCGGGGATAGCAATAATAGTGTGGATATCGATTGGGAGGAAATGCTTTAACCAGCGCATCTTTTTCTTCCTTGTTAATGGAAATCACAAGAACCATCCTTTTCATTGAAAATTTGAGGGTACTCCCTCAAAAATACACCAAATTCAAGGCTTGGGAACCTTCGTCAATAAACGAAAGTTCCCAAGGTGATTTCAGAATTATTCGACCATTATCGTTGATATTTTGTATATTTTCAACAACAAATGGAGCATTTATTTGTCTGTAATTCCACACACTTTCGGAAATGGAACCCGTAAATCTCTATATCCCAGTCATCGTCGGACACTTCAACCAGTGTAGAAATCGGCGTTTTACTTTGCTCTATCAAATCCAGAAAACACTGATTAGGCGCAGAAAATAACGTGTAAAATAAAGTGCGGGAGATATCTTTGTTCTGAGGTTCTTCAATCGCAAGCATTAGCCGATACACAGTATGAGGGCTAATCTTTAGCGACTTGATATAGCTGATATACTCCTGCCGAATCTCATGTACTAAGATGGCCTTTCCGTAATTATCCAGGTTTTCATCGGTTCCATCCCATACGGCCCGAATCTTCGCACGCATCTCACGTACAAACCCCAAAATCCGATCTACCTGCGAATAGCTCACCGATTTTTGCAAATATGCGTCATTCACTAAGAGGCCAGAAAACGGAATGAATGATTGATAGGTGTAGTTGGTACGATAAGCGTTTAGACTGTGCTGCAAAAAGTCCATGGTTGTATCATGGAAACGATAGTTTTTACTCCCGCTATCATAATATCCTTTCATTCGAGCGATTTTTCCAAAGAAGTTGGGCTTTACCTGCCGGCCAGTATCATCCCGAATTTCATATTTCTTTCTTAACCGTTTAATTTCAGCGACACTATCAACCGCATATTCGCGCTTCGCCTTATCAATTTCAATATTGCTCAAAACGTCCAGTTGGGCAATTTCGCAATAAAGTTCCTCGTACTTTGAAAAATCCGCGCCACTATTCAAAGCATCCCACAGCTTTGTGTTCAGCTCCTGAGAAAGGTTTACGATCTCTCCAATTTTATTGACCGACGTTTTAATATCAAGATCAGCCTGGTCAAGCCTGGTATAATGCCGCACAATCTTCTTAGCATCTACCATACTGGTGGGAACAAGAAACCTATGATAATTCCGTTGTGCCGCCTGGATCAGAATAGGATTGTCTGTCAACAACATAGTATCAGAATCGAAATCTGCTCCAGAAAGCCGAAACAAGATATTTTCATCAATACTGTTGACACATACAATTTCCTTCGTCGCATTTACATACTGCTGGATCTCCACATTGTCAGTGTTCTTTGCCAATAGAACATTACCCATCGTAACATGAGGGCTGCGAGATCCCAAAATAGTCTGGTCAAACCCAAACTGTTTGGAAAAAATATTTCCAATTCCGATTTTACTTTTGCCATCAAACTGCCCGATTGCGGAATAAAGCATCTCAATAGGATTGCCCAGCAAGGTTGAATAATTACCGTTCACCAAAATATGGCCACGAGCAAGTTCTTTTTTGAATGATTTAGAAATATCATTTTTGAAATTATGATACAGCTTGGTCTGAGCAAATTTGTCTGTAACACCCAGCATTTGATAAACCACATCGTTTGTTGTAGTTACCCCATCCCCATCAATCTCCTCGCCGCCGCCCATATATTTGATATGATATCGTAATACAGCCGGATCAGTTTGAATTAGGCGAAGATAATCCAATGACGGCTTAATCAAATGGTTGACATCTTCTTGGGATAGCTGGAGTGTGTTCAAAAGCTGATAATGGATCTGAACCATACGTCCGCCAAAAAAGTGTGTAGGTTTCTCATGCTTTACAACTCCAAAACTTCCGTCTTCATCCAACAGTCTTAACCACTGCTCCAGCGTGCCGAACTTCACATATTTGATACTGCTTGGAGTAGTAATAATCTTAATGTCAGAAATATCTTGCGCCAGAGTAAATCCCGATAGTTGAGAAATATCTGTGACGCCGTGATCTTGGAAGAACTTTTGGATGTTTGTATTGAAACAGGCAGACTTAAAAAACCGATTTCGCAAGAGAATCATTCCGTAATCCTGCCATTCACCCATTGCACTCTTATCAATAAGGGACTGCCCATCCCAAATGCTATTTTCAATCTTTACTTCTTCCGCTTTTGAAGAAAGCCAATTATCTTTTCCAAGCCGTGTCGCTACAACCCGATCTTTGAATATACTCTTATAATCATCAATCACCAAAAAGTTCTCGGGCCGCAGAGGAATTGTCCCTACAATACTGCTGAGAGTAAGTGCAATATATGCCTCCAAAGCAGCAAGATCAATCTCCTGCCCTTCCTTAACTTTAAGACCACAAAGCTCCCATTTGTGCATTCTAGGATATAGGCGCTCATCGATAAACAAACACTTACCCACTCTGCTGCTTCCGCTGGAACGTTTGAAACGCTGAAACTTAATGCCGTCACAAACGAACCCGTCTTGGTAAAGCCGGCTGCGAAGCTGGGCAACCGTCAGTATCACCCGCATATTTTTCCCCAGCCGATAAACTCCATCATCAAACATGAAAAGGCTTCCCAGTTCTGAAGGAGATAACGGATTTTCAACCGGAGAACCAACTCTTACGGCAATCAACTCACCATCTTTCATACAGACATTATCAACCAACTGTACATCCTGTGGCAAATATCCATACTTAATATAGACGTTATCAAAAAAACGGTTAAACTCTTTAATGCTATATTTGAACGTCACGTTAATTACGCGCCGACAATATTCTTTTCCACACTTGCTGAAAGTAAAATCCATACGGCGATAGACTTTTTCATAAACTTCTCTTAGCTTGATAACATCCAAACTATAATCCAAAGTGTTTACAAATCTTCTTGTATTAAACTGGTCGTTTTGATCTGTTCCAGATAGTTTTACCGTATACTCTTTGCTGCTGGGACTTGAATAGTTTGCCAAAAACAGATCTTTGGCGTCAGCAGAAACAATATAGACTGAGTTACCCAAAGTTTATTCACCCTCCTCGGCCTGAACAGTTTCTACCTTCACAAGATCTCCATACCAAAACAGCCATTTCTCAACACCATCCAATTCAACCAGCGCTGAGAAACCATCAGGCCGCTCATGATAAGGATGGGCTACAAAAACTACATTTCGGCTCTGCTCTACAAACTTACGATACTCTTTTTGCTTACAAGAATAGTCTTTACGCGCCATGATCTGGGCTACATTCAAAACAACCAAATCCCCATCATGAATAACATCATTGATCTTGTCTCCAAGACTCCCCAGATAATTCGCAGCACGTGTACGGGAACTTTTATCTTTAAGCTTCTTTTTCAAAGCTCTACGGTTTTCCCTATTCAACCGATATCACTCCCATCTGAGAAATCTTGAATGCTCTTTTCGTATTCCTGCGCGTTTTCTTTCAAAACTTCCATATAGAATGTTTCATCTTCCATTGCGGTGTCAGCCAGGGAATAATACTCACACTTTCCCTGGCATTCTGACCCACATTGGTCATACCAAATACAATCAAATGCGGCGTTCATTACAAGCCTCCTTTCGCTACACACCGCCGCGTCAGCTCTCTTAAACCTCACGCTACTTATATGATCAAATAAATCGTTGACGCCGCAATTAGTTCAATTTACTATCATGAGCGATGCTATCCAGCCAGTTCTGAAATAGCTCTCGCATACGTCTACTGGGAATGTAAATCCAGATATCCTTCCCATCACGAATGGCAGATCTCCAAACCCACTGAATCATTTCGCTTAATGCGTACATATCTTCACGCACTTCAACTCCTTGTTCTTGAAAATAATTCTTCAGCAGCGGGTTATAATAAATGTTGACACAATAGGCCAGGCAATCCCTACGACGATAGGCATTTGTTGCACGCACATTGCACGACAAAAAGCCTTTCGTATATCCTTTACCTTTTAGCAATGATTGAAAATCCTTAAACGTTGTCCATAAGTTTTGATCGGATGTTGAGTTAAACTTATTTCTAAATAGGTTGTTCAGATTGTTTCGGAGCTGTCTGATCAAAGGTTGCCCTTTTGCTTCTTTTGCCTTGTTATACCATGAGACTGAAAAGCTTGACCAAGCATCCCCAATGCTATTGAGCTTTTCGTCATCAACAATATGAATTTTCTTCGGGAGATCCTTTACATAGTTTGGAATGTGGGGCGTATCACAAAAGTGGTATGCTCCATTTTCATATGCAGTACCAATTCGCTGCACCTCAATATTGTTGATATCGAAATAATACTTCTGAACTTGCGCATCAAACATATAGGTAAGGATTATGATTTCGTCAAAAGATCGGAAGACTTCAATAGGGAACTTCCAGAGCAGCAGGCAGTCATTATACAAAATAACGTTGCCTGTCATGCACATATCTCTTAGGTCTTCAAATCTCCCTTCGTAATCCTCATTTATCCAGTGAACACGATAAGTAGAGTCAACCTCAATCATTTCCCGTTTCAGCATCTGCAGATCTTTTGTAGAAATCGGGATAGTTTGTACGGCTTGAAACACTTCATCCAAAATTAACTTATATCTTCCAGAGCTAATAAGGGAAATAGTCTCACTATTATAAGACTCAAATAATGCGTGTGTACTGGCGATGTTATCTCTCATCGAAAGCAAACGGTGAAGATCGTCAAGCTTCCCCCTCCCTTTGCTTTGAGGATCTTTGAAGTTCCTTCCAACGCAGCTACGTTTGATTCGCTCCACCTCGTCAAGATACGGTGTAATAAATACATACCGGCTTTCTTTATCTTGATTCATAAGGGTAATAGCACTTTCTGTTTTGCCGGCACCCATAATCGTGTCGCAAACCTTAACGATCACGCGCTTTCCTCCTTTGCTGTCTTCCGATAGCAGAAGAATTGAAGTTGCTGAACATAGCCGGCAAATTCCGCATACGGAGTAACATCGAAATTTCCATTATAGATGTCATCAATCATTCGGTTGATCCACACATCTCTCGGATAGCTGCTCATGCGGTGCAGTCCAAACAGCATAATACAATTTGCTACTTTTTCTCCAACACCTTTAAGAGCAATTAGAGTTTTTCTGGCCGTATCATCATCCAGTGTGGCAAGCTGCTCCCAGAACTCCGTATCATACTCTGCCAGATCGCTTACATACTTTTCCCGATATCCAAGTGAGACTGCAGACAAGTTCTGACCTCTTAGCTGTTCTGGCGTAGGAAAAGAATAAAACGTTTGCCCATCAATCGTGTCCAACAGAGTCCCAAACAAACGACACAGAGTGTCTACGGACTTATGAATGCGTGGAATATTGTTCCGTTGGGAAATCACAAATGTAACTACTGTTTCCCATAAATCCTGTTTCAAAATTCTAATCCCGCCGCCCATTTCGATTGCTTTCTGCAAAAACGGATCTTCGGCCATTTTCTTTTGATACTTCGCATAATCCACGCGAAGGTCGAAATAGGGAATCCAAATATCCCTAAACTCATCAAAGCTACAGTGAAAAACATAACCGCAGCTCTCATGCGGTGTAATTTTCACTACATGAACGCCATTGACAACTACATATCCCCCGTTTTGAATTGGCGTCATGCGAAAGCACTGGCCGGATTCTGCGATTTGATCCAGATTGAAGGTCTGAGGAATATTTAGATATACTCCTTCAGAAAACCTCCGGCAGATTACCTTTTCTCCATTCATCATACTCACTCCTTTTCTTCAAATATTTTTGCAACACGCTCAACCCGGCATAAACCAGATCACAATATGGCATTTCGTTATTCCCGTCATAACAAGTAATGGCACATGAGACATCCTGCCCCGTCAGATCTTGCGGGATATATTTGAAGAGAGACAGCACTTCCTGCATTTTCTCAACCAATCGAATATTATCAGCACAGGTTTTGATTTGACTCTTAGCCAACGTTAGCATTGTCTCAGGGTCAACCCCATAAAGGCGTGCAGCGTCCCGATAGGTACGCAGTTCATCTTTCAAAGCAATATTCTCAAATCTAAGTAGATTAACCTCGTCTTCGGAAACCATAATCTCACCTTCTTTGATTAGTTTTCTTTGTTTCTATCAATAAATAAATTATCCAAACTCCAATCTTCTATGGTCTGGAACTTCATCTTGCTCAGATTGAAAATAACGTTCCCACTGCTCTGTTGTGGAATCTACTTTGTTCAAATCAATGTTATCGTCCCAATCAATCTCCGGGCCAATCTTTTCATTGGCAAAATGAGTAACACATGATGTAGAGATCCCGTCAAGCGCATCTTGACGAATCGCATCCTTTATCTCACCCAGAGAAAGATTATCTTCCAAATCACACACATACAATGTGAGCTTATATAGTCGAGCCATAAATATACTCTCCTTTCAAACTTCTTCGCCAGTCTCTTTAGAGATACATCCGATGAGATATGCGCACCCACCTTTTCTTCCTGTCAGTCGTTTCATACGCCCTCCTTTCGCTGGCCTCGGCTACAAAAATCGTCTTCAGTAATATCCGTACCGGATAACTGGCAAACAGAACCTTTTGGAAGATGGTAGCGGCACTCCCGGCACCTGACCACAGATACGGCATCAACAGTAGGAGCATTGTTTATTACACCAATAGCGTCATCCACTCCACGCACATATTGTTCATCTCCGGCAGAAAAACATCTCCGGTCAAAGGTAAAATCTAAAGCGTCTGCATCAATTAACCGCATGATCATTCTCCTTCCCGTCCATCAGAGCGCCGCAGTAGGGACAGTAATTTGATGGATGTATGCGAGAAAATAAATACCCACAAGCAGTACATTCTTTGCTTTCGGGGTTCTCCGAATCAAAAACAATCCATCTCCCATGCCGCACCGGGGCAACGTCGGCGGCGGGCAGATTTTCAATCCCTTCAATAGCTGCGTCTATACCTGCACCCCACCCCTTCCCAATGTCATCCACAAAGTGCGCTTTTCTGCTTTTAAGATATTTTAGAACAACTTCTCGTTCTATGCAATCTTTTATTTCCGTTATCTTGCGGCCATTCTGGGGCGTCTCTATCGGCCTACTCAGTTCGTAGCTATTCTCTAAAATGTCCTCCAAAGCGCCCAGCCGATCAATAATTTCCTGGGATACCTTACAGCCCCCAAAACACTGGTCGCACAGAATATTGCAGTCATAATAAGTGTAATGATCGCCAATCCTCTTGGTCAACCGCTTCATATCAGCTCTTCACCTCTTCTCTGATGATCTAAAAACTCCCCAGATTCAATTCGAGCACAAAACGCATCTGTAACATCATTTCCGTAATCTAATTCCTCAAGACTAAACCCGTCCCCGCAGCGTAAGTCTTCCATGGAATAACCTCTGCGTTCAAACCATTCATCAATCTGTCTCGTGAGCACCGATGCCTCTGCGTGCAGATTTGCGGCCCTGTGCATCTTGCGTCGGATATATTCTGGTACTTTCATTTTGTCTTTTCCTCTAACGGGCTTGCAAATGGGCATTTGTGCGAACAAAACCTAATTTGCCCATCCATCTGGCACTGCCCACATCCCTCTCCGTACTTATTCATTATCCACTGGCTATTATCCCAGTATTTGCATTGACAGCATTCACCCATTATTATTCTCCTCTGGCAGGCGGCGATAAAATGTATCGCGGTAAAACAACTCCGTCTGAGCAAATCCTTTTGATGTAAAAAAACCATATTTGTTTGTACGGTTCGTCTTTAACAGTACTTGGGAATATCCAGCCATATTTTATGCTATAAACCGGATTGATTTTTGTTTCAGCTTTTAACTCTTCCCACGTCAACGGATCATTCGACAATGTAAATACGGGATGATAATGTACACACTTACAGTCGCAAAGTTCATTTTGGATCTCCCAAAGAGCACACACTACTTTGTGAATACAGTTTTCACAATTATGTTTGCCCACCATCGCCACCTCCCTCCAGCAAATCAACCATCTCCGACAGCTCCATTTCCTTGCGAGCAATCCTAAGCGTTTGCAGATCTGTCAGTCCGTACTTGTCTCTAAATGGGATACACAGGCTGCACATCGCCCGCTTACTCAACCGCTTTTCATCGACCAGCGCTTGATAAGACTCTTGCAGTTGTGCTACTTCACGCATAACCGACATTGTTACCGACCTCCCTTCTTGTGCCATAGGCCATAATGCTCCATGAGAGCCTTAATGTGCATCGGGCAGTTAGGGTTAGCCAGGCAATCTAAGCAGCGCCCGGTTTCCTCATACATTTCGCGGCGAGTAAACGCCTCATCGTAGTCACAAATCTTGTCCATACCGCTCCTCCTAAAATACGAAAAAAGTTCAAAAGTTCAGAATCGGAAAATACATTTATCACTTTGGAAGTGATAAAATTGCGTTTTGACACCCCTCAAAGCCTTGAAAACACTGGGTTTTTCAAAACCGTCCCTTAGAGGGGAAAGGGGTATATTCGCTACGCTCAAAGTGGGCTAAAAAGTTATGAAAATCGTGTTTTTTGAAAATTGAGGTTGCACGTTAAGCCGCTCGCTTCGCTCGCGGAATAGGCGGTAAGCCTTACTATCCATTTTGCTTTAGGTATACGGTAGACTTCGTAGCGGCTTAACCAAGAAGCTTGGTGCGGGCACGAAGCCAGCAGCGTGCTTTAGAGTCTTTCACACCTGGTAAGTCTGATGTCTTCTGATAGATTGCGACGTGGCAATCAGAAAAATTAAATATCGCTAATCAGGTCAATGGAGACTTCGTGGTAAGCTCGCTTTTCCTCTTCATCTGCAATCCCAATGTACCGCATAGTGATCAAAGCACTGGAATGGCCGAAGAGCCGCTGGAGAAACACAATATCGTGGTTGCTCTGGTAATGAAAGTATCCAAACGTTTTCCGTAACGTATGTGTTCCGATATTCTGCTTAACGCCGCAAGCCTTAGCAGCACGCTTGAGAATCTTCCGTAAGGTGTCAACTTCGATGTGTCCACCTTCACGGGAAGAAAAGATATAGCGGTCAGAATAGTTGTTGCCAGTATCTCCGTAATACCACTGGATGGCGTGAACGCAAGATTCATTGAGGTAAAGCCCACGTCGCTTGTCTACTTTATCCTGGAAGACTGAGATACGATCCGTAGTATCCGTGTAGTCTCCAACAATGTACCGAATCCTCCCGTCCGGGAAGAAGATGTCAGAGCGCTTGAGTTCCAGCAGCTCGTTAGCTCTAAGTCCCAGGTTGATTCCGAGCGTAAAGGCAAGCAGATACTTAGGATCTGCGTTGGCCCGCAACCAGGACGCCATAGCGGTAAGCTGGTCACGAAACTTGATCGGGAATACGGTCTGCTCTTCTCCCTTACGGTAGTTCGTCTTACGAGGAGGTTGTTCAGCAACAGGAACACCGGGCATCGGGATAATTTTGCATTCCATATGCGGTACGGTGTTCGTATGCGGATCAAAGAAAGAAAGTTGAGCGTCCATAATCCACCTCGTTTTCTACGTTGCTATTGAACGTCTGTAGTCGCTGTCTTCCTTAAATTATTCTACCACAGAAACGGGGAAAAGTCAACGGAAAATTTAGTTTTATTTGTTCCTTTCGGTCAAGAGATCGTCAATAAATGTTTGAATTTTTGTGTAATATTCGTCGGCAGACGTATTTTTGAGGGATAATTTTGAATTATTAGGGAATGGGTTAAATCATTTATTGACGTGCTAAGGCCGAGATCATTACCGAGGAAAAAATGAGAGAAAATGCGTAGAGGCGATAGAGTAGAGGTACTGAGTCATTTCGTCAGAAATGGCGGCGGGCTGAAAATGTAAAGGCTCCCCCGTCCACTGGTGGGCATGGTGCAGGCGGGCGGGCGTTCGTTGCGTCTGTTGTCGGGCGTTTTGGGCGTCGGGTTCTGTAAACTCTCCAAAAGCAGAATTGCAGGCGGTCAGCACGGGACGCAAGACGAGCGGAAAAAGGACGCTGGAGCGGTGCAGGATGCAAGGCGGCGGGCGTGTCCTTCGGGGTGTAGCGGGGCGGGGTTCGTCCTATATATGGACGGGTGAAAAAATTCTTTACACGTGGGCGCGGCTCCTCATCTGTTGCCCTTCTCCTCTTCCCTTCTCCCCTTCCTTGTTGGTCGTGCTGGTCGTGCGGATTGGATGCCGTGGCGGATTCCAGGCGGGACGGGATGCGGGCGGGCGGCTGCTGTCTGCTGGTAGCAGACGGGCGGCGGGGCGGCGTGCTGGTAGGCAAGCGGGGCGGGCGGTGGCCGGGCGTCTCTCCGTCTGCCTTTGCCCTCTGTCCTTGTCCTTCGGCGTGCTGGGCGTGGTGCTGGCGCTGGCGTGCTGGGCGCTTGGCGTCCTCTGCTGGGCAAGGCTGGCGGGCTGGCGTGGGCGGCGGTAGGGGCTGGGGCGTGCCGGTGCTGGGCGGGCTGTCCAGGCCACCAGGCGGGGTGCTATCCGTCATATTGCACAAAGTTTCGCTTGAAAATACAGCATAATGCCGAAAATGATGCCTCTTGTTTTGATACTTTTACGGCTTGAAAAGTGTTGTTTTCCTCTGATTTGTGGCGATTTTCTAACCTTTTCCGTATAGCAACAAAGAAAACGATTGACAAGCGGGGCGGATTCTGATATACTACATAATAGAAAAGGGCTTCGGGGGCGGGTGCTCCCCTTCCCCTTTCGGTTAGCAACAAAGAAAAGTATTGACGTAAAGGAGAATGAACCATGAAAAAGACTTATGATGTGCGGGCGATTATGGCGCGGGCGTGGGACATCCGCAAGACTGCGGCGGCTGAAATTGGCTGCAAGGTGGGCGAGGTAGTCATGGGCGAGTGCCTGCGGCTTGCCTGGGCTGAGGCTGAGGGCGTCAACGCTGAGGGCAACGCGCTGGAGATCGTCAAGGAATGGGCGGACATGGCCGACGCTGACAAGGTGCGTATGATGGCCGCTTGTGTCCGCAAGGCGGCGAAAAACGAGATCGGTTACTCTACTGAAGACCATTACCTGCAGTTCTCTGAGGTGCCCGCTTTCGGGTGCTATCGGCCCCACGACTTTGACGAGTTTGTGAATGAGACTTGCATCCGGGTACTTTCCTGGCTGGCCGACGTTGACAAGCTGACCGCCACCAACGAGCGGCGAGCGGCGCAAGGCAAGCGTCCCCTGCGGCTTGTGTCCGTGGTTTACAATGCGGCGCGGGCGTCCATTGCGGCTGTGTACTATGCCGACAGCAAACACGGCGCGGCGTATGACTGGCAGATCGAGGACGGCGAGGGCAACGCGGCGAGCTACCTGGAGACGTGCTGCGGTGACGCCACCGAGAACACCGAAACGGCGGCGATTATCCGGGCAGACGTGGAACGGGTGCGGAACGGGCTGGACGAGATCGGGAAGCAAATTCTGGAGATGGTAGCGGCTGGCAAGACTGAGCGCGAGATCGGGAAGGCCGTGGGCATTTCTAACGTGGCTGTTCATAAAAGAATCGTCAAGATGCGGGCGGCGCTGGAAAATCTGCGGATTGCTTAAATTTTCGGTTAGCAACAAAGAAAAGTAGTCTGTAAATATAACAGGCGGGCCGGAAACACGGCGATACCGGCCCGCCACCGAAAAAACGTAAAGGGGATTTGAACCATGATTAACAACGCCAAACTGAAGAATTGCCTGAAGCTTTCCTCTAAAATCACCGTATACGTGCCCGCCACCTGCGGCGTGGACACTGCCACCGATAACACCGAACAGGTGAAGCGCGTCGCCTCTGCCCTCTCTGAGTACTTCGGAGGCGCGACCAGTACGCCGGCCCTGGGCTACTGGCTTTCCCCTGCGGCTGGGCTTGTGGCCGAGGCTACCACCGTAGTTTTTGCCTATGCTTCCGACGCTGATCTGCAGGCGCACGTGGGCGACGTGGTAGACCTCTGCGAGGCGCTGAAGAACGAGATGAACCAGGAGGCCGTGGCGCTGGAAATTAACGGCGAGATGTACTTCATCTAAACAGAACAACGACGGCGGGGATTTTCTCCCCGCCGTTTTCTTTTTCTTTGGCATTGGCAAAGGTTAGCAAGCGGCGCTTTTCGTCTGAAATTATAGTGTAGGGAACAACGGAACGGAAAACAGATTGACAAGACCGCTGCAGGCCGGTATACTTTCCATAGTATGGGCTGGGAGGTCTTGAACATGAAACGGATTGTTTTTCTTTTATCCCTGGTGCTTCTGCTTTTATCTGTAACAGCGTGTGGAAATTCAAGCGCTGGAACAACGGCGACACCTGGAACGAATGGAACCGGCGAGACAAGCGGAACGGCGGAGGGTATAACGGCGGAGATCGTGAAGAGCGGAACGGTTGAAGATGCGACTTTGACGCAAGGGGATTTTTCAATCGAGCTGCTTTCCTGGGATGCTGGATATAGCGGCCATAGCTTGACAAAAGGCGCTGAAGTCCTTTGTATGCGTTTCCATGTCAAAAACGGAACAGATGAACAGGTGCAAATATCTGACTTTTTCATCCCGCGCTTTTTCTTGGATGGAGTGGAAGTAACTTCTTTCGGCAGCGATTTTTACGGGAACGGCGATTCTTTTGCCGTCTTTACGGATAGCGAGTTAAGAGCCGGAGCAGAAACAGATATTTTCTTGTGTTTGGATTGTAGCGTAACAGACGCGCACACGGTGGAAGTGGATTTGATGGAGCCGGTGGAAACGCTGACCGGAACCATTGGCGCGTCGGAAAACGTCTTGACTACGTTCTCTTTTTCTATATAACAGAACAGAAAAATCCGGTGGAGAAATTCACCGGATTTATTTTTTTTGCCGGTTAGCAAATGGATGTTTTCTTCTGTAAATATAACAGAACAGAAAACAGGAGGTGCTGACTGTGGTAAGCAACTATGCGGAATGGAAACGGGCGGTCAATGTGGAGTACAAGAAACTGCAGGCCGTAGACCTCTATCTCAGTGAGGACGGGATGAAAAGATACCAGGCTTTTAAGGTGTTAGACTGTATAGCTGTTTTCTATGACACGGCAACGGAATTTCTGGAACAGTTTGATTCCTCTGAGCTGGCAAATAATGAGCACGCTTCCCTTCCTCTTTCGGCATTGCGATGGATTGCAGAACACGAAACCAGGGCGAAATAACCGCCTTGGTTTTATTTTTTTTAGTGGTTAGCAAATGCGGTTTTGTTTCTGTAATTATAACAGGAACAAAAAACATAATGGAGGCTGAAAACTATGATGCTATGTGAGGCTAACGAGCGACTGAAAACCGTTCAAATGACTGAAGACCAGTTGTGGGCGGTTAATTCTCTGTATCTGCTGCTGGATTTGGATAAGGACGATTTTTGTAAGATCGTAGACACGATTGGACTGGATCGGCTGATTGCAAAGCGTGGACACTATGACCAGCTGCTGCGGGCCGAGGAAATGCTAACCGCTCAGGAGCGATATGAGGACGCAAAGCGGCGGCTGGATGCACTTGACAGAGAGCGTGAACAACTCCAGGAGATGGTGGACAAATACCAGGCGACACATAAAATCTGATGCAAAGCGGCGGGATTTCTCCCGCCGTTATTTTTTTGTGGATGGTTAGCAAATGATCGGTTGGCTCTGTAATTATAGTAAAGGGGGTTACAACCATGACAACGCTATATACGTCTTCTAGTGTGGATAAACTGATTGCGGATTACTTGGAGGCAGGCGGACAGCTTCTCCAGATTGAGGAAGGAACGCTTGGACACGGCTATGCGCTGCTGTATGATGCGGCTGGAAAACTTCGGTTTTTCGTTATCAAAGAGGTTTATATCAATGAATGGTCAAGCGGCCATAAAGTTCGCGGATATAATAAAGTCCCGGAGAAATACAAGAAAATCATTGAAGACTTGGTGGGATAAATTTTACAGACGGGTTAGCAAATATGCTTTCCCGTCTGTAATATTAGTAGGAAGCCAAAAAAACATAATGGAGGACATAAAGATGATGACGATTGAAAAAACCGCAAAAGAGCTTCGGAGACGCATTGAAGCTGCTGGACTTCAAGATATTTCTTTGACTATGGCCTGCAATGGCGATGTGGTCACAATTCGTCCTTGCCATTCTGGATGCGGAGCACCGGCAAGATTTGAGGATGTAGAGTATTTTCTGGTCTTCTCCCCTTCCCTTCCCTGGCTTGGTGGTAGTACCATTGAGGACGTGGCAAAGCAGTTGAATAACTACGGAAAGTCTCTGGCGGAGGCTGGCGCGGATAAAAAGAAGCTGGCGGAGATCCGTACTACTCTTGAAAGTGGGACACTGGGGCCGGATGAGTGGGAGGATCTGTTTTCCTTCTATTCAGATTTTTACAAAGATGTTTTTGGACATAGGCCGCGTGACGTAGTACGCCCATTCTAGCGGAAAGCCGGAGAGTTTTCTCCGGCTTTTGCTTTTTGGTGGTTAGCAGATCGATATTTCTTTCTGAAAATGCAATAACATATGGAACGGAGGAAAGAAGATGGATGACAGAAAAATCAACGAAAGTTCGCCGGAGTTCCTTTTGCGGATGCTTGGGCGTCTGGATGAGGATTGCAAGTACTACCTGGGCAACGGTGGACGGTGCGCAAAACACCTATGGGCCAAAGATGAACGAAAACAGATTGCATTGATGCGGAAAATCCTTTGCCGGTTGCGTGCTATCTTTGCAACGCCGGAGTGGATGACAGAACAGCAAATTGATGACTATGCGGAGCAAATGCTGGTTTTCTAATTTCTTGGTTAGCAAAGTGGAGATTCCGTCTGATATTATAACAGAACAGATGAAACGGAGGCAAACATAATGAATGAAAAGACGGAAAGCAAATTAGTTTTGATAGCCAAAAAATATGGATTGCATTTAACCTGGCAGGCTTTACGTTTTGGCTATAAGCGGGCTGTAATCACCTGTGAAAGCAATGAAGAGTATATGGCCGTCCGGGAGCTGATGCGGAGATATAAGGGTTTTCATGTGAGCTTTTGGGCAGTCTTTGAGGGAGAGTTTGAGGGCGAAGTTTATGTGATGGATAAAAAAGACCATGATGATCTACAAGGTTTAATCGACAAAGAGATGGCACGTGTGGAAGATTGGTGGCAGCGGTATCATGTGGCGGATGCCGAGACGCGCCGGCTGATGGCGTGCGGGGCGATTGAGTGATAGGGGCGGGCTGGCCTGGATGGTTGGCCCGCTTTTATTTTTATCGAATGGTTAGCAAATTGGTATTTCATTCTGTAATAGTAATAGAAATCAAAATAATGGAGGCTGACAGCTATGAAGTGGTTTAATAATCCTGAGACTTTGGAGGACTTGAAAAAGCAATATAAGCGGTTGGCATTTCAAAACCATCCTGACCGGGGCGGGAAAACGTCGGATATGCAGGAAATCAATGCGGAGTATGAAGACTTGTTTTCCCGTCTGAAGGACGTACACAAAAACGCGCAGGGCGAGTTCTACACCGCAAGGACGGCCACGACGGAGACGGCCACGGAGTTCATGGATATTATCGAAAAGCTGATTCGTATGGACGGCATTGAGATTGAAGTCTGCGGCTCTTGGCTTTGGGTTACTGGGGACACGCGGCCCCATAAAGAAGACTTGAAAGCGCTGAAGTTCCGGTGGAGCAGCAACAAAGGGGCGTGGTATTTTCACCGTGACGGATACAAGAAGCGGAGCAACAAGTCTTTGACACTTGACGAGATTCGGGACTATTATGGAAGCGAGAAAATCGAAAAGAACGTCGGCGGAAAGATCGCTGTGGCATAACTAGGAGGGTAAAAGATGGAGAATATCGAAAAGAAATATGTAAAATGCTTGTGCTCTTATGTTGAAGATGAAAATGAATATTGGACACAAGGTTGCACGTATGAATTTCAGGAATGTGGTGAAGGGAATTATGAAATCGAGACAAACTTTGGAGGTCACGGATGCGTCGGCCCTGATTATATGTGCAATTCGTTCGAGGAATATTTTGAGGTAATTTAAGAAGCGTAACAGATCGGCGGGCTGGGGCTACCTGGCCTGCCTCTTTTTTTTGTGAAGAATATTTTTACGGTTAGCAAATATAGAACACATTCTGTAACATTAGTAGAAAAGATGAACGGGAGGGCTTAACATGGAAAAACTGATCGCTTATAAGATGTCGGTATCAGAGGGCGAGGAAATTCTGCAGAACGTTCTGGATGATGCGGGTATTCGCCTTGTATCAGAGGCGAATGCTTTCTACTCTGCCTATTCAGATAGTCAAGAGCTGGACGGCTCGCAAGTGGATAGGAGAATTGCACAGTATCTTGGAGTCCAGGCCGTTGAAAATCACGTAGCAGATGGTGGAGGTCTTTTAGCTGTAGTGACTAAACCGTAGGAGGGAATGAAGATGTTTTCCCAAATAAAGAAAAATGCTATTCTTGCTGCAGAACGAGATGGTTATAACCGTATCATTCTACGTTGTTCAGACGGCACATTTTCATTTACACGCGAGGCATACGGTAGGCCGGTTACTCCGTTGTTTGAAGATGAACAAATTGTTGGTCGAGTTGTCGTGTCTTGGGTTAGTGGATGTGCGCAAGTAAGATTTATTCAAGTTAGTGGTTAGCAAATATGTGATACTTTCTGTAATATATAGTGTGAAGCAACAAATTAAAATAACGGAGGAAAGATTATGAGTTTAGTTGAATTTTATGTTACCGATAATCTACACCTTAACGCCGAAGTGTTGGATGAAAAGCATTGGATGATTCGTTTAAGCAACGGTGCAGAAATTCCTATTGAAAAAGATCCGAAACATAACGGAATGAGCTGGAGGTGGAAAATCGATACACAAATTTTTGGAGACGATGACGGTGCTCTGCGTTATCTGGAGCGGATTGTATCTGAAAAGCTGACCGGTAAACGTATTATCCTTCACGCAAAGGGGCAAGTGCCTGAAATCTGCGGCGTGGATGGACGTGCCTGCCGTTGTCCTGGAAAATGCAATTCTGGCCTGTGCTATCAATGCCCTGTAGCGGATAAGTTTTTTGCAGATCGAGATGGTGTTGAGCTTATTTATGCCGTATAAGATTGGGCGGGGTTTCTTCCCCGCCCTTCTTTTTTTTTGGGGGGGTTAGCAAATCAATATTTCAGTCTGTAAATAAAGTAGAAAACAAATTAAGGGAGGCTACAAGCATGACAACAAAAACTGATTTTCATTCTTTAATGGAGTTGAAGGAGAGCTTTCACCCACAGGGGCGCAGATGGATTAACAATGGCGAGGCCGAGTTGATTAAAAGGGCGCTGGAATTAGAAACTCGTTCAAATATCGAGTTGCAAAATATCCGAGATATGGCCGTGATGCTTTATGAAAGATGGTCAAGCAGTAGTCGTGCAGATGGCAAGTATGAAGAGATGGATGCCTATATGAGTGCAATGAGTGCAATTTGTGCCATTGTGGATAGCATAAAGGTACAGCGCGGCTTGGAGGTGTGATAAATGGAGAGGTTGACAAAGACTGAAATTTCATGGACAGTAAGCGCCCTACAGTTGACCATTGGATATTATGAGCAAGTAGTACGCCGAAGTTCTGACCAGATTGAGCGGAGTATGGCAAAGCTTCAGGCGGAAAATCTAACCAGTGTGAAAAGCAAGTTGGAACGTGTTCTTTCTGGCGATTGCAAGCGGATTGCGGTAGAATAATAGGAGGATTTGATATGGCAAATTTGACAAGAGCGCAATATGAAAGATGGAACGGCCAGTTGGGTGGTGGCTTCAAGTTTGATCTGATGCACTATGTCACATGGGGAGAAAAACAGGCCGTTCGTGATATTAAATTGAAGGATGGCCGTATTCTTCGGGCGACTGTGAGCTATCAGCGAGTGGTGGAAAACTTCCGTACAGTAGCATATCAGCCCACCATTCACCTGCAGGTATACGAGCCGGTCAAGGATTCTGACTTCATGCGTGGCAATGGTATGGGCTATACGGTTAATGAGGGGCCGCAGCAGGCCAAGAAAAACTACAAGGAAATTTGCAAAATTACTTTTGCGCTGGACGATAAGAAGCTGCTTGACTTAATGGAACAGGGGCGTGAAAAACTGAATAATCCCTATGTTATGTGAGTAAGAGGCGGAGAAAATCTCCGCCTCTTTTATTTTTATGGTTAGCATACAAGAAAACTATTCTGTATATATAACAGGAGGCGATAAATAATGACACGCAATGAGCGTAAGCGTTACCGTAAAAAGATATTTGAGCAGAGACTTTTAGGGCTGCTGATGCTGGCCTGTTGTGGTGCGCTCTTGTGGCTGAGTTCCACTGGACGCACATTTGAAGATCGTGATTGTACGGCGGTTGTGTTGTTTGCTCCCCTGGGGTTCTGGATGCTTTTTTCCAAACGAGTTTTGATTTACTGAATGACTGAAGGAGGATTTGAAAATGGGATGGACAGGATGCCATGCAACGCATTATAAACGCAATGGCGATATAGACCGTAAGGCTGAATGTGATGGGTATTTTCTGGAGGGCTTAAACGCTGGTCATTATCGCATTCTGAAAAGTGTAATGGTAGGTTCTGTTTACTACGCTGCAATTCAGAATTTGAAAAGGTATGTCGGAAGAGATGATGCTGGCAACTCCATTTATGAAGATATTCCAGAGCAGCAACAGACCGAAACTTGGGCAATGGTTATCATTACACAGACAGATAGAAGAGATTACTTCAATTTCTATCACAAGGAAATGGATGAAACAATGGGGCCGTGCTACTATGATTGCCCGGTTTCTATTCTGAAGCTTCTTTCCCCTACTGATAATAAATATGCTTTGTCCTGGCGGGGAAAGTGTAAGCAGAGAGCAGAGCAGAAAAAGAGTCCTGACGCCTTATCAAAACTTCCCATTGGTACGACTATTCAATTCAAATGGGGCGATGAAGTAAAAACGTATGTCAAGCATGAGCCGGCCTATCAATTCAAGCGCCCCTTTTGGTATGATCCCGATAAGAACGTTTATATTCCAGCAAAACGGATTCCATCTGATTATCAGGTTGTTAGATAAAGAGAGGGTTTTGCCCTCTCTTTTTTTTTTGCTTTTTCAGTTAGCAAAATCAGAAAAAGATCTGTATATATAGTGTCCCTATATTAAATGTAAAGGAGAATGAACAATGAGAATTTGTACTTGTGCAAAATGTGGTCGCATTATGAACGATAGCGAAGATCTTATTTATATCGTTAATGAAGGAACGGACAAACAATATGTTGAATGCGAAACTTGCCATGATGATGAATGGGAGCGCAACAATATTATTCTTTGCGATGGCTGTGGACGCTGGTTTACCACAGATATGTTGCATTCTGAAGAAGTTAAACCAGGCCATACTTTTTGTCCCTGCCCAGTCTGCGGAAAAGATATTGTAGAGGGAGAAACACGGGAAGAGTTTTTAGAAGAAATAGAAGACACGTATATTCCAAGATATTCAGTCGTTGTTATTTATGGGAATGGAACTACTCGCGGATTTATAGTCAATGCTGATGGCCGTAAACAAGCTATGGAAAAGCTATTCCAGAAGATTGATATTGGATTTGTAACTTCTATCCATATCGCTGAAATTCTCTTGGAAGAGGATGAGTTTTGATGTTTATGTCTAAGGACAGATTCAACGAGATTGCTTCAAAGTATAACAGTAGTGCACCGGATAGCAACATTTCAAAATCGCTTGCATTTATCCACGAGCTTTTAGGGGCTGAGATTGATGGAACGCAACGGTTTATAGAAGACCTTAATAAAAAGAAGTCTTCTAGGTTAGCAAAACTCTCTTGAGTCCTGTAAATATAATAGGAACCAAAAAAAACTTTATGGAGGTAGACAGAATGAGTACTGCAAACTTTGAAACAATGAGAGATTTTCCTCTATACGCAAAGGATTATGACGATGACTACGATAGTTATATTGAGGTTCCTCTGATTGAAGAAGACTTAGCAGATATTAACTATGACTTGATGTTTCATAAGATTCAGGTGAAGGGCGGATATTATTGTGGTATCCAGCTTTACGTTGAAGTCGAGCACGATCTGGAAGAAGAGGATTACAGCAACGATGATTGCCACTATTACTTTGACTGCTGCAGAAGTGTAGCTTATCGAAAGTATCAGGCCGAAGTGCGGAAAATCAACCGTCTGCTGGCTACACTAGGAAAGAAGTATGACTTCCAGGAGTACGTCTGTACTGCCCGATTTTCAAATGGAGAGGCATGGTTTGGTTTGGCCTCTAATCCCAGAAGCCTCTTGAAATCTGTTTTTACTTAAAAAATAGCCCGCTTTTCGGCGGGCTATTTTTTTTATTGAAGGTTAGCAAATTAAAGATGTGTTTTGTAATTATAGTGTAAGCAAACAACATTTAGAAAGGACTTGACGATATGAACAACGTAAGAGAGCAGAAGACCTATGTGTGTAAGCGGGCGCGGATGTGCAGCTTCCTTATTGAAAAAGGGTTTACACCTTATAAGGTTGCTCCAGATCGAGATAATCCGATGTATGACGTATTCCTGTTTACTGCGTCGCCGGAGCTGTACCAGGCGGTCATGGAGTATATCAACACACGCTCTACGCGGGATAGTTGAGGGAATATATGTTGCGTTATGTAGTAAGTAAAGATTCAAAATCCGGGCTATGGTATGCCCATGCCGAAGGATATGCTTACATCCCCGTTGCTGGTAGTTTTTCCGAAAAGAAATCGGACGCTATGGAATATGCCAAAATGATGAATCTTCTTCCCCACCGTGTAGCAGAGATTGAGCGGAAGAGAAAAAGAAATTTGGATTGAAGGAAGGACGGTTACTAATGAAGGTTTATGTGCTGATTCACAAGCAGGATTCTTCTGTGTGGGATGCCGATGCCGAGCTTTTCTTGTCTATGGAGCAAGCGCAAGAGGCTATGAGAAATGCGTGGAATGAAGCGCTGAAAGCCTGGGGAATTGCTGAGACTGATAGGCCGGATGAAGGGCGCGACTGGACGTGTGGCGAAGCGGAGGCGAGCATCCGTGATGACTACAAGACGGAATATGAGAACTGGGCAATCGAGGAAAAGACTTTGAATGTTCGGGTAGCCATTCGTGTTAAAGGTGGCCTGGTTCAGACTGTCTATTCTAATTCCGATGTAGATGTGGACGTTTATGATTTGGATGTTTCCGATTTTCCCGATGAGGGCGAAGCAGAAGAGGCAGATCGCAAAGAGAAGGAACTGGATGAGCTATGCAGCAATCCTGGATGGCGTGCGGTTTGGTGAATAGGAGGAACAGATTTAATGATTACTTACGATGTTTCTAAGCAGAAAGGAAGCTCCCGATGGTATCCCCATAAGGTGGAGACGCCTAAAATTCCCGCCGGCCCGATGAGTGATAAGAAACAGGCATTGCACGCTGCTGCTGATTTGATGGGGGTTGGATATAAGGAGTATATGGAACTGAGGAGGAAGGCCGGATGCGCGTAAATTATACCCCGGAAGAAATTGCAGAGATGCACGACCATAACGAAAACTTCAATGGAACACAAGCAAATTTTGAGAAGGTGCAGCTATATCATGCTATTAGAAACGATCTAATAGAGTTTATGAGTCTTTGCGATGATGTACATTTGATTGATGGTTACAATCCAAACACAAGAGAAAAGCACGCTATTCTATGGCTGGACTTCTCCCCTGCTGCCACACTGGATAAAGAAGAAATCGCTGCGCTTGTTGCTATCATGCAGAAGTCAGATGGCGTTGTTATCTCTGCCGTAGATGGACACGCACGCATTTCTTTTGATGTAAATAATATTTGGGAAAATTAAAAAACGGTTAGCAAAACTCTAATTCCTTTTGTAAGTATAGTGTCAGTAATAAACCAACAAAACCGAAAAATTTAGGAGGTACGTAAAAATGTCTGCGAATGTTGAGAGTATGTTTTATGCTGGACGTGAGAAGCCCTGGCACGGCCTGGGCACCCAGGTTGACGAGGCCCCTACCAGTGCGGATGCGCTGCGGTTGGCTGGTCTTGACTGGAAGGTTGAGCGTAAGCCGATTCAGGTTTGTGGCGGGCGCAAGGTAGATAACTTCTTTGCAAATGTGCGGAGCAGTGATGGCGCTGTTCTTGGCGTGGTGTCTGATAGATACCAGGTCGTGCAGAATGCGGAAGCTTTTGCCTTTACCGACGCGCTGATTGAAGGTGAGGTACGCTATGAGACTGCGGGAAGTCTGATGGGTGGCCGAAAGATTTGGCTGCTGGCAAAGCTCCCGGATCGGGAGATCGTGGGTGATAAGACTGAGCCTTATCTCTGCTTTTCTAATACTCACGATGGCAGCGGTGCTATTCGGGTCTGTATGACGCCTATCCGTGTGGTTTGCAACAACACGCTGAACATCGCACTGAACGGTGCCAAACGTGCGTGGTCTGTCCGTCATACTGGCGATATTCAGGCCAAGCTTCATGAGGCGCGGATGTGCCTGGATATGGCAAACAAGTACATGGACAAGCTGGCTGTGTACGCTGACCAGATGGCAAACAAGAGTATCACGGATGAGCAGATTGCGAAAATCCTGGATGAGATGTTCCCCTCTACGGAGGAAATGAGTGATCGTGAGAAGCGGAACGCAGAGAAAGCCCGCGAGGAATACATGATCTGCTACTTCCGTCCTGACATTGCCCAGTTCCTTGGAACTGCCTGGGGAGCGCTGAATGCGATGTCTGATATGGTTGGTCACTCTGCGCCCCGGCGTATGACTTCCAACTATCAGGAAAACAACTGGGGTCGGATTATGGATGGGCACGCCATGATGGATAAGATGGCTTCTCTGCTGGCCGGCGTCGGCGCGTAAATATAGAACAAGGCGGGATGGAGAAATCTGTCCCGCCTCTTTTTTATGGTTAGCAAAATTATAGAACAGTTTGAAAATATAATGGGAGGCGTTATGAATGAAGATTAAAACTTGGATTAAATATGAGGAGGGTTATCTACCTCCCCGTTGCCGTAAGCTCCGCTATAAAGTGTGTGAGGAATATGTGAACATCAACCTATCGGAAACCACCTTGGCAGAGCTTCAGCTTGCTTTTGAAGATCTCTCTTATAACGGCGCAGGTAAAATCTTTCTCTACAAAGGAAAGCTTTGGAAGAAAACTTCTATCCGTGATATTTGCGCTGGCGGTGAGGATGAATATAGGTATCATACTCCGCTGGAAGCTTTGGCCTGGTGGAATGAACATGGAAGTAAGTATTTTCGTTATGGTTGCGGCTCTTATCACGGCGAAGAATACACCAAAAAAGCTGCACTCAAACAAGCTCGATCTGATATGCGTCGTTTCCTTTTGGTGGATGGAGAGCTTTATAGCCGTACTACTGAACCGAGATACTGTATTTATACATTTGGGCTGGGACACAACCACGGGGGCACTTCGTTGTCCGTAGATTATAGATACAATCCAAACATTTCAAAGACTCGATATTTTTCTGCGCTGCAGGGGCATGAGGCTGTTTCCGAAGCAAATCGGATAGCACAAATGAGGGGCGACAGCGATTACGTAGGGAAGTTTCGTGCGGATATTAAAGTCTATATGCCGGAGCTGGTTAAAGTTAATCCCAAAAGACAGCACGGAGATGGAGATAGCCTACTTAATACCTTTGATGAGATTGCAATGAACGCACCGAGCGCTTTTATCGCAGGTGTATTATGTATGGCTACTGTGTCATCTGAAATTAGGAATGGAGGAAGTAACGACAATGAAAAAGGGATTTAATGAAGATGCTTTTATGGCTTATCTGGAATATACGTTCCCTAACGTGTTTGCCGAAAACGGTAGCTCATTTGTCCGTGAGATGGTAGCGAGCCTAATTGAATATGCGCACAAGCATGAGCAGGTTAGTAAAGACCAGTTCTGTATCTTCTTGTCTGATTTGATTCCCGAAGTTGAGATGGGCGAAGTCGCCGCATTTATGGATGATGATTGCCTAACTGCTTCCTACGGTATTGCGGAGAAGCGCCAAGTTATGGCTGAAAAGAACATTCAGGTGGAAGTCATTGATGGTATTACCCATGTGTATGTGGACGGGAAGGAGCTATATCTCTGATGTTACAGCCAGGACGTTATGTATCAGAGCAAGACGGCGATATTTTCCATGCCTATCGATATGTTGTGGAGGTTAAGGAAACCGCAAAGACTTATATTTTTAAGTTACTACAGGTCGAAAACCGATATGCTGATGACCATATTGAGGTTATGTTCGGTGGTAAAACACGCATTGTCATTCCTAAAGACAAGCCTTGTCATGCAATGCGAGTGTGGAGCGACCACGACTTCACGATCTATCCCTTCCAGGCCGGCGTTCCGTTCTATTTTGAAAAGGAGAAGATGATATGAAAATTCCCAAGTATGTACAGGAATTAGTGGAGCTGGGGCGGCTACGCCCTGCCCCTCTGGATGAACAGGCGAAAGAGGCCGAGAAAAACGAGAATGCTGTATATGGCTATATCTTTCGGCTATATCGGCTGAGTAATACGCAGTATCTCAGCACCTTTATGGATGAGGCGTGTCGCCTAATGGGGTGGGCGCATCGCAAGTGTGCCGCTGCTGAGATTTTGTTTTCTCTGCCGTCTGATGGTGGGGAGCATCTAACATACGATGCAATCCACACTTTTTCGGATAAGGAACATCGCAAGCCCTACTATAAGCGTGACTACATCCTGTTGACGATTACTGATCCAGTGGCACAGCAGCTAGAAAAAATGATTGCCGGAGTTAGCAAGAAACTTTGATGATCTGCAAAGAGAAGTAGAACTGGAGGGTGGCGGCATGAAAATCGAAGTTACAGTTCCTACAGAACAGGATTATGAGGAGTACAGAATAAGTGGACTCAATGCCGAGGCGTGTTTGGATGGCCGTGTGAAGCTGATTTGTGAGGACGATAGTGGGCACCGAGCTACATCCTTTATGACGAAAGATATGTTTGAACGCTTGGGTTTGGAATACATCAAGCAACATTCTGAATTGAGATATTCGCACTTTGGGGATATTTGGTATCTAAATTGTTCACAGAACGATTGGCATAATAATTTGACACGGAATCCTGAAAAGGTTATCAAGGTGCAGTTTGAGGGAGTAGAGGAAGGAACAGGCCGAGAGATTTATCGTGGAATTGAAACAAAGCGATACTATCTGCGGGAAGTATCCAGGCGGGAACCGTTTGCCAAATGGTACGTTTGTGGGACTCGCCGTGTTCCCGAGGACGGCAATGAGCCAAGACCGAATTTGATTTTCCAGTTTGGGGAGCAGCAGGAGAAGGTGCGCTACGACGATTGGAACGGAGTCGCAGCATACTCTAACACTTTTAATAGAGACTTTCGTAAGGAGGTATGACTTATGTACATTTCCAAACAGAAGCTCGATGAAATCAAGAAAGAATATAGCACATTGATTATGACAGACAGTGATGTTGTGGACGCTTTTAACCTGGTGCATGACATCCTTATTGCGGAGGCCGAGGCGATCCGCGCAAAGGCCAGTTATGCTACCGCCTCTATCAGTCGATTGGAACAGTCAGCTTATGAAGCCTTCTCTATTGGCGGAGAGATTGATAATGGCGTCTTTGAAGAACACGATTAAAAAATGGTTAGCAAATAGTAGTTTCATTCTGATTATATAGGGGTGGTTCTGTGGAGATTTTGATAATGAGTATTGTGGTAGCCATCGCCTTAATTCGAGAGCACATTGCGATACGAAAGGCAAACAAGTATGCCGATATGGTTGTCCGAAGATATAAATGAAAGGAGTGGTTCTTATGAACCTGTTAGATAAATTTTCTGCTGTTGAAATCAAAGCAGATAATCGCATTTCCGAAGAAGATAAAGAGTATTGCAACCGTCAGCAACTTGCCTTTGATAAGTCTGGGCCGGCATTACGGAAGATTGCGACGGCTATACTGGAAGCTCAAGTGGAGCAGAGTGAGATTTTACAGCCCGAAAACGACAGGTTCTACAAATATTATATTGTTGGGAACGAGTTTAATTGCGATAGCAATGCGGTGCTAGATGTATTAGCAAAACGGAATAACACTTTTATCTCTAATATCGTTCAGTACTTTTCCCGCAAGTATAAAGTTGATCTGGATGCAAAAGAAATTCAGGAACACCTTATTCCAGCTCCGCCTAAAGAGCCAAATCTGCCTTGGGGTGGATACCGAAAGATGAGCGAGGATGAAATCTCAGCCTATCGGGAGCAGCTGGATACCTATAAAGGAGAAAAAGCGAAGTACGAATCGGATCTCCGTAACTTGCCGCTTCGTTATGAGCGAGTTGTGGATGAGATTTTTGTCCAGCTTGGCGGGTTTTCTTTTCAGGAACAGGCAATGAATGAGTTTCTGGAACGCACATGGAACTGTTGTCACCGTACATATGGTTCAAGACCGGACGAGGAAGAGTTTGAAATCAAAAATGATACCCTTCGTTTGATCGGATATTGGGTGTCGGTAGATGAAAACAAATGGATGAATCATCCTGTGGCTGAGTATAAACCTTCTGAGGACTTCAAGACTTTACTGAATGCTCTGGCTTATTATGAGTGTGAGCGTATGGATGAAGGGTATCGTTGGTTCCCGGAGCTGTTCAAATACGACACAAAAGAAAGCCTGTTCGATGTTCCCTATATGGAAAAGGTTAAGTCTATTAAACTGTTCAAGAATGGACGAGCCGATATTAAATTCCGTAGCACAGGCTACGTTCAGGAATTTGTTGAGCAGTACATGAGAAGGAGATTGGCATGAAACTGACAAAGAAGCAGCTTACCGTCCTACAGAAGATTGTAGGGCGGGAGCAAATGCGATATAACCAAGATGCTTTTGAACAGAATCGCTCTACAAATAAGATGCAGCGGGCAAAAATTGCTGGGGTGCATCCATGCGGTGAAAGATTTGGAATTACGGATGGCGTTCTTGCCGTTCTGTTTGATGAAAAGCCAGACGAGTTTGTAGATGCAGAACGTATGGATATTCTTGATAAGTACGCCAGAGGGTTTATAGAGGACGGCGATCTGTATTTGGTAAAAGAGCCTATGAGCATTGAAGCTTGCAAAAGGGCTATTGCTGAATGGAAAGATATGAAGGGCATTGGGAAGCCAACGTTTCCGCAGATCATGTTGTCTACTACAAACGAAAATGGAGAGTGTCTTGTAAGTTATTTTAACGCCTTGCTGTATCTGGACGCGCTAACGGCTGCTGGCCCATATCGAAACCTGTATATGGGGAACAGCCGCACAATCAAAACTCCGCATCCCTGCTTGTTTGTTTTCAAACTGGACAGAAAAAATGGCGAGAATAATTGGGGTGAGCCTATCTTTTTGATGCCGTGTCGCCCGAACTAAAAGGAGAATATACATGACTAGACGTAAGGTTATTTTTTATAACGATTTGAACAACAGCTATATTGTCTCTGAGGAATATAACGGAGATAAAGTTGAGATGGCACGTTTTGGACTGGGGATTTGCGAACATAGCTGGGAAGAGTTTATGGAGGCTATGGACTCTGTACAGAACTTGGCAGACTTCCTTAAAGTCATATCTCAAATCTCCAATAGCTACCATGCGGCAATCAATGGTGTGCTCCAAGAAGTTAGAGAGCTGCCTGGGGCAAGAATTAGTATTGCTCATAATACCAAAGAACTTTTTGATTTGGTGGGCAATATGGACGAGGTGTGGGAAGTAAGACGAGGTATCCCCGGTGCTCGCATTTTGGATGTAGAGACGATTGCTCCGAAGCCCAAGCAAATCTGGAATGGTAAAGAGGTTTGGAACGAGGATGATTTTGACTACTCTACCGCAAAACCTGGAGACTATGTGACACAGGATGTAGTGGATAACGCAATGGATTGTCTTCCTCCTGCCTGTATGACTGCTGGATGTTCGCAAATGGGCGAGCCATACTCTACCGAGTTTGATGAGCGGAGTGGCGAGTATCGAAATACTTACGCAACATTTCGGAAAGTTGGTGGAGAATGGCCGCACGGGATCTGGGAATATTGTGGACATTGTTTTCGTGGAGAAACCATAAATCGCAAGAATCATGACCACGTAAAAAAGTTATAAAGCTGGTTAGCAAATGCTGCCCTCTACCTGTAATTAAGGTAGAGGGCATTCTTTTTTTAGGAGGCAAGACTATGAACCGTTATAGAGTGAAAACGGAAGACGGGGAACTTCGTCTATACTATCCAACTTTGGAAGATGCACAGGCCGACTATCCAGATGCGGAAATTACCCTGTGTGAAGATCTATCTCATATAAAGTATATTGAACAAATGTTTAATGCTGTTGATAAAGTGTGTGGAATGACGGAGCGCAAAGGTTCTCTTGTCTATCTTTTGCGTTTCAAAACGTCGGCTGGAGATTGTTATGTAACATTACACAAAGATACAAACGATGGCGTATGGTATGATCTTTGTGAATATCAGTTGCACAAAATTGGCGCATCCGTTGTTCCTATTTCCAAAGCAATATCAACACCAAAGGAATTTTGCTTAAAATTCCTTTCGCCAAAAACTGAATACATCGTTCTTTGTATGGGAAACAAACTGTCAAAACCGAAAGAGCTAAAGGGTATTAAAAATTTTGCCTCAGTCTCGTTCATTCCTAATCGATGTACGTGTCAGCTATTTCTGGATGATTCGGATTTATATATTAAACATCCAGATTATTTCTCTCCGACATATTGCAGGCCAGAAGATTATGGAACGCCATTATCGTATCGTGCGAAAAAATACGGAATATCAGTCCCTAAAAACAAATTCATTTATGATGATAACTGGGGTGCTATTGTATTGCGGAGAGAAGCATGGATTAAAATAAGCAACTTCTGTTTCTTGATTTGTCATTTGGATAATGTGCAGGTTTCTACCGCTGTTTGGTCGCTGCTTTGCAGATATCATTCCTGGCCGGAAACTGAGCGCAATACGGATTGGAGTTTATTTTTGGAAGCTGTGGCCGATACAACACGGCAGCACTTGTTAGAGAGGAGTATTAAAAAATGATTATTGAAGATAAGTCTTATAGTCTTGAAGATGTGTTTAATATGATCGGAGAAGAAAGACTACTTCGAGTTGATGATGATTGGAAAAAGAAAGATAGCATTGTTGTAGATGGTTTTGATGTTTACCCTGTCTCTCTTCGTTATATGCTCTTTTATCAGAAGGGAACTAAATGCGTCTGCTGTGGTAAGGAGGGAACTCATTTCAAGCTCTGTGGAGATCCCAATACAAATCGCCGGCATTTTAATTTGTATGCTGACGATGGAACGCTTCTGACCAAAGACCACATTATTCCTAAAAGTAAAGGCGGATCGGATCGTGTAGATAATCTTCAGACTATGTGCGAAATTTGTAATCAGGCAAAAGGCAATCAATGTGAAGAAATAAAGGTTGACTATGTTATTGCAACAGACGTAAATACCGGAAACAAGTCTCTTTGTTTTCGAGATATTAAAAAAGCAGCATATCATATGGTACTTCATTACATTCGCCCTTCAAAGAAAGATAAAGATGCAATAATTCGTTCTTCCATTAACGCTGTTCTCTCTATCCAAGATGCACTTCAAAATAAGACTCCGTACTGCGGGTTTTATTGGAGCATTGAAAGTCGGTGAAGTTTGTGAAATATAGATACAACAACGAGCATATTCCCCAGGAGTCCAGACAGGAACTTAATGATAAAATCCTGTATCTTATAGACCAGGGGTTAGCAGATCAGTCTGGAATTTCACGTGAGGATATCTACAATGCTTATACGGGAGGCGGCGGACTGCATGGCCTGCGGCGCTCAGACTTTGCTAACTACCATGAATTTGCAGAGGCAAAAAAGGAAATTGAGAATGGGCAATTTTTTACCCCTCCTCCCCTTTGTCAGTTCATTATGGAGGCTCTCTCCCCTGCTATGGATGAGACTGTGGCAGACCTTACAAGCGGGATCTCCAACTTCTGTAACTTCATGCCGGTAGAGTCGAACTTTTATGGTTGTGAGTTAGATATTAAATCCCATAAAGTTGCCCATTATCTTTACCCTGCTGCTAACTTGGAACACCGTGATATTCGGTTTTATCAGCCGGACATTCGCTTTGATTATGTTGTGGGGAATCCTCCATTCAATCTGAAATGGCAAACAGAAGATGGGGGTATCATTTCCCAGATGTACTATTGTATAAAGGCCGCAGAATTGCTGAAACCTTTGGGTATCATGGCGATTGTGGTTCCGGCATCTTTTCTGTCTGATGAGTATTTGGATGGCGCTAAAATTTCTGAACTGAAAAAAGACTTTTCTTTTCTTGGGCAGGTTTCTATCCAGAAGGATGCTTTCAAAGCGCTTGGCGTAGACAATTACGCTACTAAAATACTTTTTTGGCAGAAGAAGCTGGATGTTGCCGATGAGGGAAAGCCGTATGCTCTGAACAGCGCAAACTGGTTTAATCTTACTGACATGGATAATGCGGCGGATCTTCTTGAGGTTGTCAAAACAGAGATTGTCGCCCCGGCCAGGGAGAAAATGCGCAGTAATAGCGCTCGCATTAAGCTATCATCTCTGGGCAAAAACTCCAGCGAGTTTGAATATGAAGTTCGGAAGATGATGTATCATATCAAGTCAAATCCAAAGTTGATTGAAAAATATTCTAAGTGTCAGGAATACCTATATAAATTTCACCACCAGGTGCAGCCCTCAGATATGAAATATGAGGACTGGGTAAGAGCTCGCATTACAGAGGCCAAGGTATTAGCTTATCTTCGTAGGGTAATTCGTTCCCAGAACAGCAAGCCGAGTCGTGATGTTGTGTGTTTAGTTAAACAGGATGGCGGATTGATTTATAAAGGCTACAGTAAAAAAGTGCGCGATGCTTTGCCTAATACCATGAAGCAACTTGTCCCGTTTTATAGTCTTGTTTCTGGACAATCTGAGATGGATACGGGAAACTATGCCCGTCTAATCCGTCGTAAACAGCGTGATTATCAGCGGGAGACAAAACCTTTTAAGGATATGGAACAAGACTCGGAGATTGCCCGCTATCTGGATGAATTTTCTGTTTACGATAGTGAAAACGAAGAGTGGATTCATCTAAACGACATCCAAAAACATGATCTAAACCTTGTTTTGCAGAAGCATTATCACTTACTGCAATGGGAACAGGGTAGCGGAAAAACCTTGGCTGGGATCGTTGTAGGCCAATACCGCATGGAACAGCAGCACGCTCGAAATGTATGGGTGGTGTCTACTGCAATTTCCATCAAAAACAACTGGGATTTGGTGTTGAAGAATTTCGGAATCGGATATCGTATGATAAAGAAACTGTCCGAGTTAGAGGCTGTCCAGGATGGAGAGTTTGTAATTATAACTCTAGGTATGCTTTCTAAGTATCGAAAGAAAATTAAGCGGCACATCAAAATGCGGAATCAAAATATCTGTTTGGTATTTGATGAGTCCGACGAGATGACAAACCCAGATAGCAAGCGCACCAAGGCTGTGTTGGATTGCTTTCGCCGCGTTCGTTTCAAGTTTGCTATGACTGGTACTGTAACACGAAACAACATTTCGGAAAGCGCACCCCAGTTAGAGCTGCTTTATAATAACTCCTATAATATGCTGTCCTGGTCAGAGCAAATCTATTGCTATAACAAAGAAGGTGAAGATGAGTATTTAGATTGTCTCCCTAATCCATATTATGGAGAGCCTATCCCTGCATATAAGGCTGGCTATAAGTTGTTTTCAGAGTGTCATTTGCCGGAGCGCATTACTGTGTTTGGTGTAGGGAAGAAGAATCAAGATATCTATAACGCGGATGTTCTGGATAAGCTTTTGTCTTATGCTGTCATTACACGCACGCTCCCAGAAATTACAGGTAGAGAAATTAGGAAGATCCATCAAGTGCCTGTGGTGTTTTCCTCTGCAGAGCGAGAGGTTTATAACAAAGCCATGGAGGAGTTTCATTCCATGCGTCAACGATATTTTGCTCTTTCGGGGAATAGCCGTAAAGATAGCATGATGGCGCTTATTCAGCAGATCACCCTCCTGCTTCGTATTTCTGCTGCACCCAATACCGTTGACGAATATAATAGCTCATACACTCCAACCAAAATACTAAAGGTTTGTAATATGGTGGAGGAGTTTGGCGATGAGATTGTGGTTATAGGTGTGCGGCACAAAATTGTGGTGGACGCATATGCGGATGAGCTGCGCCGGCGTTTCCCTAAACGCAAACTATTTGTCGTAACAGGTTCGACTACCACATTAGCTAAACGGCGGAAATTGAAATCGGCCTTAAAGGAAAGCGGTAATGGCATTCTGTTATGTACACAACAGTGTCTTCCCTCTTCAGTCAATTTCGAGTTTATCAATAAAGTTATCATTCCAGAGCTGCATTATAATAATGCACGGATGTCTCAGTTCTATATGAGATTTGTACGGTTTAACTCTAAGGAAGATAAAGACATCTACTTCGTAACATATTCTGGAAGCATTGAGTCCAATCAGATGCAAATGGTTATTGCCAAAGAGCGGTTGAACCTTTTTATGAAGGGGCAAGATGTGGATTTGGATGAGATTTATGAGCGTTTTGGAGTTGACTATGATCTGATGGGAATGTTGATGTATAAGGAATATGATGAAGATGGTAGATTTCGGATTGCATGGGGAGAACAAAAGATCAGTTAAATCAGAAAAGCCACCCTCTTATGAGGGTGGCTATCTGGTAAGTCGTTTCATTCGGAATGCCCGCAGCATCCCGTTTTCCCATGACGTTTTAATATGGCCTTTACACCACTTGGTGTAGCGATCAAAGTGAAGAGCTGCTGCTTGAGTAGAGAGTCCATAAACAGATTTGATTTCTGCTGCTGAATGGATGTCCATTTCTCGCATTATGGGTAGTGGGGCAAGCAAATTCCAGGCGAAATAATCTGCTTCACTTTCAAACTGGTCGTAAAAGTCCCTGCTTTCAGTATAAGCAATTTCAGCATCTTCAATTACTTTTAGATGCCCAATACAAATATGCCCGATTTCATGAGCGATTGTCCATCGGATACGCCCTGGATTGCTGTTTGCGTTGTAAAGAATCAGATATCGACCTGATTCTGGATCGTAGTGTGTTGCCCCTGAGCTGCTTTTACAGAGCACGACGATGTTTTCTACTGTGCAGCCGGCAACCTCTGCCATTTTCTGATATGACAGCATTCTACTTTGCGGAACGTAAGATAAGATCGTCTCTGGTTGGATTGGGTAAGAGATTGTCTCCATATTTTGATACAGCTCCAAGACCTTGCGCTGTACAAAAACATTCCTTATTATTTCAATCTCCCCCTTTCAATGTATTTTGCCGTAGACACAGTATAAATCACTCATTGTCCAATAATACGGACTTCTTGCCGTCAGACTTTTCTTCATCGGAGAACGCATAGTCAAATCCAATTTTCAAAATCCCCATCATTCTATTTTTATCCTTGGCTGTCATACGCTCCCTTGCTCGCTGTAATGTGATATAGTCTGGATCTCCGAGTATATCGTCTGCTGTTGAACGCACATTAGATGCTCCAACCAGGTAGTCGATAGAGACGTGGAAGTAATCTGCGATTTTTGAGATCTTATCTATGGTGGGGGTTGTGGCGTTTTTCCAACGCCCAATAGAATATTGACTCATTCCTAACTCGGATTCCAGTTTGTTGATGGTGATATGTTTTTCGTCGCAAAGTTCTTTGATCCTTGCAAAGATGACCGACTCCATCACAACAACCTCCTGAGAAAATTTTTGGGAATTTCACGAAAATATTCGTGAAAAACACTTGACATCACGCAATCAAACTGGTATAGTATACCCAGACACGAAAGTAGTCGTGATACTAACATCAATATATCACATACTTTCAGATCCGTCAACTAAATCTAATGTGGAGGCGCTTGAAAAATGCACATCGCAGACAGTATGGTAGCGAGCTATGGCAATTTCAACTTGGACATTGACGCCGTGGAGATGAAGAGCATAAGCGAGAGCGATATTAAGCTTCCTTATCACGGTAGTCTTCCTGGTAATATGTCGGCAGCCTCCGATACATACATTTATCTCAATGTCCAGTTGGCACAGGGTGCTCGTTTGGTTTTGGTTGCCCAAACGAAGAAGGGTAAGGTTCTCAAACGTCCTCTTCTGGCGTCCAGCGAGGAAATTATTAACTTGCTGGATCGGTTCTTTGCACAAGATGTAACCGGACTTGAGCAGTATTGGTTAGGTCTTTGGCAAGCGCATTACACTGAGTGGAGAAAGATTGTAACTGGGCCGGATCGTTTGCTGACCATTCTTTCCTCCCTTTCCGAAACCGATAAGGAATTTTTACGGAAGCATATGATGGACAAGTGATGGGGTAAACAGATGGCTCTGCTTTTCACAAATAATTTTCTTTTTTGCTATTGACTTTCCCATTTATATATGCTAAAATAGCAACATAGAAAATGATTTGACGGATTGGAGAGGGGAATATGATCCGTAACAAATTCTTCGAGGAGGGTTCTTCTGGCGGATATGCCAGTATCAAAGCCCCAAAGAACTTTGACCTTATGTGGAAAAAGATCCTTGCTTTTGAGGAAAAGTCTGGCCTGTCTCTGGATAGTCCTCTTACAAAAGATCAATATGTGCTGATGTTTAACTCTATGAGGATTCGGCACGTAACCACCTTCTTCAATTACAAGAGTCTTTTGATGACTTATATTCGGTTCTTGATTGCCAACGACGCTCTCCCTTCGGAGCAGGAAGATGTGCTTGCCTCCGTTACTGTCGATGAATTGAAAATCAATGAGGCAAACGGAGTGCAGTATTATAAAAATCTAAATACACTTTTCGAGGCAATCAAAGACTCTATCTCTGTTTCGGAGTGTTACGATCCTACCCTATACGATCTTTCTGCGGTTATTCTGTTTCTGGCCTGGTATGGGTTGGACGAGGAAGAGATTATCGACTATCGTAAAGAGTTTGTGCTTGATGATGGATTGATAATCCGTGGGAGTAAAATCGAAGTTCCATTTAATGTTCTGCAGTTCTTTACTCGGCTGCGTGATGCGGATGGGTATTACCAGCAGGCGCGAGGAGTTATCTTTCACACCTACACTTATTCTGAAAACCTCATTCGCACGGAACGGAATGCCACGATCACCATTACTATGCTGCAAGGCTTGGTGAACCGGCTAAATGCTTTGATGGATGGGGCTTACTCCTTGAAATATCGCGTCGTTCATCAGTCTGGCATCTTCTATCGTGCCTATTTGTTGGAATGCGAAAGCGCAGACTTCAATCTTGATGATCCCGCATTTGCTTCCAAGGTGTTTTGTGAAGATTTGACCAGCAAAGCAAAGCGCACAGCACGAGCGAGAGATTATAAGCTGTACAAACAACTGTTTTACTAAACCCTATACTAAATGGCAATCGCCATTTAGTTTTAGATAAGCAACAAATAAAACTAACGAGGTGCAAAGATATGTTTTTCAAAAAGGACGCCTCCCCTGCTGTAACTGCTCCAACTCCAGATTTCTTGCAGAAAAAGCAGGATGCGGTGGATCGCCTGGTTTATCAGGCAAATCTGGCGGTAGATGTTGTTCGTCAGACAATAGGCCAGTTGGAGAGTGTCAACCAGCAAATCGATAAGGATTTGGAGGAAATCGACACTTACACGAAAGCGCTTTGTGCAGCGCGTGCTTCTATGGATCAACAGCGGAAGCATAACACAACCGTGATTGCCAATTTCGCAAAGCTTCTGGATTCAGATACAGAAGACTCTTGATTTCTCATGTCGGGTTGGAGCGCTAACAGCAATTTTACAAAAGAATCAAATTCTTCTTGATACACAATGCGCTCCTTGGGGTTGCAAATGGAGGGGTAATCCTAATTGGTAAGGAAACAGTTTGCTAAACTGTCAGTAGCCCGAAAGGACGTGCGGGTTCGAGTCCCGCCCCCTTCGCCAAGCCGCGTTATGCGGCAATCTTTTGTCACCTCCTCTCTCTGACGGCGGGAAAGACCGCTGACAGCCCGGAAAGACGGGCCTCAAATAAGGAGCGCCTGGTGGCAGTTTATAACGTGCAGTGGACGGCGGGCACGCACAGCAAATTTACTATATTGAAAGTCTGTAAAACTTTTACTTGTGGTTCGATTCCGCAGCTCCTATACAAGGCCGTCATAAATTAAACTGGAGCACTAACAGCAATGAATTATGTTTTGGATATTAAAAACGAAAAAACGTGCTCCTTATAATCAGTTTCTGGGGGATTTCTGTTATAAAAAGTCCCTCCTCCCCTATCAAACATCTATGCGTAACGCTTGTAGAAGTACAATATAGGCGCGATTGGTACATTGTCAGTTCGATTCTGACCGCATAGGCCAATGCAAGGATAGCTCAGTTGGTAGAGCAATAGTATAAAAAATGTGCAGCGGTGTTGCACTAACAGCAAAGTTAAATGGGGAACTATATGTCGAAGGTTCGAGTCCTTCTCCTTGCACCAAATGCCAGGGTAGCTCAGTTGGGTAGAGCACGTAATCGTGCGCAATGGTGTTGCGCCTACAGCAATGTACATAGGAATGCTAATCCCGTGGTCGTGGGTTCAAGTCCCGCCCCTGGCTTCATGCGGCAGTGGTGAAGTGGTAACACAGCGGCTTTATAAATGCAAAACGTAGGTTTTGCTAACAGCAAGGTTAAAAGGCCAGCCGCCATGCGTAGGTTCGATTCCTACCTGCCGCATCACTTCTCTGAACACTAACAGCAATATTGAGGAATATGTGTTCTGGGTATCTCAATTTAGGAGGTAAGAGAAATGGACTTCATGAGCAATCTCAAGAGCACTCTTAACAACGAGTGCAATGTATCCGTTACCGAAAACGGAGCGGTTGGCTATCGCACAACCGGAAAGGCGCTGCTTGACCTCAACTTCTCTGTGGCGTCTCTTCGCAGAGCCAGCGAGAAGGATATCTTCAATCGCTTTACTAAAGCGTTCTTTGAGGATAAGGTTTTGGCTATGAAATGGCTCTTTTATGCACGTGATGTGCGTGGTGGCCTCGGTGAAAGAAGACTGTTTCGTGCCTGTATGGTTCCTATGGCGAAGGACTTTCCCGAGTATGTTACTCCCCTTGTTCCGCTGATCCCGGAGTATGGCCGATGGGATGATCTTTGGTGTCTTCTGGATACTCCCGTACAAGACGCCGTAGTTATGACTGCCGGCACCCAGCTCCACGAAGATCTGCGCAATATGAAGGAAAACAAGCCTGTCTCTATTCTGGGTAAGTGGATGCCGCGTCGCAGAGCTTCGTCCGATGACACGCGCCGTTATGCCCACATCATGACTAAGGCATTGAACATGACGGATCGAGAGTATCAGCACGCCGTTTCAAACTTGTCCAGACATCTCGATGTAGTAGAAATCCAGATGGCTGGTCGGCAGTGGGATAAGATCGATTATCAGCGTGTCCCTTCTCGTGCCAATCTGATTTACAACAATGCCTTTTTGCGCCATGACGAAGATCGCCGCCGTGCCTTTCTGGAAAAGGTAAAGACTGGGGAGGCAAAAATTAACGCTGGTACTTTGTTCCCGCACGATATTGTAAACAAGTATCGACACGTTAATGGGGTTGATGATTCCTTGGAAGCTCTCTGGAACAATCTTCCCGATACGGTTGCTGGTTGCGGCAATACGATGGTTGTAGCCGATGACAGCGCAAGTATGACGTGGGTAACACTTCTTGGTAGTACTGCGCGTCCTTTGGAGGTTGCCAACGCAATGGCGATTTACTTCGCGGAGCGTTCTTCTGGTCAGTTCAAAAATCAATTCATGACGTTTTCAGAAGAACCCCAGCTCATTGATCTGAGCAAGGGCAAGAATCTGAAAGAGAAACTGAAAATCGTCAACAGCGCTCATGTCGGTGCAAATACCAATATTGAAGCTGTGTTTGATTTGATTTTGACTACTGCGGTCAATAAGCATATGGAGCAGAGCGAGCTGCCGGCCAACATCTTGATTATTTCCGATATGGAATTTGATGGGTGTACTTGTGGAAATGCAAGTAAGGGGCAGTATGGTTACTATCGTTATAGTTCGCTGTCATCCAGATTGTTCGACGAGATTTCTAAGCGGTATCAAAATGCCGGATATCAGATGCCCCGTCTGATTTTCTGGAATGTGGCAAGCCGCACCGGGACAATTCCTGTGAAGGAAAATGATATGGGTGTTGCTCTGGTTAGCGGGTTCTCTGTAAATATTGCTAAGATGGTGATGAGTGATCGGCTTGATCCGTATGAGTGTCTGCTAGAGGCAATCAATGCGGAGCGTTACCAGCCGATTGAGGACGCCATGCGTCTTATTTCGTAAGCAACAAACAAAACTATTTTAAGGAGACTTGGAGGGAAAAGTAATGTGTTTCTTGTCCAAGTCTCCTTTGTTCATAGAGGTGTCTCATGATTTATCTGGATAATGCGGCTAATGCGCCTGTTTTCCCCGAAGTGCTGGATGCTATGCTGCCGTGGTTGCGGCCCGATCACGTGGGAAATCCAGGTAGCATTCATACGCAAGGAAAAAGGGCGCGAGAGGCTATCAATAAAGCGCGAGAGCAGGTTGCTCATATGATCGGCGCTGATCCAACAGAGATTTATTTTACGTCAGGTGGCACGGAATCTAATAATGCCTGGCTAAAGGGGTTTAAGGGAAGATATTTGTTTACTACTGAAGTAGAGCATGACTCTGTTCTTGAACCTCTGTACCAAAACGATAGGGCTTGTCCTGTCAATCATCTGGAGCTGAATAAAGACGGAAGCGTAAACCTGGAAGAGTTCGAGCAATTATTGTCAGAGTTCGATAATACCGGAGACGCTGCCTCAATTATGTGGGTAAACAACGAGCTTGGTACAGTTAATCCAATGAAAAAAATTGGTGCTCTGTGCAAGAAATATAATATGCTTTTCCACGCCGATGCGGTACAGGCTGCGGGCCATGTACCTATGAATGTGAAAGATTGCGGGATAGATTTCTGTTCTCTCTCCGGTCATAAATTCGGTGCCCCGCTCGGTGTGGGCGTGTTGTATATTAGTCGTTCCGTTGATAAACACCCTTGGATTTTAGGGGGTGGGCAGGAAAACGGATTGCGTGGCGGAACCGAAAATGTTCCTGGTATCGTAGGAATTGGCAAGGCGGCGGAAATTGTAACGTCCCGTCTTTCCGATTGGATGTCTCGATGGAACGTATTGCGTTACAATTTCTTGACTACTTTGGCTATAAAAATGCCAAACGGGTTTCATGTAAATGGTAGTAAAAACTCTACATCAAATATTATCAGCCTAACAATCCCAGGTGTGAACAGTGAGTCCTTACTACTGTTGTTAGATCAACAGGATATTTACCTTTCTGCTGGGTCTGCTTGCAGTGCGGCAAGCTCTAAGTCTTCTCACGTACTAAAAGGGATTGGCCTATCGGATGAAGATGCGGCTTGTACAGTACGTATTTCCATGGGGTATGAAACAACGGTTGAAGAAATGGTTAAGGTGGCTGATGTCATAGTAGATGTTTCTGCAAGGCTGAAGTCTATCTTTTAATCATAGCAACAAAGAAAACTATATAGAAGGTGAATAAATGTATTGCGCTTATATCACAAGAATTAAAAATCTCCGTAAGCACTCAAACGCAGATCGCCTTTTGTGCGGAGAGTGTTTCGGGAACACCGTAATTGTCGGGCTGGATACGCAGCCAAATGAACTTGGCGTTTATTTCCCGGTTGATGGAAAGCTCGGCGTTGAGTTTGCCAAGAAACATGATTTGTTGCGTCGCAAAGATGAAAACGGAAATCCCGCCGGTGGTTATCTCGATCCTGATAAAAGAAACATCAAGGCTTTGAAACTGCGTGGCGAAAAGAGCGACGGGCTGTTTATGCCTCTATCTTCTCTGGAAGACTTTACGGATGTCTCTCAACTGAGAGAAGGAGATACCATCACTCAGCTTAATGGAGTAACAATTTGCGAAAAGTATATCCCGGTTCGTAAACAAAGTGCAAATGCCGGAACTGGCAATCGTACCAGAAAGCGCAAAGATCCCATCTCTCCCCTTTTCGCAGAACACGCCGATACAGAGCAGCTTCCGTATAATCTGACTGCCTTTTATCCTGGTGATCTTGTAGAGATTACGCTGAAAATGCACGGCACTTCTCAAAGAACTGGCTATCTGCCTGTGTTGTCCGGTTATAAGCGTACACTCCTAGATAAGTTGCGGCGTCGGTTTGGTACTCCGATTTATGACTGGGGGTACGTAACAGGCACCCGTCGTGTCGTTCTTGATACATATGATGGCGGGTTCTATGGCAGTAATGCGTTCCGCGAGCAGCACGCCAAAGTATTTGAAGGGAAGCTCCATAAGGGCGAAACTGTCTACTACGAGGTTGTTGGATTTACAGATGATGGCACTCCTATTATGGCGTCCTGCGACAACAAAAAGGTCGGAGATAAAGAATTTCTCAAACAGTATGGTAAGCAAACCGTATTTAGCTATGGCTGCAGCCCAGATGGTGTCGATGCTCCAAAGTCTGCCCTTTATGTATACCGAATGACCATGACAAATGAGGATGGGGATGTAGTGGAATATCCGCCATACTTCATGCGCTATCGATGTGAGCAGATGGGCGTAAACTGTGTCCCGCTCCTATGGGCTGGGTTTGTGCCTGAGAACGACAATCCCGGTGAATGGGTGAAGGGTGTAGCCGAATGCTACTACGACGGAGCAGATCCCATTGGTAAATCCCATGTGCGTGAGGGTGTTGTCTGTCGTATTGTAAACCGTCCGAAGTTTACAGCCTACAAGCATAAGAACTTTGCGTTTAAGGTGCTTGAGGGAATCATCAAGGATACTGCAGCCGCTCCTGATATGGAAGAGCAACAGGAAGCCGATGGATAACGAAGTTTTAGCATTTATTCAACATTTTAAGGGTTCCGTGGAAGTTTTTTTGAATGGATGTTGTTACTGGTTTGCATTCATTCTGCAAGCTCGCTTTGGCGGAACAATGATGTATGAACCAGTTGAAAATCATTTTATGCAAGAGATTGGAGGTCGGCTCTACGATTGCTCTGGTGATGTGACAGATCAGTACCAGGGGAATATGCACTTGATGCCATGGTCGGCCATGCAGCAATATGATTCGCTACTTTATGAGCGGATTATTCGAGATTGCATAAGGAAGGAGCCGTATGATGATTGATTTTGAAAAAGCGCAAAAGATCCATAAGCGCATGGAAGAACATTTGCAGCCGGTTCTGAAATCTCATAAGGAATGGGTTGGGCTTTTTCTGCAGGGATCGCAAAACTACAACCTCGATTATGAGGGTAGTGATATTGATACAAAGGTTATCGTAATTCCCAATTTTACTGATTTTGTATTGAACGCCAAACCTGTCAGTACGACACATATCATGGAGAATGACGAACACGTTGACTTCAAGGATATCAGATTGATGTTTGACTGTATCAAAAAGCAGAATGTGAACTTTGTAGAAATTCTGTTTACTCCCTACTCTATCATCAATCCAAAGTACGCAGATCTTTTCCAGTCAGTACTGGACGCCAAAGAGGACATTGCAAGATATAACAACTACGCCGGCGTGAACTGTATTGTAGGTATGGCTCTGGAAAAGCAGAAAGCGATGGAGCATCCCTACCCTGCTACGATTGATAAGATTGAGAAATTTGGCTATGACCCCAAACAGCTTCACCACGCCTTACGTCTCCGGGAGTTTTTGACGCGCTATATTGATGGAGAGTCCTATGCCGATTGCTTGATTAGTAAGCAGGGAGAATACCTCAGAAATGTAAAGCTCGGATGTCATTCTTTGGATGAAGCACGTGCCCTTATGAGCACAACGATCCAATCCATGCAGGAAGATAAGCAGCGGTATATGGACACCGTACCAGTTTGCATCAATACATATGCTGACCAGGTGCTACGCACTGCCACGGTTAATATCCTTAAGCGTGCATTTCTAACAGAGATTCAAGAAGGAGGTGATTGATATGCAGCATTTTTACATGACAGTTGGTATTCCTGGAAGCGGGAAATCGTATGTAGCAAGTACTCTTCCTGGCGTTGTTATTCATTCCAGTGATGCGATTCGGGAAGAGATTCTTGGGGATGAAAACGATCAAACCAATCAGGAGCTTGTTTTCAAAACGCTCCACGAAAGAGTCCTGAATGATTTGTCTTGCGGAAAAGATGTGGTGTATGACGCCACCAATATTAGCTATAAACGCCGCATGGGATTTTTGATCCGAGTGCAAGCTCTTCATCGGCCCGCTTTGCAATCTATCTGTCTTTTTATGGCTACGCCGTATGAGATGTGCCTGGCCCGCAACAAGAAACGTGATCGCTCCGTACCTGAAGATGTGATTAAGCGGATGTATCACAAAATTGATGTTCCTATGATTGCTGAGGGTTGGGATGAAATCCAGATTATTGGTGACGAAGATCTCCATGAACAAATCGACGTGCTCATGACTCGACTTTCTAAGCTGGAACATGATAACCCCCATCATACATTTACGGTTGGTCAGCACTCTATCGCTACATGGCAGTACTTATTGAGTCACTATAATGATGTTGACCTCGTACTGGCACGAGCTGCGTTGCTGCATGACGTTGGAAAAGAACAGACAAAGGTATTCCACGATTCTCATGGCAATGTTACAGAAACAGCGCATTTTTATAATCACGAGAAAGTTGGAGCATATAACAGTTTTGCTTATACCACTGACCTTCCTACTGCCCAGCGTCTCAAAGTTGCATTGTTGATCCGCTGGCATATGTGGCCGTATGTAGTAGAAAAATCAAATAATCCCAATAAGACAGTTAGCAAAATCCAATCTCTGCTTGGTAATAGTACCTGGGAGCAGATCATGGTGCTTAATGCCTGTGATCGGCAAGCACATTAAATTTAGGAGGAATTGATTATGATGTACCCTTTCGCTATTTCTTTTGATGGACGTGAGAATCCCCGCGAGGCTGTTGCGCACGTTCTGCGGCAGACTTCCGTAGGACGTGACCTATTTGCTATTGGATGGAACGCGGCAATGCAGTTTCAAAAGAGCGCAGCGTTTTCTCAGTCGCGTGCTCTTCCGATGCCTGTCAATGTAATTTTCCGCGCCCCGGCCACCATTGTCTTTTGGGATGATGGTGATAAGACTGTTGTGAAGTGTCAGCCTGGCGATACTTATTGCGCGGAGACTGGCCTGTGTATGGCTATGCTCAAGAAGTATATGGGCAACGACAATACTTTCAACCGAGTAATCGGCAAGTGGCTGGAGCGTGCTCAGTACGTCAATACTCCCGCTCTCCCGGAGGCTGCAGAGTAATTTATGACGAACGCTATCCTGCTGCTCATACGATGCGTAACGCTAGTTGCTCTGGTTATTCTCATTGCGGTGGGATTTGATAATCACAATAATAATCATAAAGGAGGCGGGCGTTTTGCATAGCAAAGAACAGTTGGAAGAGATGCAGCGCCTGCCTCTTCACCGTAAGATCCAGATTACAACTGCACGCATAATCGAATGGTATCAACACTATAACGGTATGGTTTATGTGGCGTTTAGCGGCGGCAAAGATTCAACAGTTTTACTTGATATTGCCCGTAGGATCTATCCCGATATTCCCGCCGTGTTTTCTGATACCGGCCTTGAGTTTCCCGAGGTTCGGGATTTCGTGAAAAGCCTCCCCAACATTACAATCGTGCGCCCCGAAATGAACTTCAGAAAAGTAATCGAAACTTATGGCTACCCCGTAGTTTCAAAACGTGTTGCAGATACCGTAGAGTATGGGCATAAGCCTGGGAGTTTTCGATGGCGTGAGTTGCACGGGGAGATTAAACGGAGTAATGGAACTCCATCAGAGTTTAATTGTGAGAAGTGGTGTTATCTGCTTGATGCGCCTTTCAAAGTTTCTTCACGCTGTTGCTCCGTAATGAAAAAACGCCCTATGGAAAAGTATGCTAAGATGACGGGCCGCAGGCCGATCATTGCGACGATGGCAAACGAAAGTAGATCCCGCCGAGCGGCATGGTTGAAGCTGGGATGTAATGCTTTTTCCGGCAAGAAACCCAGCTCGCAACCGATGTCATTTTGGACAGAAGAGGATGTGTTGGAATACCTCTATACCTATCAGGTTCCTTACGCCTCTGTGTATGGTGAGATCGTCAGAACTGACGGGGGGGGGTGGACAACAACAGGTGAAAAACGCACTGGCTGTGTCTTTTGTGCCTTTGGTGCCCATCTGGAAAAGGCTCCAAACCGTTTCCAGCGGTTGAAAATAACCCATCCAAAGCTTTGGAGCTATTGCATGAAACCATGGGAAGAACATGGGCTGGGAATGCAGAAAGTCCTTGAATATATAGGGATTCCAATAGAATGATTTGCGAGGTGAAGGATATATGGAAGAAGTTTTATTAACTATCGCTATTATCTGTTGGCTTATTGGAATGATTATATCAGTAAGACTTATTTATAAGTCTACCCATAACAATCCATGTGAGTCTTGCAGCAATCTATTGTGGTACAACACATCTGAGGCGCTGAGATATACCTGTAAGAAACACGGTATGTTTTATAGGGCACCGAAGTATTGTTCCAATTACGAAAAAAGAAAACAGGAGGATTTTAATGATGAACAGTAAATTTGAAGGAGCCGGTATTGCGGCTGCTATCCTGGGCTTTATCGCTTTGTTGGTGTTCAACCCAGTAATTACATTTGGCTTTGCCTATTTGGGCGGTTTGATTTTGAAACTGTGTGTAGGCGATGCTATTGCCGGAGGCATGAATTTGATTTTCAACACGACCAGGTTTACCCCGGATATTATTCCGCTGGCCTGCGCCACTCTTGCAACTATCGGTAGATATTTTAAGAGTTCTCAAACTAACAATAACAAGGAAGGGAGATAATACCAATCCCGGTAAGCCGGGTTTCTGTAAGATTGATAAGTACAGAGTAAAACCATCTGTTACAGCGTGAGAGTCAAAGACTGGTAGCATGGGAGGATTAGATGGTTGACCTCAACCGAGATGGTTGTGGTCGGTATGAAGTACATCGCAAGCGTAAGCTTTGGCAAGGACTCTCTTGCTATGCTGCTTCGTTTAATGGAAGAGAATTGGCCGTTAGATATCGTCGTATTTTATAATACCGGTATGGAGTTTGACTCGATCTATGCAATTCGGGATAAAGTCAAACCCATGCTGGCAAATCGTAAAATCAAATTTGTAGAGCTAAGTCCAAAAGAACCGTTTCTATACTCTATGTTGGAACGACCTGTAAAATTTAGAAGTAAAGAGGGATTCCACTATGGATTCGGCTGGTGTGGAGGCCCATGTAGATGGGGAACATCAGAAAAGCTGCGGGCTATCAAAATTTTCAAAAAGTCTCTTGGAGAACCAACCATAGACTATGTGGGCATTGCAGCAGATGAGCCGACCAGATTCAACAAAGCGAGCCAAGAGGGTAAGACGCTTCCACTTGTTCAGTGGGGTATGACAGAAAAGGACTGTCTTCAATACTGTTATGATCGTGGTTTTCACTGGGTTGAAAAAGCAGCCAATGCAGGCACAGCGTATATTGACCTCTACACTGTTTTGGATCGGGTATCGTGCTGGTGTTGCTGTAATAAAAATTTGAAAGAGCTAAGAAATATTTATTCTCACCTCCCACAATATTGGGAACGTCTAAAGACTTTGCAGCAACAAATTGATCGGCCATTCAAAGGATACTACAAAGGACAGTCAAACGGTATTTTTGAACTAGAAAAGAGATTTTTACAGGAGCAATTATAATGTCAGATCGTACTTACCTTAGTGGTACGAGTTTGGCTGGTATGTCACCAAGTCGATCTCGTGTAAAAGATGATTTTTATGCCACTCCATTTTATGCAACAGAGGCTATCTTGGACAAGGAACAGTTGCATGGTTCAATCTTGGAGCCTGCGGCTGGTGAAGGGCACATTAGCAAGGTACTATTTGAACGTTATCCAAACAGTCAAATCGTTTCAACCGATTTGGTACAGCGAAATGATAAATTTGGATGCGGCGTTGTGGGGGGGGTAGATTTCCTTACCGAATCTTACACCAGTAAGTTTGACAATGTTATTACCAACCCACCTTTTTCTTTGGCAAAAGAGTTTGCTGAACGTGCTTTAGAGATTTCACGAGAAAAAGTAATTTTGTTTGCCAAAATTCAGTTTCTCGAAGGTCAGCAGCGCAAAGACTTTTTCGCCGCTCACCCGCCTCGATCTGTATATGTATTTTCTAAACGTGTAAATCCTTTGCGGAACGGAATCGAGGTTGATGAAAACGGAAAGCCTTGGTCAAGCACTATGTGTTTCGCCTGGTTCGTATGGGAGCATGGTTTTACGGGCGAACCAGGCATACGTTGGCTCTGAACAAGGCAGTTAATTCTTCTTCGCAACAAAGAAAACTATTGACTTAACGGTGGCGGTGTGCTAAAATAGAGGTAGTTCGAGGGTGATACTAATTTTGCCCTCCTCCCTCTATCAATAGCGACAAATAAAAGTATTTCGGAGGTATCAACTTTGGATTACCGTACTGCCCTATTCTGCGAGTTTGATAAATACGCCGCAGAAAGTTATTGTGCAGTCCATGGCGTAGATCCGGCCTTAAACATTGGAGATATCACAAAGGCTGATGAAAAATCTGTCCCCGACTTCAATGTTATGTTTGGCGGCAGTCCTTGCCAGGACTTCTCAATCGCGGGCAAACAGGGGGGGGCTGCATGGTCATGTAAAACTTGCGGCCATACCTATAACCCCCTAGAAGCCCATTTTACCAAACGAGACAGATGCCCGTATTGCGGATCATCTGATATTGAAAAAACCAGGTCTTCCCTTCTTGTAGAGTGGCTTAGATTTTTGCGGGAAAAGAAACCCAGATTTGCGATTTATGAAAATGTCAAAAATATTGTAGGTTCTCGGTTTAAGAGCACTTTTGATCTGTTCGTCAAAGAACTGGAGGACTACGGATACAATGTATATTGGCAGGTTCTGAATGCGAAAAATTACGGTATCCCACAAAACAGAGAGCGTGTCTATTGTGTCATTATCCGAAAAGACCTTGATAATGGCAAATTCCAGTTTCCCGCTCCAATTCCTCTAAAACATTCTCTTTGTGATTTGCTTGAAGATAACGTTGACGAGCGCTACTATCTCAGCGATGAGAAAGTAGCAGCGATGATTGCCCCCCCCCACTTCGTACAATCAGTAGAACCGTCCGAACAAGCGGAAGATGTTCGACAGACCGACACGCATGGGATTTGCTGCCGGCAGGCCGGAGTGAAGGTAAGTCAGAAAGGGACAAAGCTTGATGGATATAGCGACATCGCTTTGGCCTTGCTGGCAAGAGATTATAAAGGGTTTGGGAATCAGCAAATGACAGGAGTATTAGAGGATGTTAGACCAAATTGTTCAAGTAGGCAATGTTTGCCCGACCAAAACGAGGAGTAATCCAAATCAAGGTCGAGTCTATGATCCAAACGGGATCTCACCCACTCTTAGTTGTATGGGTGGTGGGAATTTAGAGCCACACATTATTATCTATAATGACTACAATAGAAGGGACGTATCTGATGTGTCGATTTCTAAAACAAGCGAGAAATTTCGGGTGAGGAAATTAACCCCGAAAGAATGCTGGAGACTTATGGGATTTGAAGATAAAGATTTTGAAAATGCTAGAAACCGAATGAATGAGAATTTGTATAACGGGAATGATCGGTCTTCTTCACAGCTTTATAAGCAGGCCGGAAATTCCATTGTTGTAGATGTCCTTTCCGCCATTATTGGAGAGCTTTATAAGGCTATGCCTTATCTGTTTGAAGATATGGTGATTGGTTCCTTCTTTTCCGGCATCGGGGCATTTGAAAAGGCACTGTCTACTTTTGACTCTCTTGATAATAGCAACAAATTTAACTATTGTTATAACGACGAGTTAAAGCAGATCGGGTATATCAATGATTATAATGGGGATGCAAACCGTGTCTATGATGGAGACGGAATCTCCCGAGCGCTCAAAGCTGAAGCTGGTGGAGGTGGTGCAAAAACCGGATGGTATTCAGTTCCCTCTCCAACAGAAGCGGAGCCTATACCACAAACACTTTGTATTAACTCAAAGGTTAATGGCAAACAGCCATCTTTATCAAAAAGAATATATGACCCCAAAGGCGTTGCTACGGCTGTAACAACAGGAGATTTCTTTATGCCAACATATTTAATTCCAAGTGATAATCATGGAAAAGGTACGAATTAAGCAGGCCACCAAGAGAGGTTATATTGAGTATACTGTTACGGAAACAGGAATTTGCAGAATAGAAAGGGGTGGTTCATATGAGTATAGCTCTGAGGGATCGTCGGGAGGCATATGAAAAAATCAAGCCAAAGCGCCCTAATCGCAAAGCTATGATTCTGGAGGTTCTGACTGCCGGCGACCCTGGCGGCATGACCGCAGACGAGATTGGCGATCAGCTTGTAGCTGAAGGCAAAATTCCTGCAAACTCACCCAATTTTACGCGGCCTCGGCTGACAGAAATGAAAGCAGAGGGAAGAGTTATCATTGTAGGCCGGCGTCCAGGTAAGTCCGGCTGCAATACTGCAGTATGGAAGGTGGCGCGTTAATGTATGGCGAATACACCTGCCTTGACTGTGGAGAAACCTTTGATGAGCCAAAAAAGTGGATAGAACGACATAGTTTGGACTCTCCGCCATATGAAAAGTTTAGCGGCTGTCCCTTTTGCGGCGGAAGTTATACTCAAACTATTCTTTGTGATGGTTGCGGGTGCCCTATCATTGGAGATTATGTCCAGATCCAGGTAACAGGAACCCGATATTGTGATGAATGCTTTATGTTGAAATCACTTGATGAAGATTGATGAGGTGGTGTCAAAGATGAAAAAGACGTTGAAGCAACGCATGGGAGGCTGTATTCGGGGAACGGCCTTGATTGCGTGTTTTATCGCAATTTGGTATGTAGCGTCTTGTTTCACGCAGCCAATATTTATCCCCTCCCCTATCGTGGTCTGGGATGCAATTATTGGTCTTGCTGAAACCGGGCAACTGCAAATGGGGTTGCTCTATTCTTTCCTGCGGATCACCGGAGCTTCGGCCATTTCAATGGCAGTAGCTATTCCTCTGGCACTTTTGATTTACGGTGTCAAACCAGTGAAAGAAACCTTTATGCCGATTGTTTCTTTTCTACGTTATATTCCTGTTACCGCATTTTCTCCCCTACTGATTCTTTGGTTCGGAATTGGCGAGCAAATGAAGATTTCATTCTTATTTATTGCCACCTTTGTTTACCTGTTGCCGTCTATTTTACTTTGTTTCAACGATGTTCCTCAAGATTTGATGGACACCGGAAAAACCATAGGTATGACCAACTGGGAGACGATCAAAGAAATCCTGTTGCCTGCCTCCCTCCCCTCTATCTTCAGCACCTTCCTTATGATGTATGGGATTGGGTGGACATACTGCGCTGTGGTGGAAGCGACCAACGCAAAGTATGGTTTAGGTTTTATCATTAACGTCAGCTCGGCACGGGGGCGTACTTCTGTAGTTTTTGGCGCAATCATTATTATCATGTTGTTCAGCTTTGTCTTTGATAAATTCGGAAATATGTTAATCCGAAAGATATTCAAATGGAGGTATTGCGATGATCAAATTGAATAATCTTTCGGTTGGATATAGTGATAAGGCTGTTTTGAGCAATATCAATCTGACATTTGAGGATAGCTTGATTTATGGCATCCTTGCCAAATCTGGGATTGGGAAAACCACATTGCTAAAGACAATCGCCGGCCTGCTCCGTCCACTCTGCGGAGAAGTTTTGATTGATGGTGCTACATATCAAAAGGCAGAAAGAAACCCTGTCTATATGATGCACCAGCAGTATTCCAATTTTGATTGGCTTTCATGTATCGACAATATTTTGATCGCCCAGCGGGATAAAAGCTTGCGGGATCAGAAAGACGCAATGAAAGCTCTAGCTGCAGTAGGACTTGGGGAGTACGCTAAAAAGTGGCCGTCCCAGCTTTCCGGTGGTATGCAGCAGCGCCTTGCATTGGCGAGAACGCTGTATGTAAAGCCCAAATATCTTCTGATGGATGAGCCATTGTCGGCACTAGATGATAAGACTCGGAGCAGGATGCAGCGACTTATTATGGCCGTACATTTCACGACAAAGAACACAATCATTATGGTTACACACAGCCAGGACGAAGCGATCAAAATGTGTGATAAGATAATCGAATTTGATATGAAGGGAGTTACAAGTTATGAGCCTGCTTGAACGTATGGGACTTGTACGTACTGAGTATGACGGCGTTCCCGATGTTCCAGTGCAATCTGTCCCTGCTGAATATGAGGCAGACCTGCCGGAAATCGATGCAACGCAAGTGTCTTATGAAGACGTGATCCAGTCAATTTATCAGCAGGGCGGCGTTGCCGATGACAACTCAATCTTTAAGATTAAGGCGTACATCGATATTCTGCCGCAGGAGATGACCAAGATCAAGAAACAGGCGTCTATCGCCGGTATTCTTACCGTAAACGGAATCAACATCAACGATCTAATTGAGGACGGTCTAAACCGCGAGCGTGTGCTGGAAGCTGCGCAAAATAGTATCAAGTCAGAAAACGAGGCGCTGATCGTGGAGACAGAGGCAGACATCGAAAACCTGAAATCACTGATTGAGGCGGCAGAAGGTAAGATCGAAGAGGCAAAAGGCAGGATTGCTCAGTCTAGTGAGGCTATTGCAGCCGAACGAGATTCCATTGAACAGCTTCTCGATTTTGCCAGTGGTGTTGCTGGTAAGGAAGGAGAGCAGTAATGGGTGTTGTGATTGGCGTAGCGGCAGTTGTTTTCGTGCTTGCGCTGATTGTCTTCCCTGGTGTGCGCGGGAAGCTTAAAGTCCTTGTAGGAGGCTTTTTGAACATCTTTGTTGAGGACATGGCAAAAACGCCCGAGGGCGCAAAGGCCGTTTTTCAACAGGCGATTGAGGAAGTACAAGAGCGTTATAACAAGGCCGGAGACACTCTGAACCGTTTTGTTGGAGAGCAATCCTCTGTTCAGAAATCTCTAAATAAGCTACATACGGAGCTGAAGGATGTCGAGGCCAAATGCGAGTCGTTGGTTCGTTCTGGCAATATGGAGGATGCTTCCATTTTTTCAACTAGGCGCGAAGAAATCCTATTTGAAATCTCCCAGAAAGAGGGATACCTGCAGGAACTCGAACCAATGGTGAGAGAAGCAAAGACTGTATATGAGGCGTATGATAAGAAGCTTCGTGAGCTGAAGAAGCAAAGCCGTATGACTGTGGAAGAGATGAAGTTGCGGGGTAACATGAAGAATCTGCTGGGCGATCTGGATGAGCTTCGCCGCGATTCTGCTACCGATAAGCTACTAGGCAGTGTAAAAGACGGCGCTGAGGATCTTCGGAAAGAAGTTGACGGAGCGATTGTTGTTCATGCAAGCCGTACATCTACTAAGATGTCAATGGCGGAGAAAAGCGCTGCTAAGGCACAGTCCGACGCCTATCTTCAGTCTCTTGCCGCTAAGTATAGTGGGAGATCTTCAATTCCCTCTCCCAAATCGAGCGTGGCTTTTGATATTCCCAAGACTAAACTCAAAGAAGAAAGGAAGTAACTTTCACCATGAAAAGAATGAAGCTTACTACGGCTGGCCGGGTGGTAATTTTCCTTGTTGTTCTTGCCATTCTTGCTGGAGCTGGCCTGTTTGGTTACAACTTCTATAAGAGCAACTTTGCCGATGATAAGCCTGCTGGTGTGGGTGGTCAGACTGATACCCCTCAGTCTTCCACTACTACCCCTTCTGCCGGGCAGACAAATACAGACGATCCTGTAATCAATCTGTCTCTGGATGAGTGGGTTGGCTGGAAACCGATTATTGACGCTAATCAGGGCTTGACTACCCAGCCTGGCTCCATCTTTGACCAGATGGGAATTAAGGTCAATATCAACATTATCAATGATGCGACTGCCAGCAGCAATGCACTGATTACTGGAGAGCTGAACGCCGCTGGTTATACGACAAACCGCACCGCATTTTTGTCTGGGAAGTTCCAGGAGGCGGGCTTGGATGTAGTTATGCCCGTATTCACAAATTACTCCTCTGGCGGCGATGGCATTATTGCAAAGACTGGAATCAATACAGTGAACGATCTGCTGGGCAAGAAGATTGGTGTTCCTCGATTCAGTGAAGCGCAGACGCTGCTGGTTTGGTTTGTAAATAAGAGTGATCTTTCCGATTCCGATAAGCAGTCTATTATTGATAACCTAATTCTCTTTGAGGATGCTTCTGAAACCGGCGAGGCATTCTATGCGGGTCAGCTTGATGTCGCGGCCACCTGGCAGCCCTATCTGTCTTACGCTACCGATAATGCCAACGCACACATTCTTTTCTCTACTTCTGCCTCTAAGAGTCTGATTATGGACGGCATTGTGTTCCGTTCAGATTTTGCCCAGGCTAATCCCGACGTTGTGACCGCGTTTATTGATGGTATCTTCCAGGCAAATGAGATGTATACCACTGAGTTTGATTACATCCGTGAAGTTATGCCGATGTTCGCCGGAGTTTCTGATGAAGATATTGCAGCCCAGTGTGGCGATGCAGAGCTGATGGGATATGCAGAAAATAAGGAGGTTCTGGATTCTACCGCTCCTTCTGTTTATGCAGATATGTGTGATATTTGGGCGTCCCTGGGCGAAACGGTCAACCGTAAGGCAAGCATGACACTTTTTGATAGCCAGTATCTTACTCCTCTGGCTGATAAGTATTCTTCTGCCACTACAAATAGCGAGTCGGCTGAGCTGACTGAGGAACAGAAGCAGGAGATTGTTGATTATGAGGCGTTGCTTACTAAGTCTATGACGGTTGAGTTTGTAGCCGATACCGCCCAGTTTAAGAATCCCGACGAGGCATACGCAATCATGGACGAGTTTGTGACGATTGCAAATACTTTGGACGGAGCAATTATTCAGGTAGAGGGAAATATTAACGCCCGTAATTATACCGACTCTGGACAGGCGTTGTCTGCAGAGCGTGCAAAGGCTGTTGCCAAGTATTTTATCGCTTGTGGAATCGATCCTAACCGTCTAATTACGGTTGGCAATGGCAACACGAAGATGCTTGTTGATCCGGGCGCTTCTGACGCATATTTGAACCGCAGAACCGATGTGTTCTTCAAGATTATTGAAGAGTAACCTATCCCCCACGGGAGGGGATTTCCCCTCCCGTGATAAGCAACAAATTAAACTATTGGAGGCAAGCATGGAAAAGAGTGTTTTCCAAATTCTGAATGAGTATGACATCACGGAGCACCTCAAACAGAAGAACAACATCATTTATCTGCCCTGGTCTAAGGCATGGATGATTGTTAAATCTCTCTTCCCCAACGCAACGTTTACCATCAACAAAGCAGATGATGGCTGCATCTATCACACCGATGGGAAAACGGCCTGGGTTGAGGTATCAATGACCATTAACGATCAGACTGAAACGGAGTCTCTGGCTGTTATGGATTTCCGTAACAAATCTATTCCTATTAGTGATATTACTTCCGCCGATGCGGAAAAGTCTATCAAGCGTTGTCTGGTCAAATGTGCTGCTCTGCATGGTTTGGGGCTGTCCTTGTGGACGGGCGAAGAGTTGTCCTCTGCTGCTCGCAAAAAGAAAGAGAACGACCTTGACGATGTGAAGCAGGAAATTCTGAGCGCCGTTTCGGTCAAGCTGGAAGCCGGCGTTCCCAAAGACACTATTTACAAGACCATTGAGGGCGTGGCTAAGGTGAAGAACCCGAACGCAATCAAAGATATTGCAACAGCCCAGAAGGTTTTGGAGCAGATTAAGAAGCTGGAGGTAAAGAACAATGCTTAATAAGGTCGTGATTATGGGGCGTCTAACCCGCGATCCCGAGGTACGTAAGGTCAACAACGATGTCTCTGTGTGCAGCTTTTCGGTTGCTTGTGATAGGGATATCGTAAGCAAGGGCAGTAACGAGCGAGAGACTGACTTTTTTGACGTTACCGCATGGCGCTCTACCGCAGATTTTGTTGGCAAGTATTTTGCCAAGGGTCGGATGATTGTTGTTGTGGGGCGTCTTCAGAAGCGTAACTATACCGACAAGGATGGTAATAAGCGCTCCGTCGTGGATATTATTGCCGAGAACGTATATTTTGGTGACTCGAAAAAGGATGCCGATTCTACTGGCAACACCGCCGCTGCGTCTTATGGAAATAATGCTCCTGCTGATAACTTTGCTGATATTAGCAACGAAGACGATGGAGATCTGCCCTTCTAATGGATAATTCTTTTCTCTTGGATGCTATGGACTGGTCTTATTCTCGTGTCAACAGTTTTGACCAGTGCCCACGAATGTTTTACCTAACTTACCTACAGTGTGCGGATCGTGTAGATAATGCCTTTGCGCAATGGGGTACTTTGGTACACTCGCTTTTGGAGCGATATTACCGCGAACAGGTGGAACTCTGGGATCTAACCAGCCTCTATGAGAAGGAGTATTCCAAAACAGTTAAAGAACGGTTTCCATTCCCTCGGCTCGAAGACAGTTATTATGAGCGTGGTATCGAATACCTTAACAACTTCAATGGTCAGATTGGCGATGAAGAAGAAATTTTGGCCATTGAGGATCGGTACGTATCGACTCTCGGTGGCCGGCCAGTTGTGGGCGTGATCGATTTGATCCCTCGAACAAAATCCGGGCTAATCGTTTGCGACCACAAGAGCCGGGGGCAATGGAAGTCTAAAATGGAACGTCGAAAATATCTGCGCCAACTTAACTTGTATGCGGTGAGAGTTCATGAGGTTTATGGAGAATGGCCGCAAGAGCTTTGGTTCAACAAGTTTCGGGAGGGTGTTTTGGACAGAGAACCATTTGATACTGCGGCAGCTCAAGAGGACGTAGATTGGTTCCTAAGTTCGATTGACAGTATCTATAAGGCAAAACGGTTTCCAGCTACCCCAGACCGTTTCTTCTGCAATTACCTATGCTCTGTGCGAGAGCATTGTGAACACTCAGCAGCATTTGCTGAATGAAAGAAGGATTTCATATGAATTTTTACATTCCCAAAGACGAATTGATTACCCATAAGCATATCAATTTCAGCGTTGATTTGGATGAAGATGGCCTGCTGATCTGTAGTACTCCTCCCAACCTTGCAATTCCTAAGCGCCCGGAGAACACTTCGCCTAATTTGATGTCTGACTTGAACCATCTTTCTTGGGAGGAACTGTATGCGATTGGTCTGAATGGAGATGCGCGGCGTTATATTGCGCTGGGCGCTGTAAAGACCGACCACATGAAAAACGGACTTGATGTTGAATATCGTATCATCGGTTTTAACCATGATGATTTGGCAGATGGTTCCGGGAAAGCTCCTTTCTCCTGGGAAATGACGCGGGCATATAAGGATGAACGCCCTATGAACCAGGAGTGTACCAACGAGGGTGGATGGGATCGTTGTGAGCTTCGCAAGTGGCTTAATTCTGAGTTTCTGACTCTTTGCTCTGATGAGCTGCGGTCTATTGTCCGGCCCGTAATTAAACTTACCTCTGCCGGAAACAAGAGTAAGGATATGATTAAGAGCAACGACTATTTCTTTATTCTTAGCGAAAAAGAGCTTTTTGGCCGCGCCATTTATTCTGCCCCTGGTGAAGGGCATTGGTATGAATATTACAGGCAAGAAGATGTCCCCTATTTTGCTACGGATATGGATTTAGAGCGAGTCATTCGGTGGCTCCGCTCCGCCCATTACAGCTATGACGACGTTTTCTGTGGTGTGAGCACGGGTGGCTCGGCCAGCCATGGCAGTGCGAACTATTCGTTGGCGTTGCTGCCCGGCTTTTGTTTCTAATCATTGAATCATAACAGAGTCTCGCCCGCGCAAGCGGGCGGACTCTTCTAAGAAAAAGAGGTGATTGTCTCCGTGCAGATTGATAGAGAAGCAATCCTGCAGGCAAAAGAAAAACTAGGCGATGATAATGCCCGTATCATTGTGCAGGAACTAGGAATCACCGATTTTGATGAGCGGAATATGAAGTGTTGCTGCCCATTCCATCATGAAGATCATGCCTCCTTTATTTACAACAAGAAAGCCTTTAATTTCCGTTGCTTTGGTAGTTGTGGTCGCAGCTACGATATTCTGGATGTCTTTATGTACAAAGGAATGACCTATGCCGAAGCTTGTAAACGCCTGTTTGAATTGGCTGATATTCCGTATTCATTTGGCGAATTGGGAGTAAAGACAAAGCGCCATTATAGATATCCTCACGAAGTGGCTTGTACCGATAAATCCAAAGTATACGCCTACTTTAAGCAGAGAAAGATTAGTCCTGAAACTTTGGATTATACCGATGTTCGTCAGGATGATGAGGGAAATGTAGTTTTTAACTACTATGATACCAACGACGTTTTGACAATGGTTAAGTATAAACCATCACATAAAGTCAAGCATGGGCAGGCTAAGTGTTGGTGTCAACCTGGATCGGATACTTCTCCCCTCCTGTTCAACATGAATCGGATTAACATTGATTCGCCTTTACTGATTTGTGAAGGAGAGCCGGATTGCCTTAGTGCGATTGAGGCCGGTTTTAAGAATGCAGTTTCCGTTCCTCTTGGTAGCTCAAACCTTCATTGGATCGATGAAAACTTGGAGTGGCTTGATCAGTTCGACAGTATTATCATTTGCGCCGACAATGATGATGCTGGTGTAAAAATGCAAAAAGAGTGTGTCCCTCGTCTGGGTAGTTGGCGCACCAAAGTTGTAGATATTCCGGCAATCCCGATTGGTAATACTGGCAGAGTCACGAAAGACCTAAATGAAATCCTTTACGTGTGTGGGAAAGAAAAGGTGCTGGAACTGATTTTGGATGCAAAAGATTCTCCTGTGCCCTCTGTTGCAGACCTTTCTGACATTGAACCGACTGAGTATGAAGATGTGGATGGTGTTACGACTGGTCTGAAAGCGATTGATGATGAGCTGATGCGTCTTTTCTTTGGGACGCTAACCATTGTAAGCGGTCAACCGGGTTCTGGTAAAAGCTCTCTTCTTACGCAACTGGTGTGTAATTCTCTTGACCAGGATATTGGTGCATGGATTTTTAGCGGAGAGCTACCTAATGGTGTAGAGAAATCTTGGTTTAATTACATCTTTGCAGGGCCGCGAAACATGACCGATGCTATTTCTCGGCGTGGTAATCCGTATAAAAAAATCTCTTTAACAACGCTGGGAGAAATCAACAAAACGTACAAGGGGCGTTGGTATATTTACCGCGACGATTACGATAATACGCTGGAAAAGCTAATAACATCTATGACTGATACTGTTCGCAAATATGGTACGCGCTGCCTAATCTTAGATAACTTTATGTGCATTGACACGGAAACCAGCGAAGAGGAGCTGAGATCGCAGACCGATACAATCAAAAAGCTCATTGAATTTGCGAAGAAGTATCAAGTTGCGGTAATCCTTGTGTGTCATCCTCGAAAAATGGATGCCAGTACCAACGTCGGCATTTATGATATTGCTGGCACCAGTAACATCGTAAACCTCGCACATCGTACTATCGGTTTGCGTAGAGTGACGGAGGCTGAACGAGAGAACGCAGCTAAATATTCCGAAAAGCGCCGTAAGCTGCTTAGATATGATGTGATCGTCACCATCATCAAAGACCGTATGTTTGGGCGGCAGAATATTGACGTTGGCCTCTATTACGATCCTGCATCTCGCCGCTTTTTTGGCGATATGGAAGAGTATGATCGCAAGTTTTCCTGGGATACAAAAGAATACAATGATCCGCTGCCTCTGCCCCCACAACTGTTGGCTGAGGAAAGAGCGGATGAAGATGAGGCATTTGGTTCTATTAACGATGAAGATTAAGCGCAAGTATCATGTATTGAAAATGTGATGTCGTTAATCTTTAACGATTTTTCACTGACGATAGGCTCGATATTTGCGGATAGGAGTTAGTCAATGGGAAACGAAAATTATACCGTATATCACCTACATACTGAATTGTCGCTGCTCGACAGCGCAACGAAGTTCGAGGACTATATTGCCAAAGCTGTTGAGCTGGGGCAAACCGCTATCGCTTTTACAGAGCACGGAAATATCTATCAGTGGGTGGCAAAGAAGTTTGCCTGTGATAAGGCCGGGTTGAAATATATCCATGGTTGTGAAGTTTATCTGACCGAGAAGCTGTTGCATACAGATCCCCGCACCGGGGAGGAAAGTAAGATTCGTGATAATTTCCATACCATTCTGCTTGCTAAAAATTACTCTGGCCTACGGGAAATGAATGAGTTAATTAGCCGCTCCAGCCAACCCGATCATTTTTATTATAAGCCGCGCATTACATTTGATGAATTTCTTGGGCTTTCTGATAATGTAATCAAAATCAGCGCCTGTCTTGCCTCTCCGCTAAACCGATTAAGGATTACTCATCCCATGTATGAACGACTGGTTAAGCATTATAACTATCTTGAGATCCAGGCGCATAACTGCCAGGAGCAAATTGACTATAATCGCCATTTGGCAGACTTGTCGCAAAGATACAGCATCCCTTTGATTGCTGGTACTGATACACATAGTCTAAATCAGTATAAGGCCGAGTGCCGAACGATTCTCCAGTTAAGCAAACATATTGAGTTTGCAGATGAAGACACATTCGATCTGACCTATAAATCTTATGACGAACTGGTTGAGATGTTCTCAATTCAGGATGCGCTTCCAGAATCAGTTTATATGGAGGCAATCAGAAATACCAATATGATGGCCGATTCCGTAGACGCATTTGAATTGGACACCTCCTTTAAGTATCCAATTCTGTATGGAGATCGTGACCGCGAAGTGTTGCACCAGGTGCTGCACGACAATTTGGAGGAAAAGGTCAAAGAGGGTGCAATTACACCGGAGCAAGTAGAACCCTTCAAAGAGGCTATTGTTGAAGAGTGTAGAGTCTTTGACAAAATCGAGATGTCTGGCTTTATGCTTTTTATGAGCGAGCTTGTGACTTGGTGTAAATCCCACGGTATTCCTATTGGTTTTAATCGTGGTTCTTGTGGTGGTTCCCGTGTGGCCTATGTAACAAACACAACCGATCTTAACCCTGAAACATGGCACACTGTTTTCAGCCGATTTTGTAATGAAGACCGTAAAGAAATCGGTGATATTGATATTGATGTCTCCCCTTCTCAGCGTGATTTGGTTTATGACTATATCATCAATCGGTTTGGACAAGAGAAAACTGCGTTCATTTTGGCTATTGGTACGATTAAATCTAAGGGATGTATTGATGAGATCTGTCGTGCTCTTTCTCTAAAGTGGAACAGGGAACATCAAAGGGACGAAAAAGAGTTCCGAAAAGTGATGGAGCAGCTAAAAGATGATGGCGCATCGATTACCTTTGGCGATGTGGGAGATGGGTTTGGCCTGTATCTCATTGATGAAAGCGGAAAGCTTATTTTACCGAAAAGATTTGAGCAGACTTCGCGGACGGAGCTGGTCAAGCAATTTTCTAAAGAGTACGCTAAACTAAAAGAGGAAAATGAGAGAATTTTTCAGAAAAACCCTTGGGCCGGCAAGAAAAATAGTGAAATCAAGGATTTGTTTGAGGCCGATGCAAACAGCGCCAGGGAAAAATATCCCGAAGTTTTCTACTATTATGACGGCCTACTTGACGTAGCAATCTCTCAGTCCATGCACCCCGCCGGCATTGTGGCAAGCCCAATTACCTTGCGTGATAACTACGGTACATTTGTTTCAGATGGAAAAGAGATTCTTCAGATCGACATGGATTGTGTCCATGAGGTCAGCCTCGTTAAGTACGATATTTTGGGGCTAAAGAATATCGAAATTATCAAGGATGCCTATGAGCTTCTGGGGGAGCCTTATCCTAAGTCCCACGAAATCAACTGGAATGATGAAGCTGTTTGGAAAGATATGCTTCGTTCGCCAATCGGAATCTTTCAGTTCGAGGGTGATTTTGCATTCCAGATGTTGAAACAATACGAACCACACAGCATTTTTGATATGAGCCTTGTAACGGCAGCGCTCCGTCCTTCTGGCGCATCATATCGAGATGATCTAATGCAGCATAAACCTCATAAAAACCCCTCCCCCATCATTGATGAACTTTTGGCTGATAACAATGGTTATTTGATTTATCAAGAGGACGTTATTAAATTTCTTCAGCAAATTTGTGGCTTTAGCGGATCAGACGCCGATAATACCCGAAGGGCAATCGGCAGAAAAGACGAAGTACGGCTACAAAAAGCTTTGCCGGAAATTCTGGAAGGATACTGTGCAAAGTCTCCGCAGTCCAGAGAAGTTGCGGAGCAGGAGGCAAAAGAGTTCCTACAGATTATTCAAGACTCCTCTAACTATATGTTTGGGTACAATCATTCGATTGGATATTGTATGATTGGCTATCTGTGTGCTTATCTGCGGTATTACCATCCGTATGAGTTTGTTACATCATATCTCAATAACGCAAACGGAGAGGAAGATGTAAAGAACGGAAACGAGCTTGCAACGTTGTATGGCATTAAAATTGTGCCTCCCCGTTTCGGATTGTCTAAAGACAAATACCTCTTAAATAAAGAAGAAATGGTTATCGCAAAAGGAATTTCTTCTGTAAAGTATATGAATGCCAATGTCGCCAACGAACTCTACGAGCTGTCTAAGGAAAACAGGCCAGAGGTTTTTATGGATTTGCTTGCCTTACTCAATGAGAAGACTCACTTGGATACACGTCAAAGAGAAATTCTCGTAAAGATTGACTATTTTTCAGAGTACGGCAATGCTAAGGAACTTTTGCGTATGGTTGATATCTTTTCGTTCTTCAAAAACGGAACAATGAAGAAGATCTCCAAAGAGAAGGTTCCGTCTGATCTTGAATCCATTGTTTCGCAATATGCCACTGGAACTGCTAAAGATGGTTCCCCCGCAAAGAGCTATACTTTTACCGACTTGCCTGGTCTGCTTCGTCATTTGGAGACGGTTATCAAATCCATGCACATTGAAGATTTTGATTTGAAAAACAAAATCCAGATACAGCTTGAAAATCTCGGATATATTGATTTGACAACCAATAAAAAAGAAGACCAGCGTAAGCTGCTTGTTATGGACGTGTATCCTCTGCGTAGCAAGAAAACCAAAGAAGTTTGGGCATACGCTATACAAGTTCGGTCTATTGGCACCGGAAAAACAAACCGTTGGACAATTTATGCGGAGCTATATGAACGTAAGCCTATCAAACGATTTGATACTATCTATGTCCCAATGAATGGTTGGGGAGAAAGACGTGGATATCTGTATCTGTATAACTATGACTATGTAATTTAGGAGGCGTGTCATCATGAATGAGACGAAGTTTGAACCATTTAAGAAAGCTGTTGCTGTTGCGTGCGTTCTAATGGCGTGTGGCATCATGAGTTCTATGTGTTTTGCTCCTGAACAGGTGCAAAATGAATATGATGCAGAACCTTGTGCTTATTTCACTTTGCCTACGCCTGAATATACCCCTGCAACCCCATACTCTAAGAACGAAATTGCCAATGAAGATGTAGTAGAAACATCTCCGGTGGAAGTTGTTGAGGAAGAGTCTGAAAGCTTGTCTAACCCATATAAAGATTTGATTGTAACTGACGCTGAAAAAGAGCTGCTGGCGTGTATGGCATATAGTGAGGCCGGCAACCAATGTTTTGAAGGACAAGTTGCCGTGGTACAAGTGGCGCTTAATCGTTATATGCACGATGCTTTTTCTGGCAGCATCAGTGAGATTCTTTTAGCCCCTAACCAGTTTGCTGTAGGGAATTACTACAATCCTGAGCAGATGGAGGCGGTGGAGGCCGCTCTTTCCGGCGACCCAGCTCTGGATCTGAATACAGATGTGGTGTTCTTCTCTACTGGGGCGCTAACTTATGGTAGCTATTATAAGACGATTGAAGACCATGTTTTTCGTACTTATACTTAATAGCAACAAATATAACTATTTAGGAGGGCAATTATGGGAACAGTAACAATCCAGCGATTTACGTACAAAAATCCCATTTCTATGATAGGAGAGGAGGCTGGCATCTGCTGGGGCGCAGATACCTCTAATCCCGAAAAGAATTATAAACGAGGTCTTGACTGTCTGGAAAGTGAGCATGGCAGAACCTTTGAGTTCCCCGATGTTTATATGATTCTGGACGGTTATTCCGCCAGAGTGATCCGCGAGTGGTATACGCATATCGGAGGCTCCCCCACCAGGCTGCAGGCCAGTACACGGTATATCGATTATGAAAGTGGCTTTGATTATGTCACTCCGCCCAGCATTGAGAAAAATCCCGCTGCTCAAAGAATTTATCGGGGAATTATGAAAGCAATTCAGTCCGGCCTTAAAATGTTGGAGCAGCTAGGCGTCCCCAGAGAAGATACGGCGCTTGGTTTGCCTCTGGGAATGGAGACTAAGATTGTCTGTAAACACAATCTTCGCAACTTGATTGATATGTCTCATCAGCGGATGTGCTCTAGAGCATACCATGAATACCGCCGTTTGTTTAACGATGTTTGTGCTGCTTTGCGAGAGTATTCTGATGAATGGGCGTATTTGGTAGATCATTACTTCATGCCTAAGTGTGACTACTTTGGTTTTTGCCGTGAAAAGAAGTCCTGCGGCAAACGGGGAAGGAGATCTGCCGAATGAAAATCATTTGCATTTCAGGCAAGGCTCAAAACGGAAAGGACACCACTGCAAAATTCCTTGAAGAAACACTTACCTCCCAGGGGCATCGGGTGTTGATTGCCCACTATGGGGATCTGCTGAAGTATATTTGCCGTGCATTCTTCGGTTGGGACGGTAAAAAGGATGAGAAAGGGCGCAGCCTACTCCAATACGTAGGGACTGATAAAATTCGTGCTGTATCGCCTGACTACTGGGCAGATTTCGTAGTCAGCATTCTTGATATTTTCCCCGATGAATGGGACTATGTGCTTCTCCCCGACACTCGTTTTCCTAATGAGTACGAAATTTATGAAGCATATGGGATGAACGCGATCTTGCTTCGTGTGGTGCGCCCTGGATTTAAGTCCCCGCTGACAGCAGAGCAACAGAAGCACGCTTCTGAAATCGCATTGGACAATTATCGGTATCATGCGGTAATCACCAACGATGGTTCTCTGGAAGATTTGAAGAATAAGGTCAATGATTTTGTAGCAAACGTTCTTAAAGGAGATAAGCATGAGGAAACTGACAATTCTGTTTGATGCCGATGATGTGGCAGAGAACCTGTGTGACTGTTGGATTGAGATGTTGAATGAGCGCTACGGGACATCCGTTACGCTAAAAGATGTTCAGAATTGGGATATGACAAAAGCCTTTCCGACATTGACGAAAGAACAAGTATTCGATGTCCTTCATACCGATGAGATTTGGAAGAGAATTACACCTCTCCCTGGAGCTGTTGAGGTATTGCAGAAACTGCATAATGAGGGGCATGAACTCTACATGGTTACGGCATCTGATTACCGTACCTGCAAGCCAAAGGTGGATCGCCTTTTGGAGCTATTCCCCTTCCTAGATTGGAAACATATTATCGTCACAAACAATAAGCAAATGGTGCGTGGTGATATTCTGATCGATGACGGCCCGCATAATTTGGTAGGCGGAGATTATTTCAAGATCCTCTTTGACCGTCCTCACAATCATAGCTTTGATGCTGCGTCAACCGGCATTCTTCGGCTTTATACATGGGAAGAAATTTACTTTGCCATTCAGACTTATATTTACACAGTCCTGCACACAACGGAGGATTTTTATGGAGATTGAACAGGAGCAAATTACATTGTATTCAACTGGGTGTCCCAGATGTGATGTCTTGAAAAAGAAACTTTATGATAAGGGCGTTCGCTTTCAAGAGGAATGCTCAGTTGAAAAAATGCTTGAGCTTGGTATTACGCAAGTTCCTGTATTGCGTGTAAACAATCAAATGCTAAGTTTCACCGATGCGGTAAAATGGGTCAATTCAATGAAAGAGGTGGTCTGATATGGAAATTACATTGAAGCTTTCCAAAGATTTTGAACGTTGCCTGGAAGACTTGAAGAAAAAGTACGGGGAGGATTTTGAGTTTATCAACGGGGTACATCCCAGCCAGCTCGATTTCTCAGAGTTCATTGATAACTTTGTAGATAAGGAAACTCTGGCTGATGCCTCGATTGATCCAAATGCCAATGCTAACCATAAAGACATCCGCAGCTTTATGACCGAAAAGGGAAAGAGCGAAGACAAACTTTTTGCTCTAAATAAGATTTTCCTTACCATTAAGAAACAGTGGGGATTGCGGACTGCGAAACAGTGGTTGGAGCAGGAGTTCAGTAAAGGCTTCTATTTGAACGACAGCACAACGGCAAGCTACTTCCCTTACTGCTGGGCAAATGATTTGACCCGTCTTGCTACTGAAGGTCTGTTTTTCCTTGATAACTACAATCACCAGGGGCCGAAACATCTTACCACTTATTTTGATGATGTAATTGAGTTCGTGTCGTTCTTGTCCAACCGTCAGTCCGGCGCAGTTGGGCTACCCAACGTACTTATCTGGGCATGGTATTTCTGGAATCTTGATGTGCAAAAAGGCTATTACATGAAAGATCCAGATTATTACGCTCGTCAGCAGTTCCAGAAATTCATTTACCGACTGAACCAGCCCTTCCTTCGTATTGACCAGAGCGCTTTTACCAACGTGTCAATTTTTGACCGGCCCTATTTGGAGTCTATGTTTGGCGGTGTAGTGTTCCCCGATGGTGAGATGGCGATTGACCATATCGAAGATTTCATTAACTTCCAGAAGGTTTTTATGGAAGTGGTTAGTGAGATCAGAGAGGAAAATATGTTCACCTACCCTGTGCTCACATATAGTCTGCTGAAAAAAACTGGATTGACTAAGGAACAGATTGACGAAATGGTTCGTACAAGAAACTGGGATATTTTCGTCGATAAAGATTTTGCTTATTGGTGCAGCACACACAACATCAAATGGTCTGACTCTAACTTCTTTGTTAGCGAAGATGTGGGTGTCTTGTCTAACTGCTGCCGGCTACTCAGTGACACGAAAAAGCTGGACGCCTTTATTAACTCTATCGGTGGCACGGCTCTTAGTGTTGGTTCCTGCCGCGTCAGCACAATTAACCTTGTTCGTATCGCTTATGAAAGCAAGTTGAACAAGAAAAAGTACCTTGATATTCTACGGGATCGTGTATTACTGGACTGCAAAGCTCTGTATTCCATGCGGCATATTATCAAGCGGAATATTGAAAAGAAATTGCTTCCCAATTATCAAGACGGAGCGGTGGAGCTGGACAAACAATTCTGCACCATCGGCGGAATTGGTATGTACGAGGTGATGGATCTCTTTGGTCTAATCGACGAAGACGAGATGGGCAATAAGTCTTATTCTGATGAAGCAGTAGAGTTCGCCACGGAAATTCTTGATATCATTAACGACGTTAAGGATAATTTCGAGTGTGACTTTACGTTTAACCTAGAGATGATTCCTGCCGAAAATTGCGCCGGCGTTATTTGCACCGCTGACAATCTTTTGTTTGAGCAAGACCGATATTTCATCTACAGCAATCAGTGGATTCCTCTCATGGAAAAATGCACGATTCAAGAAAAATGCCGTCTTGGTTCCCTGTTTGATGCAAAGTGTGGCGGTGGCTGCATTGCTCATATTGATATCGAAAGCCGTTTTCCCAATGAAGAAGCCGCATGGGATATGCTCAACTATGTGGCATCTCAGGGCGTGATTTACTTTGCATTTACTACAAAGATTTCTGTTTGCAAGGATAAGCACGCATTTATGGGCCGCACAACCTGCCCTGTATGTGGTGCCCCCGTTGCTGACACATACGCTCGTGTAGTGGGCTTCTATACACCCGTAAGTAGCTATCAGAAGATCCGTAAACGTGAGTTCAGTCAGCGGAAGTGGTATGACGTACTTAGTAAGAAAGAAGGTTTGTAATGCTAGTTAAGGGGATTGTAGAAGAAGACTTCGTTAATTATAAAATCCCCTCCATGTTCATTACATCTTGTTTCTGCGACTTCAAGTGTTGCGTTGAGTCTGATCTGGACATAGGGGTATGCCAAAACGCACCCCTTGTCCAGACGGAAAACAGAGAGATTTCAGACGCAACCATTTATCAGCATTACGTAGGTAATCCAATAACGCAGGCAGTTGTTATCGGCGGCATGGAGCCATTTCTCCAATTTGGTGAGGTGTATTCGCTTATTAAACTCTTTCGTGAGTATGGCAATCGTTCAGACTTTGTGATTTATACAGGCTACTATCCAGATGAGATCGCAGAGCAGCTAAACAAACTGGAGGAATTGGGAAATATCGTGGTGAAGTTTGGTCGGTTTATTCCAAATAGGCCGCATAGATATGATGATGTTCTTGGCATTGAATTATCTTCTGATAATCAATATGCCATACGAATTGCTTAGGAGGCCATATGAAAATCAATCTGAATCCAGACAAAGAGTATGTGGAAAAGGTGCGTGCGAAGGTAAAAGAAAACCAAGGATATTGTCCTTGTAAACTTGAAAGGACGCCAGACACCAAGTGTATTTGTAAAGAGTTTTTGGAGGGGCCGACTGGGATGTGTCATTGCGGCCTCTATATCAAGGTGGAGGAATAACTATGGATGGTATTCTTAAATTCACCTGCTCAAAATGTGGCAAAGAGCTGGATGGGGTTGTCTTAGACTACAAAACACGCTGGCTTTGTAGTAACTGTGCAGATGACAAATCCGAAGTGCTGCATTGCGAACGCGGAAGTAAAGTTAAAGCAGTAAATTTGGATGCTGGATGGGACAGTGATTCTCAACAAGCACACAAATTATTGTCTCCGGGACAAGTCTATGAAGTTGAAAGTCTGCGTGTAGGTGGCTGGTATTCCACCATTCAGCTAAAAGAATTTCCGGGAGTTAATTTTAACAGCGTACATTTTGTGCGCTGCCAGTAAAGAGGTGTCAACATGAAAACTGTTGAAATACTGGCAGGCAGTACGTTTTCTAATGCGGTTACTGCACTGGGCTTGACATCTGCCATGCTTACTTATCATTATCATCCTGCTCCTGAAAGTTATCGTGAGGATTATCAAGTTTGGCTTTTGTCCAAAGATGATTTTGATAACATCTGCACTATCGATGCGAACGATTGGAAGGAAGACTGGGGATGGTGGCGGCATTGTCCTGGATCGAATATGGAGTCGCCTCTAAATGAGTATATTATCCGTGGTCAGAAAATTGTAGCGTGGGATGGTATAAAGCGTGAGCTTTATTTCCAAACGTGTTTGAAGTGTCCTGATTACTACCGCCATTGTGGTGAGCATCATAGTCCAAATAATGCCTGTTTCGCCTCATATGAAGAGCAAGCTTTCTGTCTTGGCCCACGTGAATATAAGGATATCATCGATTACTTCAACAACGAAATTGGTGCTTCTACAGAGAAGAATATTTGCGCTCTTTCAATTCATTTAGCTCAGATTAACAATTTGACGCTTTCTGAGCTATTCAAGAAATATCTTGGAGGAGAAGATAAAATGGAAACAATTAAGGTTCGCTATCTCAGCAACAAGATTCCACCTCTGGAATATATCGAAGGTAAGTCCGACTGGATTGATCTGCGGGCCGCTGACTCGTTTGATTTGAAAGCCGGCGAGTTTAAGTTGATCCCGCTCGGCGTAGCCATGCAGTTGCCCCAGGGCTATGAGGCACATATTATCCCGCGCAGCTCCACTTTCAAAAATTTTGGCATTATTCAGGCCAATCACATGGGCTTGGTGGACGAAAGTTATTGTGGCGATAACGACCAATGGTTCTTCCCTGCCCTTGCTATGCGCGATACTCATATCGAGGCAGGAGATCGAATTTGTCAATTCCGAATTGAACAACACCAGCCCAAGCTGGTTTTCGAGGTAGTTGATACTTTGGGAAATACGGATCGCGGCGGAATTGGGTCTACGGGAAAGAGGTAATCAACATGGCAAAACTAAGATATATTAAGGGTTCCTTTTTGCTTGAAAACAATGTTGAAGATCCTAATGCCTATTACAATTTGCATAAGTCCAAGATTGATGCGGTAATCAAATGGGCAAACGATCTTGGCATTTATGTGGGATTTGGTATCTCAAGCGACAATACTTATCTATGCGAATATAATGCAACGGGTAACACTTCTAAAATGTGCAAGGGTATTGCTGCGGAGCTGAAATCTCGGCTGAAAACTGAGTGGAAAAAAGTAGAGTTGGGCTATCAGGCGGAAGGGTACTTTTTCTGAATGAAAGACCGATTTCACGCACGAAACAAAGGACGTGATACATATGAGTGTTCCTGTCAACTCCGTAATTAACGGGGACTGTTTGGAGGTTATGAAGGATATTGAATCCTCCAGTATCGACATGATCCTCTGCGACCTGCCTTACGGAGCAACACAAAATTCCTGGGATACAGTTATTCCACCCCCCCCACTATGGGAACAGTATGAGCGCATTATTAAACCGAATGGAGCGATCCTGCTTTTTGGGCAAGATAAATTTACTGCCACAATGATGCTATCCAACGTCAAACTTCATCGGTATAATATCATTTGGGACAAGGTATTAAAGAGCGGTTTTCTGAACGCCAAAAAGATGCCTCTGCGAGAGCATGAGGATATTATGGTATTTTATAAATCCCCTCCTCCCTATCATCCTCAGATGACAGTGGGGAACAAAAACCATACCAAAGGCAAGGCAGTAGGGCAACAGGCTGAAGAAGTTCATTCCAACCGCAGTTATGGCAACTATACATTGGTAGAATCTTCAGACAGTACATTGAAGTATCCGGCTTCCATCTGGCGCTTTCCAAAACCTCATCCATCTATCGCTTTACATTCTACTGAAAAGCCTGTAGATCTGCTTCGCTATGCCATTCGTACTTATACTGATGAGGGAGCGGTTGTCTTGGATAATTGTTGCGGCACCGGCTCGACGCTTATCGCTGCAAAGTTAGAGAACCGTCGCTATATTGGGATTGACAATGGAATATGCGATAAGAAGAAAAGCCCGTATTATGGAATGTCTTGGGCACAAGTGGCCCAGATCAGATTGGAGGCGATTGACCTTGAATTTGCAGATGAACCTACGCGATCTCAACCTTTGGGAAAAAGGACAACTGAAGGGTTTTGCTTTGCCCCTGGGGTTTCCACCTGAAATTGGAGAGACAGTCAACATCCTCGAACCATTTAAGCGTCTGTTTATAGTAGAAGAGATCGAAAAAGACAGCGAGATAGCAGAAAAGAAAACTACCGTAGGTATTGTTTATCGCTCAGACGGTACGCGGGTCTTTGATAGTAATATTGTGCCACCAGAGGAGTATAGTGAGGCAAGCAGATGGAGTCCAGCAGCACAACTCCCAGATTATGCGATACGACGCAGAGCGACTATCATAAGTTTTGAGTGGAAGCCTCTTCGTTCTTTTTCCGAGAATGATATTAAACTTCTCCACCTGGACTACGATTCTCAGAATGATCCGCAGCTCATTATGAAAGAATATTTGAGCACTAAGAACTTTGATTTGCTTTATAGTTGGTGGAAGGAGCATTATAAAGCAAGTCTAAAGAATTGTGATAATCCAAAAGCCATAATACTTCGTCTTGCTTCATCAGACTAACAACAAACGTCAATAGCAACAAAGAAAAATCACGGTTCCCTCTTGACAAACTGGGGAACCGTGATTATAATTATATATAGCAACAAAGATAACTATTTTATTGGAGGAGTCTACTATGAAAGCCGCTATGATCAAACACACCCCAAATGGGAAAGTATTTTGGTTTGGTATCCCGGAGAAGCTTGAAAACAAAGTTTATCCTGGGTGTCGCGTGGCCTGCAATACTCGGCGTGGAGAGCGATACGGAATTGTAGTCGGAGCTGGCCTTGACGAATCGGATGTCAAAGATGTTATGGTTGCTTCGGGTGCTACTTTCCCGCTTTGTATGATTACGAAAGTTACGCAGGAAGTCCCTATGACTTATATTAAAATTCCAGACTATATGGCCCGCACAAAGCCACACGACAGCAAGATCGCCAAACGCTTTCTGGAATACTATCACAGTGGGACGTTCAACACAAATATTGTGGTCAGTAGGGATGGGGTTTTGATTGATGGATATTCTGCCTACCTGGTGGCACAGACGCTTAAACTGATACATCTTCCCGCAATCCGTACAGAGGAGGAGTATGATGGCTGACTTTGTTAAGCCCATAAGAAAGACAGTAGAAATCAAAGACGCCTTTGCCGAATTGCTCGGTAAGACGTTGATTAAGGATCTTCATGATAACGAAGATATTTGCCCCGTTTGTCATGGAACCGGTCTTTGTATTCGTGATAATCCTTATGGCCTTTCCAATGACCCAGAAAAGAAGCTTGGTCAATTTCCGTATAAACACCAGTCTATTACAGCCTGCCCAAACTGTTATAACGGAGTAGTTCGTTATTGCCCCGATTGTGGTAAGCAATTAAGTAGAATGCGGACTATTTGCGACTGTGAAGCCGCACAACAGCGCCGTCAGCAAGAAGAAGACCGTAGGGAACAGGAATTGTTTGATAAAGCAGAGAAGCATGAGCCGAATGCTCTCGGTGATAAGTTCCTCATGGCACAATCCGATTTCTACCCCTATAACGATGGTTACTTTGTGAGCTGGGATGATTTCTTTGATAATTTGGATGCCGATATTGCAGAGCGTCCGATTTATGTATGGGGAACAAGTGAAATTGAGTTGAGCTTAGATGCAACAGACATTGTTTCAACCGCTTGTGAAGATATGTATGATGATGCGTATAGCGATATCGGTGATGCTGCGGTCAAAGAAATGCAGGACTTTCTTGATGCTTGGAAAGAAAAGTATGGAGTGAGATCCTATTCAGTAACTACAAAGCACGCTATCCGTATTCCATGGGAAAGTAGGGAGTGAAATAATTTATGGCAAAGAAAAATGATAGCCTGGGAAATCGTATGAAGGGTTATGAAAGTGTATCCCGTCATTTTCTAACTCGTCGGATGCCGGCCATTATCAGACTTGATGGTAAGGCGTTCCATACATTTACTAAGGGCATGAAAAAGCCTTTCGACCCTATTATGACGCAGGCCATGCAGAGCACGATGAAGTATTTGTGTGAGAACATCCAGGGTTGCGTGTTGGGATATACCCAGTCAGATGAAATCACGCTGGTGCTGACGGATTATGCCACTCTTCAGACCGACGCCTGGTTTGGGAACAACATTCAGAAGATGGTAAGTGTCTCTGCTTCTATGGCAACCTTAGCTTTCAACCAGGCTTTTTCTGCGATAAGCGCAGAGTGGATCAACCAGCAAATCCACCAGTTCCCCACCATGGGAACAGAAACCACCAGGGAAGTTCATACTTACATTGTAAAGCGGAATACTGCATTGTTTGACTCTCGTGTATTCTCTATTCCTAAAGAGGAAGTTTGCAACTGTTTGATTTGGAGACAGCAGGATGCGACCCGTAACAGTATTGAGGCTGTTGGACAGGCAAATTTCAATCATAGTGAGCTTCACAAGAAAACTTGCAATATGATTCAGGAAATGCTCTGGTCGCAGCGCAGTATTAACTGGAACGATTATCCGACAGAGTTAAAGCGGGGTTCCTGCTGTATTAAGCAGCGGTTTGAAGAAAAAATCAACAATCCGCATAATCCCGAACAACAGGTTTTGGTTTGTCGTAACAAATGGGTGATTGACCATGAGATTCCCATTTTCAGTCAGGACAGAGACTATATCGAAAGTTTGATTTAAGGAGGGTGTCGCTATGTCTGATAAATTTTCAAAATTAGATCCTCCTGAGCCGCCGTTTTTTATGAAGCTCATTTTGTCTGTTGTTCTGTTTGTTCTCTGCGGCGTTGCTATTATGCTTATGTGGAATTGGTTCGTTGTTGCTCTCGGCCTCCCCTCGATTGGATTAGCTCATGCGATGGGAATTGATTTGCTCATATCATTTATTGTTACAACAAGAATCTCAATGGATGCCGACCCGTTTTTACTTCGTTGGGTTGTCGGTATGCTTTATGCCCTTTGTACGATTTTGATTGGGTTCGTACTACATTTATTTATCTAACACGGGAGGAAATTATGAGTACTCAAATGGTATTAACACACACCGGAAAGATTTACTTTGACAAGTCTCTTGGCCTTGAGTTTTTGACAGTCGGTGACTATGGTAAAGAAAACAATATCAAAGCAGATTTTCTCGGTCTTACTAAAAAGATCGAGGGCGTACACCACCATGATGTAAACCTGATGGACAAATGGGTTGCGACGATCAGCAGCCAAAAGGGATGTCCTATGAAGTGTACGTTTTGCGATGTACATAAGTATGGGTTTTATGGGAACGCTTCTCTTCCTGATCTGGAATATCAAATCCGGTATATCATTGAGCACGAGGATGTCCGTTTTACAAATCGATTCAACGTCCATTATGCCCGTATGGGAGAGCCAACCTGGAACCCTGCAGTATTGGAATTTACCCGCTCTCGGCTGGATGATCTGGTAAAGGAATGCGGGCTTCACGCTGTTACAGTTCATCCTGTCGTTTCTACTATGATGCCTCGACACAACGAAAGCCTTACAAGCTACCTGCTGAACTGGTGTGATATCAAGAATAATCAGCGCAGTGGCGAAGCCGGACTGCAGCTCAGTATCAACAGCACATCTAATGCACAGCGCGAAATGCAGTTTGCCGGCCAGTCTCTCAGCCTAGAAGAGATTGCCAAAATTGCTGATATCCTTCCGATGCCGGTGGGCAGAAAATATACGTTGAATTTTGCTGTAACCGAAGCGACTATTCTGAATGCAAAAACACTCGACTCTTTGTTTGATCGCAGCAAGTTTATCGTTAAAATCACCCCCATCCATCAGACGAAATCTGCTCTGGAGAACCGATACGATGTTACTACCAGTTATGATGATTACAGCGTGTATGATAAGTTTGAACAACCGCTGCTTGATTTGGGTTGGGATGTAATCGTGTTTGTTCCCAGCAAAGAAGAAGACTCAGATCGTATCACTTGTGGAAACGCTCTTATTTCTCTCGGGGTGACTGTCAATGAACAGTAATCTATTTATCCCTAACAGGATTCGTGTGGGCTTTCAAACCCGAAACGACACCTATACAAAGAAACTGGCATACGTCATTTATTATGATGAAAAGGGAAAGCTCAGAAAAGAACCTTCTTGGAATAGCTGGCGTGACAAAAAGATCGATCCTGAAGAGTTTGATAATGTTCCAACCGAAGGGTTTGTTTTGAACAAAAAGGTCGGTGGCTACGCTGGTGACTGGGGCAATTTCCGTCAAGCATATGTACGAGTTTACGATCCTCGCGGTTTTGAGTTTGAAATTTCTGTTCCAAACCTTCTCTACATTCTGGAGCATACCAGCTCAATCAAAGGGAAGGGTTTAGAAGGTGAGTTTGTTTACGGCTGGGAAGGTACTGATCTTGTGTTAATGCCAACTTGTTCTCCAGACTATGCTCGCCTTGCAGAACTTAATCAAAAACGAATGGAGCGCAATACCGTAAAGGTAAAAGATTTGAAAATTGGGGCGGAGTATCTCAACAAAAACGGTGAACACTGGATTTACATGGGGCGATTTGATGCCTATAAGCATATGTATCATTTTGATGGGAAGGTTTTTGAAACATATCGCAAACTAGATCAGTATTATCGAATGAGCTTTCAAAATACTCGTTCCAACGTTTCTAATAAGCTGCATTACGAATATAAACCTGGCAACGCCGGCAAGCACTTTTTCTTCTGGAACGGAAGTGGATTTATTTATACAAAATCACTTTCTGGCTGCCTAATCGATACTATAAATGAAACGCCAGCCTCAAATTATGCAGAGCTTTTTGAAAAACTTGAAAACAATCCCTCCTATTCTCCTATTGATAAAACAAAAGATAAAATCACTCGTTGTACCCCCGAAGAAGTTGAACGGCTGATTGCTCGAAATGATCACTATGGCTCTTGGTATCTTTCAATGATTAACAACCAGCTTGCAAAAATTCGCGTTCAATCCTCATGGGTGCCAGAGTATAAAGGAAAATATACTGTTTTAGCTTATATCGATGATAAACTTGTCTCGCTTTTAGATTTGTTTGAACATCAAACAAAGATTACATATGCAGGATCTTATCGTGTGGAAGGGGAACAGGTTATGATTCCACTTCCTTTTCAAGAAATTATAGCAGTACTTCCTCCCTACTGTATTGAGGAGTATTTGCAGAATGGAAGATTTTACAGAAAGGTGTTTTCGTAATGAGTAAGAACGATGATAAGATTTTAGAACTCAAAAAGCAGATTGAGGCTAAGAAAGCCTCTCTTGGCCCCATCAAACGTTTTGCTCCATTGACCAGTTGTTCTTTGGAACTGAATGGAACGCGCTATAACCTACACGCTACAGATCGGCCAACACTCATTCTTCTTTTCTGCCAGCTTCATTCTATCTGCCTCGCTGCATCTGACCTGGGTTATGAGGATGAATGTATTATCTCCGGTTTCCCTATTAAAGAATGGGGCGCAGACATCCAGGCCAAACTGGAGATTATGGATCAGAAGCAAGATCTTGAAAAGCTGAAAAGCATGGAGGCACAGCTAAATAAGCTGCTTTCTGATGACAAGAAAACAGAGATGGAAATTGATGCTATCGCAAATATGCTTGGCCTTTAATTAGCAGCAAATTTAACTATTGAGGTGGAACAAATTGAATACAGAGGTCATGTTTTCGTCCAAGGCTATGGATTGGGCGACACCACAAAAATTTTTTGACCAACTGGATTCGGAGTTTCACTTCACCCTTGACCCCTGCGCTGATGAAACTAACCATAAATGTGCTCGCTATTTTACAGCAGCAGATGATGGACTAAAGCAGTCGTGGGGGGGGGCAAACGGTCTTCTGTAATCCTCCGTATGGTAGGGCAATTAAAGACTGGGTGAAGAAATGCTCCGAAGAAGCAAAACAGCCGAATACAACGGTAGTACTACTGATCCCTGCCCGAACGGATACGGCTTACTTTCACGATTACATTTATCAAAAACCCAATGTCGAAATACGGTTTATCCGTGGTCGCCTAAAATTTGGAGACGGAAAGAACTCAGCTCCATTTCCCAGTATGATAGCAATTTTTCGTTGATTAAGGAGCTTAAAACAATGAATTACTCACTTACTTTTAAGTCTGATTATGGTAATACTCGTGAAATTGCCACAATCAAACCCCTGGATAAATCTGGACAAATCAAATCTGACAATGAGATCCTGCAGGAAGCTCTTGCATTGATTAACGCCTTTTGTGAAGACCGCAGCTTCCGAATCTACTATACTCGGATCTGGAATCGTGACGATACCACTATTTTTGATGTAGGAAGCCATACTGAGTTTTTCTACCTTACACCTAAGATTGACCTTTCAGATTAAGGAGTTTTTATAATGGCTGTGGTTACAAAAAGAGTCCCTCAACTTGTCTCTTTTTCTTTTCATCAGGAAAAAGGGGATGCCGATTATGGGTCTTGTCTCTGGGCAATTTTTAATTTTGACCTTGAACGGTATGAGCTGACTATAACATCTGATTGCGGTAGTTATGCCTATGGCTGGGTTCCCACTCCCCGATCTGAAAGCTTCATGCACCTTATGGCACGACTTGAATCTGGCTATCTGCTAGACAAGCTGGCCGATCCGTGTGTTGTCGATACAGAAGCTACTTTCTCTGCTGTTAAACGACTCATGGACGATTATGGCGTTGACCTCTCTGAACGAAACGATTGGGGCGATCTCATTTTTGATATGGATGAAATTAAACGATGCTGCGATCAAAATACAGAACGTGACGCACACGATTTGTTAAGAGAGCAGTTTCGCAATACGCCTATGGAAGACTGTGATGATTATGAGCTTTGGTGCTACATCGAAAAAACCTTTACAACAAACGCTAAAAAGATAGTCCAGGTATTTATGGACTATATCCAGCCCAAATGCAAAGAGATTTCAAATAGCGAGAGTATGTAAAGAGGTGTGATGGAATGGCGAACAATGTTCGGCTGCTTGATGCTTATGGGATCTTATATATTGGAACGTCCGAGTTCTACTTCGATATTGAAGATCTGTACATCGTGCAAAGCCGTACCAACTGGTATGTCGATAAAGGCGGTTATCTGACAAGCAGCTATTACTATGCTGGGGTTCGACGCATTGTTCGCTTCCATAGAATTGTGATGCACGCCGGCCCAAATCAGTATGTCGATCATAAAAATCGCAACCGCTACGACAACCGAAAAAGCAATCTGCGCTGCTGTACATATGCTGAAAACAATCGAAATCGTGGTCTGTGTGTAACAAATAAATCTGGAGTAATTGGTGTCCATTTTGATAAGAAACGTAATAAATGGGCAGCAAGTATCACACTTAACGGCAAAAAGATTTTTATTGGGCGCTTTGAAAATAAGGAAGCTGCAATTCAAGCTCGTCTCCAAAAAGAACATGAGTTATTCGGAGAGTTTGCTCCACAACAAATGTTGATATATAGCTTACTGAATTTCAAAGCGCTCGTCCCGAAATGAATTGAGGAAAGTTTATGAATGCAACAAGACAATTTAACAACATCGACATCCAAAGCAAAATTGCTATTACCACCAGCGAATTGCAATCTATGTTGAGTTGTGGTCGATATTCTGCCATACAGGTTGGAGAAGCTGCCGGAGCTAAAGTCCAATTCGGAAAACGAGTATTCTGGAATGTCCAGAAAATAAAAGAGTATATCAATGAAATTTCAACCTAATCCCAGTTAGCAGAAGAATAATTCTTTCTGTTACATATAAAGGAGGTGCTATCGTGGAGATTTTACCTTGCCCTATTTGCGGAAAGATGCCTCGTGTTTCCTTAAAGGGTTTGGGCGGACATGGATGCTGGACTACACTGGTTTGTAAGCCCTTATTTGGACGAGCGCATATTAAAGTAATCGAAGGTAAGGCACTTCCAGATCGAGCATTGCATTACGGAATAGAGTCATGGAATAGGGCTGTAAGGAATGTAACTATGGACGGAGGATACAACAAATGGAGGAGATAGACTACAAGCACTCAATCGAATTGCTCAACAAGGATGTAGACGCCTGCTTAAAGATTATTGATAACTGGAAAAAGAGCTGCGCATATCTTGTTTCCATCGGAGTTATGCCGCCAGATCAGTGGGGCGTTCCGTTGGTAGAAAAACTCGTTCCGTATGAACGATATGATGTAGTTTACCACTGTAATCCGGCAACAGGAGATAAAATCCTAGACCGATATATCTTGAAAAATGGATATGAGTTGTACAGCATCGATTTCTCGTGCAGATCAAAGAACGCTTCTGTCCTCCGTTCTTATGTAATAGCAAATGGTGTAAAAGACGCGAAAGAAAGGTTCAAACACATCTATGGTAATTACATGAAAATCCATAGTGTGCAAAAATGTGATGAAGAAACTAAGTATAACGTATTGAATGAGTATTGGAAACACCCAGTCGGCATTTTATGATCGGCATGAAAATTACAAAGGAGATTACGAGAGAACATATGGACACATATCTCACAATTATGGTGACTGTACTTGTTGCAACACAAGTAATCTGTATCGCGCAAAATACAATTCAGCTTCACCGTCAAAATAAACTTATCAAAAAAGAGATCGCTCACTTGGGCGATGTGACGCAAGAAGATTTTGATAATCAGCGAAAAGCCTATAAGCTCGCAATCGAGTATTTTGAAAAAGCAAATATTGGCGCAAAGGAACGGTAAGTCCAGAACAAATCAATAATGGGAGGAATCGATTATGCCAACCGGATATACAGCCTTTATTGAAGATGGCGATATTACTACCGGCAAAGAGTTTTTACTGTTGTGTTTACGTAATTTTGGGATAGCCATTGATGTTAGAGATGAGCCTTTAACCGTTCCCACACCAACACATTTTAAGCCTTGTGTATACGCCCAAAATCGTTATATCGCCGCTATTGAACATCTGAAAGAAGTCAAAAACATTTCGTTCGATGTCGCAAAGCAGCAGATGACAAAAGAACACCGTGATCAAGTAGACTTTGCAAAACAGGCACTTGCAAAGATGACAAAAATAAACGAACGATACAAAAAAGTTCGTGACCAGGTTCTTGCCTGGGTTCCTCCTACACCCGAGCACATGGGAATTAGGGAGTTTGCTCTTGAACAAATTGATATGTGCATAAACACAGATAGCGCATTTGACTATTATCAAAAAATCATTGAAACGCCCTTTGATGATAGCGACCAGGCCGTACAGCAATATATCCAGAAGCAGATTGAGTTTTGTGAAGACGATGTAAGTCGAGCACAAGAGGCATGGGACGAAGAAATCAAACTCACTAATCAGAAAAACGAGTTTATGCAGCTCTTTTTAGAAAGCCTCAAAAATCTTCCAGGGGAGGCCGGCCATGAAGTTCATTAACAAAGAAGGAAGAGTATTCGATACCATCAACGAAGCCGTTGGATATGTATGCCAGCAGCAAGAAGAGTGTGGAGATTGGTGTCCTCTGTATTGTAAAAAGCCCATCCCTGGGTGCAGAGAGTTTTATCTTGGAAATCCAATCGAAGCCGCCTCACTAATCGGCTGTAAGGTTGCAGATGATGACTACACATTTACCGTCAAGCTTTGTGACAATGAAATTGATGACGATAACGAGCGGTTCTCTTCTCAGTGCCTTAAACAAATGGCAGAAATGTTTGTTGGGAAGTATGGTTGTATTGGGGAAACCAGAATCGCAAAAATTGTTTCAACTGAGATTGTTACAGATGAAAATAAGTGGGCGACCTTACACGAGCGTTATCAGTGGTTAAAAGCAACCGTCATAATCCCAAGGTCAAATGAAACAGAGCGGCTAATTGAGCAAATCGAGCATGGAGAAAAGCCCGAAATCAGCGTTGCGTGTTCTGTTAATACAAGTGCCTGCTCAATCTGCGGAAAAACAAACAGAAGTTGTACTCATAAACCAGGAGAATACTACGACGGTAAATTGTGTTATATGACGCTATATTATCCGCAAGAAGTTTTCGAGTGGGCTTTCGTAGAACCCACAAAAACAGTAGAAAAGGAGACAAGCATGGATAATCATATTGGTGACACCACCGAAATGATGCGTCCCCGCATTTGTGAAGTGCTGGGGGTTGAGGTTGGAGAGTGGTTTACCTACCCTGGAATGAGCACGTCTTTTCAAGTGACGGAGAACGGTTTCTTAAAGTGTGCTGATGGCGATTTGAAAATGTGCGTTCCTACACTTGTCAATCACCCTGACCGTATCATTCACAAACCCCACTTTGCAGAATATGAAATCGTACACGCAGAAAACCTACTCGATGTTCTCGGTGACGGTGAACTAAAGCGTGTTGGCGACATGACCACTCTTAGAGTAGACGGCAAAATTATTTATCTGAAGAAAGGCGCGTTTCCCTCCCTAAAGCCTGAGCAGTCTATTAAGCTTTCGGAACTCGCTGATTTAGCGCTATGAAATTCAATATAAACAAGCTGCGATCCTGGGGCTTGCGCTATCTGGCTTGCGACGAATCAGGCCAGATCTGGGCGCATGAAAAACCTCCAGTCCGTGTCTTACCGTCCCACACAGCCGGCCATTGGCGAGTTGCCGATTGTTTCTTAGCTCCACAGGTACATTTCAATTCCCCAGAAGAAGAGTGGCGAAGATATAAAGATCACTGGGCAAAAATGACGCACTACAACCTAAATGGCCGGCCAATATGTACTCCTATTTCAGATTGCCCAATCCAAATCTCATGGGAAGACGAGCCATACGATATGGTTGAGCATGGCTTATTCCCTATGTCCGACTTAAAAGTATTTGGAGAACTTATATGAACCAAAAAGAAAACAACACAGAAATATCCTTTACCTGGGATAGCGAGTCAGAGGGGTATTACAAGCGCCATAAACTATCTAACGGCCAATTCTGTCAAATCGGATTCTACCGCTGGAATGGCAGCAGATCAACTGAGTACCATGTCGCATTTGCCGTAGCCGATAAAAAGAAAAATCTCAATGGGTGGTTCAACCAAACCAAAGATGACAACCTCACACTAAGGACAACTGGCCGCTGCGGTGTTGAGGCATTGTTTTGGGCAAGAGATATGCTCTTAAAATTTGAAAGATACATCTTTCTCCGTGAAACCGAAGATACAAAAATCGTTGTCCAGGGCGAAGATTCACGAAGATTTAGGTTATATGAGCGGGCGCTTTCGAGATACGGATACCGCAAGGTAAAATTCCAAGATGGTTGGGAAATGGTCAAGTTTATTGAGCGCAAAAAGAGAACAGACGCAGCAGAAGGAGAAAGCGAACCATGACACTCCAAGAAGTTGATAAGAAAATCTCTGAGCTTCATATTCTCCGAAAATCCCTTGAGAAAATGGAAATCAGAAAATTCCAAGAAAAAGCAAAGAAAAATGTAGGCCGCTGCTTTATCCTAAATGGCAATTATTTACGGATCATTGATATCCCCCGTGAGCAGTATGATCTCTCCGGCCATTGCCACTTCAATCCCTACCAGTATCCGGCTCTTTACCTTGGGCACGGCTGTGACAACGATGATATTGTCCCTTTCTATTGTGACACGGTGTTTTCCAGCATCCTGGGCGAATCAAAGAACACTCGGAATATGAGTTTCAGAGAGATTTCAGAAGAGGAATTTATGGTGGAGTTTGACCGTTATGTGAAAGAACTGAGAGACGCTCTGCTTATTGGCAACAGCGTCCTGGAGGAACAGGGATGAACCAACGTCGAAAACTAACCAAAGATGAGCGCATGGCAGTCTATAAGAAGACAAATGGACACTGCGCTTATTGCGGGTGTGAACTGGAATATAAGGATATGCAGGTAGACCATGTTATTCCTATCAACGGCTGGTCAGAGCAGGGAAAAGATACTCTGGACAATATGCTACCCGCTTGTAGGAGCTGTAACCACTACAAAAGCAGATCCACCTTAGAAGGGTTCCGCAAAATGGTAGAGAATATGCCGACTGTTCTTATGCGTGACAGCGTTACATATAAGAACGCTGTTCGTTTTGGCCTGGTCACTCCTACTCCACACCCGGTTAAATTCTATTTTGAGCAGTTAGGACGGTGATTACAAAGTGGCAAAATACAAAATTGGGATAACCGAAGCCGGCGATGCAGGAATTGACCTTTCCTGGACAAGCAAAATAAACCAGATCGACGGCGCAATCCTAATAACAAAATGTGTATCGCCAGATTTTTACAACGCTGCACTCAAATATAAAGACAAGGTAATCATCCACACAACATTTACTGGCTTTGGTTATTCTGTTTTAGAGCCGTTTGTCCCAGCGCCATATGATGAATTTGATGCGATAACTACACTGGTCGGTGGCGGCTTCCCAAAGAGCAAAATTGTTGTAAGAATTGATCCGATCATTCCCACAAAGAAAGGTATTGAAACAGCGAAAAATGTCTTTCTGACATTTATTGACCACGGGTTTAACAGATTCCGAATCAGTTTGATTGATATGTACCCTCATGTCAGAAGAAGATTTAAGAATGCTGGCCTGCCTCTGCCCTACGGAGAAAATGGTTTTGTTCCAGACAAACAGCAAATTGCCCAAGTTGACCAGATGCTTCGAGAAGTAAAATCCTACTTCTCCAATTCAAGGCCGTTAGATAGTATTCGGATTGAGTCATGCGCGGAGCCTGGATTAACAGAGACTATTCAATGTGGCTGCATTTCTTCTTATGACTTAGAGCTGCTTTGCTTACATGATGATAATGCAGATCAATACGGATTCCAACGGAAAAATTGTATGTGTTATTCTGGCAAGCTGGAACTACTCAATCAAAAGCATCCATGCGCTCACCAATGTCTGTATTGCTATTGGAGATATCCTGGGTGGCAAGAAAGCCATAGCAGAGATATCGCAAATATGTGAGGTGATCTCCAATGCCTTGTTATAAATCCAGTGGCTGCGGAGCATACGAAATGCGTTCATGCAGAGAGTGTCCGGCCAGTAAACCAGACTATTTAGAAAGAGGGAAGAAAACTATGATCAAGCCAAGAATTTGTGATGTGCTCGGTATAGACATTGGCGTACCTTTCAAAGTTAAAGGGTACAAGGGCAAATACCACATCAACAGCGATGGGGTTATGAAATGGGAAGAACAAGGGTCAAGCAATGCCGCAATCTACGAGGCAATCAACCACCCAGAGCATATCGTAAAAGTGATTTCGCTTTCTGATCAGGAAATTGAAACTATTAAAGCGATCAAGAACCTGTTTCCGAATGTGGAGTATGTAGAGCGGATCAAAAACAGCGATATTGTAGGTATCGGAAATAGTGAGAACGGTTGGATTGCCGACATCAACAATGCACTCTTCCCTTCTCTAAATCCTGGGGATTCCATTGATGTCAATGAGGCGCTGGCAGGAGGTTTGGACTGTGAGTAAAGCCTTTATTGTTCTATGGATGATTTTCTTCCATATTGTTGATGACTACTACCTCCAAGGATGGCTGGCCTCTGCAAAGCAAAAGCAATGGTGGAAAGAAAACGCTCCGCAGCCTCTATACAAATACGACTACATCTGGGCGCTCCTAATGCACAGTTTCAGTTGGGCATTTATGATTATGCTCCCTATTGCTGTTGCTCTATCGTTCAACATCTCCTGGTTCTTCCTGGTGTACTTCTTACTCAATGTTTTCGTCCATGCCTTAGTAGACGATTTGAAAGCAAACCGCAAAAAGATAAATCTATGGCAAGACCAGCTCATTCATATGTGGCAAATAGCCGTCACTGCTATTGTTATGCTGTTCTGAAGAGATAAATGGAAGGTTAAATTTGGTGGTAAATTATGATAGTTGCTTCCGCTATCCGAACTTATTTGGAAAAACCAGATTACCCTATCATCTGGACTGGAAAACGCCACGCCGATATTTTTGAAAACATGACCAGACACGGCATCAAGTATGACCGCATGACGCTTGAGCAGGGCTTTTATACCGACGATGGGCAGTTTTTGAATCGGTACGATGCTAAAAATCACGCCATTGCTTGCAGGCAAATTACATCGTCTGAATTTGCTGAGTTGTTTTCAGAGGATTTGTGGCCGGAATAAAAGATTAGTTTGGTGGTGATACCTGTTGATCCCCATTGGCAATATAAATTTCCTATGCGACGAATGCCCACTCGGAAAAGATAATGTCCAGAGCAGATATGAACGGCTTCGCAAGTACGGAGACTGGCAACCTGAATACTGCGGATGCGATAAAATTGGTGAAGAACATTTCTGGATCGGCGGATATTGTGAAGATGCACATGAATATCCCAAGCCAGCAAAGAAGGTCGGCAAGAGGAAAACAGGGCGGGCTTACCGCAGAGCTATGAACCGCCACAAGGATAATCGTCTGCGAAAAATACTGACATACGGCTATCATCCAGAGGCCGGCTATGTAAACTGGGACTGGGTTGACGGGATTTTCCAACGTGTAGGGAACCACATCAAGTATCCTAAAAATTCAAACAGGCAAGTGTATTGGAAAACTCATTCTAACAGGGTTGTAAGAAGATATCGAGGGTATTTGCCCAAAGGGAACGGCTATCGCAAACTCTTTGAGTATATGTACACAATCTACTAAAAAAAACGGGGTGCGCTGCACCCCGTTTATAAAGCTTTAGAACTCGAACATATGTTTTATATCTCTTCCCCAGTCTCTTTGTTAATGAACTTACCTTCATAGCGGTATCCCAGTGCCTCAGCGATCTCCGTCAATTCTTTCTCGCTGAAGTTATCCCGCTTGAACTTCCCACTCAGATTTTGAGAGGTACATCCTATGGCGGCAGCAAGGTCTTTAACGCTTTTATTCTGCTTGATTAAGGCAATGCGGATCTTCTCTGTCATCATGGGTTCCCCCTCCCCTATTATCTTAATTGTAAACTAACGCACGAATAAAATCAACGCTAAATTTCAAAAGTAACTTTTCAGTGATTTTATCTATTGACGAATTTCGCTCTTTGATTTATCATGTAATTGCAGAGTGAATTTATTTTCTTAAATCTTACGAAAGGAGAGAATGTCATGGCCGGCCAAAAACGAACCGACAATAAAGGCCGTATCCTTAAAGACGGTGAAACTCAGCGCAAAGATGGCACCTATCGTTTCACCTACACCGACGCAGATGGCAACCGGCACGATGTATACAGCAGACGGCTTGTGCCAACTGACCGCCTCCCTCCTGGTTGTAAGGATGATCTGAGCCTTAGAGAAAAGGAACGGAAAATCATCCGTGACCTTGAAGATGGTATCAAAGCCACCGTAGAAAACAGGGCAACATTGAACGATCTCTTCAACCTCTATATCTCCAATAAACCAGAGTTGAAACAATCCACTCGTGCCAATTATCTCTATATGTACAAGAAGTATGTCCAGGACGATATTGGCAAGAAGAAAATCTCAAGCATTAAGTATTCAGATGTTAAGGCTTATTATAACCGCCTCATCCGAGAGAGAGGATTTAAGCCTAACTCCATGGAGATCATTCACACCATCATCCACCCCGTTTTTACAATGGCCGTGCGTGATGGTTATATCCGCATCAATCCCGCCACCGGCGCTATGGCGGAAATCAAGAAAAGTAACAACTGGGAAAAGCCCAAGCGACACGCCTTGACCAAAGCAGAGCAGGCGGCTTTCATCGACTATATCAAAAGCAGTAAAATTTATAACCACTGGCTCCCGCTCTTTACTGTTCTCCTGGGAACTGGTTGCCGCATCGGGGAGGTTATCGGCCTGCGCTGGGAAGACTGCGACTTTGAGGACGGAATTATCAGCATCAACCACAACATGGTATATCGAAAATATGAGGGAGATCCCAAAGCCAGATTCCATATAGAAACCCCAAAGACAGAGGCCGGCACCCGTATTGTCCCCATGCTGGCAGAGGTAAAAGAGGCGCTGCGTACAGAATGGGCAAAGCAAGAAATCATTGGTTTTAATGAGTCCATTATAGACGGGTACACGGGGTTTATCTTTCAAAATCGATATGGCGATCCCCTCTCCCCTCACAGCGTCAATCGCGCCATTGACCGCATTTGTGCTGCCTACATTGAGGACGAAACCATTCAAGCAGACAGAGATGGCCGCGACCCTGTTCTGATCCGCCATTTCTCCGCCCATAATCTCCGTCACACATTCTGCACCAGGTATTGCGAGATCGAGAAAAACATCAAAGCCATTCAAGAAATTATGGGACACGCCGACATTGAAACCACCATGAACATCTACGCCGAGGCCACCAAGGAGGTAAAGAAGCAGTCCTTTGCGAATCTCGAAGGTAAAATCAAGATATCTTGACGGGAGGGATTTTTGTGGGCAAGCTCGTTGACTTATCCGATAGAACATTTGGCCTACTCACTGTTGTGTGCAGAGTGGAAGACCGCAAACCTGGTCGCCCCATGTGGCTCTGTCAATGCGAGTGTGGAAACACCGTTGTTGTGTCATCTACTAATTTACTCAAAGAAAATGGCACAAAGTCATGTGGGTGCCTGCGGCATAAGCAATCTTCCACCTTCATTGACTTAAAAGGAAAAACATTCGGAAAACTTACTGTAATCCAGAAAGATATTGCCACTGAAAGCGGAAAAGCAAAGTGGATCTGCGAATGTGAGTGCGGCAATATTGTGTCCGTCCTATCAGACAGCCTCAGAAAAGGTAAAACCCAATCTTGCGGCTGTTCCCAGTTCCAGCTCAAGCACGACCTTACAGGCCAGACTTTCGGCTACCTCAAAGTAATTGAGCCAGTGGAGAATAAACGGATCGCCGGCAATGAAACCAGATGGAAATGCCTCTGCCAAAACTGTGGCCGTACAGTGGAGGTCGGCAGCTATTGGCTGCGGCACGGCGATCCATACGGTCATTGTAAATGCACCAGATTTAACAAACCTCGATAAAAGCCCGTAGACGGCTCTCAGAGCGTTCAATCTCTTTACAGGTGAAACTTACACTCCCAAATCCTAATCGTCGCTCCTGGGCTATCCTGGGCGACAACACGAGAAAAAAATAGGGTACAGATCTCCGAATTGGATTTCTGTACCCTTTAATCTTTCTCTGACAAAAAAATAGGGAGCCAGCACAAGGCCAGCTCCCTAAATTCAGTCGGATTTTGCTTTTCGGTTCTACCACATTTTCATGTGGTATTTTCGGCAAATGTGGTAACGCTGTGGTAAGATAAAAACACGATCTACCAAAAGCACAATATATAGTGTTTGTTTTGCTCAAAATCACTCTATATCGTGTGTTTTAAGTGAATTAGTCACCCAGCGGCTTCATCGTGGGGAAGAGGATGACCTCCCGGATGCTGTCCGAGTTGGTCAGCATCATCACGCACCGGTCGATACCGATACCCAGGCCGCCCGTGGGGGGCAGGCCGTACTCAAGGGCTGTGATGAAGTCATCGTCCATCATGCCGGCCTCGTCATCGCCCTTGTCCCGCAGCTCCACCTGCTTCTGGAAGCGCTCTCTCTGGTCGATGGGGTCGTTGAGCTCAGAGAAGGCGTTGCCCATCTCACTGTGGCAGATGAACAGCTCGAACCGCTCGGTGAGGCGGGGATCCTTGGGGGAGCGCTTGGCCAGGGGGGACACATCCACCGGGTGCATGGTGATAAAGGTGGGCTGGATCAGCTTCTCCTCCACCTTCTGGTCGAAGCACTCGTACAGGGCGTTGCCCCAGGTCTTTTCCGCCGTCTCGGGCAGCTCCACGCCAATGGACTTGGCGGCCGCCACGGCCTCCTCGTCGGAGGTGATGGCCATAAAGTCGATGCCGCAGTACTGCTTCACCGCCTCGTGCATGGGCAGGCGGGGCCAGCCGGGGGTCAGATCCAGCTTCTCACCCTGCCACTCCAGCTGATAGGTGCCCAGCAGCTTCTGGGCGGCGGAGGTGAGCAGATCCTCAAACAGGTCCATCATATCGTTGAAATCGGCATAGGCCTGATACAGCTCGATGGTGGTGAACTCCGGGTTGTGCTTGGGGTCCATGCCCTCATTGCGGAAGATGCGGCCGATCTCATACACCCGGTCCATGCCGCCCACGATGAGCCGCTTCAGGGGCAGCTCGGTGGCGATGCGCATGTACATATCGATGTCCAGGGTGTTGTGGTGGGTGATAAAGGGGCGGGCGGTGGCGCCGCCGGAGATGGTGTTGAGAACAGGGGTCTCCACCTCCATAAAGCCCCGGTTGTCCATGAACTCCCGGACGTGCTTGATAAACTGGGAGCGGATGACAAAGTTCCGCTTCACCTCGGGATTGACGATCAGATCCACATACCGCTGGCGGTAGCGCAGCTCCGTGTTGGTCAGGCCGTGGAACTTCTCCGGCAGGGGCAGCAGGGACTTGCTCAGCAGGGTCACCCGCTCCACCCGGACAGACATCTCGCCCCGCTGGGTGCGGAACACCACGCCCTTGACGCCCACGATGTCGCCAATGTCAAACCTTTTGAAGCGGGCGTACTCCGCCTCATCCATCTCGTCTCGGCGGGCATACAGCTGGATGCGCCCGGACTTGTCCTGCAGATCACAGAAGGACACCTTGCCCATGCCCCGCTTGGACATGAGCCGCCCGGCCACAGACACAGCCTGCCCCTCCAGGGCGTCAAAATTCGCCTTGATGTTGGCGCTGTCGTTGTCCACCTCATACCGGGTGATCTGGAAGGGGTCGTTCCCGCTCTCCTGAAGCTCCTTCAGCTTATCCCGTCGGATCTGGAGCAGCTGAGACAGGTTCTCCTCCTGGGGGACCTGCTGATTCTTCTTGTCGGCCATTGCTTCCACTCCTATCTTTCTTCCGGCGACGGCCGGTTTTGATCGTTTCTGCTGCGGTTCAGCGCTCTACCTTGAGGATCTTGTACTCCACAGGGCCGGCGGGGGCGTCCACCGTCACCTCGTCCCCGGCGTTCTTGCCCAGCAGGGCCTTTCCGAAGGGGGAATCCTCCGAGATCACGCCGTTCATGGGGTCGGCCTCCTGGGAGCCCACGATCTTATACACCTCAGTCTCGTCGAACTCCTTGTCCAGCACGGTGACCGTAGAGCCGATGCGGACGTACTCGCCGCCGTCATCGCTGTCCTCGATGACCACACAGTTGCCCAAAATCTCCTCCACCTCGGCAATACGGGAGTAGAGCTTGCCCTGTTCCGTCTTGGCCTCGTCATACTCGCTGTTCTCGCTCAGATCGCCGAAGGAACGGGCCTCCTTGATCAGCTCGGCGACCTCCTTCTCCCGGACTGTCTTGAGGTAGGTCAGTTCATCCTGAAGCTCCTTCAGCCGCTCCAGGGTCAGTTTATATTCTTTCGCCATAAAGCCTTGCACACCTTTCCAAAGGGAGGCCGGGAGCCCGCGCCCCCGGTCCCGAATGATATACCTTATAATATAAAAATGGGCGCTATCACGCAGTATGTGTTATTATAGAGACTTTATTTCCGGCTGTCAAGTAAATTCTAGGCCCAGCCGCTCCCCCCGTCCCGACTCCCAGAGCGCGGCCATCAGGGGGAGTTTTTCCCTGTCCTCCGGCTCCAGAGCGGAGGCCCGCAGGCGGATTCCGGCCAGCCCGGCCTCCGGCCCAAACAGGGTCAGCACCCGCCGCCCCTCCAGCGCGCCTGTTCCGTCAAAGCACACCGCTGCCGGGATCTCTCCGCTGTCCGGCCGGATGGGCGCGCCGAACTCCCGACGCAGCCAGGCGGCCAGCTCCCCGCCGCCCACCGGCGCGGAGACCGCCACGTCCCGCACCCTGGAGCACAAAAACTCCGCCGCCCGGACCATATCCCGGTCCACCCGCCGGCCCCGGAGGGCCACCGTCCCCTGATGGGGTGGGATCCCCTCCCGGCGGAGAACTGCCAGGGCCAGCCCGCCGGCACAGGCCCGGAAGAAGGGTACTGGATCCACCGGCCCCAGCCCCCACCGGTACAGCAGTTCCCAGCGGCAAAACTCCTCCGGAACCAGCACCCGGCATACCCCGAGCCGGGCCAGACGCCGGGCCGCCCGCTTCAGCCGGCCTGCTTCCCCCCAGCCGCCGGGCCGCACCTCCGCCCGCAGCACCGTCAGCCCGTACCGCTCCTGCCGCCGGGGCTGCCCGTCCCCGTCGGCACAGTATACCAGCTCTCCCAGCATCCTTCCGCCCCCTCTCCTGGCAGGATATGCCGGAGCCCCCTCCGGTATCCGCCTTTTCACATCTGAACACACAGGAGCGGCCGTCCCACGGGCGGCCGCTCCTGCAATCATATTTACTTGATCCGGACCCCGGAAATGGTGAGGGGCAGGCTTTGGAAGTAGTTGATGGGGTCCCGGCGGCTTCCGTTCACCCGGATCTCCAGGTGGAGGTGATTGCCGGTGGAGGAGCCCGTGGTCCCCACATAGCCGATGACCTGTCCCTGGGAGACGGTCTGCCCCTTGGAAGCGTTGCGGCGGCTCATGTGGGCATACAGGGTGGAAGTGCCGTCGCTGTGGCTGACCACCACATAGTTGCCATACGAGTTGTTGTAAGTAGAGGTGGTGACCACGCCGCTCTTGCACGCCAGAATGGAGGTGCCAGAGGGGGCGGGGACGTCGATGCCGGTGTGGTTGTTGGCCTTTCCGGTCACCGGATGCTTCCGGCTCCCGTACAGGGAGGACAGGTTGTACCGGCCGGGCAGGGGCCACAGGAAGCCCGACTCGCTGGGCACGTTGGCGATCTGGCTGGCCAGTTCCTTCTCCGCCGCCCGGATCTCCGCGTCCGCCGCGTTGGCCGCCGCCTGGAGTTTGGCCTCCGCCGCCTTCACCTGGCTCTCCTGGCCGCTGATCTCCGTGATCAGGGCGTCCACCTGGGACTGCTGGGACTTCAGCTCCGCCTTGGCCGCCTCCTGCTCTGCCTTGGCGTCCTTCTGCTCCTGGCGGGCAGTTTCCAAGGCCGTTTTGTCGGCCTCGATCTGCTCCCGGATGGCAATGAGCTCATTCATCACCTGGTTGTCATAGTCCATGATCTCTTCCACCATCATGGCGTTGTCCAGCAGGTCGGAAAAATCGTCGGAGCTGAACAGGATGGACCAGTAGGAGACCTCCCCCTGCTCCTCCATCTCCCGCACCCGCTTGCAGAACAGCTCGTACTGGGCCCGTTCCTTCTCCTCCGTCGCCGCCAGCTCTGTCTCCTTCTGGGCGATGAGCTGGTCATACTGGGTGATCTGGGCCGCAATGTTGTTGATCTCCGCCTGGGTCGCATTGATCTGCTGCTCTAGTAAGGCCTTCTGGTCCAGGGCCTTGCTCTTGTCCGCCTGGATCGCCTTCAGCTGCTTTTGCAGCTCCGCCCGCTGTTTCTTCAGGGCGGCGGCGTCCTCCTTCATCTGGTTGATCTCCGCCTGGGTCACGGCGGAGGCCGGAAGGACCACCGCGTCAGGCAGGACGGGCAGCACCATCAGCGCAACCAAAGCCGCGGAGCACAGCCGGATGAGCCAGCGCCGGGCCCGCCCCTTCTCTCGCTTTTCCATGGCCGCCACCTCAGCGCACAAAGATATTGGCGATCATGGGCAGGATCATCAGTGTCGCCATGATCCCCGCCATCAGGGCCATCAGCTTTTTCCGTCTCTTGGGTCCCATCATAAGCTCCTTTCCCGCTTATACCTGTAAAAACTTCCGAATGGCCAGCACCGAGCCCACCACGCCGATAAACAGGCCAGCACCGATAAATACCGGCAGGATGTGGACAATCATGCTCTGGAAGGGCAGGATGGTCAGCAGGGACAGCCCGTTGGACTGGATCACGGCCCGTCCCACCAGCTCATACACCGCCCACTGGAGCAGGAAGGCCACCAGCGCCCCGGTCAGACCCAGCAGCATCCCCTCCACGATAAAAGGCCAGCGAATGAAGGAGTTGGTGGCCCCGCACATCTTCATAATGGCGATCTCCTCCCGGCGGTAGAAGAAGGCCAGCTTAATGGTGTTGGCGATGATAAACAGGGACACCACAGCCAGCATGGCCACCAGCACCGCCGCCACACCGGTGGCGATATTGCGCACCAGGACAAAGCCCTGGGCGATGTCATAGGCAGCGTTTACGTCGGCCACGCCGGTGATCTTCTGTACCTGCTCTGAGGTTGCCTTCAACTGCTTGATGTCCTGCACATGGATACGGAAGCGGTCCCGAAGCACCTCGTCGGGCAGGTCGGCCAGCAGCTCGTTGTTCTCCCGGCCCGCCCGGAAGTCATCCATCGCCTCCGCCCGGGTGACAAAAGTCACCTGCGATACGTTGGGGATGGCTTCGATCTGGCTTTTGATGTCCCGGGCCTGTTCCTCGGTGTAACTCTCATCCACATAGGCCAGGAACTCGTTCTCCGCCTCCAGATCCCCCAGCATATTGTCCAGATTGACTGCAACCAGAGTAAAGGAGCCCATGATGAGCAGACAGGCCACGATCATGCACACGGCGGCAAAGGACATGAAGCCATGTGTAAAAATAGAGTGAAATCCTTCGCTGAAATAGTACTGTATATCAAATTTTTTCGCCATTGTAATACCCGCCTGTCTCGTCGCTGATGATACGTCCTTCCTCGATGGCCACCACCCGCTTGGCAAAGCGGTTGACCAGATTCTTCTCGTGGGTCACCACCAGCACGGTGGTGCCCAGCTCGTTGATCCGCTCCAGCAGCATCATGATCTCCAGAGAGCGGCTGGGGTCCAGGTTCCCGGTGGGCTCGTCGGCGATGATCATATTGGGGTTGTTCACCAGCGCCCGGGCAATGGCCACGCGCTGCTGCTCCCCGCCGGAGAGCTGGCCGGGATAGCGGTCCGCCTTCTGATCCAGCCCCACCAGCTGGAGGACATAGGGAATGCGCCGCTTCAGGTCCCGGCTGGAGGCCCCGATGGCCCGCATGGCGAAGGCCAGATTTTCGTACACAGTTTTCTTGTCAATCAGGCGGAAATCCTGAAAGATGATCCCCAGCGTCCGGCGCATCAGGGGCACCTGGCGGGGGCTGATATTGTTCAGACTGTACCCGTTGACCATCAGCTTTCCCTGGGTCAGGGCGATCTCGCCGGTGATCAGCTTGATGATGGTGGACTTTCCAGACCCGGATGGACCCACCAGAAAGACAAATTCCCCGTCATCGATACGCAGATCAATCCCCTTCAGGGCCTTGGTTCCGTTATCATACTCTTTATAAACATCGATAAATCGTATCATGTATGTATATCCTCACCCGTTTCTTTCTTCCTGAGATGTACGGGAAGTACCGCCGCTCCCAGTAGGATTTCCCCGGAAATATGTTTAGTATTAGGTTACACCCGTAACTTATCCTTGTCAATGGAAATTTGCGGTTTTATGTCACCTTTTTTCGCAGCCGGCAGGGAGGGCCGCCGGCAGTGAAAAAAGCTGGCATAAGACAGGAAAAGAGCCTCCGTCCGCCTTTCGGCAGACGGAGGCCCCGTATCTCGTCCGCTCAGGATTCGATCCCCCGGGAGATCAGGTACTTTTTGACCATCAGCGCCACCTTAAAGGTAATGGCGTCGTCAAACTCCCGCAGGTCCAGTCCGGTGAGCTTTTTGATCTTCTCCAGCCGGTAGACCAGGGTGTTCCGGTGGACAAACAGCTTGCGCGCTGTCTCAGAAACGTTCAGGTTGTTCTCAAAGAACTTGTTGATGGTGAGCAGGGTCTCCTGATCCAGGGCGTCGATGGGGTTCTTCTTAAAGACCTCCTGAAGGAACATCTGGCACAGGATGGTGGGCAGCTGATAGATCAGGCGGCCAATGCCCAGATTTTCATAGTTGATGACCGTCTTTTCTGTATCAAACACCTTGCCCACATCGATGGCCACCCCAGCCTCCTTGTAGGCCCGCGCCAGATCCCGGATGTGGTTGACCACCGTACCGATGCCGATAACCACCTTGATCCCAAGTTCCTGGGTGACAGCGGTGGCAATCTGCTTGGCGATCCGCTGGAGCTCCTTGGCGTCCGCACCCTCGGGCAGCTGCTTGATGAGGGCCACATCGGTCTCATTGATGGAGATGACAAAGTCCATCTGCTTGTCCGGGAAAAGGTTCTGAATCACATCGATGGTACTCACATCGGCAGGGCCCAACTGCCGTACCAGGAAAGCGGCCCGGGGCGCCTCAGAGAGGAAGTGCAGCTCCTTGGCCTGGGTATAGATGTCCCCCAGCAGGATGTTGTCCGAAATAATATTCTTCACAAAGGTAGCCTTGTCGTGCTTCTCCTCATAATAGGCCTTGGCTCCGTTGAAGGCCACCACCGCCATAGAACACAGGGCTGCGGCAGTCTCATCCTCGCCCTGAACAAAGGCGGCGTAATCGAACTGGGCGCCCCAGCCCGCCAGGGGCCGGAAAGTCTTATCCTCAAAATGAGCGGCGGCATGATCCGCAGAATTGACAGCGGCGACAGCCCCGGACCAGTGCTCGCCAATGCACGTCAGCTCGCTGCATGCCACCACGATCCCGTCCGCGTCGATCACTCCTACTGTACGGTCGATACTGTCCTTCATTTGGAGTACAACTCCCTGAAACATCCTGCTGGACACGTTTGATCCCTCCCAAGTTATTTCTCACATCTGAATCCACATTTTCTGCTTATCGTGCGGGGCGCCGCCCCGGTCTCTCATGCTTCTCGCCCGGACGGTCCCATTCAGGCGCATCCGTCCGGCGGCACGCAATACACTATTGACATTATAACGGGTCACCCTCCGGTTTGGCAAGAGGGTTTTTGAATTTTTTTGTGGAAAACGCCCAAATACAGGGTCATTTCTTACCAAAACCTGCTCAGAGACAGCACTTCCTCCCGGGTAAGGGGACGCCACTCACCTGGAGCGAGTGCCGCGTCCAGCCGCAGCGGGCCCATGGAGAGCCGCTTGAGATAGGTCACCGGCTTCCCCCGGGCAGCCATCATCCGCTTCACCTGGTGGTACTTCCCCTCCCGCAGGGTGACCAGGCAGACCCGGCCATCCTCCAGCGGCTCCAGCCCGGCGGGCAGGCAGTGCAGTCCGTCTCCCAGCACCATGCCCCGGGCCAGGGCCTCCACGTCGCTCTGATCCACCACACCGTCCACACGGGCCAGATACACCTTGTCCACATGGCGTTTGGGGGAGAGCAGCGCGTGCCCCAGCGGACCGTCATCAGTGAGCAGGAGCAGCCCCTCGGTGTCCTTGTCCAGCCGCCCCACCGGAAACAGGCCCCGGCGGCGCAGGTGCTCCGGCAGAAGATCCAGCACCGTCCGCTGATCCCGGTCCTCCGTGGCGGACAGCAGACCCGCCGGCTTATGGAGCATGAGATAGACGAAGGGGGCGCAGTCCACCCTCTGACCATCCACCGTCAGTTCAGTCTCCGTTTGTTCCCATTTCTCCTCCGAACGGAGCACAGGACGGCCATTGGCCAGGACCCTGCCCTGCCGGACCAGGTCCTTGACCTCCTTCCGGGACCAGCGCCCGGTGGAGGCCAGCAGCTTATCCAGACGTTCCAGGGCCACCCCGCTCAGCTCCTCTCCTTCGGGTGCTTCCGATCACTACCCGGTTTTTTCGCACATTTGCTCATTGTACCAAAAACTCCGGGCAAGTTCAACACTTTTTTGTGCCGCCCTTTTTCCTCCTCTGTTCTGCCCTTTCCTCCAGGCATATCCCTGTCCCAGCCCACATAGAGATAGAACAGCCAGGAACGGAAGGAGAAATGTCCTGTGTTGATCGTCACTGCCAAGCTGCCCAGACGTAAGCTGGCCTTTGGCGCGGCCGCTGCCGCGCTGCTGTGCTGCGCCGCTCTGGTGCTGAACCTGGTCCCCGCCGGCTATCGGGCGGCGGCCGCCCCCGCCAATATCCCCAGCTCCAGGGGGATCCGGACCAACACGGACCGTGTGGCCTATCTCAACGGCTGCGGCTGGCAGGTCACGGAGGAGCCGCTTGCCGTGGAGGAGATCCGCATCCCGGAGGAGATGGACGAGAGCTACCGCCGCTATCTGGAGCTCCAGGCCGCCCAGGGCTTTGACTTGGAGCGGTACGCTGGCCGGCGGATCAGGCGCTACACCTATGAGGTCACCAATTATCCCACCGGGGAGTCCGGCGTACAGGCCAACCTGATGCTCTACCGCACCACCGTGGTGGGAGGCGAGGTCCTCTCCCCCCGCATGGACGGCTTCGTCCACGGCCTGATCGATCGCTCCTCTGATGCACAAAGCACATCGTAAGCGAACCGCTTGGACATAGTTTACCCGTTTTCAACGGAGCAAGCCGGGGACGGAAGTTCATTTGAGCTTCCGTCCCCGGCCTTTTTATGTCCCGGAAAACAGGCGCGCCTCCAACTCCGGAGGGAGCTGCTCCAGGCTGTCCACCCAGCTGCCGCACAGGCGGCGCAGCTCCTCCTCCCGGCCGGCGTACAGGGGATCCCGCACCCCTGCCACATAGAAGCCCGCCTCCCCCGCCGCAGCGCAGTAGCCGGGCGAATCCTCAAACAGGACGCAGTCCTCGGGCGGGACCCCCCACTGCGCCGCCGCCAGACGGTACAGCGCCGGGTCCCGCTTCTCCAATCCCGTCTCCTGGGTGGTGACCACCCCCCGGAACCAATCCGCAATCCCATGCCGCTCCAGAGCCGCCCGGCACAGCTCTGGCATACAGGAGGTGAGCACCGCCATGTCCCACCCCCGCCGCCGGCAGCGCTCCAGCAGGGCACGGGCTCCCGGCTTCAGCTCCAGCTTCCCGGCGTAGGCCGCCCGGGCCATCTGGAGCCACGTCTGCCGGATCTCCTCCGCTGTCTCCGACAGTCCGAAGCGCGTCCAGGTGTACCGGGCCGCGTCCAGCGGACTGTGGTGGGTCACATACTCCGTGTAGTCCTCCGGCACCGGAGCGATCCCATGCCGCCCCAGAAATTCAATATCGATGTCCAGCCAGATCCCGTTGGAGTCCAGCAGGGTTCCGTCCAGATCAAAAAACAGCATGGTCCTCCCCCTCCTCCGGCTGGAACCAAAAGCGCCAGGGAAACTCCGCCGCCTCCTGAGCGTAGTCGATCCCGATCCTCGGTCCGGTCCGGATCCGCTCCGGCGCGGGTCCCGGTCCCGGGCAGACATAGAGGGGCGGCTCCAGCAGATCCAGCCCGTTCTCCGCCCGGGTTAGGGCTAGTCCCCGGCACAGCTTGCCAGGCCCGTTGAGAAAATTCCGGCGCTGGGCCGCGGTCAGTTCTTTTTCCTTGCGGCCAAAACGGTTCTCTGCTATAATATCTCCGTTTTCCACAGGGACCGCCCCCCGGATCAGCACCGCGCAGGGCTCCCCCTCCGCCTCGGTGACAAAGTTGAGGCAGTGGTACATCCCATAGATCAAATAGAGATAGGCGGTCCCGGGGCGGGCAAACAGAGTCTCTGTCCGGGCGGTCCGCTTGTACTGATAGGCGTGGCACGCCTTGTCCATCCGGCCGATGTACGCCTCCGTCTCTGTGATGCGGCACACCAGCCTCCCCCGGCCGGTCTCCCGGACCAGGTATTGTCCCAACAGGTCCCGGGCCACCGCCAGGGTATCCCGGTCATAAAAGCTTCTGGGCAGCGGCTGCAAGGCCCCTCTCCCCTCTCCTGATCGTGTGCTCCGTCCCCGGGCGCAGTCCGGGCCGGAACCACCGGTATCATATCACACTTTCCCTCCCGGCGCAATCCGCACAGCCGGGGCGCGCCGCCGGAGGGCCGCCCTTGAATGAACAGAGGAGCTGATCGAACATGGATCCTGTCCTGATGCGCAGGCTGGCCAAGCCGCTTTTGTTTTTGGCCGCCTTCATTTGGGGAACCTCCTTCTTTATTATGAAGAACACCCTGGACTCGGTCCCGGTGCTGTGGTTGCTCACCTTCCGCTTCACCACCGGCGCCGTCCTGGTGGGGCTGCTCTGCGGCAGGAAGTGGCGCACCCGCTTCACCCCGGACTATGTGTGGCGGGGAGCGGTTCTGGGCTCCCTGCTCTTTGCTGCCTATGCGGTACAGACCTTCGGCCTGGTGGGGACCACCCCTTCCAAGAACGCCTTTCTCACCGCCACCTACTGTGTGCTGGTCCCCTTTCTCCACTGGGCGGTCTCCCGCCAGCGGCCTGACCGCTTCCATCTGCTGGCCGCCTTTCTGTGCATCACCGGCGTGGGCCTGGTCTCCCTCAATGGGTCCCTCACCATCACCTGGGGCGACCTGCTCAGCCTGGGCAGCGCTCTGTTCTACGCCCTGCACATCGTGGCAGTCAACAAGCTGTCCGACCGGCGGGACATCTATCTGCTGACCTCCCTCCAGTTCGCCTTCACCGCCCTGCTGGCGGTCATCGGCGGCCTGCTTCTCCAGCCCTTCCCCGCCCAGGCTCTCTCTCAGCCCGGCGTATTCTGGCCCTTGGCTTACCTGTGTGTGGTGTCCACCACCGTCGCTCTGCTCTGCCAGAACGTGGGGCAAGTGTGGTCCGATCCCTCCTCCGCCTCGGTGATCCTGTCTCTGGAGTCGGTGTTCGGCGTACTGTTCTCCGTGCTGTTCTATGGAGATCCCGTCACGCCCCGGCTGCTGGCCGGCTTCGGGCTGATTTTCATTGCGGTGCTGTGCTCTGAGACCAAGTTTGCCTTCCTCCGCCGAAAGTCCCCCTCTCCCCGCCTCTGAGCCCGCTTTCCGGTTGAAAGTCCCCCTCCGGTATGCTACAATAGTACCATCATCATCAAAAAAGGAGCGTGACAAAATGGCCCTCCATGAATCCGGCGAGGACTATTTGGAGGCGGTCCTGGTGCTCCGGCAGGAGCGCGGGATCGTCCGTTCCATTGACGTGGCGCAGCATCTGGGCTTCTCCAAGCCCTCTGTCAGCCGTGCGGTCTCCATTCTGAAGGCCAGCGGCTACCTTACCATGGAGAAGGACGGCCGGCTGGAGCTGACCCCGGAGGGTGAGCAAAACGCCCAGCGGGTCTATGAGCGTCACCGGATGCTCACCGACTGGCTGATCCGGCTGGGCGTCTCCCCTGAGGTCGCCGCTGCGGACGCCTGCCGCATGGAGCACGATATGAGTGCCGAGACCTTCGCCTGCCTCAAGCGCCACGCCAGTCAAAAGGACACATAGCCACGGCGCGGACGCCGGTCCAGGCGCCTGCACCCACTGTGGGCGGAGCCGTTTCAGCGGCCCCGCCCTTCCGCTGTCCACCTCCCCCATCGGTTCAAGAAAGGAGATCCCCCATGTCCATCGACGCCATTTTATCCCAGGTCACCGGCGGCCTGAACTGGAGCTCCCTATCCTGGGAGATCCTGCTCCGGGCCCTTCTCATCCTGCTGGTTGGGATCATTTTCAACAAGCTGCTGCTGCGGACGGTGGACCGCCTGCTGCTGCGCAGCGCCTCTCTGGCTCCCATCCAGCGCTACCTCCGCTCCGCCCTGTCTGTCCTGCTCTGGCTGGTGCTCATTCTGGTGGTGCTGGGCTCTGTGGGCGTGGAGATGACCTCCATCATCGCTCTGCTCAGCGTTGCCGGCCTGGCCGTCTCCCTGGCCCTTCAGAACACCCTGTCCAATCTGGCGGGCGGGATCACCCTGCTGGCCTCCAAGCCCTTCACCGTGGGGGACTATGTGGAGATCGGCTCCGTATCCGGCACAGTATCCCTGGTGGGACTGGCCTATACCACGCTGGTCACCGTGGAAAACAAGGAGATCTACATCCCCAACAGCCAGCTCTCCTCCGCCACCATTATCAACTACACCCGGCTGGGCCGCCGGCGGATGGAGATCACGATCTCCGCCTCCTATGACGCGCCCACAGATGCGGTGAAGGCCGCCCTGCACGAGGCTGTCTCCCAGTTCCCCCAGATCCTCCCCGACCCCGCGCCGGAGATCCACCTGTCCGGCTATGGCGCAAGCGGCATCGACTACCTCCTGCGGGCCTGGACCACCTCCGGGGACTACTGGGATGTATATTACCGCCTGCTGGAGGCCATCCGTCCCGCCTTTGCCCGCCACGGGGTGGAGATGCCATACAGTCAGCTGGACGTCCATCTGATCCCCCGCTCCCCCAAAAACTGAGCCGGAGCTCCAGTCAACTGAGCCGGAGCTCCAGTCAAATTTCCGCTTGACAAACCCGGGCTTCTCCGCTACAATAGCAACCAATAAAAGCGACGACGGGAAAAAAGACAGGCTGAGTCCCTCTCAGAGAGCCGGTGGTTGGTGCGAACCGGTGTGCGGCCTCCCTGTGGATAACTGGTCCCCGAGCTGCCTGGCCGAAGGCATAAAGTAGGTCAGGACGTCTGGCCCCGTTACCGGCCGCGGCCTTGTTGGAGGCTATGAGGGCTGTCCGGGTGACCGGCTGCCGAACCAGGGTGGTACCGCGTGAACGCTTCACGCCCCTGACTTGAGAAAGTCAGGGGCGTTTTTTCATTCCCCTGATTCGATCCGGCCCGCCGCCAACCTCGGCGGAGCAAGTCATTTTAGGAGGACAACGACCATGAATCCAGGCTACAAAAAATACATTCCCTTCCAGCCCCAGAAGATCGTGGGCCGCACCTGGCCCGACAAGGTCATCTCCAAGGCTCCCGTGTGGTGCTCTGTGGACCTGCGGGACGGCAACCAGGCCCTGGTGGACCCCATGAATCTTCAGGAGAAGCTGGAATACTTCCACACCCTGGTGGATGTGGGCATCAAGGAGATCGAGATCGGCTTCCCCTCCGCCAGTGAGACGGAGTACGAGATCTGCCGGGAGCTCATCGAGGGGGGGCACATCCCCGATGACGTGACCATCCAGGTGCTGGTCCAGGCCCGGGAGCATCTCATCAAAAAGACCTTCGAGGCCATCCGGGGCGCCAAGAACGTCATTCTCCACTTCTACAACTCCACCTCCACCCTCCAGCGGAAGGTGGTGTTCCACATGGACACCGCCGGCATCACCAAGATCGCCACCGATGCCGCCGACCTGATCTATGAGATGTCCCAGCCCCTCATTCAGGAGGGGATGAACCTGCGCTTTGAGTACTCCCCTGAGTCCTTCATGGGCACCGAGATGGACTACGCGGTGGAGATCTGCCAAGCGGTGCTGGAGCACCTCCACGCCGACCCGGAGCACAAGGTCATTCTGAACCTGCCCACCACGGTGGAAAACTGTATGCCCAACCAGTTCGCCGATATGCTGGAGTACTTCTGCAAAAAGATCCCCGGCCGGGACAGCGCCATCATCTCCCTGCACCCCCACAACGACCGGGGCTGCGGCGTGGCCACTGCTGAAATGGGCCTGTTGGCCGGCGCGGACCGGGTGGAGGCCACCCTGTTCGGCAACGGCGAGCGCACCGGAAACGTGGACATCGTCACCCTGGCCATGAATATGTACACCCAGGGGGTGGACCCCCGGCTTGACTTTTCCGACATCAATAAGATCCGCGAGATGTTCGAGCGGTGTACCAAGATGCCTGTGGGCGACCGGCAGCCCTACGCCGGAAAGCTGGTATTCACCGCTTTCTCCGGCAGCCATCAGGACGCCATCAACAAGGGCACCCAGTACATGAAGGAGTCCAACTCCGATTTCTGGGAGATCCCCTATCTGCCCATTGACCCCGCCGACGTGGGCCGGGAGTACGAGCCCATCATCCGCATCAACTCCCAGTCGGGCAAGGGAGGCGCGGCCTATATCATGGACCACAACTTCGGCTTTGACCTGCCCAAGGAGATGCACCCGGAGTTCGGCGCCATCGTTCAGCGGGAGACCGACGCCGTGGGCACCGAAATCACCCCGGAGCGGATCAACGAGCTCTTCCACCAGGAGTATGTGGACGTGAAGGAGCCCTACAAGCTGCTCAAGCACGCCTTCCAGGAGAGTGTGGACGCAGACGGCCACTCCCACGTCACCTTCTGGGGCACCCTTCAGCACACCGACACCATCTTTAAGGTCTCTGGTGACGGAAACGGCCCCATCGACGCCTTCTTCAACGCCATTAAAGGGGAGAAAATGGCCCGTTTCTCCTTCCTGGACTACTCCTCCCACGCCATCACCGATGGCTCCGACTCCCAGGGCGTGGCCTACATCCTCCTCCGGGACCAGCGGGACGGCAGGGAGTACTGGGGCGTGGGCCTGTCCCACAACATCAACCTGGCCCCCCTGCGGGCCATCCTCTCCGCCATCAACCGTGCCAAGCGGAAGTGACGGCCTCTCCCCTGTGCCGCGCCGGGTCCTCCCAGGACTCCGGCGCGGCATTTTGCGGTTTTACCCCCATTAGGGCCCCGTTCCAGCACTCTCCTCCCGCTCTTCCCTTGTCCTTTTTCTCCCCAATTCGCGTTTACCTCCGGCATAGTTGATTTTTCCCCCTTTGTTTCAGAAACACCCCGGAACCGGATTGACTTTTTTAATCTTTACGCTATACTTAACTCATCACTGAACAATGTCTACCAAGGAGGTACCACCCCATGCCCAAAGCCGCCGAACCCGTCAAGCCCTCCCCCAAAGCGCCGGCCCGGATGTCCAAAAAGGACCCCCTGACCCGGGAACAGGTCAAGACCATCGACGCCTATTGGCGCGCCGCCAACTATCTGTCCGCCTGCCAGCTCTATCTGCTGGACAACCCCCTGCTGCGGGAGCCGCTGAAGGAGGAACACCTGAAGCGCACCATCGTGGGGCATTGGGGCACCTGCCCGGGCCAGAACTTCATCTATACCCATCTCAACCGGGCCATCGTCAAATATGACCTGGACATGATCTATCTCTCCGGCCCCGGACACGGGGGCAACGCCGTGGTGGCCCAGGACTATCTGGACGGCTCGTACAGCGAGGTCTATCCCAACATCAGCCAGGATGCCGCCGGTATGAAGCGGCTGTTCCGGCAGTTCTCCTTCCCTGGCGGGATCCCCAGCCAGACCGCCCCCAACACCCCCGGCTCCATCAACGAGGGGGGAGAACTGGGCTACTCCCTGGCCCACGCCTTCGGGGCGGTCATGGACAACCCCGGCCTCATCGCCGCCTGTGTGGTGGGGGACGGCGAAGCGGAGACCGCCCCCCTGGCCGCCGCCTGGCACTCCAACAAGTTCCTCAACCCCATCACGGACGGCGCGGTGCTGCCCATTCTCCACCTCAACGGCTTCAAGCTCTCCAACCCCACCCTGTTCTCCCGCATCTCCCACGAGGAAACCGAGATGTTCTTCAAGGGCTGCGGCTGGGAGCCCCGCTTTGTAGAAGGGGACGAGCCCCAGCAGATGCACCAGAAGATGGCCGCCGCCCTGGACTGGGCGGTGCGGGAGATCCAGCGGATCCAGGAGTACGCCCGTACCTCCAAAGACGCCGCCCGCCCCCGCTGGCCCATGATCGTATTCCGCTCCCCCAAGGGCTGGACCGGCCCCAAGGAGGTGGACGGGAAGCCGGTGGAGGGCAGCTGGCGCTCCCACCAGATCCCCATTCCCGTCCACGACGGCAAGCCCGGCCGCATCCAGGAGCTGGAGCGCTGGCTACGCAGCTACCGGCCGGAGGAGCTGTTTGACGAAAACGGCACTCTGATCCCCGCCCTGCGTGAGCTGGCCCCCAAGGGGGAGCGGCGCATGGGAGCCAATCCTCATGCCAACGGCGGGCTGCTGCTCCGGGATCTGCGCACCCCAGACTTCCGGGAGTACCGGGTGGAGGTGCCCCAGCCCGGCGCGGTAGAGGCCCAGGACACCGGCGTGCTGGGGAGCTATGTGCGGGATCTCATCACCCTCAACCGGGAGTCCCGGAATTTCCGGGTCTTTGGACCGGACGAGACCGCTTCCAACGCCCTCTCCGCCGTGTTTGAGGCCAGCGGCCGGCGATGGATGGACCCCATCGATCCCGTCCGGGACGCGGATCTGGAGCCAGACGGCCGGGTGATGGACGCTATGCTGTCTGAGCATCTGTGCCAGGGCTGGCTGGAGGGCTACCTCCTCACCGGGCGGCACGGCCTGTTCAACAGCTATGAGGCCTTTATCCGCATCGTGGACTCCATGGTCTCCCAGCACGCCAAGTGGCTGAAGGTCTGCCGGCAGCTGCCCTGGCGGCAGAAGATCGCCTCCCTCAACTACATCCTCTCCTCCAACGTCTGGCAGCAGGACCACAACGGCTTCACCCATCAGGACCCCGGCTTCCTGGACCATGTGGCCAACAAAAAGGCGGATGTGGTGCGGCTCTACCTGCCCCCGGACGCCAACTGCCTGCTCAGCTGCTTTGACCACTGCGTCAAGAGCCGGGACTATATCAATGTGCTGGTGACCTCCAAGCACTCCCGCCCCCAGTGGCTCACCATGGACCAGGCAGTAAAGCACTGCACCCAGGGCATCGGCATCTGGCAGTGGGCCTCCAACGACCGGGGCGTGGAGCCCGATGTAGTTATGGCCTGCTGCGGCGACACCCCCACCCTGGAAACGCTGGCCGCCGTCACCATCCTCCACCACCACCTCCCGGAGCTGAAGATCCGCGTGGTCAACGTGGTGGACCTGATGAAGCTCCAGCCTCACGGGGAACACCCCCACGGCCTGACCGACGAGGACTACGACTCCCTGTTCACCAAGGACAAGCCCATCATTTTCGCTTTCCACGGCTACCCCACCCTGGTCCATGAGTTGACCTACCGCCGGCACAACAAAAATCTCCACGTCCGGGGGTACAAGGAGGAGGGGACCATCACCACCCCCTTCGATATGCGGGTACAGAACAACATCGACCGCTTCGACCTGGTCATCGACACGGTCAAGCGGCTGCCCCAGCTGGGCAACACCGCCTCCTACCTCATCCAGGAGATGCAGGACAAGCTGGTAGAGCACCACCAGTATATCACCACCCACGGCCAGGACCTGCCAGAGGTCCGGAACTGGACCTGGAACGAGGGACGCGGAAACGCTGGAGTCTCCCCTTGACCGCACCCCGGTTCTGTGGTATCTTAATGGTAACCGCCGGCTGAAGCCGGCATTCCGTTCCCTTCTGTCATGCAATCAATACCGCGAAGGTATGTTCCGCCCAGCAGGGCGCGCCGCCTTCGCGGTGTTTTTATGTCATTATGTCAATCAAAAGGAGAGATCATTTGTGACCCGAAGCAACCGTTCTGTTCAAAACCTGGTAGTAGCCGCCCTGATGCTGGCCTTGGCTTACGTACTGCCCTTTTTCACCGGAAATATCCCGCAGATCGGCTCCATGCTGCTGCCCATGCACCTGCCCACCCTCCTGTGCGGTTTCCTCTGCGGCGGCCCCTGGGGGGCGGCAGTGGGCTTCCTGGCCCCGCTGATGCGCTCCGCCATTCTGGGGATGCCTCCCCCCTTCCCCACCGCCGTGGCCATGGCCGTGGAGATGGCCGTCTACGGACTGGTCTCCGGACTGCTCTACGCCCGCCTGCCCAAGAACCTTGGCGGGATCTACACCGCTCTGATCTCCGCCATGGCTGCCGGCCGTTTGGCTTGGGGCGCGGTCATGGTCATCCTGACCATGGGCAGCGGGAATGCCTTCACGCTGGCGGCCTTCTGGGCCGGCGCGGTGGCTAACGCCATCCCCGGCATTATCCTGCAGCTGGCGGCCGTCCCCGCCCTGGTGATGGCGGTCCAGCACGTCCGTCAGCCGGTCCCTCAGGAAGGCTGACCTATGGAACATCTGGCGCAGCTCCTGCAGGAGCACTTCCGTAACCACCCGGGCATGGAGCTTCGGGACGCCATCAAATTTCTGTACCAGAGCTCCATGGGGGGCGGTCACCTGATCGCCGACCCCCGCGGGGCTCTGGCCCGTCTGGAGGAGGAGTGGGCCCGGACAGAGGGGGACCCGGCACTTTCCCCCACAGAACCCCTGGGAGGCGGCCTGTGCCGCCTTTCCCTGGCCGCCTGTAAGGGACTGGGGCTCGCCCCCTCCACCGTTTTCGCTCTGTTTCTCCGGGGAACGGAGGAATTTTCCCGACAGCCGGAGCGGCTGGACCGGAGCCTGGAGCTTCTGTACCGCCTCCCCTTCCCCCCCAAGGAGATCGAGGCGGCTATCCGTCAGTACCGCGCCGCCGGCCTGCCGATGGTGGGACACAGTACGGCCTACCGTCAAGCCTTCTCCCCCGCCTATCGGGTGGTTCTCCAGTCGGACGCAGCCCTGCTCCCCCTTCTGGCCGCCATCGACCGCAGCCGCCGGGAGCACCCCCGGACGCTGACCGCCATGGACGGCCCCTGCGCCACCGGGAAATCCACTCTGGGCGCCCGGCTGGCCCGGCTCTACAGCTGTCCCCTGTTCCACATGGATGACTTTTTCCTCCCACCGGAGCGCAAAACGCCGGAGCGGCTGGCCCAGCCGGGTGGGAATGTGGACTATGAGCGCTTTTTTGCCCAGGTCCTCTCCCCTCTCTCCCGCGGAGAGCCCGTCCTCTATCAGCCCTACCGCTGTCATTCCGGAACTCTGGAAGCAGCCCGCACCATCCCCCCCGCCCCCCTGGCTGTGGTGGAAGGAGTTTACGCCCTGCGCCCAGAATTTCAGCCCCTGTATCAGGTCAAGTGCTTTCTCACCGCCCCCTGGCCGGTGCGGGAAGCCCGCCTGCTGGACCGGTGCGGCCCGGACGGGCTGGAGCGCTTCCGGACTCTCTGGATCCCACTGGAGGATCAGTATTTTCGGGCGTTTTCTATTTCCGGCTCCTGTGATGTGCACCTGGAGACCGGCTCAGGTCAGGGCGGGGCACCGTGTACCCCCGCGGACTGAACCGTAAGACGTCCGCCCAGGAGGCCACTGAAACAATAGACCGCCTGCAAAAAAAGCTGCTGAGAACGTCCTCAGCAGCTTTTCCTTGTCCAGATTGGAAAAGACGCGCCCCGCACGGTCCGATCCAGCCATGTGTCAGGCACACAGGGTATGAAACTCATCATTCTATGGCAATACCCCCCTGGTCCAGACAATCTTCTGAACCAGGGGGGCTTTGACAGGGTCCATTTTACCGGATCTGTTTGAAACGCGTCTGTAATAAGCGGGGAGAGATCAGTGGATCATGCTGGCGACCTCAGCGGCGAAGTCGTCCTCCTTCTTCTCGATGCCCTCGCCGGTGGCGAAGCGGGTGAAGGCCTTGACGGTGATCTGACCGCCCAGCTCCTTGGCGACAGCGGCCACGTGCTTCTCCACGGAGATCTTGTTCTCCTTGACGAAGGCCTGCTGCAGCAGGCAGTTCTCCTCATAGTACTTGCCCAGCTTGCCCATCACGATGCCTTCCTTGACCTTCTCAGGCTTGGCGGCCATCTTGGGATCGTTGGCCATCATGGCCAGCTGGATCTCCTTCTCCTTGTCCAGGGTCTCCTGGGAGACGTCGGACTTGTCCAGGAAAGCGGGGTTCATGGCCGCGATCTGCATGGCCACGTCCTTGCCCAGCTCGATGACCTTGCCGGCCTCGATGCCCTCGACGGCCAGGTTGACCAGCACGCCGATCTTGCCGCCCATGTGGATATAGGGAACATTCACGCCCTCGGCATAGCGGACAAAGCGGCGGATCTGGATGTTCTCGCCGATGGCCAGCACCTTGTCGGCGGTGACGTCGGCCACGGTGCGGTCAGTACCGGGGTAAGTGCAGGCCTTCAGAGCCTCCACATCGGCGGGGTTCTCGTTGGCCACGATGCCGGCCAGGGTCTTGACGAAGTCCTGGAACACCTCGTTCTTAGCAACGAAGTCGGTCTGGGAGTTGACCTCAATGACCACGCCCACGCCGTTGTCGGCCACGATGGCGTAGGACACGCCCTCGGCAGCCACCTTGCCGGCCTTCTTAGTCTGGGCAGCCAGGCCCTTCTCACGCAGCCACTCGATGGCCTTGTCGAAATCGCCCTCGGCCTCGGTGAGCGCCTTCTTACAGTCCATCATGCCAACGCCGGTCATCTCGCGCAGCTTCTGTACGTCCTTAGCAGTAATCGCCATGGTGCATTACCTCCATATAGTCGTAGTAAATGACGCCCGCGCATAGCGGGAGCCAGAATCAAATTTTTCAAAAAGCGCCCGCCCTTCGGCGGGCGCTTTCAGAACGCGGGTCGAATCTTACTGGGCGGCAGCCTCAGTCTCGGCGGCGGGGGCCTCATCCTGGCCCTGCTTGCCCTCCTGAATGGCGTTGGCCATCACACCGGAGATCAGCTTGATGGCACGGATAGCGTCATCGTTGCCGGGGATGACGTAGTCGATCTCGTCGGGATCACAGTTGGTGTCCACGATGGCGACGATGGGGATGTGCAGCTTGCGGGCCTCGTTGATGGCGTTGCGCTCCTTGCGGGGATCCACCACGAACAGGGCGCCGGGGAGCTTCTTCATCTCGGTGACGCCGCCCAGGTACTTCTCCAGCTTGGCGATCTCGCCCATGTGCTTCATGACTTCCTTCTTGGGAAGCATATCAAAGGTGCCGTCCTCCTGCATCCGCTTGAGCTGGTTCAGACGGTCCACACGGCCGCGCATGGTCTTGAAGTTGGTGAGCATACCGCCCAGCCAACGGGCGTTCACATAGTACATGCCAACGCGGGAAGCCTCATCCTTGATGGCCTCCTGAGCCTGCTTCTTGGTGCCGACGAAGAGGATGGTCTCGCCCTTCTCGCCCAGGGAACGGACGAAGTTATAGGCCTCCTCCAGCTTCTTCACGGTCTTCTGCAGGTCGATGATATAGATCCCGTTGCGCTCGGTATAAATGTAGGTGGCCATCTTGGGGTTCCACCGACGGGTCTGGTGGCCGAAGTGCACGCCGGCCTCCAGCAGCTGCTTCATAGATACGACTGCCATGATTGTTTCCTCCTAAAATTCAGTTTGATCTTTCCGGGCGCTTCATATCCCCCGCCAACCGAAAAATCTTTCCGGCACTGGGCGGAAAATCAGCATTCCCAGGCATAATGCCCTGGTAGTATAGCACAGACAACAAAAAGATGCAAGTGATTTCCGAAAATTAGGCAGATAGAAGATTTCCGAAAATTAGGCAGATAGAAGATATTGATTTTAATACTTCGAGCACGCTTGCTAATTACCTCCAAAATATACTATAATTGACGGGAATCTCCCTTATGTTTTTAGATTCGTGGAAATTACAAGGTATCTCTTGGGAGAGCATACTTCCCATATAGAATAGAACGGAGGAATACATCATGAATCCAAATGAAACTCAGAAACGCAGGCTCCCAGATTATCTCAAGCGCCTTTTCACGATCAAAGCCATGTCAGTCATCCTCATCATCGCCCTGCTTATATTTGGCGTGATCGGCTGGAACAAGTACCTCTCACTCGACAACAAAACAACCTCGCTCGGCTTTGAAAACATCAGCGAGTTCGCAACGCAGGCCGCCTATTGTACCACAGTCAACACGGAAGAGGCCGCTCGGAATATCTGGGGCATCGAAATCCCCTTTACTCAGAGCAAATACATATACAGCTATGATTCTATCATCAAGGCAGGCTTTGATTTTTCTCAAATCACTTGGAGCGTTAACGAGGAAAAACAAATAATCCGTGTCACACTCCCCCCAGTAAGGATTTTAAGTCACGAGATCGATCTTGACTCCTTTAAGCTATATCACGAAGCAGAAAGTATCTTCCGTCAGGTCACTCTGGACGAACATAATGCCGCCCTGACACAGATGAAAAAGACCGCTGAACAATCGGCTATCAACAATGGTCTATTCGAAGACGCCATTCAAAATGCCAAAACACTTCTATACGGATTTTTCTCCCAACAATATGATCTGAGCCAGTATCAGCTTGAATTTTCTGAACAGTAAACAGGAAGGTGTTTTATGAAAAAGAAAATTTTTATCATTCTTGGCATCATTGCAGCCGCAATCTTTCTCTTCTACTTTGCACTGTTTTTGACAGCATAACTCAAAGAGGATTTTCTATTGATAACGCCATAATTCTAAAAAAGCCATGTGGAATCGCCGAACAAGCAATTTCACATGGCTTTTCCGTTCAATAGGGCGTAGATGCTTCTGTATGGCGCATCTGCCGCTCCAACAGCTCCACATTTTCCCGCAATCTCCCGTCCTCCGGCGACAAGGCCAGTGCCTGGCGTGCCTCCTCCAGGGCCAAAGCGGTCCGCCCCGTATGGTAAAACGCCTGACAGCGCAGATCATGGGGCAGGCTGCCCCACGCCTCCGGCTCGCAGATGTAGGTGCGGGGTCGCTCTTGGACCGCCAGCGCCTGACCGGCGGCATACAGCACACCGTCCCACTCCTCCCGCTGGTACAGCAGACGGGCCAGCTCCACCCATGGCTCCCGAAGATAGGGGGCCTCCGCCGCAGCCCGGAGATACCACTCCAGCGCCTCGTTCTGACGGTCCAGTTCAAGGCAGGCCCGTGCCAAAAAGCGCATGGAGGCCGCCCGTTCGTCCCGCCACACCGCCTGCGGCATGGCCAGATGGCGCTCCAGGGTGCGGATGCACTCCTCCCACCGGCCCCGAAACAGATACTCCCGGCCCAGATAGTGCATATTCCGGTCGTCCTCCGGGTCCTCCTCCACAGAAAGTTCCAACAGGGGCAGGTACTGTCCCCGGGATTTCTCCGGATCCGGGTGGTGGTCCAGCTGGATCCCCTCCGCCGCCACAGTGGGCCCTGGAGCGCCCTCTCCCTCCCACTGGAGCACCTCGTGCACCGGGTGGACCCACCGGTAGCCCCGGCGGGCGTGGATCTTATCACTCCAGAACACAACACCCTCTGAGCCGTCCTGCTGAAAGCTCCAGGTATAGCGGTAGGAGGCCCGGCCGCAGCCCGGCCTCCAGGCCCGCTCCAGTGCCTCCCGCCACCCTGGATGGAACGCCTCATCCAAATCGGTGCAGACACACAGGTCCACATCCTCCGGCACCAGCTCCAGGGACCTGTTTCGGGCCGCATCGAACCGCCAGGGAAGGATCCGCTCCACAGTGACCTGCGCACCCCGGGCCCTCAAGCGCTCTACGGTGCCATCCTCCGACCCGGTATCCAGCACCACCACCAGATCGGCCTCCCCCATGGAGTCCATCCAGCCGTCCACAAATTTCTCCTCATTTTTACAGATCGCGTAGACACATACCTTGTACTGTCCCATTTTCTCCACCTCCTGATTCCTCCTCAAGCTTTTTTCAAGACTCAGGGCGGCGTCCAAATGAGAACGCCGCCCATGATTCAGGATCCTTCTCTGCCGTGTCTGTCAAGTGTCCAACAGGTGGACCTCCCGCATATTCGCCAGCAGCTGGTTCAGCTTGGTGACCGCATCTTCGGCGCAAGTGGCGTCTGCCACGGAAGCAGCCATCGGTACGGAGCACTTCGGACCAGTAGGTCCGGTGGGACCCTTGGGGCCAGTAGGACCAGTGGGACCCCTGGGACCTACCGGACCATCCTGCCCGATCGGACCAGTTGGGCCAGTGGGTCCTTGTGCGCCTGTCGCGCCTGTGGCTCCGGCAGGACCGGTGGGTCCTTGTGCGCCTGTCGCGCCTGTGGCTCCGGCAGGGCCGGTGGGACCCTGTGCGCCTGTGGCTCCGGTAGCTCCGGCAGGGCCGGTGGGACCTTGTGCGCCTGTGGCTCCGGTAGCCCCGGCAGGGCCGGTGGGACCTTGTGCGCCTGTGGCTCCGGTAGCCCCGGCAGGGC